>RCUP01000350.1_pt1 | contig 37646 bp, 38 predicted proteins | sample 2166341 | NCBI WGS metagenome assembly RCUP01 (sample SAMN09932325, study PRJNA488358) | compost metagenome | isolation source: compost soil in succinonitrile-enriched | place: Germany: Experimental Botanical Garden | reverse complement strand
TTAAAAATTTCTGAACAGTTTCCTTCTCATCTTGCTCCCCGAACAAGGCATCATTACGCGCCCCAAGAACAAGCCAATCTGGTTTATTGTCCTTCCTTGAGCGTCTGAAATCCATTTGGACCTGTGCAATATAACTGACATGGACTCGTGTAGACTTTCGTATGAGATTTGACTCACTTCTGACTAGCTCGCTAAACGCCCGTTCTGGCTCATTTGCAAAAAACTCCTTGTATCTTGCCATACTTTCCTCACCTAACTGCCTCAATAGGTCACGAACTGGCATAAAACTATGCTCGTTAAATGAGTGAATGACCGTCAGTACTCTACTCTTAAATTCGCGTGGGAAACGGATGTGTTCCAGCAGTTCAGCATGAAGTGCTTCATCCTCCAGTCGACAGGCAGCTGCAAGTGAATATAGAAGTTCCATATCTTGAGTTGCATCAAGAAAACTATGATTTCCAAGCCAATCTGCACCTGCATCCTCAAAAACTGCTTTAACTAACAAGGCAGTTAACCTGCCTTCTGACTGTTCATTAAAGCAAGTTATCCACTCTTCAACAGTCTGAGGCTCAATGTCTGCTTCATAAAATACCTCCTGTAGAACTCTATCCAACCTATTGTAAGTCGAACTTTGACTGAAAAAATGATTAAATTCTCCCTTTATAAAGTGAGATAGTTTTGAAGTCATCCCCTCTGCGAGTTGTACAGCCTTAACGTCTGGTTGGAATCTGAACTGCCGAGAAAGCCACGCATATTCCCTTTTTGCAATAAGGGTCATAGCAATCAAAGATTCTAGCGGTTCGCTATAACTAAATTCCATAAGCGAATTTAAATGTTTTGAAGTTGGCACCGTAACGTAATCACTCCTAACAATATTAAATTTTGATTTAACATTTATAAATAATCATTAAATGAATACTTAAATAAAAGATACATCAACAATCTTATATCTGTCAATAACTGGATACGCATTCCCGACTTGTCCCTCCCTTCACATCCATGTATAATAGGTTAGCAAACATATGTTTGCATACTAAATCTACTTAAGTCAGGCAGGAGGAAGAAATGAAAGGAACCACTCATATGGCGATAGGTATAGCTATCGGGGCAGTTGCGGCAGCTCATTATCCGTTCTCCCCTAAGAGCACCGCCCTATACTTGGCTGTATCGGCCTTCTCCGCACTGAGTGCCGACCTTGATGGACCGAGTATGCTTAGTTCAAGGATTGGCAAGTTATCGGGGTCGCTGCGAAGTCTTCTTTTGTGGTCAGGGTTCATAGCCACCTCTATACTAATCTATCAATACTTCTCCCTGGGCGTGGTCTATCCGGAATACACAGCAGCCTCCTTGGCCATCTTCATGCTGGGACTGCTAACCAGAGAGGGGATGATCCGCAATACACTCATTAGCGTTATCGGTGGGGGATTCATCTATGCTTCATTTCTATGGCAGATGTACTGGCTTGGAGGGCTGGGCTTGTTCATTGCTATCGCCCCATGGCTCAAGCATCGGGGTATGACGCATACGGTATGGGCGGTGATCATCTGGGGTGTGATTGGGCAAGGCCTTGAGAAGCAGCTCCAGCTCCCGGGAATTATGTCCGTCGCCACACTCGGGTACTTGTCCCATCTTATAGCAGATACACTTACCCCGAGCGGGGTGAAATGGCTGTATCCGATTTACAAGAAACCCTTCAAACTGCGTTAGTACTCTGCAATTCACTCATCTCCAGCATCCAATATTTCAGCCAAAGATGGCCCCCGTTCGCGGAAAGGCCAGCTTTGGCTATTAAAGTTCCGTCAGGATCGTTACTTTAAGGCTCTGTTGAACCCCTTCTCCTCTCTTTATGTAAACGCTGTCCGTATACACGACAAGATGATATAATTTCAAGTAACCAAACGATTTGGAGGGATTAATGACAATGGATTACCGTATTGAGAGAGACACGATGGGTGAAATCAAGGTTCCCGCGGACAAGCTGTGGGGAGCACAAACCCAGAGAAGCAAAGAGAACTTCCCGATCGGGATTGAGCATATGCCAATTGAGGTCATTAAAGCTTTTGCCATCCTTAAGAGAAGTGCCGCACTCAGTAACCAGAAGCTCGGAAAACTCTCTGAAGTTAAAGCTAAAGCCATCGCGAAGGCCGCAGACGAAATCGAGGCAGGCCGCTGGGACGATGAGTTCCCTCTTGTCGTTTGGCAGACAGGAAGCGGAACCCAGTCCAACATGAACGTAAATGAAGTCATCGCTCACCGCGGCAATCAGCTGCTTGAGGAACAAGGGGCTGAAGAACGCCTGCATCCTAATGACGATGTGAATATGTCTCAAAGCTCCAACGACACTTTCCCTACAGCCTTACATATTGCCGGAGTTATTGCTGTGGAGGATCAATTGCTGCCTGCAATCCTTAAGCTTGAGGATACCTTCAAACAAAAATCCGAACAATTCAAAGATATTATCAAAATCGGCCGCACCCATCTCCAGGATGCTACACCACTAACATTAGGACAAGAGATCAGCGGATGGCAGCATATGCTGGAGAAGAGCCGCCGGATGATCACCGAAAGTGTGCAGTATATGAAAGAACTTGCAATTGGCGGAACCGCGGTAGGTACCGGAATCAATGCCCATCCTGAATTTGGCGACAAATCAGCTCAGGAGATTAGTGCTTCCACTGGCAAGTCATTTACGTCAGCTGCGAACAAGTTCCATGCCCTTACGAGCCATGATCAAGTAGCCTATACCCATGGAGCTATCAAAGCACTCGCCGCAGATGTGATGAAGATCGCCAACGATGTGCGCTGGTTGGCCAGTGGGCCGCGCAGCGGAATCGGTGAAATTACGATCCCTGAGAATGAACCGGGCAGCTCCATCATGCCGGGGAAAGTCAATCCTACCCAGTGTGAAGCCATTACCATGGTTGCTGCCCAGGTATTCGGCAACGATGTAACGATTGGGTTTGCAGCCAGCCAAGGGAATTTCGAACTCAATGTATTTAAGCCAGTAATTATTTATAATTTCCTTCAGTCGACAAGACTTCTGGCAGATTCACTCATTGCCTTTAATGACAATTGTGCGATTGGAATTGAGCCTAATTATGAGAAGCTTGAGCATAATTTGAAGAACTCTCTGATGCTGGTTACCGCCCTCAATCCATACATCGGATATGAGAATGCAGCCAAAATCGCCAAGCTTGCCCATAAGATGAACCTTACTTTGAAAGAAGCTGCCCTGCAGACTGGTCTTTTGACCGAAGAACAGTTCGATCAATATGTTAGACCGGAGAACATGATCAATCCCAAGTAATCTTCTGCCATGATGATATTTAAGATCACCTACTTATCGGGCGGTAATAAGGTTAAAGGGTACCTGTGTCTGCCAGAGGGATTCGATATGTCCTTAAGCGATTTAGATTCCTGGATCACTGCGTTCTATGAGAATCCGGGTCTTCTGGCAGAGAGGACAGCTGAATCACTTGTTCGCAACAATCTCAGCATACTTTCACGAAAATGGCCTGTTCTCATCTACTGCAGAGGCGGCATGGGCAAGATCGGAAGTGTAAAGACCTCCTGGCTAGAGCAATTCGCAAGATATGATACGGTTGTATTTGCTCCCTGTTACAGGGGGAATGAGGGCGGAGAAGGACGCGATGAATTTGGCGGTGCAGATCAAGAGGATGTATTCTCCGCTTACCGGCTTCTTCAAAGCCTCCCTTTCGTGGAGAAGACACAAATTTCTGTAATGGGATTCTCACGTGGCTCGATTAATGCAACCCAGACTGCAACCCAGATGCCGGATGTGCATAGGCTCATTATCTGGAGCGGTGTCTCCGATCTTGCTCAGACCTACGAAGAACGGATTACACTTCGGCGAATGCTAAAGCGTGTGTTAGGCGGAACACCGGCCAGGCAGCCCGAAGCGTTTGCTTCCCGCTCCCCCATTGTGCTAGCTATTCGCCTCCATTGCCCTGTCCTGATTATTCATGGAACCCGGGATGAACAGGTCGATTACAGCCATGGTTCGAAGATGTATGAGCGACTTATGGAGCTCGGCTTACCTGCTGAGCTCCATACTTATCCGAATTACGGACACCATTTCCCTGGTGATATTCATCTTGAAGCTGTGAACCGGATGTTCGAGTGGATCAGAACACCGGATCAACACTTCTCTCCTGCCGAGTCTGAAGATACTGACACTCACCATTAATCGCTCTCTCACATAATCTGTATAAAGATACGAAGAGGTATGGGAGTGGATGAAAGTGCCGCAGTATCGAATCATTGTGGACCTGTCGGAGCGGCAGCTGTATTTGCTGGACGGCAATACGGTAACCCGCGCATTCCCCGTAGGCGTCGGCAAAATGCTAACCCAAACACCTGCCGGGGAGTATACGATTATTAATAAACAGGTTAATCCCGGGGGACCTTTCGGTGTGCTGTGGATGGGGTTATCTAAGCCCCATTATGGAATTCATGGAACAAATGATCCTTCCTCTATCGGCCATTATGTGTCCCATGGCTGTATTCGAATGCAAAATGAAGATGTGGTCGCCTTATCGCATCTCGTTCCCGTGGGAACCCGCGTGACTATTCGTCAATAAATACTTAAGAGCAGCATTCTGGAATAGACAAGTAAGAACAGCTTTATTGTTCATTTGTCTATGACCAGTGTGCTGCTCTTTTGTTGTTTCTTAGCTCTTTAGTTGACTTAGAGCGCGCTCTAAGTTGTAGAATGACGTTATGGAACAACAACATTTAAGTATACAGACCATTTCACAGTTGACCGGCATCAGCACATATACCCTTCGCTACTATGAGAAGAATGGACTCATCCATCCGATTACAAGAGGGGCTAACGGGCGCCGGCAGTATTCCGCAGGCGATTTGGACTGGATTCGATTCCTTCTTCGTCTTCGGACAACCGGGATGTCGATTCGGCAAATGCAGCAGGCTGCAGAACTTAGAAGACAAGGCCCATCCACTGCGAGAGAAAGGAGACAACTTCTCGAAGCCCACCAGGAATCAATTAAGAAGCAGATCGAAGCCCTTCAGGAACATCAAGAAGCGATCGAGAACAAAATTATGATCTACAAACAATGGGAAGAAGACTATCCCCTAGAGGAGGACTCCAAATGAGTAATGCCTATAATAAAGGCGAACAACTGCTGATGGATACATATCAAGACGGCATCAAAGGTGTACTGGATAATTTAAGTGAGATCTCTCCACATATCGGAAGATATATTGTTGAATTTTTCGGACAAGTGTTTGTGAACCCGCTACTGTCCTTTACCCAACGAGAAATGATGACTATCGCTACGCTTACCTCACTGGGAGATTGCCCGAGCCAGCTGAAATGGCATATTCAGTTCGGCCTAAAGGTCGGGCTCGCTCCAGAAGAAATAGTCGAGTTAATCACACACACGATTCCGTTTAGCGGCTTCCCTCGCGCGCTGAATGCGATCGCAACTGCCAAGCAGGTGTTCGAAGATCTTGAGATTCAGGTAACTATTCAGGATGAGCTCGTAAATGCAGGGAATATTCGCGCTGCGGGCCTCAAGAAGCTTCAAGAGATTGACGGGGTACATGGTGAGCAGGTGATTAAGTCACTTGCTGGCATCGCTCCCGTGCTTGCCGACCAGATTGTCGATTTCACTTTTGGTGAAATTTACAGCAGAACCACTCTTAACGCTAAGCAAAGACAGCTGGTTACACTAGCATCTTTAACTGCCCAGGGGGGATGTGAGCCACAGCTGCGAGTACATATCCATGCGGCTCTTCGAGTAGGGCTAAGCGAGCAGGAAGTGATTGAAGCCCTCCTGCAGTGTTATCCGTATACGGGATTCCCCAAAGTACTCAATGCGGTAAGCGCGGCACGCCAAATTTTCGAACAACAGACGTGATCTAATCCTTATAAAATCCCTGATCCTCTGCATATCGCCCCCAATGTGGGCGTCTTCCATCTACATCAACAAAATCATACTCATCCGAGAGCCCCCAAGTCGTGAGCGCCATCCCCGTCTTCCGGTGTACATAAGGGTCTGCTGCAAGAGCTGCGGCAGCCCTTCCAATATAGGCGGGGGTCTCCGACATCAGGAAATGAGGATCTTTAAGCCCCGCATCCCTCCAATTATCCTCAGTGACTCCAAAGTGATCCAGCATCGCCTCGGAACGAAGGAAGCCTGGACTTAACGCGATCGAGGTCACCTGATATTCCCTTAAGTCCTCGGCCATCGCTGCTGCCAGATGAATAGCGGAGATCTTGGCCAGACTGTAATACAAATTGCCTCTGTACCGGTAATCAAAACCGTCTGTGATTTCGAGAATTAGCCCCTGATTGCGCTTAATCATCAAGGGAGCTGCATAATACGAGGTTATCATATGCGTATGCACCGCACTGGTCTGCATCTTCAGCCCATTCTGCAGGGAATGCTCCCAGAAGCGGCTGTTCCAGTCGGAGAGTGGATCTCCGCCCCAAATATCATTGACCAGAATATCCAGCTGCCCGCTTTGCTCGTCCTTAACCCGCTCAAATAAGACCTTAACTTCCTGTTCCACGGTATGATCCACCCTGACAGCTCTCCCGTCTCCCCCCAGCGAGGTAACCAGTTCAGCTGTCTCTTCGATGGTTTCTGTTCTCGCCATCTCCGAAGGATTCCCCCTTACACTGCGCCCGGTCACGTAGACTGTAGCACCTGCCTCTCCCAGTCTTGCGGCAATGCCGCGTCCTGCTCCGCGGGTTCCTCCCGCTACTACCGCTACTTTCCCCTGCAATGGTCTGTTCATCAAGATCACACTCCTGAGATTATTAATGACTCACATGATTAGTATAGACCTAGATATATGACATCCTTTGTCTTATATCTATGTTACAATACGGTTGACATGAAGCTATGGAGGTAGTGGTAATGCGGGCTGACAGGCTGCTAAGTATTGTGATGCTCCTTCAAAATAACGGCAAAATGACCTCGGCAAGACTAGCCGCCGAGCTTGAAGTTAATGTAAGAACCATAGTCAGGGATATGGAATCCTTATCTTCTGCAGGTATTCCCGTCTATTCGGAAAGGGGATCGCAGGGTGGATGGTGCCTCTCCGAAGGATACAGGACAAATCTGACGGGGATGAAATCTCGCGAGGTGCTGGCACTCATGCTCTCTGCCTCCCCTGCCCTGTTCAAAGAGCTTGGTATTGAAGAAGATCATAAATCGGCTTCCCGCAAGCTATTTGCTGCCTCTTCAGAAGAGCTAAGACATGATGCTGATCTGGCCAGACAACGACTGCATATCGATGGAGCCAGTTGGTATCCATCTAAGGAGTCTGTCCCACTTCTCCCTATAATTCAGGAAGCGGTATGGACTGGGCATAAGCTTAGTATCGAATATATGAAAGATACCGGAATCGTGAAACGGCTGCTGTGTCCCCTCGGTCTTATTGTCAAAGGAACGATCTGGTATCTGGCCGCCTCAGAAGATTCGAATGAAGGCAAAGTGCAAACCTATCGAGTTTCCCGAATATGTAAAGTGGCAGCAACTCAGGACTCCTTCGCTTATCCGGAATTCTTTAACCTGGCCGAATACTGGGAACAATCAACCCGGGAATTTAAGAGCAGTCTCCCCCGTTACCCGGCAAGCCTAAGGATTCAGGAACAAATCTACCCCCGATTTACCCGTGAGCGGTTCGTGAAAGTTCTTGGCTCAGATTCTTCTCATGATGACGCAATTCACGCCGAGGTAGAATTCAACACACTTGAATCTGCTCTGACCATCATTCTCAGCTACGGAAGGTGCATCCAGGTGCTGGCCCCGGCTGAACTTAGAGAGGCGGTAATTCAGGAAGCGAACTCTATTCTTGCAGAATATACCCTTGGACACAGCAGCGAGGAATGAGTCCTATTTTCATTTCAATCCTCCACACCTTATAATTGAGATTACAGAACTTTGATTACGATAGAGGGGAATTTACATGGACATGGACAATGATTCTGATTTGAAGCACTCTTATGAAGTGCTTGATTTACCGGACACTGCATCCCGGGAGGAAGTAGAGAAGCGACTTGATATTCTTGTCAGGCAGTATCGCTCAAAGCCATCTGAGGAGTTCGAGCCTATTGCCAAGGCATACCGGAATATTACGGGGACACAAGACAGACAGAAGTTTGAGGAACTATCAAGAAAGAAGTACGCAAAGTATAAAGGCTTTGCTGGACCCGCTGAAAAAATTGATGATTTCTTCCGTCTGTATAAAGCCAGAGTCTTCGTCGGTCTAATTGCTCTAATTGTGGTAATAGTCGGGATCAATGCTTACCTGAATCATAGAGCGGAGCAAGAGCGACTCGCCAAGTTGCCCCCGGTTGACTTGTCAGTTATGATTCTTGGAGATTTCTCTCCATTAGGTGGTCAGGAAGGAACAGCGGCAATAGAGGAATCCCTTAAGGCTCCTTTTCCCGAATGGAAAAGAGTGACCGCCCTGCTCTCCTATCTGCCCAAGCAAGGGTTAGGACAGGCCAGCATGGCCCTACAGCAAAAAGCTCTGCTGCAGCTCAGCACCGAAACTCCAGATCTCTTCATCATGGACAAAGATTCATATGACTGGATTGCCAAGAGCAGCGCTCTCATGAACCTGGATGCCGAAGCGAAGAGAAGACTCAGGCCATGGCTGAAGGAATCTCAAGTACTCAAGGATAAGCAGGAAGACAGTTCAGTCGAACATATTTACGGTATCGATGTCTCTAACAGCCCTCTTGCGGCGAAGCTTCAGCTTACCCACACCGAAGTCATTCTGGGGATACGTGATGGCGCGGCCCATAAGGAGCAGGCCCTTCATTTCATCGAACAATACCTCAAAGGCAAGTGAATTTAAGCGTTCTGCACCAGCACAATGAGTACAGGCAGAGCGATGAACGAAGCTACCGTGGTATACAATATGCAATTGGACACCAGCATAGGGGATGCACCGAATTTCTCGGAGAGAACGACGGCATTCCCAGCTACAGGCATCGAGGCGAGCACAAGCAGGACGGGGAATAGGATCCAACGTAACTCCTCACACATCATTTGTGCTCCCTATATGGCTAGTACAACCGCCGGGTATGCCTCAGCTACCACTTAATTCCCAAGGTGAGACCAAGACTCAATTACTATGAATAAATAGGAATTGCCTATCTTTTACCTAGACCATTTATCCTGCAAGATGCTATAATATGGAAACGGGTCTATAAAAGGGGGACGATTTTCCTATGTCATGGTTAAACAAGCTTCCAATGTCAACGAGAATTACAGTATCTTGCTATTTGATCGCAGCATTGTTCGGAGTTCCGGTTCTGGTAACTTTCCTGCTAATGGGAAATGTACTGGTCGGCATTGCATTAATTGTGGTACTCGCCATCCTCACCTATCCACTTTCACGTGTAATTGAGAAAGCGCTCACATCTTCATTTGACGAGATAACTAGCGTAACTAATCGCATCTCCAAAGGTGATTTCACTCAAAGAGCAGACGAGACCGGAACAGCCAGCAGCTTAAGCCGCTCCTTCAACAGCATGGTGGACAAGCTGACTCAGATTCTTAGAGAAGCCTCCGGAATTACCAGTCAGGTTATGAATTCAAGTCGAGGAATTTCCGATAAAAATCAGGAGCTTTCCACGGTCATGCATCAGGTGGCACTTTCTGCGCATGAACTCGCTGTCGGGGCTAATGAGATTTCCCAGGACGTTGCCGGGATGACAACAGCCATACAAGAGATTGAGCAGAAGGTCGGCAGCTATGCAGATTCAACCAAGGAAATGAATGTGAGATCGGCTCATACACTCAGTCTCGTGGAACAAGGAAGTCAAGCGGTGGAGAAGCAGGCTGAAGGCATGCAGCGAAATATCGAAGCGACCAGTAAAGTAAGCGCAACAATTGATACACTCTCCAGAAATGCAAAGGGAATCACCAAAATTACCAAGACGATCTCCGAAATTGCTGAACAGACAAATCTCCTCTCGCTCAACGCTTCTATAGAAGCTGCACGTGCGGGTGAACACGGTAAAGGATTTGCAGTTGTGGCTGAAGAAGTCCGTAAATTAGCTGAGGAATCCACGCAATCCACCAAAGAAGTATTCGAGCTCGTAAGGAACATTGAGATGGATATTATGCAGGCCATTAACCATATGTCTATTAATGAAGAGGTTGTCCGTCTTCAGAACGAGATGATTAAGGAATCCAAGGAGATCTTCCAGCAGATCGTTCAAAGTGTCCAGTTCATTACCGGGCAGATAGACGCTTTCTCCAAGGAAAGTGATGTTATGCTTGAAAGTGCTCAGCAGATCTCGGGTGCGATCCAAAATATATCGGCCATCACGGAGCAATCGGCTGCCGGGACTGAGCAGGTATCCGCGTACATGAACGAGCAGATCTCCTCTATCAAGCTCGTCGCTGACGAAGCAGAAGCCATGAATCAAGCGGTATTCAAGCTTCAGAAGACGATACACATTTTCAAATTCTAATCCAACTTTACGTCCCAAGCCCCCCCCGATCCAGGCTTAAGTGCCACAGGTCAGGGGGTTCTTGTATCTTAAGATTCGCTATCTTTGTTGTTGTCCTTTTCAATATTCGATTTTTCATGATCCTGCGCTTCTCTACTTGTGTCCTTCCTTAATTCCTCTCGTATGACCGCCCTCTTCTGGGTTCTAGCTTTACGTACTCTCCAGATCACCCCAACTAGAACTGCTCCCAATATAAGAATAGGAAATGCGCCTGACAATACAATAACCGTCCACTGAAGCAGCAGGGACAGCACGTGAAGCGTGCCCGATAATGCATCCCTAGCCCGTTCCATTAGCGGGGTATCCTCTTTCCCTGAATCAACAGTCCCGGCCGTCCCCTCCCGCTGATAGAGGTGGATCGTCACAGTAGAATACGCGACATTATTATCTATGAATCTCATTCGTCCCTTTGCCTGTTCAATTTCTTCTTGGATGCGCCCTAACTCATTTGCAAATTTAACAAGCTCATCAGTCTTAGTGGCTTTCTTCATGAATGAAGTATAACGCTCTTCCATGATCATTTTCGCTTTAAGTCTGGACTCCAGATCAATGTATTCCTCAGTTACATCCTGTCCCTCAATATTCTGCTCCAGAGATTCGTGCTTAATCTTGCCGACTCCGTCAATGAAAGAAGTGAACCCATCTGCAGGAATCTTGATTATAAAATTGCCTCCCAATTGCTGATCACTCTGATTCTCGGAGAATTGAACGATATATCCACCTGCATGACCGGTTTGGTCTCTTATTTCTGTCTGAACCTTATTGTAATCCTTAACCCTCATCGACAGTTCAGCTTTATAAATGAGCTTCTTATCAGCCCCTTCCTTATCCTCACTGTTTGTAAATCCTGATGTAAGCTGCTTTGAATCCTTTGCAGTGACGGTAGTGGCTGTACTCTCTTTAGCAGGATTACTGTTTGTAGCCGCGTCTGATTTAGCCGAGGAATGTGCCGTATCGGCCATGTCTGATGAAGTCGAACCGCTTAATTCCATTTTCGAGGTACTGTTGCCAGACGAGGAACACGCTCCAAGCATTAGAGCAAGAGCAAGACCCAATACAAAAATGCATATAAACCCCCGTTTTTGCATTTTGCAGCCTCCTGTTCAAATTAACTCTTTCTCCACTTCGACGCTTACAAATGCTGGAAAGTTGCAGTTCATCTTGATCAACGCACAAAAAGCAGCCCGCATGAGGCTGCCTTTGTCTAAATCTATTATGCTGCATGACTCTACATATTTTTGAGCTTGAAGAATTCACCCTTCTTCTCAATCAGCTCGTCATAGGTTCCGCTCTCTACGATCTTCCCTTTCTTCATAACGACAATCCGGTCAACATTCCTTACGGTGGATAGCCGGTGAGCAACGATAAACGTAGTTCTTCCTTCCATCAACTGCTCCATAGCCTGCTGTACATGCCGTTCAGACACGTTATCCAGCGCCGAGGTCGCTTCGTCAAGAATGATAATTTTGGGATCCCGGACAAGCGCTCTGGCGATCGCAATTCGCTGACGCTGTCCACCAGATAATCTTCCTCCGTGTTCCCCTACCGAGGTATCAATTCCTTGTGGAAGACTATCGATAACATCCTGCAGATTCGCCATCCAGATGGCCTTCTGTAGATGCTCTTCTGAGATATCGGGGAGCCCATATGTAATGTTCTCACGAATCGTACCCGAGAAGAGAATGTTATTCTGCAGAACAATCGCAAGGGACTGTCTGTAACGCTTCATGCTCAGCTCATCCATCGGAATGCCGTCAATCCAGATACGGCCGGACTGAGGCTTGTAGAAGCCGATAATCAAGTTCAGGATCGTTGACTTTCCTGACCCGGATTCTCCTACAAAGGCAATTTTCTCGCCGGGTTTGACGTCCAGTGTGAAGTCACTGAGCACATGGCGATCCGATTCCTTATATTTGAATCCCATGTTCTCGAACTTATAACCACCGTGAATGATCTCAGGATTGACGCGCCCCTTATATTCTTCCGTCTCCTTAGACAGCAGAACCTCTGACACGGAATGAAGAGATTCAAAGCCCTTCACTAAGTTCGGATATACATTCAAGATGGAGCTTACCGATCCGATAATCATATTGAAGAAGCCTTGATACATCACGATGTCACCAATCTCCATCATTCCGATCCGAGCCAAATAGGCCGTGAAGAAGAGACAGCCAACCTGGAACAACTGGAAGACTACCCAGCTGGTTGAACCGAAATAGGCTTCAAGCACATCCAGCTTGTATCCACGCTCACGAATGTGCTGGAGGGCTTTATCCACCTTACGAATCTCTACATCCTCGAGCCCGTGTGCGCGGGTTACCGGAATCATCTCGACCGTCTCTGATACGGTCCCTGACATCTTCTCAATATTGCGCCGAACCTCCCGGTTGCTGTTCGACATTTTGGTTCGGAAGAACCGAACAAGGTAGATAGAAGTTGGCGCCATAAGGATGAAGAATAAAGCCACGATCCAACTATGGTATAAAGTAAGTCCGATAATGATAATTAAGCTGATCACCGAGGGAATAATGGTCATCATCATTTGTCTGGACAAGAAATCGATAGCTTCTACATCCCGGAGCACCTTCGATTGCAGCCTTCCTGCATTCATATCCCCGTGATATCCAAGAGAAAGCTGCTGCAGCTTCCGCACCAAAGTACTGCGCAGTCCGGCTTCTACATGTCGTACTGCCATACTGATATTGCTGATATGGAGCGTATGCGTGGGAATATTCTGAAGGATGATTACAACAATGACCGCCAGATTAATCCAGAACTCCGATAGGGAATGCCGATCCGGATAGCTGACCAGATTGATAATGTTTGCCGTAACCACGGGAAGTACCCAGACAGGCAGTGCTTTTAGTGTATAGTAAAAAGCCGATAGCGCTACTTTGCTTCCGTGATTTTTAAACAGTCTGGCCAGCAGGCTCAGCGGCTTCATTTTTGCCACCTGCTCACTCTCAAACCACTTCGTATAATCCAGTGTTTCTAACTTTGCCATTTCCTTCACCCGCTTTTTTACTTATGATATGAATAGGGACTTCCTGTTTAGATCAGCCCGAACAGCCCCGAAATAAGTATAATTCCAAGGGACCAGATCATCTATAACATAATCGGCCCCGATTCAAACACAAGTTTAACTAAATCGGACATTCAGGGAGTTGTTATTCATCATGAGAAAACTGCCACCGGAACGATGGTTCCCTCATATACGATCAGAGATTTGTATATATTCTACACATACCCGTACCGTGAAGAGCGGGTGGACCTGCGGGCGTCATGTTCACCATATGTTATTTGAAATTAACCTCGTGCTGGAGGGTGCCCAGACAGCGATTGCCGGTTCTACTGAATACGAACAGCAGGCTGGCGATCTGATGCTGATCTCCCCTATGCAAATGCATGAATATCAAATAAGAGGGCAAGAGAATACGACCTTCTTTGTCATGCACTTTCAAGTGGATGATCCTTTATTTCTTAAGCTGTTTGAAATGAATAATAAGGGGCTATATCCGAAGGGAGATCCGCTTAATACCCTGCTCGTTCCCCTTGTAGAGAATTTAATGGAAGCGTTATACGAAGATACTAAGTCGACCTCCAGATTGTTTCTTCATCTCTTTACACTTATCACCGAACTTCAGTCCTATTTCGATCACGAGAGCCAGGGCAAGGAGCCCAATCTACGTTCAGAGCTTTCTTATCTGATTGCGAAACAGGTAGAGACGTTAGTGTTATCCTCAGATACGAACGCCCCGGATGCAGGTGACTGGCTGGAGAATATCTCTCATCAGCTTGGCGTCAGCCGAAGACACTGTCACCGGGTGTTCAAGCAGTTCTATGGGATGTCCCCCCGGGAATACCTGATGATCCTCAAGCGGCAGGAAGCGATGCAGATGCTTGTCAGCAGCAGTGAATCCATTGAGAGCATCGCCCACCGGATTGGTTATGAGAATGTTCAGAGCTTCAGCCGCCAGTTTGTAGCGTGGACCGGGTATACTCCAGGTACCTTCCGCAAGAATCATCAAGACGAAGTTCTGCATCTAACCCCGCTTGATCTATGAACGTCTAATAAAAATTTTTGATTTTGTCATATTGACAGTAAGCGTTTCCATGTAGTTAGATGATATTACAACTAATCGAATATGGATCTTCGGGGGCAGGTGAAATTCCTGACCGGCGGTAAGGGTTCGTACGTGAACCTTAAGCCCGCGACTCGTCATGATTGCTCTAGCAAAGTGACGACTGACTTGGTGTGACTCCAAGGCCGACGGTAAAGTCCGGATGGGAGAAGATCATAAAGCAAGCCGTGTTACGGTCTTATTACTGTATGCAGTGGCTTGTTTGATGAGCCCCCGTGTATACTTGTTCAAGTATACACGGGGGTTTTCTACATCGAGGTCCTATATTCAAAACTATTCAGTTAGGAGTTTTTGAATATGGAAAATGTCAACACAGCAATAAATTACAGCCGTAGACGTGTAGGTACCGGATTCTGGTTCGTCGTCCTTGGGGCAGCTCTCTGGGGGGCTGATCCTTTATTCCGAATTCAGCTGCTGAAGCACCTTACCTCTGCGCAAATTGTTCTTCTTGAACATGTCCTGTTATTCTTGTTCGCGGCCCCGGTGTTATGGTCCCACCGAAATGAGCTAAAGGCAGTTCGCCTTAAGCAAGCCGCCGCGCTTCTCTTTATTTCCTGGGGAGGCTCTGCGATAGCATCCATTCTGTTCACTCAGGCACTATCTTCCGGCAGCGGCAATCTCAATGCCGTACTTCTGCTCCAGAAGATGCAGCCTCTGTTCGCGATTATTATGGCTAGACTCATTCTGAGAGAAGCACTTCCTAAATATTTCTCTGGGCTCATTGTCCTGGCCATTGCCGGAACATATTTATTAACCTTCGGATGGACACTCCCGATTGGCAATTTTAGCGATTTCATTCAAATTGGAAGCCTGCTCTCCCTTGGCGCTGCCGCACTCTGGGGAGGATCCACTGTCATGGGTCGCTACATGCTTCGGAGTATGAAATATGAGACGGTAACTTCCCTGCGCTTCATGCTTGCCTTGCCACTGCTGTTCCTGATCACTTCCTCCGAGGGAGCTCCTTGGACGCTGCCTTCCAGCACGGGTGAACTAACAGCTACTACTGTGAACATGTTAGTTCAAGCGTTAGTTCCCGGTCTGCTTAGCCTCCTTCTCTACTATAGAGGGCTGTCAACGACGAAAGCTTCCTTCGCTACCCTTGCTGAGCTAAGCTTCCCGATGGTTGCCGTGCTAGTGAACTGGATGGTCTTCAAGCAAGTCATTACCATGCCTCAATTCATTGGGTTCATCTTCATCTGGCTGGCCTTGTTCGTGATATCCAGACAGCAGCAGGATTAAGATAAAATCATAGTAAAGAGCTGCCTTCAATAATGAGGGACTGCACCTCTTTTGAATTCGCTAGGTGTGTTGATCCCTGTCTCACAAATAACCAGTCACCGTAAATTACTCGGCGACTGGTTATTTAGTTTCGCTTGATCCGAATTGAGTTATAGTAAATGAAATATTCTCGCACGGTCTTTACAACAACTGAAGTCGTTGTAGACGTTGATACAACATCTTACTGCCAAATGGTAAACAGGGATGTCAGTCCGTATCCCTAACTGCTCCATAACCTCTTTCCCCGGAACTCCTGCCAATGTCATTTCCTTGGCTCTCCATTTTTTCGATCTATTACTTGACTAGAGATAAAGACCCAGTGTTACAGAATAATAGGACTTATTGCATTATTTACATATTTATACAAATTGATATAAGCTACTGATAGGGGCATCATCCAAATATATGCAAATGTGGTTAATAATGAGAACTAAATCTTGGTTTATTGGTCTATTTTCTTTAATACTCTTTTTGAGTGCTGCACTTCCGAGTTTCGCAGCTGCCTCAACAAAAACAGAAAGTACTCCTTCTGTCAAAGTGATATCAAAATTCACTACTCCTACGAATAATATCCCTATTAGTTCTCATCCTATTGAAGCCCAAGGTGTAAAGAAATGGCTGGTTGTCCAGGCTCTTAAATACGGGGGACCTTTATTAGGAGAATTATTAGAAATGCTTAGTCCTGCGGCTGGAGAAGCGCTGACAGAATGGGCTTACACCTTAGGCGTAGAGTTGGATGCTCTTTCATCGGATATTGAAGCCAATTTGATCGATTTTATGATTTTTGATCTTGATTTGCCACAATCTGTTGCACGTAGTATCGCTTGGGCTATTTGTCAACTTGCACTATAATGGAATAATTGAAGTGTAATAACATTACTATTATCTCTGGTTGATGTCCCAAACAAAATTCAAACTTCATAAGGGGGAGAAATTAATGACAAAAGAAGATAGATTGGAGTTATTAACTCATCAGGTCAATCTTTTGAAAAAAATGATTCCTTCAGATTCTTATCCTTTCTTTATGTTTGTTCTCAATCACAATTTTGATGATAAACAAATGGACGCTATTTTAAAAATTCTTCGCATTTTAAATTATCGATTTAATAAAGACTATGCATCAGTGCCTGATATACAAGAGATACATAACGAGCTTAGCCCCTATTCAATTAGCATAGAGAACTTGATCAGAGAAGAACCTCCCACTTTAGAAGAGTTCTCAGAAGTATCAAATTCAATACTTGGCACTAACTTCAAAATCAAAAACCTATTACTAAGTCTGAAAAGCCAACATATATTTCCGTCAATGTGTGAGTTTCTGTTAAATCAACAACCCAGCGTATAGGTGAATCACCAGCAGGTAGCTGACGCAGGTGGAGTATCGACGCTATCTTGCGGTTTAAGCCTTTTAATAATGCACACCAAAGAGCCGCCTTGAATAAATCAAAGGCGGCTCTTTGGTATATATCTTTAGATGCTCCTTACAATCTCGATCACTTCGTCCACAGATTTAGCATTCAGCAGCTGCTGTCTGAACTCCTCGTGAATCAATTTACGGGATAGCGCAACCAGTATCTTCAAGTGTTCGTTACCTACATTCTCTGCCGGTACTGCAATCATAAATACCATCGACACAGGCTGGTCGTCCAGTGATTCCCAATCTGCCGGTTCCGAGAGTCTTGCGAATGAGAGGCTTGCTTTCGCAACCCCTGCAGATTTGCCGTGAGGAATGGCAACACCAAACCCGATTCCTGTTGAACTTTGCTGTTCGCGGGCAAGCACAGCCTGAACGTATTGCTCCAGGTCAGTCACCGATCCTGATGCTTGAAGGCCTGCTGCCATCTTGCGGATAATCTCTTCCCTGCTGCCGGATTCCAGTGGCAGGAAGATTGAATCTTTATTTAGCAAATCATGAATATTCATAGCTGACAGCTCCTTATTTTACATTATCATTAAGCGGCGGCTTTGTTTCTTTTGAACAAATTCACACAGAGAGCAGTAACAATCGTTCCGACAGCAATGGCAAGCACATACCACAGAATATTATCGATCGCATTTGGAATAGCCAGGACGAAGATCCCCCCGTGTGGTGCATGAAGACCAACTCCGAATGCCATGGATAACGCTCCAGCAACCCCTGAACCAATCATAAATGCAGGAATCATGCGCAGTGGATCTGCTGCTCCGAACGGGATAGCTCCTTCGGTAATAAACGACAATCCGAGTACAGAAGCAACTTTACCCGCCTCGCGTTCTTCCTTGGTGAATTTCTTAGGTGCAAGTACAGTAGCAAGCCAAATTCCTAGAGGAGGTGTCATCCCAGCCGCCATAACCGCAGCCATCGGGCCGAACAAGCTGCTTGCAAGCAAGCCTGTAGCGAACGTATAGGCCGTTTTGTTGAAAGGTCCGCCCATATCGATTGCCATCATGGCACCAAGCACAGCTCCAAGAATAATAGCATTGGCAGAACCCATGGTCATTAGCCAGGAAGTCAATCCGTCCATCAGCCATTTCAGCGGATCACCAATTACATAAATCATAAGCAAGCCAACTACTAATACAGATAGTAAAGGAATAAGTAGTACAGGCTTGAGTCCTTCCATTATCTTAGGCAGCTTAAGGTATTTGATTAAGCCTTTAGCTACATAACCTGCTAGGAACCCGGCAATAATCCCTCCAAGGAAGCCTCCGCCTATCTGAGTAGAGAGCATACCTCCGACTAGACCTGGAGCTAATCCAAGCTTACCCGCAATAGAGAAGGAGATGAACCCGGCAAGAATGGGAACCATTAGTCCCATAGCTGCTTTACCGATCGTTAGCAGTTGAAATCCGAATGTACCTTCTGCCGGCTTAAGACCAAAAATAAAGGACAAAGCAATAATTAGACCTCCAGCTACAACTAAAGGAAGCATATTGGAGACACCATTCATCAGGTTTTTATAAATTGAATTGCCTGAGCCCGTTTCTTTCTCTTCGGTCTTTGCTCTCCCCGCTGGAGCTGCTGATGGTGCAGAAGGCTGTTTGGCCAAAGCCTGCTCAATCAGTTCCCCTGGTCTCTTGATACCATGGGCAACCGGCACTTTAATAACCGGCTTACCTGCGAAGCGTTCTTCCAATACATCGGTATCTGCTGCGATGATAATCGCATGTGCTTCAGCAATTTCTTCAGGACTTAATTCATTCTCTACCCCCATCGCGCCGCGTGTTTCAACCTTGATGGGAACATTTCTTTCTGCTGCGGATTTCTGTAGAGACTCTGCTGCCATATAAGTGTGGGCAATTCCTGTTGGACAAGCAGTAACAGCTAATAATTTCTTCATGTTTATCTTCCCCTTTAGAAGCTGATAAAATCAATGTTTTCGATACCTACTAAATTCAAGCTCTGTGCAACTTCATCTCTACTGCACACTTCTGTTCCTTCCTTAGAAGCTGTGATTGATCCAGCTGCAGTGGCCCAGCGGGCAATTTCCTCCAAATTATGTCCGGCAATGATGCTGGAAGATATGGAGGCTACCATAGAATCCCCGGCTCCAACCGTACTCTTCGGCTCAATAGGGAATGGGCTTGCCTTGAGCATCTCGTCAGCGCTTACAAAGATCGCACCGTCAGCACCCATGGAGACAATGACCAACTGAATTCCTTCCTGAAGCAGGCTTCGGCAGGCATCAACAATATCTTTTGTTGACTCAAGCTTTTGGTTCATAAGCTGCTCGAGCTCATGAATGTTCGGCTTAATCGCATAGGGCTTTCCTTTAAGCCCTAGGGCAAGAGCCTCTCCATCCGCATCCAGTATGGTCTTCACGTTCTTACGGCCCGCCATGTCTGTCAGTGTCCGGTAGATATCCACCGATATCCCTGGGGGAATGCTTCCTCCAAGAACCAGAACCTCAGCGCCCTCAAGAATAGATTCCATCTGCTTCATGAATACAAGAACATCCATCTCTTTGATAAATGAGCCTCGTTCATTGATCTCTGTTGTAATCGATGTAGAGGAATCCACAATCTTGAGATTCGTTCTTGTCTCCCCTTCCACCTGGATAAATGCTTGCTGAACTCCGAGCTTATCCAGATCGCCAAGAAGCTGTCGTCCGCTGTAGCCTCCAACAAAGCCTGCCGCCGTTACAGAAACTTGAAAATTTCTAAGTACCTTTGCTACGTTAATTCCTTTGCCGCCCGGATCTATTCTGATCTCTTGTACCCGGTTAAGACCACCGACCTGGAGTTCCTCCAGTGTCACTGTCTTATCCAGCGCAGGATTTAAGGTCACCGTGATTACAGATGATTTCATCTCAATTTCTCCTATTCTGAAGCGAGTGTAACATCTACTTCCAGCTTTTTAAGTTCATTCACAAAGTCTGTCCGAACTCCCTGATCAATTATGCAATGATGTATATCGGATATATCTGCGAACTTTGCATACGCTACTTTCCCAATCTTGCTGTGATCCGTTAACAGGATGACTTCGCCTGCAATACGAATCATTTTACGCTTAGTAGAGGCTTCCACCAGATTGGGGGTTGTAATGCCCTGCTTTAAGTCGATGCCGTTCGTTGCGATGAATGCTTTATCAACCCGAATCATTTCAAGCGATTGTTCGGTCATGGGACCCACAAAGGCTTGGGTTTCGGGCCTCAGAATACCTCCAAGCAGGGTAACCTCTATATTTCTGCTGTCCTTTAGTTCGTTAAGAACCAGCATGGAATTGGTAATGACACGTATGGAATTGAACTGTTTGATCTCCCTGGCCAGATGAAGGGTTGTTGTTCCTGAGTCTAAAAGGATGGTATCTCCTTCCCGAATCCGCCGCGCTGCCTCACGGGCAATGCGTTCCTTCTCCGGCCTAAGCACATCTTCCTTATCCAGAATGCTGGGTTCAAACCCCGCACTTTGGAGCGCCACGGCCCCACCATGTGTCCGCTTTAGAAGTTTGGCCTCCTCGAGCTCTTTCAAATCCCGGCGGATTGTAGATTCAGATACTTCAAAATTCTCACTCAGTTCCTGAACCGACGCTCTTTGGTTGCGCTCGAGATATTGAACCAGCTGTGATTTTCTCTCTTCTTCAAATAACAATTTGGAATCACCCTTTCTTAAATGAGCAATTCAATGAGCGTTTATGATCATATTCGATCATCTGTGCTCATTTATGATTATAATAGCGTTTTCAAACTTTGTAAATAGGTTTTTTCTGCTCATTTATGATTAATTGTACGCGAAAATATGCACGCACACAAAAAAAACCGCCATTCTAAAATGGCGGACTTTATTATTTGTCTATTTTACAGTCATGACCGGGCAAGGAGCATGCTGGATCACATGGTGACTCACACTTCCAAGCAGGATTTCAGATACAAGGTTCATCCCTCTTGTGCCCATAATTATAATATCCGCCCCCACCTCTTCTGCGGCAGCGCAGATCAGTCTCGCTGGATCACCATGCTTTGTTATCACTCGGCACTGGACAGGAAGGCCTGCAAATAATTGTTCGGCAGGCTCTACAATCTGCCTTCCTTCCTCTTCTAACCGAGCTTCCACATCTACACCAAGTGGAGGTTCGTTGTAGGAAAGCTCAGGATTCACATGAAGAACAGTCAGCTCTATGGGACTTACAGATAGGCTTTGAACGATTGACTTCGCCGTTTCAAGCGCGCGGTTCGCATGGGTGGAACCATCAATCGGGATTAAAATATGATTAAACATTGATCCATTCCTCCTTAGTGTCCGGCATTCATATTGATATGATCCAAATGTCTGCGGCGGATAATCAGAACAATAACACCCAGCATGACCATAAAAGCACCGAACCAGAAAGGCGACTGCGCGGTGGACCACTCGGACAGCTTACCCGCCAGCCAAGGGGATAATGCTCCCCCAAGAAAACGTACGAAGCTGTAGGAGGCTGATGCTGTAGCTCGTTCTACTGGTGCCGCCTGCATGACAGCAGTCGTAATCAGCGTGTTATTGATCCCCAGGAAGATGCCTGCTACAATGACCGCAATAATGACCGTTGTCGGGGAATGATTAATGGTTCCAACGGCCATCACAGCCAAATCCACTGCAAACAGAGTAAGCATCCAGCTGATCGATTTTACAAGACTAAAACGTTTCTGAAGCTTAGGTGCCACCAGAACAGAGGTGATAGCCAGCATAATCCCCCAGCCGAAGAATACATAGCCGAGTCCATGCTCATCCAGCTTCATGACATAAGGGGAATAAGCCATCAACGTAAAGAACCCGAAGTTATATAGGAAAGCAACAATAGCTAGAGTAAGTAGAGCGGGATATCCAAGCGCCCGAAAAGGGTCTGCAATCGAGCTCGTCTTCTTCGGTTTAGGTGTCTTAGGCAGTACAAACAGGATGAAGATAAAACCGATAATCATCAGAACGCTAACCCCATAGAAAGGCCCCCGCCATGATATAGAGCCGAGTTCCCCACCAAGAAGTGGTCCAACCGATATTCCAAGACCAAGAGCTGCTTCATACAAAATAATTGCTTTGGCGGTTCCCGATTTGGAGAATCCGACGATAGCCGATAGTGCGGTTGCAATGAATAAGGCATTACCAAGTCCCCATCCTGCACGGAAGCCAACAATTTGACCAATCGTATGTGAAGCCCCGCCGAGTCCGGCAAAGATAATCGTCAGCACCATCCCGGATAGGAGAGTCCACTTCACACCCAGTCTGCTTGATACAACTCCGGTAATAAGCATGGCAATGCCAGTCACCAGATTATAACTGGTAAAAAGAAGGGATACCTGGCTCTTACTAGCATGCAGCTGCTCAGCAATGGCCGGCAAAATTGGGTCAACAAGACCAAGACCCATAAAAGAAATAACACAAGCGAAAGCTACAGCCCATACGGCCTTCGGCTGAGATAATAATCCGGAAGATTTCTGAAGATCTCCGGCTAGTTTAGACTCTGATTCCATACTGTAACAACCTCCACATTAAATAAGATACACACGATTGGTGAAGTCCGGATTCCACCTCATGTTGCTGGGGAAGGGTAATCAGGACCACGTTCCATCCCCATCTCCTTAAGCTTTGTATGAACCCTTTCCTGAAGAACGGTTAGCTCGCTTTGAAACTTAACAATGTTATCCATCTTCCGAGTGAGAAGCTCAAGCTGATCTGTTAGTACACCATCAATTTCTAAGAGCTTCGCCTTCCGCTGATCATCTGTCAGCTTCGCGTTCTCTCCAAAATACTTCTCATTCTTATCCCTCAGCAGCTCCGCAATCGTCACATACTTATGAAGCTCCTGAAGAGAGAAACCAAGCACTTCCTTGGCACTGACAATCTTGTTCAGGAGGACAATATCCTCTTGGGTATACAGTCGTATTCCTCCTTCACTCCGCTTGGGTGAGGGAAGAAGACCGAGCTCCTCATAATACCGGATCGTTCGTTTCGTAAGTCCGGTTTCATTGGCTACATCTTCAATTTTGAGCACATCCAAGACCTCTTTTCAGAAACGTTCGATATGTAAATATTATAATATGCTTTTAACGTTAACGTCAATATTTATATATGTTATTTTTTATATATTAAATAGCTGAAATTTGACACTCTTTTATAAAGTAACTATGATAATTCCAGTAATATAATTAAAATTCTAAGCAGCAATGGAGGTTAATCATGAAGATTGAAATATGGTCTGACTATGCTTGTCCTTTTTGCTATATGGGAAAACGCCGGTTTGAACAAGCCCTGCACAAGTTTGCAGATAAAGATAACGTTCAGGTGATCTACAGAAGCTTTGAGCTTGACCCTAATGCTAAGCGGGATGTGGACTATGATGTTCATGACATGCTGGCCGGTAAATACGGAATGACCCGTGAAAGGGCCATCGCCATGAACAATGATGTAACCGAACAGGCAAAGTCACTCGGACTCCAGTATCGCTTAGATACAGCCATCCAGACGAATACGTTCGACGCCCATCGTCTGACTCATTTCGCTGCTCAGCATGGGAAAGCAGCTGAGATGACTGAACTGCTGTTCAAAGCCTACTTTACGGATTCCAAGCACATCGGTGATCATGCCGTCTTGTCTGCGCTTGCAGGCCAGGTAGGCCTTGATGAACAAGCCGCTGCAGCCATGTTAAGCCGTGACGATTATGCTAGCGAAGTACATGGTGATGAACAGGAAGCTGCGGAGCTTTCGATTCGTGCCGTTCCCTTCTTCCTGATTAACCGTAAGTATGCCATCACAGGCGCCCAGCCTGCTGAAGTGTTTCTTGAGACATTCCAAAAGGTCAGCGAGGCTCAGCAAAGCGAATAGGAATGATAAAAATAAAGAGGCGACCGTTTAGGTCGCCTCTTTATTTTTGCCTACATGATATGAAATATGCTTCTTCATTACCTTACCCTTCACAAGCTTCTTGACTAACTTGCGGCCGGCTCCCGGCGTCATTTCTTTATACCATATTCCTTCAGGATAGATCGCCGCATTACAGGCGTCTGAACACCTTTTGAGACACTCCGTTCGGGTCACTAGAATTGAACTCGCCCTCTGGCGGTCAATCTCTTCGCGAATTGCAGTTGTGACTTCTTCAGCCTGGTTCTTTTTGCAGCTTGAACCATGGCAGATAAGGATATGATGCTGCAATTTATCCAAATTATAGTTCCCCATAGCCTGCACCACCTTAAGAAGTGAACTGCTATTTCATTATATAACCAAATTCTCCGGGTTTGCCTCTCTATGCAGCATCATTATTCATTCAATGCGCTCTTCAGCGATTCAAGATTTTGGCGCATAAGAGCAAGGTAGTCATGACCGCTAGTCTTGTCTTTCTCCGTCAGTCCTTCAATTGGATTAAGTACAGCAGATTTTGCTCCAATTTCCTCTGCAATGATATCCGCTACCTTGGAAGTGGCCATAGTTTCGAAGAAAATGGTTTTAACAAGATGTTCTTTAGCAAATTTGACGATTTCGGTCATCTTGGCCGCTGATGGCTCCTCTTCCGGTGACAATCCGGCTATCGGCACCTGTACAAGGTCATATTCCTTCGCCAGATAACCGAATGCGGCATGTTGAGTGATGAAATCCTTACGCTTGACTTGACGCAATCCCTCCTCAAAATCCTTATCCAGCTCCTTTAGCTTAAGAATGTATGCCTCAGCATTCTTTTGGAACTCATCCTTGTGTTCTGGTGCAGCTTGCGCAAGTGCGAGCTCAATATTCTGTACTTCCTTGATAGCAAGTGCTGGAGACAGCCACACATGGGGGTCCATCTCACCATGATCATGCGCATGAACCTCTTCGTGCTCATGATCTTCCTCTTCTTCTAAGCCCTCCATCAGCTCAAGGCCTGAGCTGGCTTCTACTTTCACGAGCTTGGTATTAGATACACTGCCCAGGACCTGATCCAGCCATCCTTCCATACCCGCCCCATTGTAGACAAGGACATCCGATTCCTCAATATGTTTAATGTCCTGGGGTGTAGGTTCCCAATCATGCGGTTCGACGGTTGCCGGGATCAGTGTCTCCACATCAGCCAGCTCTCCAGCTATTTGCTTCGTGAATTCATACATAGGATAAAAGCTAACCTGAATCTTCAATTTTTTGGCGGGTTCCGTGGTGGTCAGCTTCACTTGGGAGCCTGCAGGATCTGCTAAAGCTCCACTTTTCGCAGACGAATCATCTTTGGTACCGCAAGCTGCGGTAGCCATAACCAGACATAATGACAGAATAAATGTAAGACGTTTCCCCAATCTCACGTTGATCTCATCTCCTTTTCGTGTACTCGATTCCTGATCTGCATAACTTGCAGCCTTTTTGTTCTTCTTTTCCGGTGAAGCAGCAGCTTTTGAACCATAATTCCCCCGAGCAGGAATACAAGCAGAATAAGTGAAATTGTCCCTCCCGGCGGAGTATTCATGTAGTAAGAAGCCGTTAGGCCACTAAATATTCCACACAATCCAAAGACGATTGCTATCATATTTGCAGCTGCGAAACCTGTAGATATTCGTAGAGCTAACGAAGCAGGCAGCACCATCAGGGAGGACACCAGAAGCACTCCCACAACCGGCATAGCCGCAGCTACCGTCATTCCTGTCAGCACTGCGAAAGAGAAGGACAGGAGCCTAACAGGAACTCCCGCAATTTGAGCCGTCTCCTCATCATAGGTCAAGTTATACAGCGGTCTTCTCAGAATGGTGAAATAGAGGATTCCCACAAAGGACACTCCGCCGATCAGCCATAGTTGCTCATAACTCACGGCTACGATTGAGCCGAACAAGTACGAGCTGAAGCTCTTGCTTAAGTTACTCTGCTGGCTCATGATCACGACAGCAAATGCCAGACCCGCAGTCATAAGGATTGCAACAGGTACTTCGCTGTAAGTACGGTATGTACGTCTTAACTGTTCAACAAGAATGCCTCCTATAATCGCAATACTGAATCCGGAGAATACCGGATTTAGATGAAGGAAAGAACCTAAAGCGACACCTGCTAGCGAGACATGGGATAAGGTATCCGCCATCAGAGCTTGACGCCGAAGCATTAAGTAGACACCCAGCATGGGAGCAATTATACCGATGAAGCCCCCGGCCCAAAACGCACGCTGCATGAACTCGTAGTCAAACATTGCCACACCTCGCTTTCTGTTCTCTCCAGGCTAATTACCCGGTCAAGGAACCTCCCTGTCTCTTCTAATCCATGTGTCACCATAATTACCGTCAGCCCGTGAGCATTAACATAATGCCGCATGAGCTGATAGAAGCCCGTGCGGCTGGGTTGATCCATACCGGTCGCAGGCTCATCCAGAATAAGAACATTTGGCTGCCCTGCCAGAGCACGAGCGATACAAATGCGCTGCTTCTGCCCTCCTGACAGATCTCCGATCTTCCTATTTCGATACTCCCACATTCCAACCTGCTTCAAGCTTCTCTCTACCAGCGCTTCTTGCTCAGGCGTATACCTTCGGAATAATCCAGCCCTGGGGTAACATCCGGAACGGACGAGCTCAATGACTTTACTTGGAAAACCACTGTTGAAGGAAGCCACCTGCTGCGGTACGTATCCCACAGTCAGCTTGGCTCCATCCAGCGCTTCCGGGTTCAACCTGACACTTCCACTCCAAGGCTTAATTAACCCAAGAAGCAGCTTTAGCACGGTCGTCTTAGCGGCACCGTTAGGACCTGTAATGCCGATAAATTCACCCTGATGAATTTCAAGTGAAATTCCATCTATGACAGGCTCCTCCCCATATCCGAACACCACGTTGTTCATCGACGATAAAATCATTTAACTTCTTCCTTCTTCCAATTTCGTAATTATTACGATTTATAACAGGCACAATAAGGTCATTCCTCACAAACTTTAATCCAAATCCTAACGAGTCTCTCTATGAATCGTATATTTCTTCAGCCTTGGACAATATTTCCGGAGCTCCAAACGTTCCGGGTGATTTCTCTTATTCTTAGTTGTTGTATAGTTGCGGTCTCCACATTCTGTACAAGCTAAGGTTACAACTACTCGCATGATTCATCGCTCCTATAAAAGTATGATGTTCGGTAAACCCGCTTACCAGCTAGCTTTCTTAACCCCGGGTATTTGTCCCTTATGAGCAAGCTCCCGAAAGACAATCCGGGACACTTTGTACCTGGATAAGTACCCTCTTGGCCTGCCCGTGATTTCACAGCGGTTCTTCAGCCTTGTAGGCGAAGCATTACGGGGAAGTTTTTGAAGTGATGCGTAATCCCCATTGAGCTTCAGTTCCCGCCGAAGATCTGCATACTTCGCAACCATTTCTCTGCGCTGCTTCTCTTTCACAACTTTTGACTTTTTCGCCATGGTTCACACTCCTCCTTGATATTACAGTTCTAGGATGCCGAATAGACAGATACTTCGATCAAGACTAGATCTCCTCCATGTCATGACATTTTTGTAGAATTTAGCTGATCTGTTCCTATCCAGGGCAGCGGATTCGGGAACTGCGACCAATCCGAATTCATCTCCTGCTCATTCAATAGACACCGTTCAAGCTCATCTTCAATTTCCTCCCGGTTCATATCGATACCGATGATAACGATCTCGTTCATCCGGTCACCCCAGACTGTATCCCATTTCCCACGAACTTCGGGCTCACTGCTAAGAACCTCAGCCTGCACCTCCTCAGACATGGAAGCAAGCCAGTATCCTGCCGGTCCGAACTGGATTGAAGGCCCCGCCTGACTCAGGCTTGCCGCCATATCCTCCTTTAATGCTACCCAGGCTAGACCCTTGGCTCTCACGATAGTCTCCGGCCAATAGGTCATGAATTCTGCCAATCTCTCGGGATGGAACGGAAGACGTCTACGGTACACAAATGAGCTGATTCCATACTCCTCGGTCTCAGGCGTATGATTATTATTCTGAAGCTCTTTAATCCAGCCCGGTGATTCACTTGTCTTAACAAAATCAAACCGGCCCGTATTGAGGATTTCCGACGGGTCAACTTCTCCATGAACGGTGCGGATCATCTTAGCCGAAGGCTGAAGCTTTCTAAGGATCCCTTCCAGCTCAAGAAGTCCCTCCTCATCAACGAGATCACATTTATTGAGCAGGAGCACGTCACAAGTCTCAATTTGATCAATGAGCAGGTCCACGACATCCCTGTTGTCCCCCTCAGAATTCGCCTCACCCCTTCCGAGCAGCGTGTCTCCCGAAGAGAAATCATGCCAAAAGCGGTTAGCATCGACAACGGTAACCATACAATCCAGCTTAGCCAGCTTGAAGAGATCAATCCCAGACTCCGTATCTTCATAGGAGAAGGTCTGGGCAATCGGTACGGGCTCACTTATTCCAGTGGACTCAATCAGGATATAATCGAACTTTCCTTCTTGGACAAGCTTCTGAACCTCTTCAAGAAGATCCTCTCGCAGAGTACAGCAGATGCATCCATTAGACATCTCGACCAATCTTTCATCTGTTCTTGACAGGTTAGTACTCGAGCTAACCAGGGCCGCATCGATATTGACCTCACTCATATCATTTACGATCACGGCCACTCTAAGGCCATTTCGATTATTTAACACATGATTGAGCACCGTGGTCTTACCTGATCCCAAGTATCCGCTGAGAACGGTAACAGGAACTTTATTCTTGTTCATCTTATCCTCCTTTACATTATGCAATCCTTATTAGTAATTATTACGATTTATAAAATGTAATATACTCCTATTCCTTTGTCAACTGTCTAATAACAAAAAAACGCACCAGGATCTCAACTTCCCGATACGCCAAAGCTTCATTTCTATTGTCTTATCTTGGTGAAGCCATAAATAATAAGGTAGCTGAAGAGCAGGATCATCATAATCATACCTGTAAAAGGAATCATGCGCCTTAATTCTTCCGTGTCCGTGAACATGGACAATACTTGATGAACAATCTGCTTCGGACTCCGGATGGCATCCCAGCTGTTCCAGCGAATGAAGCGGCCGAGGTAGATTCCGAGGCTCGTTAGCGCCAGTGTAACGACAACAAATATCCAAGACCTTGCCCAGCCAAAGGACTTCCTCACTAATTCCTGTACAGAAAAAAGTGAATATACCCCCAAGAGCAAACCGATTACAGCTGCAGAAAAGAACAGCAGCATATGGTACCAGAATTCGATCCCATACCAGAAGCGAATACCGGATTCCATCTGGAACTTCGCAAAGGGATGAAGCTGGTCTGTAATTAAATAGGCGGAATTTGGATAAAAAAGCAGCCAAAGGGTACCCGCTGTAATAAATAAAATAATCCTGAGCACACGATTCCTCTGTATATATACATAGATCCAATCAAGCAGCAAAGCAAATCCTGCCGGCATCCATGCCAGGAACATATTCCAGTATAAGAACATGTAGATGTCCCGATTTGTATACGTCCTTAAGTAACTTCCCAGCATCAGACATAGAACCGAGGCTGCGAACAGAAGCAGGAGCATACGCAGTTTGTTTTTGATATTCACTTCATTAAGTCTGATCAGTATAACTCCCCCAATTCATATGGAAAAATATAGAATCCCCTTCACTTTATCACAGAGCTACGCCTATCTGCATCTTTCTAAACTTTAGTAGTCCCTGTTAAAAGAAAAAATGACCGTTTTGTCCGCAATAATAACGGAAAAACGGTCAAGCTTATAGGATATGTTAAACCAGAACGCCTTTGTTAATGGCTCTAACCGGCTCGCTGTTTCCAAATACCGGTTTTAAGGTATGAACAGGATTAGCCCAATTCACGCCATTAGCAATAACACGCAGGATTTCTTTGTTGTAGTAAGTTGGGTACGTCTCATGGCCCGGGCGGAAGTAGAAGATCTTGCCCTCTCCACGACGGAAGGTGCAGCCACTACGGAATACTTCCCCGCCTTCAAAATTACTGATGAACACCAGTTCATCCGGTTCTGGAATATCGAAGAACTCTCCGTACATTTCTTCATGCTCCAGAATAATACTTGCATTAACGCCATGAGCAATAGGGTGCGATGGATTTACATTCCACAGAATCTCCTGCTCACCCACCTCACGCCATTTGAGATCGCAGCTTGTGCCCATTAACGCTTTGAATGGTTTGGAGAAATGTCCGGAGTGAAGTACAACCAGCCCCATACCTTGCTGAACACGCTTGGCTACCTTCTGGGTAATTTCATCACTTACCCGGTCATGTGCCATATGTCCCCACCAGATAAGGACATCTGTTGAATTTAATACTTCTTCGGTGAGCCCATGCTCAGGTTCATCTAAAGTTGCAGTACGAATGGCAAAACCTTCTCCAGACAACCCTTCTGCTAATGCAGTATGAATACCTTCAGGATAAACAGCTCTTACCTCATCGTGTATTTTCTCATGAACAAACTCATTCCAGATCGTCACGTTAATCATCGTCAATTGTTCCCCCTGTTAATAATCCTTGATTACAGTTATATATTCTATTCCGATTCGGCAGGAATTCATATGAACAAACTGGTTGAAACATGCACAATCTGGTCAAAGTTATAACACAGGCACATATATCACTCCACCACTCAGGCAAGAAAGCTTGTTCTGATGAAATATAATCTAGTCACGACCATCCAGTCTATGCTCCTGATCGTAATCAGTCGATTTGGTTAGCTGCTGAACTTGCTCATATCGATTGGACGACAGGGAGGAACCCTTGCCCTCCTGGACATTTTTCACAATCTGTTGCACAGAGCTCGCTCCCGGTATAATGGATGCTACAGCCGAATGATAGAGCGGATATCTGAGTGCGGTTTGATGCAGAGTACCTTTGTTATTCGATATTTTTCTCAGGTCTTCACGTAGCAGGGCAAGCTGCTTTGGCGTGTAGTCCAAATATCCTTTATCTGCTTTATGCTCCCCAGCCTCCGTGAGGATTCCTTTGGCCAGCGGTCCTCTGGCTATAAGACTGATTCCATGTCTTGCAAGCAGGGGCAGAATTTGTTCCTCAGGTCTTCGATCCAAAAGGCTGTATTGACTCATCACGCTAACGATACCGGATCTATTCACATATTCAAGGATAACGTTCGGGCGGATGGAAGAGATTCCGTACTGCCGAATTACCCCTTCCCGCTTCAGGTCTTCAAAAGCTTCAATCGTCTCATCAATGGGATCGTCCAGTGTTCCACCATGGAGCTGGTACAGATCAATATAATCCGTTCCAAGCCTTTTCAGGCTTTCCTTCACTGCGGATTTAATATAGGAGCGCGAAGGGTCCCACACCCATCCTTCCTGTCCGGGAATTCGCCTGTTGCCGACCTTGGTTGCCAGGATTACCTGATCACGCCTCCCTTTAATAGCTCTTCCCACAAGCTCCTCGTTACGTCCCTGATCATAAAGATCGGCTGTATCCAAGAAATTAATGCCCTGGTCCATAGCTTCATGAATGAGGCGGGTGGCTGCCGTCTCTTCTGTCCCTATGGACATACATCCAAATCCAATCTCACTTACATACAGGTCTGACTGACCCAGTTGATTCTTCTTCATCTCGTAACCACTCCTTCATGAGCTTCATGTGTATTATACCTATCCTTACCACCAGAATGTAGGATAATTTCGGGTACGATTCAAATCGTTAATAGTTAGAGCAGCAGCGACAATGACAACAACCCAAATGAGTAACGGAGTGAGCAGAAATGACCAGCTGCTGCCTGCCATGATGACAACAAACGGATCAGCCTCTGCCGGGCAAATAAAAAAGAGACCCACAGCAACGGGCCGTGGGTCTAAGTTTTATATTTTTAAAGGGGTAACTTCATTATAGGCTCCTAACATTAATCCCAGATGAAATTAATATTTCAGGAATATTACAAATGATTACTGAACTTTTTTGAGCGATACTTATGGATAACCTTCGCCAAATCATCCATTTTGATAGGCTTGCTGATGTAATCGTCCATTCCCGCCTCCAAACAGACCTCCTCATCACCCCTAAGCGCATTAGCTGTCACCGCTGTAATGTAAGGCCACCTCTCGGAAGGGAATACCTTTCTTATCTCTCTTGTAGCGTCCAGACCATTCATTTCAGGCATCTGAATATCCATAAATATAATGTCATAATTGGTATGCTTCAGTGTGTCAATAACCTCATTCCCGTTCTCCACCAAATTCGGCTTAAAGCCCATTTTCTCGAGCATTCGTGTCAGTACCATCTGATTCACTTCATTATCTTCTGCAATCAATATACTTAGGGTCTCCAGAGATTCTTGTTCACCTTCGGCAGAGAGCTCTGGGAGGGTACTTTCGATTGTATTTTCCAGTTGGAAATAAGCCGTAAAGACAAAAGTTGCCCCAGGTTCATCCGTTTGTACCGCCTGAATCTCCCCACCCATCATCTCCACAATTTTCTTACTGATTGCAAGTCCGAGCCCGGTTCCTTCCGACTTGCGAGTCATGAAATTATCCAGCTGTGAGAAGGGCTCGAACAAATACTTAAGCTTGTCCTGAGGAATTCCAATCCCCGTATCTGAAACTGTAAACTTTATGAGAACATTTCCAAAGCCCTGCTCCAAATCTTTTACGGTAATAGAAACGCCGCCGTGTTCTGTGAATTTAATCGCATTTCCAATGACATTCATTAACACCTGTTTTAAACGATTCGAATCCCCTATCAATATACCTGGAATGCTTGGACTAATTGTAGTCTTAACTTCCAGCTTCTTCTCTTTCGCTTTCAATTGAAAGACATCCAGTGTCTCAGAAATAAGTTCTCTGATGTTAAACGGCTCTGACACCACAACCGCCCGGCCTGACTCAATCTTCGAGAAATCGAGGATATCATTTATGATAGCCAGAAGCGTGCTTCCACTTTTACTGATCACCTGAATATATTCCCTTTGCTCCTCGCTCAGTTCCGTTGTCTCCAGCAGTAGATCGGTCATTCCGATGACCCCATTCATTGGAGTCCGTATTTCGTGACTCATCATCGCGAGAAATTCGCTCTTCGCTTTATTCGTTCGTTCTGCCGCTTCCTTAGCAATTAATAGTTTCTTTTGTTCCGTAATATCCTTGGCGATTATATAATCTCCCTTGGTCAGATTATTAATAATAATCGGTGCAATCGTAGTCAGCACTTCCGTGGAATGTCCATCTCTATGCTTGATCTTGTTGATATCTCGTTCGATTGAAGCATGGTTCGTAGTCTCCAGCAAGATGCGATTTCGGTATTTAACACCAATAAATTTAGAAATATTCTTACCTGCAACTTCCTTCACCTGGTATCCGGTTATCCGCTCGGCCATCGCATTCATATTCAGGATATTCCCATCCAGATCCAGGGATACAATAGCATCGTGATTATATTTCTTCAATGAAGTATAGCGTTCAATGGTTTCTTGAAGTTTAAATTCCACCTTTTTCCGTTCTGATATATCCTGGGTCGTCCCATACATTTTGATTGGTTTCCCGTTATTATCAAAAGTTACACGGGCCCGAATATGCAAATGTTTCACCGAGCCGTTCGGTTCGAGATGACGAAATTCTGCACTAATCGTGCGGCCATCCAAAGCCTCATTCTTCAGTTCTACGAATCGCTGCTGATCCTCTGGATGAAGAAGTTGCAAGAAGCTGGACGGGACTTCTCCCTGTTTTTGCAGATTGAATATCTTGTAGATTTGCTCTGAAAAAGATACCTTATCGGTCTCGATATCCCACTCCCAGCTGCCAAGCAACGCAATCTGCTGAGCTTCCGCAAAGCTCTCTTCAAATTTCTTTCTTTCCGTTATATCGCGGCCTATTCCTAGAACCCTCTGTATCTCACCAGAATCATCGCGAATGATTTTGGTTGATGTTTCAAACCAGACGTAGTAACCGGATTTATGACGTACTCGGTAAGTCGACACATCATGATCCGCAAAGGACTTGGACTGCAATGCCTTGACATCATCTGGATGGTAGTAATGAAAATTATTCTTACCTATCCAATCCCCGGGTTCATAACCAAGTACATCGCGTATGGAAGGAGAGCAATACTCTGTTATGCCCTCAGGCGTCATATAGGAGATAATATCTGATGCGTTTTCAGAAATAAGCTTATACATGGATTCCGCTTCACGCATTTTTACCTCTATAGCTTTTTTTGCCGAAATATTGATCACATGGGCAATATAGTATAAGGGCTGATTTTGAGTATCCCGGACTACGGACACATGTTTGGATACCCATATAAGATTACCATTTTTATGGAAGTATCGTTTATCCCACTGATATTTCTTCCCATCTTCATGTAACATCTTGGCCATGTATTCCTCATCTATCTCTAAATCCCCGGGAAAGGTAATGTCCTGGCGCGAAAGCTTCATGAGTTCGGACTCCGAATACCCCAATATTTCACAGAAAGCAGGATTCATTTTTATCCAATTTCCTTCGATCGATACCAGCGCGATTCCTATCGGAGCTTCAGTGTAAATGTGTTCAAACAATGCTTGGTGATCGATTGATAATTCATTCATGCAGAGATATCCTCCAGTCAGGAATACTATATATTAAGTATAACCTATAATCTTAGTACCGGTTATAACCTGAAGTATATGGAATATACTCAGCGAACATTAAGGTTTTTCAGTCGCTAAAAAAGCCACTTCCCGAGTGGCTAATTTTAATTATTCCGAACATTGACCTTATTTAGCAAGTTTCTATTATAAGACTATACCTAACCTTTTACCCAAAAGTGAGACTTTTGAATCAATTGGTCCTTTACGACTCTTTCACTTTAAATTTGGATAGCAGGTCTTGAAGCTCCTGCATCATCGTTCCTAGGAATTGTGCCGAAGCTGCAACCTCTTCCATAGATGCAAGCTGTTCTTCACTTGCTGCAGCAACATTCTGTGAGCCGTCAGAAGCTTCACCTGCAATGTACGCCAAGTTCTCGACTGTTGCGCTAATCTGCTCAGAGCTTGCTGACATTTGCTCAGCAACCGCCGAGACTTCTTGAAGGTGAAGGACATTTTGCTGAATTTCCGTGAATATCCCCGTGAATGCATGGCCCGCTTCCTCGACCCGATTTGTTCCTGATTTCACAGTCTGTACTCCGCTCTGTACGGACGCTGCGGCTGCCGCGGTTTCGGTCTGAATCTTCAAAATAATTTCACGAACCTGATCCGCGGATTGTTTGGACTGTTCAGCCAGACCGCGGATCTCTGCTGCCACGACCGCAAACCCTTTTCCATGCTCGCCCGCCCGTGCTGCTTCAATGCTTGCATTTAAGGAGAGTAAATTCGTCTGCGTACTAATCTCAGTGATAACATTGATAATGTTGCCGATCTCTTCTGAACGATGCGACAACTGCTCCATAATGGAGGCGGTACCTGTGAACATGTTATCTACCTTGTTCATTTCCTGAACTGCCAATTGAACCGTTTGATTGCCTAACTGCGCCTTCTCTGAGGTGCTTAATGTAGTCTCATGCAGCGTAGAAGAAGATTCTGCAATTCGCTGGATACCTGCTGCCAGTTCTTCAAGTGCTCTGGCGTTCTCTTGAGTCCCCCGCTGCTGTGCTGCTGCTCCGGTCGCAACTTGCTGTATCGTCAGCGTAATCTCCTCTGATGTCTTGCTCGTCTGATCAGCACTTGCCGCCAGCTCCTCTGACGTAGACGCCACATGCATCGCATGGTCTCTTACTTCCCTAATCATACCGCTTAACGTTCTGCTAGTTTCATTCAAGCTTGCTGCCATCTGGCCGAACTCATCCTTTGATTGAACCTTTAGACTATAAGTAAAGTCCCCTTGGGCCATTCGCTCCGCCATCTGGTTCACACGCCTGGTTAGGTTAGCCAAATGATTAGTGAACAGCACGATTAGCGCAACGACCAAAGCAATTCCCACGAGACTAGTAACGATGACTTTAACCATCAACGCATTAACCTTGGAGCTCATTTCTTTATCAGGTAGGACCATTGCAAGAACCCAATCCGTCTGTGCCAATTTGGCATAATAGACATGATTGCTTCCGTCCTTTCCATCATATACTGCGACTCCATGGCCCTGATTAAGCATAGACTTGGCGAGTCCTGCAAGCTCCGGGTCCTTACTATCCTGAAGCTTCTGCTTCATAATCAGTGAAGTATCCGGTCCAGCCAGGTAAGTTCCGTCCTTATTGATCATAAAAGCCCAGCCGGTTTCACCTAATTTTGTATCCTTGATAATATTCTGGATTGTGATTAAGTTAATGTCACCAGTAGTAACACCAATAAACTGGCCTTGATCATCCAATGTCGGCATTGATGCAGTGACCATAGTTGACTGAGTCTTTTCATCAAAATATGGATCAGAGAAGGCGATTCCTTTGTTATTTTTCGCTAGCTTGTACCAAGCCTGTGAAGGATAATTATAGCTAGGATTGCTATAATCATGTGTAACCGAAATTGTAGATCCCGTATGATAAGCATAGGAGGAGAAGAACTTGATGTCAGGGCTATACATTTGCGGCTCTAAAAATATTCCTAAGCCAAACGTATCTTTGTTCACTTGCAATGTGTTCTGGAGCATATGGTCATAATCATCCAAAGTTAGTTTTTGATATTGGCTTTGCAAGGTTCTTGCAACAGCTTCTGTTAAACTGCTGTGGGCGACCAAGCGTTTTTCAATGCTCTGTCCCGTCTTTTGGAGCTGTCCGTTTAACTCCTTCTCTGTCTCATTCAGAAGAAGCGTTCGAGCAGAAAAGAATACAATTCCTGAAATCACTGAATTGATAATGATTAGAATAGGCAAAATTAATAGTAGTGTCTTTACCCGGATACTATTTAATTTCATTATTATGCTCCTTTTATATATAATGGTTATATATCGACATTTTCCGACAAATTGTTATAGCTATTAGGTTGGTATTTACTGGGCTGGAGTAGTTTTTATTAAACCAACTAGCCTCTATAAAAAACGGACATGAAAAAGAGCACTACCTAGTGGTAGTGCTCTTACTCTTTGCTTGGCGGCGTCCTACTCTCCCAGGACCCTGCGGTCCAAGTACCATCGGCGCTGGAGGGCTTAACGGTCGTGTTCGGGATGGGTACGCGTGGAACCCCTCCGCCATCGCCACCAAACATGATTTTTCGAAGCTTTCGCTTCTCGAAATCGCTGCGAGAAAATATCAGCCCTTAGAAAGGACTAGCAGCTTGATTCAAGCTTGATCGCCTGAAAACTAGATACGAAACGAATTTGCGTCTGCTCTTCTTGGACATCGTCCTTCCGAGCTTTATTGGATAAGCCCTCGACCGATTAGTACTGGTCAGCTCCATGCATTGC
>RCUP01000347.1_pt1 | contig 37950 bp, 34 predicted proteins | sample 2166341 | NCBI WGS metagenome assembly RCUP01 (sample SAMN09932325, study PRJNA488358) | compost metagenome | isolation source: compost soil in succinonitrile-enriched | place: Germany: Experimental Botanical Garden | reverse complement strand
CGTTGACGCCCTTCAGCATCTTGTCGCGGGCGTCGGTGTTGAATTTTACGATCTTGGCGGCCATTGCGGGCTGCTCCTGTTTTTATGCGTATGTTCTGGACGATGAGGACAGACGTCGGGTGCTTACGAGAGCACGCCCAGGACGTCGGATTCCTTCATGATGATCAGGTCTTCGCCGTCGATCTTCACTTCCGTGCCCGACCACTTGCCGAACAGGATGCGGTCGCCGGCCTTCAGTTCCAGGGCGACGTGCTTGCCGTCTTCGTCACGGACGCCGGGGCCCACGGCGACGACTTCGCCTTCCTGGGGCTTTTCCTTGGCGGTGTCGGGGATGATGATCCCGCCCTTGGTCTTGGATTCTTCTTCCACGCGCTTGACCAGCACGCGATCGCCGAGCGGACGAAACGCCATCGGACTTCTCCCTCTTAAACCCCCGAAGCGGGGCGTTCTGAAATGGTGGGCGGCGCCCCCGCGACCGCCGCTTTGGCAGCCGGCCGACGTGAGTGCTAACGCATCGGGCAAGTAGGAGGGCGGCTCCGGGGCGTCAAGGCGAGTGCGGCGAAACAACCTGGATTTCGGCCTGTTGACTCCAAGAACTTTAAATTACAAAGTTCATTGTCTTCGTGAAACGCAGGGGGCCGCCCTGGCTCCGGTCACGAGGGGAGGAGAGAGACATGCAAGCGGTTCAAAAGGCGGCCCTGGCCGCCGCCCTGTCGTCCTTGGTGCTGATGGGGGCCGGTTCAGCCCTGGCCGGGGACGTCGTTATCACCGTCACCGGGGTTCAGGCGCGCGGCGGCGACCTGCTGGTCGGGTTGCAGACCGCGGCCCAGTTCATGAAGCACGAGGGCGACCACGGCGAGATCATCAAGGCCCCCGCCGCCGGGACCCGGGTCGTGACCCTGAAGGACGTGCCGCCGGGCGACTATTCCGTCTCGGTTCTGCACGACCTGAACGGGGATCAGCAGATGGCCCTGGCGAACGGCATGCCTGCAGAGGGCTGGGCCATGGTCCGGGGCGAAACCCTGAGGGCCGCCCCGACCTTCGACCAGGTCAGGTTCACCGTGCCCGCGAGCGGCGACGCCCGTGTGAACGTGGCCATGCAGTATCCGTCCGCGCGCTGAGACGGACGGACGAAGCGGCTCCTGGCGCCCGGCCGGGAGCCGATTTCGGCGGCCGCGCCAGATGACTGGAAAATGAACGGAACCCCTTGGGGTCGTTCAGCGGGGGGCTCCTAAAAGGGAGGCAACGGATCAACCGGCTTTCGAAAGGAGCCCCGCCATGAAGACCATTTCCAAGATCGGCGTCGGCGCGATCGCTCTGACGATGCTGGCGACCACCCCCGCCGCCGCCCAGTCCTATCGCGACCGGGATCGCGACAACACCGGCCGCGACGCCGTGCTCGGCGCCGTCGTCGGCGGCGTCGCCGGCGCCCTGATCGGTCAGGGCGACGGTCGCTATATCGCCGGGGGCGCCCTGGCCGGCGCGGCCCTGGGGGCCGTGTCCTCGGACAGCGATCGCGACGGCTGCAGCTATTACCGCAGCGGCCGCTGCTACCGGAACCAGGGCCACTGGGAGCGCGAGCACGGCATCAACAGCCGTGACGGCTACTACAACAACGGCCGCTATCAGGACCGCGATCGCTATGACCGTCGCTATGAGGGGCGTCGTGACCGCCACGACAACCGTCGCGACTATCGCTACGACCGCCGCTGGTAGGGCGTGGCGCCAGACAGAAGAAAGGCCCCGGCGGTTCGCCGGGGCCTTTTTCGTCTGTGGTCGGGGATGGGTCAGACCCGTGGGCCGCGACCCCGCATGCCGCCCATCACCAGCGAGACCACGAACAGGATCACGGCGATGATGGCGATGAACTTGGCGATCTCGAACGACATGCCCGAGATGCCGCCGAAGCCGAGAAGGCCGGCGATCAGGGCAATGATAAAGAAGATGATGGCCCAACGAAGCATGGACGGTCCTCCGGAACATTGTTGACGGAGGTAAAACTATCGACGGATCTATGCCGATCGTTCCACCTGGCGAGAACAACGCTCCGAAGACTTGACCGTTCCGTCGCTTATCGACGGCGCTGGCGGCTCTTTTCAGTAAAGGCCGCCGCGACCATGGTGGCCAGGGCCGGGTTGCGCAGGAAGATGAAGCCGCCGGCCAGGGCCGCCGCCGCGCCGAGCAGGGGGCGTTCCTGGAACAGGTGGAAGGCGCGCATGCCCAGGCTCTCCGGTTCCTGATCCTCTTCCTCGTCCTCGCCGTGGGCGCGCCGCACGAAGATCAGGGCGATGATCAGGGCGACCGCCGCGAAGATGGCCGAGGTGATGGCCGCCGCCGCCAGAGGGACGACGACCAGAGCCAGCAGATAATAGACCGTGGCCCCCAGGGCGACCATGGCCACGAAGCCCGCGCCGGCCGCGATGAAGGTCGCGACCGCGCGATTGACCAGCCCCCGCCCCAGCATCAGCGGCGACGACCGGCGAGCAGCAGGCCCAGCACCACGCCGACGCCCAGGGCGATGGCGGTGGACTGCACCGGACGTTCCTGCACGCGCTCGACGACATAGCGCTGGGCTTCTTCGAAGCGCTCGGCGGCGTCGTCGTAATATTCACGGCCGCGCACGCGGGCGTCGTCGTAGTAGCCGCGCGCCTTTTCACGCAGTTCCTCGCCCTGCTCGCGCAGGCGGGCTTCGGCGTCGGCGGCCTTGGCCTTCAGGCGCTGCGTTTCCTCGCGCGCGCCGGTCTTCAGATCCTCCTTGAGGGTCTTCAGGTCGTTCTTGATGTCTTCCCGAGCCTTGGTCGTGGCCATGATGCGCGCTCCGCTGGATTGTAAGCTTGACGATTAAATAGAGAACCCCCGCCCCGAACGCCACACCGGCGACCAAGGTTCCTGCAAAGCCGCAGGCCTGGGCCATGGCGCGACCGCCTTCTGGCGTCGCCGGAAGCCTCGTCCTAGAACAACGTCATGACCCAATGGCTGTTCCCGCCCGCGCCGACACCCTCCCTGCCCATCGTCGATGAGGCGCGGCGTTTTCCGGTGCGCCGCATCCTCTGCGTCGGCCAGAACTACGCCGCCCATGCCCGCGAAATGGGGGCGGACCCGTCCAAGCCCGCGCCCTTCTTCTTTTCCAAGCCGGCCGACGCCCTGGTCGTGGACGGGGCCGATCCGGCCTATCCGACGGCGACCGCCAACCTGCATCACGAGGTCGAACTGGTCGTCGCGATCGGGGAGGGCGGGACCATCGCCGGCTGGGCGGTCGGCGTCGATCTGACGCGGCGCGATCTGCAATCGGAGGCGAAAGCCAAGGGGCGGCCCTGGGAGGCGGGCAAGGCCTTTGATCAGTCGGCCCCCTGCGGCGCCCTGACGCTCGGCGCCCTGCCGGACGCCGACGCGGTGATCGAGCTCAAGGTCAACGGCGAGACGCGTCAGTCGGGCCGTCTGTCGGACATGATCTGGGACCCGGCGGGCATTCTGGCCAAGGCGGGCGAGCTGTGGAGCCTGCAGCCCGGCGATCTGATCTTCACCGGCACGCCCGAGGGCGTCGGGCCTCTGGTTCCGGGCGACCGGGTCGAGGCGACCATTGACGGTCTGGCCCCGCTCCGCTTCACGGTGAAATCATGATCCTGCACGGCTACTGGCGCTCGGGCACCAGCTATCGCACCCGGATCGCCCTCAATCTGAAGGGGCTGGCCTATGAGACCGCGCCGGTCGATCTGCGCACCGGCGCGCAGAAATCCGACGCCTACCTCGCCTTGAACCCGCAGGGCCTGGTGCCGGTGCTGGAGACCGGCGACGGCCTGGTCCTGACCCAGAGCCCGGCCATTCTGGAATGGCTGGAGGAGACCTGTCCGACCCCGGCCCTGCTGCCGTCCCTGCCGGCCGACCGCGCCGTGGTGCGGGCCATGGCCGCCCTGATCGGCTGCGACGTCCATCCGCTGAACAATCTGCGGGTGCTGAAGGCGGTGAGGGCGCTGGGCGCCGATCAGGCGGGCGTGGACGCCTGGGCCGGGCGCTGGATCCTCGACGGTTTCGCGGCGCTGGAGGCCCTGGTGGTGCGTCACGGCGAGGGCTGGTGCTTCGGCGGGGCTCCGAGCCTGGCCGACTGCTACCTGATCCCGCAGATTTATTCGGCGCGGCGTTTCAACGTCGATCTGGCGGCCTTTCCGCGTCTGCTGGAGATCGAGATGCGGGCGGACCTGCATCCGGCCTTCATTGCGGCGCACCCAGACAATCAACCAGACGCGGATTAAGTCTCTTCGTTCACCAACAGCCTTGATTTCAGTCAATCTCCCTTAAGCTTTGGCGCTGAAGATCGGCGTCGTGAGATTCGCTGTTCCGCCCTCTCCGGCCGACCGGCTCGCCATCGCTGTGGTGACTGAGCCCGAACGGTCCCGCCCGCTGCCCCCCGGCCAGCGGGAAGACGCCATGCGCCATCTGCTGCAGACAGCGGGCGACGCGGGCGTCGGTCTGGTCGCGACCCGGCCCGAGGGCGACGTCGAGCGTCTGCTGGGTCAGGCCTGGCCCTTCCCCTCGCCCTTCCGCGTCACCGCGCGCACCGTGCCCCTGGCCGACGGTCTGGACCGGGTCGAGGCCCGCGCCCGGCGTTCGCTGGAGCGCATGGGCCTGCCGCGCGGCGACGCCGTCCTGGTGCAGAACGCCGCCGATCTGGCCGGAGCCGAGGGCCGCGCCCTGTGGGGCCGGTTGCAGGCGCTGAAGGAGCGGGGGATCTTCCGCAAGATCGGCTTCGTCGCCACCGTCGAGGACGGCCCGGCCCTGATCGCCCGCCGCTTCCAGCCCGACGTGGTGCAGATCGCCTGCAACATCCTGGATCAGCGCGCCGCGCGCGGCGGGGTGATCGAGGCCCTGGCCGCCCAGGGCGTCGAGGTGCATCTGGCCTCGGTCTTCGCCCAGGGCCTGCTGTTCGCCAACCGCGACAGCCTGCCGCCCGAAATGGCGGCCCACGGCATGGCCCTGTCGCGCACGCGCCGCCGTCTGGCCGAGGCGCGGGTCGATCCGATGCAGGCGGCCCTGGCCTATGCCCTGAACCTGCCCGGCGTAGCCTCGGTGATCGCCAGCGTGGCCTCGGCCGCCGAACTGCGCGCCATCGTCGCCGCCTCGCACGCGGCCAAGCCCGATATCGACTGGGACGCCCTGGCCCTGGACGAGGCCCCGGCCGCCGTCGCCTCGCGCCTGCGCCTGCACATCAGCAACGCCGCCTGATCCAGCCCTCAGGCGAAGACGTCTGAATCCGCGGCGCTCAGGCGCAGGGTTTGCGCGGTCGTGATGCGTTTGACGATCTCGAGAAACAGCAGGCCGGCGCCGAACGACAGGAGCGCCGAGACCACTTCCAGTCCGGCGCTTATGTGCATGACGCCGACCGTATCGGCGCGCCACGCCATCCGATTGCTGACGCTGGCGACGACGCCGGATGCGAGCCAAAGTCCCCACCAGACCTTGAGATGGTTCGGCGCCTCGCTGGAAACGGGATGACCGTGGCTGGCGGCCCAGGTGTCGGCGACGCCCTGAAACGGTTTCCACAGGTTCGCAAGGGGGATGAAGAACCAGCCGATGGACCAGGGCGGCGAGACACGCATCCCGCCCGTCCAGGCCTGGGCGTTCATGTTGGCGCGATAGATCCACTTCAGGACGACGAGGGATACGACCAAGCCGACGGCGAGAACGGGCAGTCGGAGTATGGCCGTGGCTTCGGTGGCGGCGGCGTGAACCGGGTATTCGCCGTAGGGGCCGAGCGGCAGGTCGCTCGCCACCCCTTGCAGAAGGAACCAGTCGGCGGCGGCCAGGGCGATATGGAAGGCGTTGGCGACGAGGGTGGCGTAGATCGCGACGACGGCGAGGCGGCCCAGGCGACCGATCGGGCGCGTTTTGTATAACTTTGTCATTTCATTTTCCCCCACAGCCCGGATGGGTGATTTCGCCGGGGGATGCAAGCCTGCGCTTGAGGCCGTCGCTGCGATCCGTCACCCTGACGGGCAATGAACGCTCCTCTCGCCCATCCCCCGCAAGTCGATCTGAAGCCTGACCTCAAGGCGGACGCCGGCACCACGCCGGTCATGGCGCAATTCCTGGCGGCCAAGGCCGATCAGCCGGACGCCATCCTGTTCTTCCGCATGGGCGACTTCTACGAGTTGTTCTTCGACGACGCGGTGAAGGCGGCGGCGGCCCTGGGCATCACCCTGACCAAGCGCGGCAAGCATCAGGGCGAGGACATTCCCATGGCCGGGGTGCCGGTCCATGCGCTGGACGGCTATCTGGCGCGGCTGATCCGCATGGGCTTCAAGGTCGCCATCTGCGAGCAGCTGGAAGCCCCGGCCGAGGCCAAGAAGCGCGGCCACAAGGCGGTGGTGCATCGCGGCGTGGTGCGGGTGGTGACGCCCGGCACCCTGACCGAGGACAGCCTGCTGGACGCGCGCGGGGCCAACCGTCTGGCCGCCGTGGCGATCCGCAAGGGCCGCGCCGCCGTGGCCGTGGTCGAGCTGTCGGCCGGGGCGGTGGACAGCGTGGCCTGCGACGTCAGCGATCTGGGCGCGGCGCTGGCGGCCTTCCGCCCGTCGGAAGTCTTGGTGCCCGACCGCCTGTTCTCGGACGAGGGCTTGAAAGGCGCGCTGGACGGCTCCGGCGGGGTGGTTCAGGCCATGCCGCAGGCCCTGGCCGAGCCGGTCGGCGCGCGCGACCGGGTGCAGCGGCTCTATGGCGTCTCGGCCCTGGACGGCTTCGGCGCCTTCGAGGAGGCCGAGGTCTCGGCGCTGGGCCTGGTCGCCGCCTATCTGGAGACGACCCAGGCCGGCAAGATTCCGGCCCTGGCCCCGCCGCGTCGTTCGGGCGAGAGCGGCTTTCTGGCCATCGATCCGGCCACGCGGCTGAGCCTCGAGATCGACCGCACCCAGCGCGGCGAGCGCGACGGCTCCTTGCTGCACGGCATCGACCGCAGCGTCACCTCGGGCGGGGCGCGGGCGCTGTCGGAACGCATTTCGCGGCCCCTGCGCGATCCGGCGGCGATCAACGCCGGTCTGGACGCGGTCGAATGGCTGCTGGAGCGGCGCGATCTGCGGCGCGATCTGAGGGACGGGCTGCGGTCGTCGGCCGACGTGGCGCGGGCGACCTCGCGACTGGCCCTGGGACGCGGCGGGCCGCGCGATCTGGCGGCGATCCGCTCGGGCCTGACGACGGCGCAGGGACTGGCCGGGCTGTTCGCCGCTGCGACGCGCGATCCGTTGGCCGGACCGCCCGCGCGGGTTCTGGCCTGCCTCGACCGGCTGACGCTGGACGGGGAGTTGTCGCACCTGCTGGCTGATCTGGTCGACGGCCTGATGGAGGAGCCGCCGCATCTGGCGCGCGACGGCGGCTTTGTGAACCCCGGCCATAGGCCCGAGCTGGACGCCGCCCGCACCCTGCGCGACGACAGCCGCCGCGTGGTCGCCGACCTGGAGGCCCGCGCCGTGGCCGAGAGCGGGGTGGCCTTCAAGGTGCGCCACAACGCCGTGCTGGGCTACTTCCTCGAGGCCTCGGCCAAGGCGGCGGAGAACCTGTTGCGCGCCGGGCCGGACAGCCCCTTCATCCACCGCCAGACCCTGGCCAACCAGGTCCGCTTCACCACGGTCGAACTGTCGGAACTGGACGCCAAGATCAGCCAGGCCGGCCACCGCGCCCTGGCCATGGAGGGCGAGACCTTCGAGGCCTGGCGTCGCGAGGTCGCGCGGCTGGCCGGGCCGCTGCAGGGCGTGGCCGAGGCCCTGGCCGAACTGGACGCCCACGCGGCCCTGGCCGAATGGGCCGAGGAGGTCGGCGCGGTTCGTCCCGTGGTCGACGACAGCCTCTGCTTCGACGTCGAGGCTGGGCGTCACCCGGTGGTCGAGGCGGCGGTGACGGCGCAAGGCGATCCCTATACCCCCAACAACTGCCGCCTGGCCGGCGACGGCGCCGGGGCCTCGCGCCTGTCCATCGTCACCGGGCCGAACATGGCCGGTAAGTCGACCTTCCTGCGCCAGAACGCGCTTCTGGTGGTCCTGGCCCAGGCCGGGGCCTTTGTCCCGGCGCGCGCCATGCGGCTGGGCGTGGTGGATCGGCTGTTCAGCCGCGTCGGCGCCGGGGACGATCTGGCGCGCGGCCGCTCCACCTTCATGATGGAGATGGTCGAGACCGCCGCCATCCTGACCCAGGCCACGCCGCACAGCTTTGTGGTGCTGGACGAGATCGGGCGCGGCACGGCCACCTATGACGGTCTGGCCATCGCCTGGGCCACCGCCGAGGCCCTGCACGAGACCAATCGCGCCCGCACCCTGTTCGCCACCCACTATCACGAGCTGGCGCGGCTGGAGGAGCGGCTGGACCACGTCTGCAACCTGTCGATGAAGGCGCGCGAGTGGAACGGCGACCTGGTCTTCCTGCACGAGGCGGCGCCGGGCGCGGCGGACCGATCCTATGGGGTGCAGGTGGCCAAGCTAGCCGGGGTGCCGAGCGCGGTGGTCGGCCGCGCCCGCGAGGTGCTGGAACGGCTGGAGAGTGAGAAGGCGGCGACCGCGCGTCTGGACGACCTGCCCCTGTTCGCCGCCGTGGCCGAGCCGGTGTCGGTTCCGATCAGCTCGGCGCTGGACGACGCCATGGCCGGCATAGACCCGGATGAACTGACCCCGCGCGAGGCGCTGGAGGCGCTCTATCGGCTGAAGAATTTGGCGAAGGCCTGAAATCCGCTCATCCCGGCGGACGCCGGGACCCAGTGAGAGCCTCGGGCTCCACGGTGGATTGAGCGTTGCGAGCTGAGGGTCGAGAGAAGGCCAAAGGACTGGATCCCGGCGTCTGCCGGGATGAGCGGGAGAGAGGGGCGTGCTACGATGATCGGCGTGACTGCTTCTTCCCCTCTTGATCCGCGTCTGATCGAGGCCGCCTCGGCGCTGGATGCGCGCGTCGCCGTCACGGCGTTCCTGCGCGAAAGCTTCGCCATAGACCGCGCCCGCGTCGCCCGACGGCTGGAAGGCGGGGTCGACGGGGCGGAGGCGGCGCGCCTTTACGCCGCCGCCGCCGATACGATGCTGACCGGCCTGTGGCGGGTGGCGACCGAGGTGGTGCATCCTGCGCCGCAGGACCGACTCAGTCTGCTGGCGGTCGGGGGTTATGGACGCGGCGTGCTGGCGCCCTTTTCCGATCTCGACCTGCTGTTCCTGCGCCCCGGCCAGACGGCCAGCGCCCGCGCCGAGGCGGTGATCGAGTTCGTCCACTACGTGCTGTGGGATCTGGGCCTGAAGGTCGGCTCGGCCTCTCGGTCCGTCGGCGAGACCCTGGCGCTGGCGCGCGACGACATGACCGTGCGCACGACGCTGCTGGAGGCGCGGGTGCTGGCCGGCGACGCCGATCTGGGCGAGGGCTTGCTGAAGCGTTTCCGCGCCGAGACAACCAGGGCCGATCCGCGCCCCTTCATCGCCGCCAAGATGGAGGAGCGGGACGTCCGTCTGCAGAAGACCGGGGCGGTGCGTTACCGCGTCGAGCCCAACATCAAGGACGGCAAGGGCGGGCTTCGGGACCTGAACACCCTGTTCTGGATCGCCCGTTCACTGGCGCCGGACAGCGAGCGCGGGCAGGCGGCGCTGGAAGGCCTGCTGAGCGCACGCGAGCTGCGCAGCTTCCGCGAGGCCATCGGCTTCCTGTGGAGCGTGCGCATCCACCTGCATCTGGCGGCGGGCCGGGCCGAGGAGAAGCTGACCTTCGACTTCCAGCCCGAGATCGCCCGGCGCATGGGCTGGCGCGGACGCGGCGACGAGCTGGCGGTCGAGCGTTTCATGCGCCGCTATTTCCAGGTGGCGCGCGAGGTCGGCGCCCTGACCCGCGCGGTTTCGGCCCAACTGGAGGCCCGTCAGCAGAAGAAGGCGCAGGGGCTGGCGCGCGGCCTGTCGCGGCTGATCCCCCGGCGCCGGGCGAAGTTGGCCTTCGACGGTCTGGCGGTCGAGGGCGGGCGGCTGACGGTGACGGGGGGCGGGGTCTTCGCCCATGATCCGGTGCGGCTGCTGCTGCTGTTCGTCGAGGCCGACCGGCTGGATCTGGACCTGCATCCCGACGCCTTCGCCGCCGTGATCCGCGCCCTGTCTCTGGTGACCCCGGCCCTGCGGCGCGACCCGCGCGCGGCCGAGGCCTTCCTGACGGTGCTGGCGCATGGGCAGAGGCCCTATCGCGTCCTGTCGATCATGAACGAGACGGGGCTGCTGGGCCGTTTCCTGCCCGAGTGGGGGCGGATCGTCGGCCAGACCCAGTTCAACATGTATCACGCCTATACGGTGGACGAGCACACGCTTCAGGCCGTGGGCGTCATCAACGACATCGCGCGCGGCAAGCTGGAGGCCGATCACCCGGCCTCGACCGCCATCATCCCCCGCATCGCCGACATCGAGGTTCTGATGCTGGCCATGCTGCTGCACGACGTGGGCAAGGGCGGCGACCGGGGGCAGCTGGAAGACGGGGCCATCGCCGCGCGCCGGGCCTGCGAACGGCTGGGCGTCGATCCGCGCCGGATCGAGCTGGTGGTCTGGCTGGTGCGCCATCACCTGCTGATGAGCGACTATGCGCAAAAGCGCGACGTCTCCGACCCCTCGACCGTGCGGGCCTTTGCCGAGGCCGTGGGCGACCCGGAGCGTCTGCGGATGCTGATGGTCCTGACCGTGGCCGATATTCGCGCCGTGGGGCCGGGGGTGTGGAACGGCTGGAAGGGGCAGCTGATGCGGGCCCTGTTCGAGGCGACCGAGGCTCTGTTCCGCGGCGATGCGGTGACGCGCGAGGACCCCCTGATCGACCACCCGGCCCTGGTCGAGCGGGCGCGTCGTGAAGGCGCGGCGGTCGAGGCCCTGCCGCCGGAAACGGCGCTGGAGTCCACCGCGCGGGTGGCCGTGGCGGCGCTGGACCGACCCGGCCTGTTCGCCGATCTGGCCGCCACCCTGGCCATGGCTGGGGCCGACGTGGTGGGCGCGCGTCTGGCCACCGCCGAGGACGGCACGGCGCTGGACGTGTTCGAGATTCAGGACGGGGCGGGCGAGGCCTATGGCCAGCGCGAGCCGCGCCGGCTGGCCATCCTGGTCAAGGCGCTGGAGCGGGCGGCGCAGAAGGGGGCGCGGACCTCGGCGGTGGAGACGCCGCGCGTCAGCGCGCGCCGCGCGGTGTTCGAGGTGCGGCCGGTGGTGCGCATCGACGCCGAGACGGGCGCCAGCGCCGTGGTGGTCGAGGTTTCGGGCGCCGACCGGCCGGGCCTGCTGGCCGATCTGGCGCGGACCATCTCGGCCCACGGCTATTCGACCCGCTCGGCACATATCGCGAGCTTCGGCGAGCGGGCGGTGGACGGTTTCTACATCACCGACACGGACGGGACGAAGCCGAGCGATGCGGCAAGGCTGGCGGCCCTGAGGACCGGCCTGCTGGAGGTTCTAGATCGCGCGCCGCAGGGGCCGGCGGGGCGACGCATCGTTCCGGTGCGGGCCAGCGTGCGCGACGTCTCCGATCTGGAAGGCGCCTTGGGCCGCAAGCCCGTATCCAGCGGGTCGCGGGCGCGCTAAGGCGTTGGTCGGGCGAGCATAGAGACCAGCCGTGAACGACAAGACCGATCCCATCGAACCGGCGGCCCCGGTTCCGGCTGCGAACGCTACGGTGGAGCCTGTGGTGCAGCCGCCCGCCGCCTCGACGACGCTGGACGGCGCTGCGCCCAAGGGCGGCGGCGTGATGCGGTCCTCGGCCATCTTCAGCGCCATGACCCTGCTCAGCCGTCTGGCCGGGTTCGCGCGCGACGTGGTGATCTCGGCGGCGCTGGGGGCCTCGGCGGGACCGGCGGCGGACGCCTACAACACCGCCCTGAACTTCCCCAACCTGTTCCGCCGCATCTTCGCCGAAGGGGCCTTCGCCGCCGCCTTCGTGCCCGCCTACGCCAAGACCTTGAAGACCGAGGGCGAGGCCGTGGCCGATCAGGTCGCCACCGACGCCCTGGCCGCCGTGGCCGCCGTCACCGTGGTCCTGACCATCGTGGCCCAGCTGACGATGCCCTGGCTGATGACGGTCATCAACATCGGCTTCCTGGACGATCCGGCGCGGTTCAAGCTGGCCGTGATCCTGACCCAGATCACCATGCCCTACCTGCCCTGCATGGCCGTCGCGGCCTTGTTGAGCGGGGTGCTGAACGCGCGCGGGCGCTTCATCGTCTCGGGCGCCTATCCCATCCTGCTGAACCTGATCATGCTGGCCGCCGTCATCCCGGCCCAGGGCGATCAGGTGGGCGCCGCCTACGCCGCGTCGTGGGGCGTGGCCGCAGCCGGCGTGGCCCAGGCGGGCCTGTGCTGGTGGGCGGCGCGGAAGGCGGGGGCCAATATCCGCCTGAGCTTGCCGAAGCTGACCCCGGCGGTGAAGGCCATCATCATCACCGCCATTCCCGCCGCCATCGGCAATTCGGCCACCCAGATCAACGTCTTCATCTCGGGCAACCTGTCAAGCTTCGTGGCGGGCGGGCGGACCTGGCTGGCCACGGCGGACCGTCTGTACCAACTGCCCCTGGGGTTGGTCGGGGTGGCCATCGGCATCGCCCTGCTGCCCAGGCTGTCGGCGGCGGTGGCGTCAAAGGATCACGGCCAGCAGCAGGCCTCGATGGACGAGGCCCTGGCCCTGTCCATGGCCCTGACCCTGCCGGCGGCGGCGGCCCTGATGGCCATGCCCTATTTCCTGATCGACGCCCTGTTCACGCGCGGCGCCTTCCTGCAGGTCGACGCCGTCAACACGGCCCGGGCCCTGTTCCAGTTCGGCTGGGGCGTGCCGGCCTTCGTCCTGATCCGTATCCTGGCCCCGGCCTTCTTCGCGCGCGGCGACACGCGTCGGCCCATGGCCTTCGCCCTTGTGTCGGTAGCGGTGAACGCCGCCCTGGCCATCGGTCTGTTCAATCTGGGCATGGGCATATCGGGCATCGCGGCGGCGGTCAGCGCGGCGGCCTGGACCAACGCCCTGCTGCTGGGCGCCACCCTGTGGCGGCGCGGCCATTATCGGCCCAGCCCGGCGGCGGCCTCGCGGCTGACGCGCATCCTGCTGGCCAGCATCGGCCTGGGCCTGGTGGTCGGCGTCGCCTCCTGGGCGCGGCCCATGCTGCAAGCGCCGATCGAAGTCTTGCTGGCCGGGATCGGCTCGGACCACGGCGCCAAGGAGCTGACCCTGCTGGCCGTCGTGGCGGCGGGCGGGCTGACCTATGTGGGCCTGGCCTTCGCCACGCGCGCCGTCACGGTCGCCGAGATCAAGGGCCTGATCCGCAAGGGCCGCTAGTCGAGAGGCCGGGCGGTCAGCGCGGTTGCGACGACCGCCTCCCTGCCGCCGGCCACGAGGGCCGCGCCACGAGGCGTGATCCCTCGCGGACGATGAGGTTTTCCTCGACCCCGGCGGTCGTCAGAAGCTCTAAAGCGCGCTCAGTCTGGCCTTCTCCCCCGGCCTCGGTCACGACGACCGTGACGCCGAGCCATTGCCCGTTCAGGGGCGGGGCGAAGCGTCCCTCGGCGCGTCCCTCGCGCAGGGCGAGGTCCATGCGTCTGGGCGCGAGGTCCGGGCCAGGATGGACGGACTTGAGCATAACGACCGCGCTTGAAAGAGACGAACTCGAGGTCAGGGCGTGGACTTCAGCCTCGGCAGGCCCCTGAAACATTTCCAGCGTCACAACAGGCGGGACGCCTTCCTGCCAGACCGAGGCTCGTTTGTGGAGCGTAAGGCAAAGCCGCTCGTTCGGCTGCGACGGCCAACTGAACGACGTATCCGTGCCGTAGGCCAGAAGCGGAGCCGAGCGCGACGGTCTTGATCGCGACGCGACAGGCACAGTGTGCGGCCAATAGGCGGCGCCGAGCGCGCCGCTTGTCGCAGGTGGATTGTTGACGTCCTGCATCAGGCTCCAGTCGCAAGGTCCGTCGCTGTAGGCGACCGATAGCTGGACCAGATTGGGTCTCTCCTGCGCTGGCGGCCGCGTCGCGCAACTCGCCAAGAAGGCTGTCGCGAGGATCAGTGCGGCGTAGGCGCGAGCATATTTCATGGATCAACGCTATGTGAGTTCGTCCCGTCCGGTCAACGGCCGCGTCGGCGGCCTCTCGCCTTGCCCTTCGCGTTGCGAGGCGATAAGCGCGAGGGCATGGCTCATTCGGGACACATCTTCGTCGCCCGGCGATGGCGCGGCTGACTGTTCACCGCACGACCCGGCACGCCTGCGCGTGCGCCGAATCCAGCCTCTTCGAGTTCCGAGAACCCTCCCATGACTGACCAGACCCCGGCCCCCTACACCGGCCCGCGCCGCATCCTGTCCGGCATCCAGGCCTCCGGCGCCCTGCACCTGGGCAACTATCTGGGCGCGCTGAAGCGCTTCACCGAGCTGCAGGACACGGGCGCGCCCCTGTTCGTCTTCGTCGCCGACATGCACGCCATCACCGTCTGGCAGGAGCCGGAGAAGCTGGCCGCCCAGACGCGCGAGATCGCGGCGGCCTATCTGGCGGCGGGCCTGGACCCGGCCAAGGCCACCATCTTCCCGCAGTCGGCGGTGCCGGCCCACGCCGAACTGGCCTGGATCTTCAACTGCGTCGCCCGCCTCGGCTGGCTGGACCGGATGACCCAGTTCAAGGAGAAGTCGGGCAAGCACAAGGAACGCTCCAGCGTCGGCCTCTACACCTATCCGGTGCTGCAGGCGGCGGACATCCTGCTCTACAAGGCGACCGAGGTGCCGGTCGGCGAGGACCAGAAGCAGCATCTGGAACTGACCCGCGACATCGCCGCCAAGTTCAACAACGACTTCGGCGTGCCGGGCTTCTTCCCCCAGCCGGAGCCCCTGATCCAGGGGCCGGGCACCCGCGTCATGTCCCTGCGCGACGGCGGGGCCAAGATGAGCAAGTCAGATCCCTCGGATCTGTCGCGCATCAACCTGACCGACGACGCCGACACCATCGCCGCCAAGATCAAGAAGGCCAAGTCGGACATGGACGTCCTGCCCGACACGCTTGAGGGTCTGGAGGGGCGGCCCGAGGCCAAGAACCTGGTGGCCATCTACGCCGCCCTGTCGGACACGACGCGCGAGGCCGTTCTGGCCGAGTTCGGCGGTCAGGGCTTCGGCGCCTTCAAGCCGAAGCTGGCCGAGCTGGCGGTGACGTCCATGGCGCCGGTCACGGCCGAGATGCGCCGCCTGATGGCCGACCCGGCCGAGATCGACCGCGCCCTGGCCGTCGGCGCCGAACGCGCCCGCGAGGTCGCTCAGCCGGTGGTGGACGAGGTCAAGAAGATCGTCGGCTTCTGGCAGGGCTGATCGGCCGTTTTCGGACGTGACGGCCTCGCGGCGGGTTTCGCGGCGGGGTCTTCGCGCCTAGATCATCGGCCATGACCCATCCTCTCGATCGCGCCGTTTTCAACGCCCTGACGACCCGCCTGTCGCGGTTGACGACGTCCGATTCCGGGGCCTTGGCCGCGCGCCTCGATCCCGAGGTCGGCGTCTTTCTGGCGGCGGCGGACGACAGCGCGGCCAGCCGCGAGGCGCTCGGCGTCCTGGCCCGGCGCTACCCCGGCGCGGGCCTGGTCGAGCGCGAGGACGGGCCGATGGCCGGGGTCCTGCCCGAGGGCGTGCCGGTCGCGGCTCAGGTCGCCCTGGTGCAGATGACGGCCACGGCCCTGACGCCGGTCGGGTCGAGCGCGCCGCTGGACGACGCGATTGAGGTGTTGGGCGAGGCGGACGCGCCCGCCATGCTGGCCCTGGCTACGCTGACGAAACCCGGTCCCTTTCGCTCCAGGACCCGCGAGCTGGGCCCCTTCGTCGGGATCAAGCGGGACGGCCAGCTGGTCGCCATGGCCGGGCGGCGGTTGCGGGTGGACGGCTTCACCGAGCTGAGCGGGGTCTGCACCCATCCGGACCATCGCGGCATGGGCTATGCCGCCGCCCTGTCGCGCGTCGTGGTCGGGGAAATCCTGGCGGCGGGAGAGGCGGCCTTCCTACACGCCTTCGCCGATCATGAGACGACCATCGCCTTCTATCGCGGGCTGGGATTTCAGACGCGGGCGCGCATGACCTATACTTCTCTGGGCGAGGTCTGAAGGAGGCGAGCATGAGCGGTCACGGCGCAACGGTGGAATGGACGCGGGGCGAGCAGCCCTTCACTGACAAGCGATACAGCCGCGCCCACGTCTGGCGCTTTGACGGCGGGGCCGTGGTGCCCGGCTCGTCTTCGCCGGCGGGCGTGCCGATCCCGATGTCGGACCCGGCAGGGGTTGACCCGGAGGAGGCCATGATCGCCTCCCTGTCCAGTTGCCACATGCTGTGGTTCCTGGCCTTCGCCGCCAACGCCGGTCTGGTGGTGGACCGCTACCTCGACGACGCCTCGGGCGAGTTGGACAAGAACGAAGCGGGCAAGCGCTATCTGGCCCGCGTCGCTCTCAACCCGGTGACGAGCTTCTCGGGCCGTCAGCCCGATCAGGCCGAGCTGGACGCCTTGCACCACGCCGCGCACGAGCACTGCGACATGGCCCATTCGGTGCGGTCCGAGATCACGGTCACCGCGACCCTGGGCTGATCCTCAGGCCGTCTCCTCCTCGATCAGGGAACGGAAGGCGGCGTGGGCGGCCAGCATGCCGTCCGTCGTCGCCAGGGTGATGTTGCCCGCCGGCCGCGCCAGATCGCCGGCGGCGAAGACGCCTGGCTGACTGGTCTGCTGCTGGGCGTCCACCTTGACGATGCGGCCCATGGGGCTGTCCGTCATCTCGCAGCCCAGACGCTCTGCGAAGCCGTTGGATTGGCGCACGTGGGCGCCGACGAAGAGGGCCTTCAGCGGGACGAAGCGGCCGTCCTTCAGACGCGCGCCGGTCAGGGTCGGGGCCTCGCCCTCCAGCCGCTCGATGGGGGTCGGCTCGATGGTCACGCCGCGACGGGCCAGAAGGCGGGCGTCGTCCTGGCTCAGGCGGGCTGGGTCGATGAACAGCACAGCCTGGCCCCATTCCGCGACGATCATCGCATACTGGACGGCATGATCGCCGCGCCCCAGGACGCCGATCGGCCCGCCGCCGACCTCGTAGCCGTGGCACCAGGGACAGTGCAGGGCGGTTCGGCCCCAGCGCTCCTTTACGCCGGGAATGTCGGGCAGGACGTCCTCGACGCCGTGGGCCAGGATCAGGCGGCGGCCCCTGGTGCGCGTGCCGTCCGCGAAGGCGACCGCGAAGCCGCCGTCGATGCGCTCGACGTCCACCGCCTCGGCCATGCGGAAGGCGGCCGTGGGATAGGCCGCGACCTGGGCCCGGGCGGCGGCGGCGATCTCTGATCCCGGACGGCCGTCGTTGCTGAGGACGCCGTGAGCGCGGGCGGCGAAGCGGTTTCTGGGCCGGGCGTCGTCGATGACCAGGACGCGGCGGCGGGCGCGCACCAGCTGCAGGGCAGCGGACAGGCCGGCGTAGGAGCCGCCGATGACGACGGCGTCATGGGGCATCGGATTTTCGCGCATGGGCATGGAGCAGGTCTCGTTTCGGATGGGCGGCCAGCCGGCGCGAGAAGTCCGCCGCCAGATCGGCCAGGGTGATGGAGTCCAGGCGCGCCGTCAGCAGGGCGCGCGCGGCGGCGTAGGTGTCGGACAGGGCCTCGTTGACGGCGGCCTCGATCAGGCAGCCTTCGGCCTCGACCGGCGGGGTTTCGGGCAGCAGGCCGGGTTCGCCGAGCGCGGCGTGGACCTGACCCAGGGTGACGCTCTCCAGCGGGCGGGCCAGCCGCCAGCCGCCGCCGTGGCCTTTCTCAGACACCACCAAGCCCTGTTCGCGCAGACCCGCCATGGTGCGGCGCACGACGACGGGGTTGGTCGACAGGCAGGTCGCCAGCAGGTCCGAGGTCATGGGCTGGCCATGGCGCTGCTCATGCTCGGCCATGTGCAGCAGGGCGTGGAGGATGTTGGACAGGCGGGAGTCGCGTTTCATGTAACTTCAATTGTTACGTGATGCGTCCGGCGTCAAGACAGGCGGGGGAATTTGTTTTCAGGCGTCGGGCGCCACATCCTTCAGGAAGGCGGTGAAGCGGCGCAGGGCCTCGAGCGTCAGATCGGGGTCGTGGCGCATCGGGCCGTTGCTGGTCGGCTCGTCAAAGGCGTGGGTGCCCTCGGCGACCCAGCTTTCCACCTCTGAGCCGCAGTCGCGGATCATGGCGTTGACCCGTTCGGCGTTCGACACCGTGGTCAGGTGGTCGCGTTTGGCGGTCATGGCCAGGACGCGCGGACAGTGCCGCCAGGGCTTCATCTTGTTGAAGGCCCAGGCCCCGACATAGGGATAGGCCAGCCACACCGCCTTGACCCCCGACAGGTCGCAATCGCCGGGGTCAGCCACGCCCATGCGGCCCGGGAGGGGGGCCTCGCTCATCATCTCCATGATCGACCAGCCGCCGTGGCTCCAGCCGGCCAGGGACAGCATGCTCGGATCAACGTCGGGGCGGCGCGAGACGCCCTGGATGACGGCCAGGACGTCGCCCGCCCGTTCATAGCCGCGCAGCACCAGGCCGGTGCAGACCGTGGTCAGGGTGAAGGCCCGGTTCCAGCCGCGCGGGCCGTAGGAATCGACGATGAAGGCGCGCCAGCCCGCCGCCTTGGCCGCTTCGGCGTAGCGCGGCAGGTGGTCCCGCAGACCGCCGCAGCCGTGGAACAGCAGCACCGCCGGACGCGGCCGATCGTCGTCGGGCCCGACCACGGTCACGTGCGGTTCCAGCATGGCCCAGCGGGCGTCGAGCGTATCCATCAGCCCAGCTTAGAGATTCGGGATTTTGAAGAAAGGGGTCTTGCAGTTTCGATATATCGATATATCTCTGCGTCAGTTCGATATATCTAAGTGAAAGACGAGAGAAAGATATGAGAGGATCCAAGAGGATCGAAAATGCGGGTCACGGCTTCGGGCGCGGCCATCAAGGCGCTCACGGCGGCTTCGGCCATGGCTTTGGACGGGGCGGTCACGGCCGTCAGATGCGGCCGGAAGGCGGGCGCGGCTCGAGGGCGGACGGCGAAGGCCGGATGCGCGGCGAACGTCACGGACGGCGCGGCGGCGGTCGCATGTTCGAGCACGGCGCCCTGCGCTGGGTGCTGCTGTCGATGATCGCCGACAAGCCGAGCCACGGCTATGAACTGATCAAGGGCATCGAGAGCCGCATGGGCGGGACCTACGCACCCAGCCCCGGCGTCATCTATCCCAGCCTGTCCCTGCTGGAGGACATGGGCGCGGTCAGCGTCGCGGCCGAGGGCGGCAAGAAACGCTATGCGATCACCGCCGAGGGCCGCCGTCTGCTGGACGAGAACGCCGAGGCCCTGGCCCACATCGACATGAAGATGAAGGCCCTGCGCGGACGCCCCGACCGGCCCGCCCGCATCGCCCAGGCCATCGAGGCCCTGCGCACCGCCACTCATCAGCGCCTGACCCAGGAGCCGCCGCTGAGCGAGGCCGAGGTCGAGGCCATCGCCGACCTGCTGGAGGCCGTCGCCGAAAAGGTGCGTCAGGCATGAACGAGACCCATCTGCGCCTGCCGCGCCGGGTGCGGCACGAGCTGAAGTTCCGCCGCGCCCGCGTCGAGACGGTCGAACAGCTGACGCCGGTGTTGAAGCGCATCGTCCTGACCGGAGAGGAGCTGGAGGGCTTCTTCAGCCCCGGTTTCGACGACCATGTGAAGATCTTTCCCGCGCCGCGCGGTCAGGCGGTGGTCCTGCCGACGGTGGGGCCGGACGGGCCGGTCTTCGCCGAGCCGAAGCCGACAGCGCGCGACTACACCCCGCGCGCCTATGACGCCGCCAACCGGCGTCTGACCCTCGACTTCGCGGTCGGTCACGGCGGCCCGGCCACGGCCTGGGCCGAGGATGCGCGGGTTGGGGACGAATTGGGACTGGGCGGACCGCGCGGCTCCTTCCTGATCCCGACCAGCTTCGCCGAGCATCTTCTGGTCGGGGACGAGGCGGCGATTCCAGCCATCGCCCGCCGGTTGGAAGAACTGCCCGCCGGGGCGCGGGCCGTCGCCTGCATCGAAGTCAATGATGCGGCGGGCGAATTGGATCTGCCCAGCGCCGCCGACGTCGAGATCGTCTGGGTGCACCGCAAGGGCGGGGCGCGCGGTCGGGCCGAGGCCCTGACGGCGGCGGCGGTCGAGGCGGCGCAGCGGATCGATCCGGGCGACGCCTATGTCTGGGTCGCCTGCGAGTCCACGGTGGCGCGGTCGATGCGCTCGGCCCTGCTGGCGGCCCGGCCGTTCAATCCGAAATGGATGAAGGTGGCCGGCTACTGGCGTCTGGGCCGCGCCGGCTCGCATGAAGTGATCGAGGACTAGCAATTTTCCGCTCATCCCCGCGGAGGCGGGGACCCAGTACGAGCGCAGAGCGGTGACCTCTTCATTGATCGAGGCGGCTTGAAGCCAAAGCACTGGGTCCCCGCCTCCGCGGGGATGAGCGGGTCGGGTGGGCCAACACCGAATACAAAACTAGCCAAAACAAAAGGGCGCTGCCACGATCGGCAACGCCCTCTTCTTTGCGCTCAAGCAGCGAGCCGCCGCGCGGCTCGCGTTAGCGCTCTTAATGCCTAGTGCCGGAACACGCGTGTTCCGGTGAAGGCCATGGCGATGCCGCGTTCGTCGGCGGCGGCGATGACCTCCTCGTCGCGGATCGAGCCGCCCGGCTGGATCACCGCCGTGGCGCCGGCGGCGACGGCTTCCAACAGGCCGTCGGCGAAGGGGAAGAAGGCTTCCGAGGCGCAGGCCGAACCCTCGGCCAGGGAGTGGGCCAGACCCTTGGCCTCGCCCGCTTCCTTGGCGCGGATGGCGGCGATGCGGGCGCTGTCGCGGCGGTTCATCTGACCGGCGCCGATGCCCGCCGTCTGGCCGTCCTTGGCGTAGACGATGGCGTTGGACTTGACGTGCTTGGCCACGGTGAAGGCGAACAGCATGTCCTGGATCTCGGTCGGCGTGGGCTGGCGGCGCGTGACGATCTTCAGGTCCGAGGGTTTGATCAGCGAGCGGTCGCGCGACTGCACCAGGAAGCCGCCGGCCACCGAGCGGAAGACCTCGCCCGCGCCGTGCGGGTCGGGCAGGCCGTCGGTGATCAGCAAGCGCAGGTTCTTCTTGGCGGCGAAGACGGCCTTGGCCTCGTCGTCGGCGCCGGGGGCGATGACGACCTCGGTGAAGATGCCGGTGATGGCGCGGGCGTCTTCGCCGTTCAGCGGGCGGTTGACGGCGATGACGCCGCCGAAGGCCGACACGGCGTCGCATTCCAGCGCGCGGGCGTAGGCTTCCGACAGGGTGGCGCCGACGGCCACGCCGCAGGGGTTGGCGTGCTTGACGATGACGCAGGCCGGGGCCTCGAACTCGGCCACCAGCTCATAGGCGGCGTCGGCGTCGGCGATGTTGTTGTAGCCCAGCTCCTTGCCCTGGACCTGTTCGGCATAGGCCACGCCCGGACGGCGTTCGCCGGTGCGGTAGAAGGCGCCGGTCTGGTGCGGGTTCTCGCCGTAACGCAGGGTCTGCGCCAGCGAGCCGGCGATGGACTTGCGGGCCGGGGCGGCGTCGTTCAACTGAGCGGCGAACCAGCCGGACACGGCGGCGTCATAGGCGGCGGTGCGGGCGAAGGCGCGGGCGGCCAACTGCTTGCGCAGGGCCAGCGTGGTCGTGCCGTCAACCTTCAGGGCCTCGACGATCAGGCCGATGCTGGTCGCATCGACGGCCACGGCGACGTGGCCGTGGTTCTTGGAGCCCGAGCGGATCATGGCCGGGCCGCCGATGTCGATGTTCTCGATGGCCGCTTCAAAACCGCCGCCGTCCTCGACCGTCTTCTCGAACGGATAGAGGTCGATCCAGACGATATCGATGGCGCCGATATTGTGCTCGGTCATGGCGGCGGCGTGGGCCGGGGCGTTGCGCACGCCCAGCAGGCCGCCGTGCACCACGGGGTGCAGGGTCTTGACCCGGCCGTCCATCATTTCCGGGAAGCCGGTCAGATCGGCCACATCCTTGACCGGCAGGCCATAGCCCGCGATCGCCGCCTTGGTGCCGCCGGTCGAGACCAGTTCGACGCCGAGGCCGGCCAGGGTGCGCGCGACCTCCTCCAGCCCCGCCTTGTCCGACAAGGAAATCAGGGCGCGGACAGGTTTGATCGCGTCCGGGGCGGGCGGAAAGTCGGGAGCGGCGGGCATGGGCGGCGTCCGTTAACAGCTGGGGCGGGGAGATGGCGCGGCCTCTAGCACCATCGGGGCGCGGCGTCAGCCCTGCCTCTCCTTCTCTCCGTCATCCTCGGGCTTGACCCGAGGATCGCGTTGTCCATCACTCGACGTTCCATGAACGAGCGCCGCCCCTTCATTGCGACCTACATCCTGGCCAGCCGTCCGCTCGGCGCCCTCTACGTCGGCATGACCGCGAACCTCTACGAACGCATTCGTCAGCATCGCGACGACAAGGTCGAAGGCTTCGCCCAACGCTACGGCTGCAAAAGCCTGGTCTGGTACGAGACGCACGGCTTCGTCACCGAGGCGATCCGGCGCGAGAAGGCGCTGAAGCGCTGGAACCGCACATGGAAGCTGGAGCTGGTCGAGAAGACCAACCCGGCGTGGCAGGACCTCTATCCCAGCCTGTTCGGACTGGCGCCCGATCCTCGGGTCAAGCCCGAGGATGACGGAGGAGGAGGGGCTGGCGTTGAGGCGTTTCTGAAGGGCCTCAACGGCGCCTAGTGCGGATCGCCCGCCGCGCCGGCCGGGCTCAGCTTCCAGCGGATCTTGGTGTCGGCGTCGGTGCGGGCGGAGCCGCGGACGACGATCTGCAAGGAACGGCGGGTCAGGCCCTCGTCGACGTGGACGGCGGGTTCGATGGCCACGTCGGGGCCGTCGCTGCGGAACCACCAGCCGCGACCGGAATGGCCGCGCAGCAGGATGGAGCGGCGGTCGCGGGCCAGCGAGGCTTGAACGCCGGGCTCCAGCTGGAAGCGCAGGGCGTAAGGGGCGGCGATAGCGCGGGTCACGTCGGGACGGCCTTCGGGCGGATGCAGGCGTTCCTCGGCGCGCAGTTCGTCGAGGCGCTGATCCAGATAGAGGCGGCGCTGATGCATCAGGCCGTAGCCGGGCATCCAGCCGTCGTGCTCGACCTCCAGCCAGACGGCGCCGTCGCCTTCGCGATGGTCGCGGGTGACGTGCAGGGCCGGACCGATCAGGCGCGGGCCGAGCAGTTCGGCCTTCCAGCCTGACAGGGGTTCGCCCAGCGGCTGTTCACCGAGCGTCAGGGTCGAGGCGCCCGGCGTCAGACGCAGGGCCTGACGGTCGAGAGCACGCGGGGTCCATCCGGCCGAGGTGAACAGGCGGTCGCGGCCGCAGACGACTTCCAGCGCCGCCGGTTGCCCGCAGGCGGCGGCGGACCAGGCGCCGCGCGCCGGGGCCTCGACGTCGACCATGACGGTCAGCAGGGGGCTGGAGATGCGCACCAGTCCGCCGACCGCGCCGCTGGCGGGCGGGGCGGGCGTGTCGTCATGGGCGCGAGCGGCGGCGACCCGTTCCGGCGTCGAAGGCCCGCCGCCCTGGAAGGCGGCCAGGCGGCCGTCGGGCAGGGCCAGGACGCGAAGGCTGGTGGTCAGGCGCGAGATGGCGGCGGCGACCGGCTCGGGCGTCGGCTCGGACAGCTGGGCCAGGGCGTCGTCCAGGGTCAGCAGGTCGAGCAGCAGCTCCAGACCCATTTCCGGGGCGCGGGCGGCATGATGGCCGTCGGCGGCGACGGTCGTTTCCAGTGCGGCGGGCAGGCGCTTCAGGGCGGTGCGGCGGATGCCGGCCCCGGCCTTGCCGGCCAAGGCGCAGCCGGCGACGGCGGCGGCGGTCAGGCGCTCGGCTCGGCCCATCAGCCCGCCGGGCGGGCGCAGCAGCTGACGCGCTTGGCGCGCGAGAATATCGGTCAGGCGCAGGCGCTCGATCTCGGTCGCCACCCCGGCCAGACGCCGTCCGGCGCAGGCCAGGTGATAGGTGCGCCTCGCCAGGATGTCGGGGTCCCAGGAGAAGGGCGACCAGCGGTTGAACAGGTCGTCCCAGGCCAGGGTCAGGGCCAGGGCCTCGCGCGCGCCGCGATCGCCGTGGGCCATCATCTCCGCCATCCAGGCGAAGGCGTGCAGTTCGACAGCGAAGGCGCGGCTGGGGGTGGGGCGGTTCCACAGGTCGGCGGGACCCTCGGCGTCGAGGCTCAACCCGGCCAGGGTGAAGCGGCCCGACAGCAGGGGGCGCGGGGCCTCTTCGCGCAGGGGGCGGAAGTCGCGCGGGCTGACGGCGAAACCGTCGGCGCGGGCGCCCTTCAGCGTCACCGTATAGCCGGGCAGGCCGTAGAGCTCGATCCACAGCTGGCGGGCGGCCAGCTGTCCGGCGACGGCGGCCCAGAGGGCGGGGTCGGCCTTGGGCCCGCCGGCGGCGCGCACCGGGGTGCGGACCGGTGCGCCCTTGAGGCCGGGGATGTGGCCCTCGGTCAGGCCGCCTTCTGTTTCGCGCGGGGCGAAGGGGCCGAGGGGGCTCACGCGGCGGCGGCTTTCAGGGCCTGGATGTTGGCGGCGTAGGCGTCCGGCCCGCCCTTGAAGACGAAGGAGCCGGCGACCAGGGCGTCGGCCCCGGCGGAGAGGCAGGCCCCGGCGTTGGCCGCGACCACGCCGCCGTCGACCTGCAGGTGGGCCTTGGACCCGGCGCGGTCGAGGATGGCGCGGGCGCGCTCGATCTTCTTCAGCGAGGACTCGATGAATTTCTGACCGCCGAAGCCGGGGTTGACCGACATGATCAGCACCAGGTCGACTAGATCGACGGCCTCTTCCAGCACGCTCAGCGGCGTGGCCGGGTTGAAGACCAGACCGGCCTTGGCGCCCAGCTGGCGGATCTGGCCGAGGGTGCGGTGGACGTGCGGGCCGCTTTCGGGGTGGACGCTCATGATGTCGGCGCCGGCCGCGCGATAGGCCTCCAGCCAGTTGTCGACCGGGGCCACCATCAGGTGGACGTCGAAGGGCAGACTGGTGTGGGGACGCAGCGCCTTCACCACGTCCGGGCCGATGGTCAGGTTGGGCACGAAGTGGCCGTCCATGACGTCGACGTGGATCCAGTCGGCGCCTGCGGCCTCCAGCGCGCGGACCTCTTCGCCCAGCTTGGCGAAGTCGCTGGCGAGGATGGAGGGGCAGATCAGCGGGGCGCTTGCGGCGGCGGTCTGGGTCATGGTTCTGCGACTTACGGCCATGCGGCGCGAGGGGCAAGCCGGGCTGCTGACGCAGGGTGGGGCGGCAGGTGTTCACTGGCGCTTCGCCAACGGTCGGCGGTGGTTGTTGGCGAAGGCGCGGCGGTCAGGGACGCAAGGCCGCTGGCGAGGGTCGGCGGGGCGAGGGAGGAAGGCGGCGACTTCTTCAGCCGTCCCCGAAAGGACCCGCCATGATCCGCACCCTCGCCGCCGTCGCCGCCGCCCTGGCCTTCGCCGCTCCGGCTTTTGCTCAGACCGAAAACCGACTGACTCTGACCTTCGAGACGGGCGCCGAAACCGGCGCGGTCCTGGTCGCCCTCTATGACAGCGAGGCCGCCTATGAGGGCGGGGCGCCGGCGCGCGTGGCCCAGGTCGACGTGGCGGCGGGCCAGCGCGAGGCGGTGTTCGACCTGCCCGCCGGGACCTATGGCATGAAGGCCGTTCACGACGTCAACGGCAACGGCAAGATGGACGTCAATCCGTTCGGCATGCCGACCGAGCCCTTCGCCTTCTCCAATAATGCGGTCGGCAACATGGGACCGGCCAAGTGGGACCGCGCCCGCTTCGAGGTGTCCGGCGCGACGGCCCAGACCATCCGCATCCGTTAAGTCCAGACGCCCGGAGAGACCGCCATGACCCCGACCCGTCGCACCCTGTTCATGGGCGCCGCCGCGCTGGCAGCCGCTCGCGTTCTGACCCCTGACCGGGCCTATGCGGCGCAGGCGATGAGCGCGACCGCCGACTGGTCGTTGGCCACGGCCGACGTCGAGGGCGACGTGGCCCCGCGCGCCCTGCGTCTGATCCACGGCCGGGCGCCCGCCGGCCTGTCGGGCAGTCTCTATCGCAACGGGCCAGCCAAGTTCCGACGGCCCGGCGGCTCGTCTCAGCACTGGTTCGACGGCGACGGCCTGATCCGCCGCTGGCGCATCGAGGACGGTCAAGCCAGCCTGGCCGCCCGCTTCGCTGACACGCCCAAGCGGCGTCAGGAGGCCGAGGTCGGGGCCATGCTGATGCCGGGCTTCGGCACGGTCGCCGATCCGCGCGCCCGCATCGGCTCGGCCGACGACGCCAGCCCGGCCAATACCTCGGTGCACAAGGTCGGCGGCAAGCTGTGGGCCCTGTGGGAGGCGGGCTCGCCCCTGGCCATGGACCCCGAGACCCTGGCGACCGAGGACTTCGTGACCTTGCGTCCGGACCTCAAGAACATGCCTTTCCTGGCCCATCCGCGCATCGAGCCGGACGGCCGCATCTGGAACCTGGGGATCAACGGCAGGCAGGCCATGGTCTGGCGCCTGGCGGCGGATGGGACGCTGGAGGACGCCGAGGTCATCGCCCTGCCGCGCGCCAGCTATATCCACGACTTCAGCGCCACGGCGAAGTCTCTGGTCATCGTCCTGCAGCCCTGGGTCCATACGCGCAACCTCATGCCCCTGTCGGCGGCCTTCGAGTGGACGCCGCAGGCGGGGACCCAGATTCTGGTGATCGACAAGGCCGACCTGAGCCAGCGCCGGATCTATGAGCTGCCGCCCTTCGGCTTCTTCCACGCGGGCGACGCCTGGGAGGAGGCGGACGGCACGATCCGCCTCGACCTGTGCGCCCACAAGGACATGAATTTCGCCGCGCGCGGCGCCCATGAGGTGCTGAACGGCGTGCCCCTGGGTCATGACCCGGCCGAGCTGGCCATGGTGGTGCTCGAGCCCGGCGGTCGCGGGCGGCTGGAGCGGACGGGCGTGGTGGGCGAGTTCCCGCGCAGCGACCCGCGTCGCGCCGGTTTGGCCCGTCGTTTCAGCCTGCACACCACGGGCGAGCGCGCCGACCGGCCCCTGGCCTCGGCGGTGGCCGTCACCGACTGGACGTCTGGCCGGACGCGGTCCTTCGACTTCGGCCCCGGCCATGTGACCGACGAAATGGTCTATGTGCCCAAGCCCGGCGGGACGCACGAGGCCGACGCCTGGCTGGTCGGCCCGACCATCAACCTGAAGGCGGGGGTCAGCGAACTGCACGTGCTGGACCTGATGCAGGTCGAGGACGGCCCCGTCGCCACCTGGCGCGCCGACGTGGCCCTGCCGGCGGCGTTTCACGGGAACTGGGTGTGAGGGGGGCGACGCAATCCGCGGGCAAAAGTCCACTAACGACCCGTTGCGGGCATCGGCTTCGGATCGATACTATCCAACGAAATGATCAAACGCGCGACTGTCATCACAGCAATCCTATTGACCGCTGGATGTGTGAGCGAGCCTGTCGCCGCTCGTGTGGAAAGTGTTTCTCATTCAAGCGGAAACGTGACGATAACGCTCGACGTTTCCGACCGCTTGTTCGACATGCTCCAAGGTAGCGATTTTTTCAGTCGCGCCTCGATTGAGCTAGTTAAATCCGGCACGCAGATTAGGGTTTTGTCGGACGAACCAATATCAGGCACGGCGACTGACGAGAAAAACAAACGAGTTGTTGCCCATTTCCAGTGTCCGGCTGCCACAAGCCCTGAAGCACTCATTCTAAACGGGGCCTCTGACTATGAGGTAGTGGTCACTTGGAACGCCCACATGTTTATCGGCTCGCGCGGAGCTTTGCGGATGCGTCTGTCAGACGGGCGACTATGCGAGGCCACAGGCAACGTCGGCTAACCACCCTTAGCGGACTGTTAGCAGAAACTACCACCACCCCGCCTCGCGTAGCGCCTTGGCGTAGCGGCGGCTGACGGGGGCGGTGAGGTCGCCGTCCAGGGTCAGGGCGGCGCGGCCGTCGCCGCGGGCGACGGCGGCGACGGCGTCACGGGCCACCCACCAGCTGCGGTGGGTCTGGGCGCCTTCCAGGCCTTCCAGTTCGGTGAGGGCGTCGGCCAGGCGCATCAGGATCAGGTCCGAGCCCCGATCCGTGTGCAGGCGCAGATAGTGGTCCTCAGCCTGGACCGCGATCAGCCGCGCCCCGCGCAGTTTGGGCGGCAGGCGCTCCAGGAAACGGGCGGGGGCGGCGCCGGGGGCGCTGGCGTGGGTCTCGACCGGGGTCTCACGACCCAGGAAGACGTTCAGGGCGCTGAGGACGGCGGTAATCAGGGCGACCGGGGCGAAGAAGTGGACCAGGGCGTCGGCGTGGCGCAGCCGTCCCTCGAACAGCAGGCCGGTCAGGGCCCAGACCGCCACCGTCAGGGGGCCGGTGATGACCAGGGTCAGGGCGGCGGTCGCCAGCCAGGGGCGGGCGTCCACGTCGATGAAGCGTCCGACCAGGGCCCCGCAGGCGTGCCCCCACAGGCCGCCGACCACCATTAGGGGGATCCAGTAGGCCAGTCGGTGCGTCAGGGGCGCGCCGGCCGAGCCGAAGGCGCCGCTGAGGGCCAGGAAGACGCCGGCGCCCACGGCCACGACGAGGCCGCGCAGGAAGTCGCGCCTTCTCGAACCGGGCGAAAGATCGGCCAGACGCATCAGGCGGTCGACTTGGGACCGCAGACGGCGCGGAAGCCGGCGGCGGCGAAGCGCACCATGTAGTCGCAGGCGCTGTCCAGATCGCCGGACTTGCACAGGCCGCCGGACAGGCGGTCCAGACGCCCGGTCTCGCCCAGCGTCAGGGTCAGGGCCCCCGACAGGTTGTGATAGGCCCAGTAGAGGTCGGTCTCCTCGGCCTCGGGCAGGAGGCGCTTGACCAGTTCCAGCAGGCGACGGATCGCCGGGTCGAAATAGCGGGCCATGGTTTCGCCGCCGAAGGCCGGGTTGGCGTTGGTCTGGGCCACCAGGGCGGCGTAGTGCTTCCACCCCGGTCCGCCCTTCAGCGACCACTGGAACGGCGGGCGCAGGAAGGCCTCGAACAGGCCTTCCAGGGTCATCGTGTCTCCGGCCGCTTCGGCGTAGCGGTCGACGGCTGCGACGCGTTCGCTGTTCCAGACCTCGGCGCGGCGGGTGAAGACGGCGTCGAACAGCTCCTTCTTGGCTCCGAAATAATAGTGGACCAGGGCCGTATCCACGCCCGCCTCGCGCGCCACCTCGCGAATGGTGACGCCATAGAAGCCATGCTTGGAAAAGAGGTCCTCGGCCGCGTTCAGGATGGCGTCGCGGGTCTCGCCCGCGCCGGTGGTCTTGGTCTTCTTGGGGCGACCGCGACGGGCCGGAGCGACGATGACGGGCGGCAGGGTCGGGGCGAGGTCGTCGTCAGGTTTCATGGGCGCAAGCTAGTCGCGGTTCGACCTTTAGTGCAACGGCGCCACAGGCGGGGCCGATTTGCGGCGGCTTTCAGCGTGGCCGTTTGACAGATCGGCGAAAGACCGGCACGTTCCGTGAAAATCATTGAACGCTGAATAAAAGCGTCGATTGGGCTGGAAACAGGGATTGGGATCCAAATGAACAGACTCGTGAAGACCGTCTTGCTGGCGGGCGCCGCCTGGGGCGCGCTGTCGGCCAGCGCCGTGGCCCAGGAGGCTTCGGCCGAGCCGCAGGCCTCGACCATCGACGACGTGGTGGTCACCGCGCGTCGTCGCGAAGAAACCCTGAAGGACGTGCCGGTCGCCGTCTCGGCCTTCTCGTCCGAGCAACTGGAACAGAAGGGCGCGGCGGACATCACCGAACTGACCCGTTCGGCGCCCAGCCTGACGCTGCAGGCGGCGCGGGGCTCCAACTCGACCCTGATCTCCTTCATCCGCGGCGTCGGCCAGCAGGACCCTTTGTGGGGCTTCGAGCCGGGCGTCGGCCTCTATATGGATGATGTCTATATCGCCCGTCCGCAGGCGGCGGTTCTGGACATCTTCGACATCCAGCGCATCGAAATCCTGCGCGGGCCGCAGGGCACGCTTTACGGCCGCAACACCATCGGCGGCGCGATCAAATACGTCACCAAGCGTATCGACGCCGATGAGCCCGAGGGCCAGATCCGCGCCTCCTACGGCAGCTTCAACCAGCGCGATGTCGTCGCCTCGGCCGAACTGCCCTTCAACGAGAAATTCGGAATCTCGGCCGCTGTCGCCCGCTATCTGCGCGACGGCTACGGCACGAACCTGAACACCGGCAACGAGCACTACAACAAGGACGTGACCGCCGCGCGCATCAGCGCCGAATGGACGCCGACGGACAACCTCTTCTTCCGCCTGGCCGGCGACATCGTTCAGGACGATTCCAACGCCCGTCACGGCCACCGCGAACTGGCCCCCAGCCCGGCCAGCGTCTATGACACCAACGCGGGCGCCGGCGACGCCAACCGCGTCGAGGCCAAGGGCCTGTCGCTGACCGGCGAATGGAATGTCAACGACTGGCTGACGCTGAAGTCGGTCACCGCCTATCGCGACGGCCGCACGCGCGGCAACATCGACTTCGACAACCTGCCGGCGCCGATCCTCGACATTCCGGCGCGCTATGACGACGACCAGCTCAGCCAGGAATTCCAGGCCGTCTTCGGCGGCGATCGTTGGTCCGGCGTGGCCGGCGTCTACTATCTGGACGCCACGGCCTCGGGCGCCTTCGACACGGTTCTGGGGCTGGCCAATCTGACCACCCTGACCGCCGGTTCGGTGGACACCAAGAGCTATGCGATCTTCGGCGACTTCAGCTATGATCTGACCGACGCCTTGTCGCTGTCGGTCGGCGGTCGCTGGACCCACGACGAGAAGACCGGCACGGTCTTCCGTCAGCAGTACCTGGGCATCCGCAGCCCCAGCTTCGGCAACAGCGCCGCCGTTCCCTTCGGCGCGCCGCGCACCAACTACACCGCGACCCGCGAGTTCGAGAAATTCACCCCGCGCGTGAGCGTCTCCTACAAGCTGAGCCCGGACCTGACGACCTATGTGTCATGGGGGCAGGGCTTCAAGTCGGGCGGCTTCGACATGCGTGGCGACGCGGTTCTCTATCCCGACACTGTCAAGGGCTATGAGCCCGAGACCGTCGAGACCTGGGAAATCGGTCTGAAGGGCTCGCTGTTCGACAACCGGTTCAACTTCGCCACGGCCATCTACGACTCCTCCTATGAGGACCAGCAGATCACGACCCAGTATCCGGCGGGCGCCACCGTCGCCTCGGTGGTCGACAACGTGGGGTCGTCCAGCATTCGCGGCTGGGAGTTCGAGGGCCGTCTGCGCGTCAGCGACAACCTGAGCCTGAACGGCATGCTCAGCTATACCGACGCCCAGTTCGACCAGTTCCTGGCCTATATCCCGACAGGACCGCTGAACGCCAACTGCCCGACCCTGCCGGGCTGCATCGTCGATGTTTCGGACAAGCGCGACTTCCAGAACACGCCGGAATGGACGGGCTCGATCAGCGCGACCTACACCCACTGGATGGCCAACGGGTCGAGCATCGCCTTCATCCCCTCGGCCTCCTATCGCGGCGACTACCAACTGTTCGAGACCGCCAACCCGGTGCTGGATCAGGACGCCTTCTGGATGTTCGACGCCAGCCTGGTGTGGACGTCCGCCGATGACCGTCTGACGGTCGGCCTGCACGGCAAGAACCTGTCCGACGAAGAATATCGCGTGGGCGGCTATGTCTTCCCGGGCGCTCTCTTCGGCGACTCCCTGATCGGCTACTACGGCGCGCCGCAAACCGTGACGGCCACTGTGGGGCTGAAGTTCTGATCGGGAGCCATCTCCCTAACGCCTGATCATCTGATCGCGGGCGGCGGTTCAGAACGAACCGTCGCCCTTTTTCTTTTGGCGTCGCCGGGCGGCGCCGCTACCGTTGCTTCAACAAGACAGAAGACGCCCGAGGGGGGCACGCCATGACCACGTCCGAGGCCGCAGCGCCCAAGGAGGCCGTCGAGAAGGCCGTCTCTCCCGGCTATCGCTATTATGTGCTGGGGATCCTGATCCTCATCTACATGCTGAACTTCCTGGACCGGCAGATCATCGGCATCCTGGCGGCCCCGCTGAAGGCCGAGTTCGGTCTGTCGGACACCCAGTTCGGCCTGCTGGGCGGCCTGGCCTTCGCCCTTCTCTATTCGACCCTGGCCATTCCCATCGCCTGGCTGGCCGACCGGTTCAGCCGGGTCTGGATCATGACCGCCGCCCTGACCGTCTGGTCGGGCTTCACCGCCCTGTGCGGCATGGCGGGCAGCTTCGGTCAGCTGTTCCTGTGCCGCATGGGCGTGGGCATCGGCGAGGCGGGCGGGGTGGCTCCGGCCTATTCCCTGATCGCCGACTACTTCCCCAAGTCGCAGCGCGCGCGGGCCCTGGCGGCCTATGCCTTCGGCATTCCCCTGGGCATGGCGGCGGGCACCCTGGTCGGCGGCCTGCTGGCGGCGACCTACGGCTGGCGCACGGCCTTCATCGTGGTCGGCGTCCTCGGCGTCCTGGTCGCGCCCATCCTGCGTCTGACGGTCAAGGACCCCAAGCGCGGCGGCCTGGATGCGCCGGTCGCTGAAGCGCCCCAGGCCGCGCCGGTCGTGCAGAAGGCCCCGCCCTTCGGCGAGGTCATCAAGGCCCTGGCGCCCAAGCCGAGCTTCTGGCTGCTGGCCTTCGGCGCCGCCTCGTCCTCGGTGTGCGGCTACGGCGTCGCCGCCTGGCTGCCCAGCTTCTTCATGCGCAGCTTCGGCCTGACCCTGTCGCAGACCGCCTGGTATTATTCGGCCATCGTCATGGTCGGGGGCGTGGCCGGCATCTGGCTGGGCGGCGTCATGGCCGACCGCCTGGGCAAGACGTCCAAGGGCGCCTATCCGCTGACGCCCGCCATCGCCTTCCTGATCTCGGTGCCCTGCTTCCTGCTGGCCATGAACTCGGGCGCCCTGGTCGGGGCCGTCATGCCGGGGGCTGATCCCAATGGGGCGGCGGCCCTGACCCTGGCCTTCCTGATCTTCCTGATCCCGACGGGTCTGAACCTGACGTGGCTGGGACCGATCACGGCGGCGGTGCAGCACCTGGGGACCCCGGCCATGCGCACCACGGCCTCGGCCCTCTTCCTGCTGATCAACAACCTGCTGGGGATCGCCGTCGGCATCTACTACTTCGGCTGGATGTCGGACCTGCTGCGCCCGACCTTCGGCGAGGAGAGCCTGCGCTGGGCCATCTACAGCGGCATGGGCTTCTACCTGCTGTCGTCGGCCCTGCTGTTCGGCGCCTCGCGCACGCTCAAGAAGGACTGGGTCGACTGATCCGGTCCAGCTTGGGCCATAAGAAAAGGCTCTGGCGGCCATAAGGAGGGGGGCGGTTGCGCAGGCGAAGGCGCGACGCCTATAAGCGCGACCAAAGTTTCCACAACCTTCCTCCCAACGGCGCGGATCAGACATGAACATTCACGAGTATCAGGCCAAGCAGGTTCTCAAGGCCTTTGGCGCTCCGGTCGCCGAAGGCGTCGCCATCACCTCGGCCGACCAGGCCGAAGCCGCCGCCAGGCAGTTGCCTGGCCCGCTCTATGTGGTGAAGTCGCAGATCCACGCCGGCGGCCGCGGCAAGGGCAAGTTCAAGGAACTGCCGGCTGACGCCAAGGGCGGCGTGCGCCTGGCCTTCTCGATCGAGGACGTGGTCAAGAACGCCAAGGAAATGCTGGGCAACACCCTGGTGACGGCTCAGACGACCGAGGCCGGCAAGCAGGTCAACCGCCTCTACATCGAAGACGGCGCCGACATCTCGCGCGAGCTCTACCTGTCGATCCTGGTCGACCGCGCCTACGGCCGCATCTCCTTCGTCGTCTCGACCGAAGGCGGCATGGACATCGAGGCCGTCGCCCACGACACCCCGGAAAAGATCATCACCGTCGTCATCGACCCGACGACCGGCGTGACCGAAGCCGACTGCGCTGCGCTGTCGGACGCGCTGAAACTGGAAGGCGACGCCCGTGAAGACGGCAAGTCGCTGTTCCCGGCCCTGTATAAGGCCTTCGTCGAGAAGGACATGGCCATGCTGGAAGTGAACCCGTTGATCGTCATGGAGAACGGCCACCTGCGCGTTCTGGACGCCAAGGTGTCGTTCGACGGCAACGCCCTGTTCCGTCACCCCGACATCAAGGAACTGCGCGACGAGACCGAGGAAGACGCCAAGGAAATCGAAGCCTCGGAATGGGACCTGGCCTACGTGGCGCTGGACGGCAACATCGGCTGCATGGTCAACGGCGCCGGTCTGGCCATGGCGACCATGGACATCATCAAGCTGTACGGCAAGGAGCCGGCCAACTTCTGCGACGTCGGCGGCGGCGCCGGCAAGGACAAGGTCGCGGCGGCCTTCAAGATCATCACCGCTGACCCGGCCGTCCAGGGCATCCTGGTCAACATCTTCGGCGGCATCATGAAGTGCGACGTCATCGCCGAAGGCGTGGTCGCAGCCGTCAAGGAAGTGGGCCTGAAGGTGCCGCTGGTGGTGCGTCTGGAAGGCACCAACGCCGAGCTGGGCAAGAAGATCCTGAACGAGAGCGGCCTGACCATCCAGGCGGCCGACGATCTCGACGACGCCGCCCAGAAGATCGTCGCGGCGGTCGGCTAAGGCTCACGCCTTACGCGCCACCGCCCAGCTGACACACAGAATTCAGAGCACAGACCCATGTCCATTCTCGTCAACAAAGACACCAAGATCATCGTGCAAGGCCTGACCGGCAAGACCGGCGGCTTCCACACCGAACAGGCCCTGGCCTACCACGGCACCCAGATGGTCGCCGGCGTGCACCCGACCAAGGGCGGCACGAACTGGACCGGCTCGCACGGCGAAACCCTGCCGATCTACGGCTCGGTCGCTGAAGCCAAGGAGCGTACGGGCGCTGACGCCACGGTCATCTACGTCCCGCCGGCAGGCGCCGCCGACGCCATCATCGAAGCCATCGAGGCCGAGATCCCCTTCATCACCTGCATCACCGAAGGCATCCCGGTGCTGGACATGGTGCGGGTCAAGGCGCGCCTGGACCGCTCCAACTCGCGCCTGCTGGGCCCGAACTGCCCCGGCATCCTGACCCCGAACGAGTGCAAGATCGGCATCATGCCGGGCAACATCTTCTCCAAGGGTTCGGTCGGCGTCGTCTCGCGCTCGGGCACCCTGACCTATGAAGCCGTGTTCCAGACCACCAACGCCGGCCTGGGTCAGACCACGGCCGTCGGCATCGGCGGCGACCCGGTCAAGGGCACCGAGTTCATCGACGTCCTGGAAATGTTCCTGGCCGACGACGCCACCGAGTCGATCATCATGATCGGTGAAATCGGCGGCGGCGCCGAAGAAGACGCCGCGCAATTCCTGATCGACGAAGCCAAGAAGGGCCGCAAGAAGCCGATGGCCGGCTTCATCGCGGGCCGCACGGCTCCGGCCGGCCGCACCATGGGCCACGCCGGCGCCATCGTTTCGGGCGGCAAGGGCGACGCGGAATCCAAGATCGCTGCGATGGAGTCCGCGGGCATCCGCGTCTCGCCGTCGCCGGCGCGCCTGGGCCACACTTTGTTGGAAGTGCTGAAGGGCTAAGAAGCCCTTCAGCAAGGTCGCTACGCTCGCGACGCGGTCGCTCGCTGCTTGAGCGAGTTGACCGCGTCACCCTCAACCGTGGGGGGGACGCGACCGAACCATGTTCCGGGGCGAAATTTCGCGCCCTGTGACCTTTTGAAACGCCTCCGGATTCGTCCGGGGGCGTTTTTTCTTGCCGATTCGACCAATTTCCACCCTGTCCGCCCCGCTTCGGTCATGACCAGTAAGGAAACACGGCCTATATGAGCGGCGCCGCTCACCGCGCAGGCGTGCGCGCGCGGCTGAATGTAGGACGACGAGAGAAACATGGCGGACGATGCAGGTCAGCTGAACCAGGTCTTTGCCGAGACCAGCTTCCTCTATGGCGCGAACGCCGCCTTCATTGAGGACCTGCACGAAAAATGGGCCGCGGACCCCGGCTCGGTGCCGGGGGAATGGCGCGCCTTCTTCGACCAGCTGAAGGACAACGCCGACCTGGTGAAGCAGTCGGCCGCCGCCGGTTCGTGGGGCCGTGGCGCCGCCACCGATCCGACCGAGGACACCGCCGTCTTCGACGGCCGCTGGCCGGCGCCCAAGGTCGATCCCAAGGCCGCCGCCGGCAAGCCCGGTCCGCGTCCGGCGGCCCCCACTTCTGGGAATTTGGCTGCTGACGCCTCGGGCGGGCTGACCGCCGCCGACGTGCGCGCCGCCGCCCATGACTCGATCCGCGCCCTGATGCTGATCCGCAGCTACCGCGTGCGCGGCCACCTGCAGGCGACGCTGGACCCGCTGGGTATCGAGCAGCCGATCGAAAACCCCGAGCTGACCCCCGAATTCTACGGCTTCACCGCCGCCGACATGGACCGCCCGATCTTCCTGGACGGCGTCCTGGGCCTGCAGACCGGCTCGATCCGTCAGGTGCTGGAGATCCTCAAGCGCACCTACTGCGGCAACATCGGCGTGCAGTACATGCACATCGCCGAGCCGGAAGAGAAATCCTGGCTGCAGCAGCGCTTTGAAGGCCCGGACAAGTTCGAGCAGAACGCCTTCACCAGGGAAGGCAAGCTGGCCATCCTGCACAAGCTGATCGAGGCCGAGGGCTTTGAACGCTTCCTGCACAAGCGCTTCCCCGGCACCAAGCGCTTCGGCCTGGACGGCGGCGAGGCCATGGTCCCGGCCCTGGAGCAGGTGATCAAGCGCGGCGGCAACCTGGGCGTTGACGAGATCGTCTTCGGCATGGCCCACCGCGGCCGCCTGAACACGCTCGCCGCCGTCATGGGCAAGCCCTACAAGGCCATCTTCCACGAGTTCCAGGGCGGTTCGACCGTGCCCTCGGACATCGAAGGTTCGGGCGACGTCAAATACCACATGGGCGCCTCGTCGGACCGCGAGTTCGACGGCAAGAAGGTCCACCTGTCGCTGACGGCCAACCCGTCGCACCTGGAAATCGTCAACCCGGTCGTCCTGGGCAAGGCGCGCGCCAAGCAGGCCTTCGACATCCGCGAGGCCGAGGTCAATATCGGCAAGCCGGACAATGAATGGGTGCTGGACCGTTCCAAGGTCGTGCCCCTGCTGATCCACGGCGACGCCGCCTTCGCCGGCCAGGGCGTGGTGGCCGAGTGCTTCGCCCTGATGGGGCTGAAGGGCTACCGCACCGGCGGCACCCTGCACTTCGTCATCAACAACCAGATCGGCTTCACCACCAGCCCGCGCAACTCGCGCTCGTCGCCCTATCCGTCGGATGTGGCGCTGATGGTCCAGGCCCCGATCTTCCACGTCAACGGCGACGACCCGGAAGCGGTCGTCTTCGCCGCCAAGGTGGCGACGGAATACCGTCAGAAGTTCCACAAGGACGCGGTGGTGGACATGTTCTGCTACCGCCGCTTCGGCCACAACGAAGGCGACGATCCCACCTTCACCCAGCCGCTGATGTATTCGAAGATCCGCGCCCAGCCGTCGACGCGCGAGATCTACGCCAAGCGTCTGGTCGCCGAGGGCGTCCTGACCCAGGCCGAGGTCGACGCCGAGGTCGCCCGCTTCGAGGCCTTCCTCGACGCCGAGTTCGAGGCCGGCAAGATCTTCAAGGCCGACAAGGCCGACTGGCTGGACGGCCAGTGGCAGGGCCTGGGCGCCGAGAAGACGGACGACGCCGCCCAACGTGGCGACACCGCCGTCCCGGCCGCCAAGCTCAAGGACTATGGTCACCGCCTGACCCAGATCCCCAACGACGTCGACATCCACAAGACGCTGAAGCGTGTCGTGGAGGGCCGTCGCGAGGCCATCGACAGCGGCCAGAACATCGACTGGGCCACGGCCGAGAGCCTGGCCTTCGCCTCGCTGCTGGAGGAGGGCTACAACGTCCGCCTGTCGGGCCAGGACTCGGTGCGCGGCACCTTCTCGCAGCGTCACTCGGGCATCACCGACCAGA
>RCUP01000344.1_pt1 | contig 38124 bp, 59 predicted proteins | sample 2166341 | NCBI WGS metagenome assembly RCUP01 (sample SAMN09932325, study PRJNA488358) | compost metagenome | isolation source: compost soil in succinonitrile-enriched | place: Germany: Experimental Botanical Garden | reverse complement strand
GAAGCCGGCCGCCTGGCCAATTCTGCCGGCCAATCTGGCCCAGCCGTGCCCGCCGGTGCCGGAGGTGACAAGCGATAGCTGGGATGATTTCGCGCGCAGCCATATTGAGCTGGCGGTGCACTATGGGGAGTGTGCAGCGCGTCATCGCGCGATAGTGGAGGCTTGGCCAGGGCAATAAAATTCGGTCGTCCACGGCGTGTTACAACCTCGGCAAACTACCGGGAGATTGCCGTGGAAAGCCAGAAGCAAGATTCGACCCCGACTGAGTCACCGATCACGTTTGAGGTGCTATCAGATGGACGAAAGGAAGTAATGAAGTACCTGCTCCATACGATGGGCGAGCAGACAGCCATCTTAGGTGCGGCAGCACAGAAGCACTTGGCAATATGCAATATGGGTGGAATTGCGGCATTGCTGGCATTCGCTGGGACGAAGGGCTTTGATACGGCAGGGCTGATGGTTGCAGCGTTTTATGCGTTTTCTGCGGGGCTGGCGCTCGTCTCGATGTCAATGGGTTGCTCTTATCACATCACCGCAGAGCAGTTCAGCAACGTGCTGGACAACTTGCTAAAAACCGTCGAAGAGCGCCAGGCGCCATCTCCTCCTCCCTCGTGCTACCAACGGCTCGGTGCCGGATTGCATTGGTTTGCTACCGAGGCCGCTTCCCCCCTCGCATGGCTGTCGTTTGCAGCGTTTGCTGTGGGCATGGTATTCGGCGGCCTAGCATTGGACTATCTACCAGCACCGAAATCTTAGCGGCCGGAGCTAGCGAGGCGCCATCCCCTTGCGCAGCTTAGCCGGCGCCTCCATAAGGGCGTCCACCATCTCGTCTCGCTCCAACACACAGGGGTGCCACGGCCAGGCGCTGCAGCAGTTCGTCGTAGATGTCGCCCATCAGGCCACCGGGCCGCTTCAGGTCGATGAACACTTGGTGCCAGCGCACAAATTTCGAGCGCAAGCGCTTGACCTCCCACAGCAGGGCGATGACATCGGAGTTTCAGGACCAAGGCTTGCTGATGAGGGCTATGCTCGACCATCGACCGCTTACTTTGACGGGGCAGCGCCATGTGCAATATTGATTCTAGGTGGGGAGAGCGCTAATGGACCGCGATGAATTATTGGCGCTCATGATCTCTACTCCAGCGCCTGCCCCGCGCCTGGACGCCTGGGACAGTGTGCTTGTCATCTATGCGAGCCATCTGGAGCGGTTGGCTTCTAAGCTCGATGAGAAAGATCTAGGTCTGCTTGTGGCGAGCGGCGCAATGTTCTATCGCACGCTGTGCCAAGCGGACGCGGCCCGCCTTCAGGCGATAGACCGCCACGCCGGCCCCAGCTCGCGGAAGCCTGATGACCAAACCGCCGCGTGAAGGGGCCAACAGGAGCTGCGCGTAGCCCGTAGCTCCGTACGCGCTACCCCGATCTTTTCGTATTTTCGGGCGGGGGCCTAACCGGCCCGCTATGTTGTGTTTCAGATCGCCGCTGGAAAGGAATCCGGCTGCCGTCTGCTGGTCGCCAAGTTTGCGCTTGCGCGCACCACCCCGCTTCCCAGGCGTCGACCTTTTCCCGCCATTCCGTGATCGATTCCCCGGTGTGACCAGGCATGGCAGCAGCCTGGTAGTACGGGCAGTCCCACAAGGTCATTCCGTCGCGCGCAGCTTGGGCGCCCAGCTTTTGGATGTCGTCATGCATTGCACCCTCCAAAAGTAGATCAGCGAGATAAGTATTGCGCAATATTTTGATCGAGTGCAATAGTGCCGCGATACTAGCTGGCTCCGCTGCCCAGATCACCTGTCGAGCCACTGCATCCACCAACCCTGGTAGTAGCGGCGGCCATCGATTTCTTCGAAGCCGCAGACCATCATTCCACGGTCAGAGCTGAACGTCAGCAGCACGGGCTCAAGCAAATCGGGTATGGGACTCTCTGCGGTCGCGCCAAACTTTGCTAGGCCGGCCATGGTCATGACGGTAATATGCCGCCGTAGATCCTCGCGGGTGATCGAGTACATATGCACCTGCCCAACGATGGCGGGCGCGGGATCATTGTCCCGCCGCTTCTGGCCTAGGTGGTGCGTGCGGATGACAGAGCAACGCATGATTCTGCTGCTGTATAGCTGTATGGATATACAGTATATTGCGGTAGAAACGGGGTCAGGTCATCGGCGTGGCAACGAGCTTGTCGGATGGGAAGGGCACCAGAAAGTCCCGGCTATCCTCGGCGCTGGCGGTCAGCCATTCGCCATATGCGCCCTCGGGCAGGATCACGACCATGCGCTTTTCCTTACCCGCCATGTGGTAGTTGCGGAAGAGGGGGTCATCGTCCGCGTTGATGGTCAACATTGTGTAGCTGTCCTGCCACTGGCCGGCTGCGTCGCGGTATCGGTCCCACAACCCCGCGATCCCGAGCGGCGCGCCGTCTGTTCGGGTGAAGCGCGTGGGCACAGACTTGGTGGCGCCGAATCTGGCCTTTGTTTCGTCGCGGTGGTCGGGTTCGAAGATCGCATCAGCCGGGATGATGCAGTGCTGGGATCGGCGCCATGCGTTGCGAAACGTGTAGGCGTAGGAGACGCGGTCATCACGAGCGTTGAAGGTGGCAAGCTTTTCGGCCCCATCTAGCTTGTCCGGTATGGCGGTGGCGGATATGAGGCCCCATCGGCCGACTGTCGCTTCCCGGTCCGGCACCGCTTCGTCACCGGCCTCATGCTCCGGCGGCCGGCGCACGAAGACGCCCTGGTAACGCGGCCACATATCGTACTTGCCGGCTGGCGGTTTGTTGGGCGCGCCGAACTTCTTGAGCAGTAGTTCGGCGTCTTTCAGCGTCTGGTAGTGGCTGCACATGAGATACCCCTGTGTAGCTACGCAGTATAGGACTGCGCTCCTCGTTTCGCCGATCCTCTGTGTGCAGACGGATGCACGCTCCGTTCGGGTCTCAAAGCAGGTCCCGTCAAAGCGCCAAGCGCTGGCACCAAAACGGCCCCGTATCTCTCCACAACCCGCATAGATATTAGCGGTGCGTTCCCCGCCGTCAGTCTCTTGCTAAGTTAACGGGGCCAGAAAAGTTCGATGTGCGTGTCGAAATCTCTCGCGAGTGGGGTTGACCGATTGACAACCGCCGGACCGTTCTTGTACTGTATGTAAATACAGTATTTGGTTGGTCAGTTTTTGTTACCATTGGCGAGTTCCTATTTTCGGATGCTCCAATGGCACTAGATCGAAAGCCTGTCACGATTCACTATCGGAAGTATGTCCCTTCGGTTAATGGCCGTCGCGACAGCTTGGAGCATATGATTCAAGCTGCGATGAACGAGCGCCGCGAGGGGAGTCGTGTGCGCGATCGGGTAGCGCTTCGGGTCAGGTCCAACGGCTCGGATAACTACTTGGTCAACACTTACGAAGACACGACTTCTGAGGGCGGGCGGCTAGCATTTGGGGACGTGATCCACTTCACACGGGGACAAATGCAAGCAGTGCTTCACCTGACGGAAGACGACCCTGCAGTTTTGCCAGTCCGGCAAATGCCGGCCCCTGCCCGCAGCGAGTACGTTCATTCGCAAATGTTTTGGATGGTGAAAGGCGACCACGTTTTTGTCATCCAGAGCATTTCGCTTCAGACAGAGGCGCTGGAGGCATATCTGGAATGGCTTTTGCGAGACTTGCTGCCGCCTGCCGAACCAAACATCGTACTTGCGGCAAAGTTTGACGCTGCCGTCGTGGGCGGCGATTTGGATGACATTAAAGAAATCGTGATCGGGGGAGCGATCAGTGGGGCGAGCTCCACCGATCCGAATGCCGCAGGCGAGACCCGCGCCCCCGTGGAGCGGGAGATCACGCAGACTAGTGGGCTGGTGAGCGAGGGTCGGACGGGGCGAGCACTGGCTCGCGAGATCCTAGAAACCCTCATGAACGGGGATTCTGACGTAGCCGATGAGGTGCTGCAAGCGGTGCCTGCGGACGCTGAGTTGCTGGTCCAGGTGCACATTGGGTACAAGACTAAGAAGCGAAGAGTCGACAGGACTTCTCTTCGACATTTGGAAGCGGGTTTACGTCACATCCCGGACAGTCAGTTGAGTGTGGTGGCAAAGGGCGTCAATAAATCGGCCGACGGTAGTATCCGGCTGAATCACACTGCGTCGGTAAAGCTGATCAAGTCGGCTGCAGGCGATTCGGAAATCGTGGGGTCTCTGCTTGACCCGACCGATGTACTTCGGGCAATGGTTCAGGCTTACAGTGTGCTGTCTGCGGATGGCAAGATCGGGTGAGTTATGTTCAAACGCGCGGTACCATTCGTCGCTATAGGCGTCGGCCTCGCTGCCGGACGCTGGGTAGGGCTGCCCGCGTGGTTGTCAATAAACGACGGCCTTTTGGCCTTCTTCGGGTTGCTCGCCGCGGCACTCTTTCAAGTGATTCCGATCACGGCCAACTTTTTGCAGGCTGATGACTTGACTCCAGAAGAGGCTAGGCGCCTTTGCGGAGCGTTAGAGCGCCAACAAAAGTTCTGGATCGGTATGCTTGCCGCCACGGTCCTTGCGTTCACGACCGTTGTCCTGGCATCGCTGGCAAAGGACTGGCTGGTTGTTGATCTCTACAAAGTGGGGAGGGTAGACCTCTCCCCGGGCGCTAGTTTTCTGATCGGAAGTTCAGTTTGCTTTCTTTTGCTGCGAATGGTGTCAGTATTGAACGGCGTTCTTAGCTTGCAGAGATTGCGGTCGGCGCTAGTGTTAAGTGCAGCAAAACGTCGCGCTGCAGCAAAAGCTGAAAAGATCCAGCAAGAGTTAAGTCCTGCGCGAAGCATCGTCCCCTCAGATTACGGTTCAATTCAAGCGCCGCCCGCAGCGCACTAGCACGCGGTCGATCATGGAGAGCATTCCATTGACGCGCGACACTCGTCACGGGTCGCCAAGAATTTCGAACTTCTGGCCCCAGATTGGCCCCAGAAATCGTCGAGAACCGCATATTCATTGACTCTACGAGTCCCCTCCTTCGCACCAACTTATTGAAAACCGTTGATGGGCTATCATCAAAGCCTTTCAAATCAACGGTTTGGCGGGGTGGGTGGGCGATCGGTTGACTGCCAAAAAGCAAGAATTCGCAGTCATCGGCCCCATTCCGGCCCCGCTCCTGGCCCCAAATGGCAAGCATCCAGAAGACCGCAAAAGGCTACCGCGCGCAGATTAAATTAGCCGGTGTCCGCGACAGCGATACCTTCCCGACACGACGGGAGGCAGTCGAGTGGGCGGCCAAGCGCGAGGCGGAGATCCGCGACCACGCTACAAAGCCCGCCGGCGACCTACATACGCTGCGTGAAGGGTTGCGCAAATACAGCGATGAAGTGTCTCCTCACCGAAAGGGGGAGAGGTGGGAACAGGTCCGCCTGGCGGCGTTCGAGAGCTACCTTCTGCCGCTGAATCTGCCAATTTCTAAGGTGACCTCCCAGCATGTAGCCGCGTTCCGAGATGCTCGCTCGAAGAAAATCGGTCCGTCTTCCGTGCTTCGCGAACTCAGCCTGCTAGCGTCCGTGTTTGAAGCCGCACGTCTCGAATGGGAGTGGGTCGACGTCAACCCGTGTCGAGGGATTCGCAAGCCCTCGAAAGGGAAGCACCGCGATCGCGTCATCAGTATGTCGGAGGTGCGCACCATGCTGCGTACGATGGGTTATAGCCGGCGCGCGCGTGTCGCGAGTATGGGCCAGGCCGTGGCCAACTGCATGCTGTTAGCACTGCGCACCGGCATGCGGGCTGGCGAGTTATGCGGGCTCACCTGGGCAAACGTGCATGATCAGCATGCTCATTTGCCTGACACGAAAAGTGATCGGCCTCGTGATGTACCGTTGTCGACCCGAGCGCTGGCGATTCTGGCGCGGATGCGAGGATGGGATGATGAGCTGGTGTTTGGTATCCGCTCTGCGTCTCTGGACGCGCTGTTCCGAAAATACCGCAAGCGGGCCGAGTTAGACGGCTTCACTTTCCATGACACTCGACACACGGCAGCAACGATGATCTCCAAGAAAATCGACGTGCTCGATCTGTGCAAAATGTTCGGCTGGACCGATCCAAAGATGGCCATGGTTTATTACAACCCCCATGCGTCCAGCATCGCTGCTCGTCTGGGGTGACGTTGTTCACTTAATCTGCGAATTTACCTATGCACTACATAGATTTTAGGAAATTGGAGTCGCAGTACAGGGTGTTCTTGCGCGCGGCCGAAACCGATGATGAACTGGGGACCGTTCTTCGTCTGCACCTTCTAGTAGAGACGTTTTTGGAAACAGCGCGTGATGTGCTGCTACAGCCAGAGTTAAAGCGATTCGCGCCCGAGCCCCGCAACTTCGCGGACAAGCTTGGATACGCGGCAGTTTCCGGGCTGCCTATCCCCTTGGCAGAGGTAATGCATCACCTCGGCAAGATGCGTAATAAGCTGGCACATCGAGACGAGAGCGGCATCGACATGGGCGATATGCAACAGCTCGCCCGCCTCATCAATCTGTTGCTGCCGCTCGATCCGAACCCGGAAGATTGGAGGCCCATCGAAAAGGGCTTTCTCGAACTGCCTCAAAAATTCCCGGGTAAACGTTGGCTTTTCGGAGGGGGCGATCTGCGGGTGGATTTCGTGATTTGTTTCTCGAGATTTTGGTTCATCGCGATGGCTTGGCTTTTCGTTCGAGCAGCCGCTAATCCAATGAAAGGTACCGCCTGATTTCGGCGCCTGTAATGCGCCCATCGATGCAGCGGATCTTGCCCTCACAGATCCGCTTTTTCAGAGTGTTGTAGCTCATCCCCAGGCGCGCGCAGGCGTCTTTCAGATGGTACAGGGTCAACTCCTCAAACGCAGTGTGAGCGCCACGTCGAGCGGCCTCCTCGAGCATCTCGCGCAGTTGATCCTCATGCAGGGTGACCATTGCTGCCTCCGTGCTCGTTGGCGGGGTGGGCTAGCGCGCGGAACTCCACTACCCATACCCAGGGGTTGGCGTCCCAGGCACCGGCGCCGTTGATCCGGTCCCAAAGCTCGCGGAACATGACGCGCGGCAGCGCTTCGCCCTCAGGCGCGGTCATGGTGACGTCCGCAGCGGACGGATTCAGGCCGACGCCCTCGGCGATCGCATCTAGGGGGCTGATCGCCTGGAGCCGCTCCACACGTACGCTCGTGATATCGAGCACCAGGCGGCACGCCCAGCGCGGCATGTGGATGCTGGGGCGCCAGGGGACATTCGCTTCCCAACCATCGTCGTCGGCCCAGCGCATGTCCGAGTCTGTGGCGCGATACCATGTCTGCATCGGTAACTCGTTGCCGCCCTCGTCGTACTGCAGGAGGCGGTCTTGCCCGGCGTCATACGGGAAACCTTGCACGAACGTCTCGCGCACCCATAGGCGGTCGCCGGGCTGGCCGTAGGGGCAGAAAAGCCCGTCGCCCGTGCGGGTGTGCCACATTGCGGCCTGGATCGGAGCCGGTGTGTCGTCGGAATAGCGCACTCCGGGACCGCCCACCGTGGTTGGTTCCCATTGCCCGAGTGGGTTGCTGTGTGGCAGCTTCACGATTCGCCGCGTCTGCGTCTTCGTGCCGGCCAGCAGCGCGCGTACCATCGGCCCGCTGAACAGGATCGGACGCTCTCGAATGTCAGTCATGATTCGGTCCCTAGGCGTGCCTGGTGTTCCAGGGCGTAGATGCAATCCATCAGGCCGTCGACTAGTTGGTGCAGGCTGTCGATGGACAGGGGCGCGTCGGCAGAGCTGCCGTTGATAGCGTGCCCCACAGATATAGAAAGATGGGCCTTGTCTCCGCATTGCCTGTTGTGAATGAGATGAACAGCACCGGCGGTTCCCACTGCTCCCATATATGGCAGCGTTACCTCGATGGACTCACGCTTCGCCATGTCAGTCGCCCCAATAGGTGAGGTCTTCACGGACGGCGGCCGCCGGGCTTTCGTCGATGCCGTTGTCCAGTAGTGTGCTGGCGCAGCTCCACGCGGTTCGCCAGTCCAGGCAGGCGAGGCGGCGGTATGCAAGCGCGGCGCGCAGCCGCCATAAGAAGTCGCGCATGTCAGTGTTCCTGTTGCGATGAAACGTTGGCTTGGGCACGTGCGAGCGCGTCTGCGACGGCAGCTGGGTCGTCGACCCAGACCGGATATACCGGCTCGCCGCCGGCGCTGATCTCGGCGTGATACTGCGTGAGCGCCTCGGCGGCGAGGGCGTTAAGCCGCTGCATCGGCCCGACCTGGTCGGGTTGTTGTTGATTCGCGGTGTGCATCAATGCCTCCTCAGTGCCCAGCCGGGAGCGGGTGGGGGAATGTCCAACGGTCGCTATCGCCGGCTGCGCTCGCGCGCTCGCTGTCGGCCTCCTGGGGCGATGCATCGAGCTCCCGGCGGTCCGACGTTGGTGTCCCTTTTGCTGAGCTGCTGCGGGCCGGCTTGGGGCTCGCCGGGGTCTTGACTGCCTCGACGTTCTGCGTTGCGCTGTCGGGCGTCGGCGGCGTTGTGGCCTTGTTCGTGCGCTTGGTTGCCTTCGTCGCGGGTGCGGCTGCCTCCTCGCCCGCGGCGACGCTGGTGCCTGCCTGTCCCCCAACCTGGTGCGGCGTCGCGCCAGTTGCGGCCGGCGCCGGCGTTGCCTTTTTCGCGCGCGTAGCGGTCTTTTTGGGTGCGGGAGGGCGGCTTGCCGTCTCCTCCCCCGTATCGACCGGGTCGGGCTTGCTCTTCGCAGCCGGCTTCCTGGTGTTGCCCTTGTCGGCCTTCTGCGCCTTGGGCTTGGCTTTCTCCCGGGCCTCGGCGCGGAGCGCCTTCTTGGTTGCGTTGGGGTCGACGCCGTAGCGCTCGGCCGTCGCGACAAGATAGGTTGGCTCGTTGGTCGAATAGGAATTGACGGCCAACTCGGGCGCGATCGCGATCTCCATGAGCAGCAGGGCCAGTTGGCCGGCGGAGAGCCCGTCGATGCCGACTCGGACCTGGTCGTGGTTCTTGGGGTCCCATCCCCACAGGCGGCACACAGTCGGCCTGTGATCGTTCCACAGCCGCACCATGGAAGCCTGCGCGATCATGAGCAGATCTTCGTGCTTGAGCGTCTCGCCCGCGATGATGCGCTCCGATACTGCAGCGTGGATGCCTTCGAGCGTCCCCCGGCGCGACTCGCGCTCGAGCTTGCTCTTGGCTTCATTATTCTTCATCCGTTCCCGGTGTGCGTCCTGGCTGGACTTGATGCCCTTGTCTGCCAGCGCCTTGAGAATCGCCTTCTCCGGAACCATAGCGATTAGCTCGCCGCTGTGCGGATTCTCGACCATCACGGTGGGCGGCAGATCGTCGCCGAGGACTTCGGCATAGGTCTTCCCGCCCGTGCTGTGCTCCCAGGAGCTTGCGTCGGGCTTGACGTAGCCGCGAGCGTACGAATGCTCACCCGGAAAAATCTTCTCCGCTTCCTTTCCCTGGATGACCTTCTGCCCGGCCTGCTTGGCGGCTTCAGCCAGCTTGGCGAGGTGGGCCTGCTTCTTTAGGTCGAAGCAGGAAGGGTCCGTGCAGACGTCTGCACTCTCCACGTCCGAGAACAGTTCCGGTTGCGCTCCGGTGCGCTTGACGCAGCTGGTGCAGGAGCCGGCCGTGGGCAGCAGATCGGCCCGGGCGATCGGAAACACTGCGCGCTTGAGCTCGAGCATGTAGTTGTCTTGGATATGCTCAGCGGCTCGGCGGGCAGACATGGGGCCGTCATCGCCCGAGTAGTACTCCTCCGTTTCGCCGGTGGTCACTTCGTGCAGCGCTTTGAGCTGCAGCTCTCGCACCGGGATTCGCGCGACGAGAAGGGCGACGGAGGCGGTGAGCTGGTCCTCGTAGAACGCGGTTCGTGCCTCCGGCTGCAGGTCGCACAACTTCAGGCGGGCGTAGATATAGGCGCGGGACTTCTTGAGGCGCAACGCCATTTCGTTGACGCCGTACTCGGGGTTGTCCTTGTTTGCAGTGAGCAACGCTTCGTAGCTCTCCGCTTCTTCGATCGGGTGCAGGTCCTGGCGCTGCAGGTTCTCGATCACCTGCAGTTCAAGCATTTCGAGGTCGTCGACGGCGATGATGCGGACCGGCACCTGTGCCAGCTTCGCAATCCCAGCCGCGCGCCAACGGCGCTCCCCCGCGATCAGTTCCAGCTTGCCTGGTTCGGTGGGATGGGCGCGGCAGAGGATGGGTTGCAGGATCCCGTGCTTGCGAAGGCTGCCGGCGAGCTCCTGCAGGGCCTCCTGATCAAAGCGCTTACGCGGGTTGGTCTTGGACGGGATGACGTCATCGCGCGAGTACACGGCTTCCACGTACTCGCGGGGCGAATCCTCGGTGACTTCCCATTCGGAGGAGGGGGGGGCTTCGACGGTTTCGGCGACGGTGGTTTCGGTGGTCATGGCGTGTCCTAGGCTTGGTGGTTACCCGGCGCGGTGCCGGCGTAGACGATGCGGGCAAGGCCTTCGGTTTCGGCCTCGAGGCGCTGCAGCTGCTGGGCGAGCTCGTCGCGATCGTGGGCGGCGGTGCCGGAGCGCAGCGCGAGCGTCTGCAGCGAGGCGAGGAAGGCGCGGGCGGCGGAAATTTGGCGCTTGGCCTGACCCCGGAGCTTGTTCGCGCAGGCGGTCATTGGAATGCCCCGGCGGTCCTGGCACTCAGCTGGGCGCGCATCGCCGGCACATACTTGGCCGGAATCTTGATCGTGTGGCCCTCGGCAATGATGAGAAATTCTCCGGTGTTGAGGAGGCCGAACGCCGGCGCATGTTGTTCCTCTTGGTCCTTCTGGTCGTTGCGCAGGCTGGCACCGATCGACGCGGAGTGATGTGGGGGACTTGCGGCATCCCCTCGGGCCGGTCTCAACTGCGCGGCGGCAAGGTCATCCAGCGAACTCGGGGACGAGGCGGGCTGGGCAGCGCGGGGGGCTGCTCCGGGGACGAGAGCACTTCCAATGTCGGTGAGGCTGTATGCCGCAAGCCCATCAATCTGGCCGTCCGTTTTGACCTTCTTATTTGTGCGCATGAAGCTCACGAGCTGCGTCGTTTTCTTCGAGTCGTGGCTGATCTTGTTCGCCAGTTGCTGGCAGTTGAGGCGTCCGTGCTGCGCGAGCGCTTGCAGAATTTGATCGGAATAGCTGGTTGTCATGGTTCGATCCTGGTCTAGTCGTCGTTGGCAGCGATTGAGCGCCAGTCGGCCTTGCCGACGTAGCGCTTGAGCTGGTCTGTGATAGGCGCAGCTCGGCGGCGGGCCAACGATTCCGCCGTGTTGGTCAGGGCGATCGCAAGGGCGGGGATGGACATGGCCGTCTCAAGGTCGAGCGGACACTTTGCCTTGCGCAAGGCGAGGAGCAGGTCTTCCCGGGATGGTTGCGATCGCATGGGGTCACCTGCGGGCGACGTATGTGCTGCCGGGAGGCGGCTCCCAGGCGTCGAGGTACGGCGCGTCTGGGACCGCCTGAACGAGCGATTCGCCGTCAGGATTGGTGAACACGCAGGCGTACGAACCCGAGCTGGGCTCGCGGAAAAGCTTGCCGCGCGGCTCGCACGCACGTGCAATCATGCGTTCGCGCCGCTCATCGTCAGCCTTGAGCATTCGATCGTCATTGGTGACGATGATTTGCGCCCATGAGAAGAGCGACGCCACGGCGGTCACCACCGCTGCTGCGGCGAGCGAGAGGCAGATGGATGCTTTGATCTTCGTGCCCATGGCTCAAGCCCTCCTGCACTCGTTCACTGCCGCCCACGTACGGCGGAGCAGGAAGCGGGCTTCGTGATGCGCGCCGAGGGCCGCGCACTCGATATCGCGCAGATTGGCGACCGGAAGGACTCGCGCAGCGAAGTCGACCAAAGCGGCCAGGTATGCCTGCGTCTCGGACTCGCGGAACGCGTGGGGAATGCTGCCGGCTAGGCGGCAGGCAAGACAATGGCGTCGAACTACATGAAGGTACGAGCGGATCTCATCGGCGAATGCATCTGCCAGCCAATCGGCAGAGATCGCGATGTCAGGGGCGTTGAAGGGGTTCACGCTGGGGCTCCGTTGAAAAGGTCAACGGCGCGAGTATAGAAAACCTATCCTTTTGTAGTCAAGGAAATCTATACCTCTTGGGCATGGGCGTCTAACGGGGGTGGGTCCCGGGACTTTTTGAATGGTTTTGACGAAGCCTGTCGTCTACGGATACATGCAGGATAAATGAACGGCGGCCAAAGGGCGCGCCGTGGTAGACGTTACCGATTCGGCAGACTTTAGCGACCGTGAGTTCCGGTCGGGAGAGGGTCGCCGCCGCTTTTGTCGCAGTTGCTCTGCCATTCTCGAACGACAACCTCAACCATGGCTTCCGCGCGAATGAGCTCTTCGGCAGGCAGGCTATGCAGCTGCGTGACCGTTATGCGGCGGAATGGCCAATCTGCAATGCCCATAGACAGGCCGGGCAGGGGGAGTTGCCAGCCGGCTCGTTCTGCAATTTTGAGCATTTGGGAGTAGCTGGGCTCATGGCGGTTGTTTTCCCACGCGCTCACGTTGCCTTTAGTGACGCCGAGGGACTCGCCCAACTGTTCTTGATTGATGCCTGCAGCCTTGCGCGCAGCGCGGATCCATTCGCCGATGTTCATGAGGCCAGTGTATGGAATCCCTATACCTCCGAGGGCTAGAGTTTCTTGACCTTTAAAGTCTAGAGAATCTATACTTCGCGGCATTATGGATACCTCCTTTATTCATCCTCTCGACCGCGCGGCACAGATTTTCGGTTCAGCCCAAGGGCTGGCGACCGAGCTCGGCGTGTCGAAAGGGGCATTTCACCAATGGAAGCTCGACGGGCGGGGCACGCCCGCCAAGCACTGCCCAAAGATCGAACGCCTGACAGGTGTTCGCTGCGAGGATCTTTGCCCGGATGTTGAGTGGTGGGTGCTACGCCGCGCGAACGCAGGCGATAGGAGGCAACTTGACCTATTGCCTTGAGCGCATCTCAGTGCGTCACCGGTGGATTTGCCTCGTCGTATCGAAAGCACAACTGCTCAAACAGGGCTGCCACCACCTCCGGAGCTCCCGCGCCCGTCTCTTCGAGCGCGATGCGATGGGCGAGCCGAAGGCGATTGCGCAATTGCCGCTCGATAGCGGTGTAGACGATCGCCGGCTCGGTGCCGTCCAAGTTATCCAAGACCTTAGAACTCACAGCGCTTCTCCTTCGCTTTCGTTAAGCCAGTGGAAGGAAGCGTACGCCGGGATCTCCGCAATGCATACGAGAAAAAAGGTTGGTTTTCGGGTGATGCCGTCGGCTGGACGGGTCCCGTCACCTAGGCAAAACGGCGGGGCGGTGCAGTCATGACGAAGCGACACAGCAACGGCCATTGGCGCGGAGCCCTCTATAACGCCTTGCGGCGCGCCTCCGATGGCGTACAGGGGTTCTGCGTGTGGGCAGCGGGCAATCGCGACCGCAAGATCGCGCCCAAGACCCTTTATAAGCGTCTCGACGGCACCGCGCCCAATGAGCGCATGTCAATTGAAGACGCCGAGCTGATCACGGAGTACTTGCTCCGAGATCGCGCCGCCGATGAGTACGCGCTCGATTGGCTGAAAGCCCTCTGCGCGCGATTCGGCCTAGTCGCTATCGAGCTCGACGCGCCGCCGACCGGCGGGCGCTGGCCCTGCGAGATTACCGCGATAGTCCAAAAGGGATTCGAGCTGACGCAGCAAGGTGGGCTCATATCCGGCGCACTAGCGCGGGCGATATCAGACCGCCGGATCGCTCCACGCGAGGCCGACGAGATTACAGAGATCGCCTACGCGGAAGTGCAGCTCTTACTGCGTCTGGTAAGGAACGTGCAACGCGCGGCTGAGCAGGGCGTGACGGTTCGGGTTGCCGCGGGCCGCGAAGATGATTGAACCGCGGTCCTCCCGGTGGGAGGCGTGTGATGGCTAGGCCCTTGGGTCCGCTCGCCCGCCAGATCCTCACGCGCCTGAGCGTTGGCCCTTCGACGGCTGCGCGACTCGCGCAGGAATTGGAACTTCCGGTGCGGCGAATCGTCGTCGCCTGCTACTGGCTACGTGTCGCCGGACGAATTCAGGTGCACTCCTCGATTGTTGAGGGTGGGTGCTGGCGTGCCGTCGCCGTCTATTCCGTTGTAGCACCGTCGACATTGGGTCCGCCGCCTTTTCCCACCGGCTTTGTTCAGGGGCGACACGATGGCCCGTGATCTATTCGGCAGTGCGCCCGCACAGGCTCGTTCTACAGATCGCGCGGCCCCGCAGGAGAGCCGGCAACGCGCACAGGTGCGCGACCCTGCTCCCCTCGGGCGTGGGCCGCCCGGTCCGGCGCAGTACTTCCAATGCGGAACGCGCAACTACAGCCGTGATGAGCTCATGCGCCTTGTGGACTTTGAGGACGCATGCCGGCGTTTGCCCGACAACGATCTGATCATCGTTGTCGAGACGATCGACGGCAGCTCCCACGCCTACCTGATCGCGCTTCCGCGCAACCATCCGTCACGAATGGACGCCTCCGGGCGCCCGGATCCCGCTCGCCAGCCATTCTGGCGGCATGGAGAGGTCATGCATATCAAGAAGCAAAGCCAGCCGCCCTGAGCGGTTGCAGCCGAGGGACGAAGAGGCTGAATACGCGGTTATCCCTCGGTGCAGTGCCCCAAACCGATCCCAAGGGGCAGCGTGGGTGCGAAAGGCTAGAGCGCGGGTAGGAGTGCCTGTACGGGTGCTGACAGTCTGGCCGAGTCCTGGGGCGTACATCCGCCAGGACGCCCTGATGCATACCGTCGGCTCCGGCGAGGCAAATGCAAGGGTGGGCATTGCTCCTGTTATCCACAGGTGGGTAGGGGGAGCTCTGCCCATTCGCACCCATCTCACCAACGAAGCAATGATCGAAACCTCTCACCTGCTGAGATATCACATGACAGCATTTACTCTGAGCATGCAAGAAAATTCCGCGAGCGCGGGCCGAATTTCCGCGACGGACGCTCCAGACTTCGCGGCGTTCTGGTCAGTGTGGCCGAGGAAGGTCTCCAAGAAGGATGCGGAGCGCGCGTGGTCCAAGTTGAAATCAAGGCAACGGCAAGCTGCGATTGACGCGGTGCCGAAGCATGTGCAGTTCTGGAACGCGACGCGAGCTGCTGCACACTTCATTCCGCATGCGGCGACCTGGCTCAATGGCGCGCGGTGGGAGGACGAGATAGAGATTCCTGCGGCGCGGCCCAGCGCCCAGCCGACGCGGGGGCCGGCGTGGTGGACCTCACATTCGCTGATGGACCAGAAGGGGCGCGAGGTGGGCATAGGATCGGCACGGCCGGGAGAATCGGCGGAGCAGTACAAGGCGCGGATTCAGCAGGCCCTGCTCGAGCGCGAGCGATACGGGAAGCAATCGTGAGCGGCCTGCAGCGTATTCCATGGGTTCGTGATCGGCTTGATCAGTGGGGCGTGTGGTTGGTGGTCGGCACGTCCAGGGCTGGCGGTTCCATCCTGGCGCGTCTGGCCGATGCGGTGGCCCAGGCCGGACGTCGGCGATCGCACGTGCCCATCGACAACATCGAGTGTGCGTTGACGGATAGCGCGGTCGCGCGACTGCCTAATGAACTGAAGGTGGCGGTTGCGACGTGGCACACCTCTGAGGGCACGCTGGACGGTATCGCCGAAGAGCTCGGCATAACTAAGATAACCCTGCAGCGACGCCTCGCTCAGGGGGATCGCCGGATCGAGGAGTGGTTCAAGGCTCGCAAGGAACGTGCTGAACGTTTGCGGAGTAACAATTAGAATTATGTGATGTAGCCTGACCGCTGCTAGTATCCGCTACATTCCTGCGGAGCTTGCGTCATAAGCGCTCCACCATCAAGGCCCGGCCCTCACGCCGGGCCTTTTCTTTTGGTGCTTTCATGCCTGTAGCTCGTCCTCGTCCCTGCCTGCATCCGGGGTGTGCAGCGCTCGTGCGTGGCGGCGGCTACTGCGAGCGGCATGCGCCAGCCCATCAGGAGGCCGCCCGCGAAAAAGATCGCGAGCGCGGAAGCGCCGCCAGCCGGGGGTACGGTCATCGCTGGGCGAAGACCAGCCAGGGCTTTCTGCGAAACAACCCGTTGTGTTGTGCATGCTCCGCACGGGGCCGGGTTACTGCAGCAGAGGTTACTGACCACATCGTGCCGCACCGGCTGGCGGAGGCGCTGGCGTCCGAGGATGCTGACCGCATCGTCGCCGCCCGCGCCTTGTTCTGGGATCGCAGCAATTGGCAGCCTCTGTGTTGGCGTTGCCACTCGCGCAAGACAGCGCGGGAGGACGGCGCGTTTGGCAACCGGCGCCAGGGTGAGCAGGTGAATTCGGTGCGCACGTCTGCACGGGACGAGCCGGGAGGGGTAGGGGGGTCGAAAGTCGCGGCGAAACGCGTCGGGACCGAGCGCCCAGCTGCATTTTTATGGGAAAGGTTCGGAAAAGGGGGGGAGGGGTGAAATAGCAGCCCCTCTGACGCATCCAAAGCACAGCAGACGCTTCGCGTGGCCCCTCATCAACATTTGGAGTCACGATGGATCAAACAAAGCCTCCCTTGGGGGTTATTCAAGGCGGGGGAGGGTCCAAGGTCTGGCGCTCAGCGAAGTTCAACGTAGAGCTGCCGATGCCGCCTCCCTCAATCGAAGTCGACGGCGATTGGCGCCGCATCTACATCTGGTTGTGCGACCAGCTGATCGCCAGCAAACGGGATATCACCGCAGCGGGCATGCAGCTCACCCTCCTCGTGGAGTGCATCCGTGCCTGGGTGTCTGACAGGGCGCTGTGCGAAAGCGAAGGGCGCTACGCGATTTCCAAAGACGGAAACCGCTACGAGCTGCCGCACAGCTACAACGAGCGTAAGAACGCCGAGCAACTCAAACGGGATCTGCCTGAAGCATGTATGACGGTAATGTCTCAAGTCGAGGCGCGGCTCAAGGAGAGCAAGATCGGGGAGGGCGGCCAGGACGATCTGTTCGGCGATCTCGTCGAGCACGGCCGAAGCCGCCCAAGCGCCGCCTAAAGCTCATTCCTCCAGAGGACTCCTGGGAGATCTGGGACCGCGAGTATGGCGTGCCAGTTTTGCGTGGCGAGTTGGTGGTCGGCGAGCTGGTGATGCTGGCTGTCGAGCGTCACTACCGAGATTTGCAGACGTCTGCAAAGCGGGGCCTGCACTTCAGCGCCGCCCATGGCTGGCACATGATCGAGTACATCGAGAAGTACTTCGTTCATGTGAAGGGGCGGCTCGCCGGCCAGCCGATCCTGCTCGATCCTTGGCAGAAGTTCTGGACCGCAGTGCTGTACGGTTGGCGACGAACCGGAACCGGGCGCCGGCGATTCACCCGCGCTTATGAGGAGGTCGCACGCAAGAACGGCAAGTCGACATGGAAAGCGCCGCAGGGGGCCTACCTGTTCATGATGGATGGGGAGCCAGGCGCGGAGGTTTACGCTGTCGCGACGACGCGAGAGCAGGCCATGACGGTATTTCGGCCTGCCTTCGAAAACTTCCGGCGTTGGGCGAGGAAGTCGGCGGGCGTGAAACGTTCGTTCCGGATCTTCGAGGGGCAAAACCAAGAGCGTATCGAGGCGGGCGCGTCCGTGTTCAAGCCAATAGCCAGCAACGCGGACGCCCAGGATGGCTTTAACCCTTCAGCTGTGCTGTACGACGAGCTGCACGCGCAGCGATCGCGGGAGCAGTGGGACGTGCTCGAGTCGGGATTCGGCGCGCGCGAGCAGCCATTGTTGTCCGCGATCACGACGGCGGGCTTTATCCTCGACGGCATTTGCACGGAGGTGCGTTCGTACCTTATCTCGTTACTTCGAGGCGAGCGGGAGGATGACAGTTTTTTCGGCTATGTCTATACGCTCGACTCCGGTGACGACCCTTTTGATGAGGAGGTGTGGGTAAAGGCGAATCCTGGACTGGGTCGGTCAAAGACGATTGACTATATGCGAGACATGGCGCGCAAGGCTAAGGCGTTGCCATCGGCGCTGGCCAACTTCAAGACGAAGGATCTGAACCTCTGGTGTAACGACGCAGAGGGTTGGCTTGACCTGACCCAATGGGACCGAGGCGCCGCCGCTGTGACCATTGAGCAGCTGCGGGGCCGTAGGTGCTTCGGCGGCCTGGACCTTTCATCCACGCGAGATCTCACGTCGTTCGCCTTGGTGTTCCCAGCGACGGACGACGACCCGCGCTGGTACGTGCTGGTGTGGACGTACTGCCCGAGGTCCAAGGTCGAGGAGCAATCCAAAGCCGACGCCGCGCCTTACGGAAAATGGGAGGCGGGCGGCTCGCTTGTGGTAACAGAGGGCGAGGTGGTCGATTACCGACCCATGCAGGAGCAGGTGCTGTGGGCAGCGCAGACCTTTGACCTGGCGGAGCTGGCGTACGACACGTGGAACTCGACTCACCTGACCAACGAACTTGCGGATGAGGGAATCAACCTAGTTGAGGTACCGCAAAACACGCACGGTATGTATCCCGGGTCCAAGAAGCTCGAGGAGCTGGTGTACAGCGGGCGTCTGATCCACGGTGGGAATCCGGTGCTGCGGTGGGCGGCGGGCAACGTCGCCCTCTTGTACGACTCCAACGGCAACTTTCGTCCGGACAAGAAGCGGTCCAAGCAGAAGGGCCGGATCGACCCGATCGTTGCGGTCGTCATGGCTCTATCACGCGCGAGTGCGCACAACCAGCAGGACCTGTCTGACTTCCTGCGCAACCCGATCGTGTTCTGATGAAAATCTCAATGAAGGCCGCCGCATCTTGGTTGGGCAGGGTAATAAGCCTCCGCCAGCCCGGATTCTGGCGTTACTACGCGTCCACGACGAACTACTCAGGCAAGAGCGTATCTGCCCAGACGGCGCTGCAGCTCGATGTTGTCTGGGCCTGCGTGAAGCTGATCTCGCAACTGGTGGCAACGCTTCCGTTATCGGTGTATGAGAAGAAGGAGGGTCGGCGGCGAAGCGCGAGCGAGCATTGGTTGCACAAGGTCATTGCGGCTGCGCCGAATGCCGATATGACAGCGGCGGATTTCTGGGAATCGCTGCTGACGTCCATTCTGCTTTGGGGAAACGCTTACGCCCTGATCGTGCGCAATGGCGTAGAAAAAATCATCGCCCTCGAGCCGTTGCGGCCGGAGAGGATGGCGCCGAAGCTCCAGCGTGACGGGTCAATGCTGTTCGTCTATGTTGATGAAAACGGTCAGCGGTTTGAATATGGCGAGGTCGAGATCCTCCATTTGAAGGGCTTCACTCTTGATGGTCGGATGGGACTGTCGCCCATTTCTTACGCGCGGCACACGTTGGGTGCTGCGATGGCCCAAGAGGAGACGGCCGCCACAATCTTCAAGAACGGTTTGCGCCCATCCGGCTATGTGACCACGGACCAGGTTCTCACCAAGTCGAACCGCGAAGAGGTGCGTGAGAGCGTCGTCACTCAGGTCGCCAGCGGTTCGGAGTCGGGGCGAACGCTCGTGCTTGAGGCTGGCATGAAGTACGCACCGGTCGCGATGAATCCGGAGGACGCGCAACTCCTGCAGAGCCGGGCCTTCTCCATTGAGCAGTTGTGCCGGTGGATGTGCAACGTGCCGCCGGTGTTGATCGGGCACGCCGCCCAAGGTCAAACGATGTGGGGCTCGGGTGTTGAACAGCTGTTGATGGGCTGGAAAGTCACGGGGCTTAACCCGCTGATTATCAAAATTGAACAGGCACTCAACGGCCTCTTTCCTGCCAACGAGCGGGACCGGTACTACGTCAAGTTCAGTTTGCAAGCGTTGCTGCGCGCGGATGCGAAGGGCCGGGCGGCGCTGTATGCGTCCGGCCTACAAAACGCCTATCTCAGTCCGAACGAGATCATTGAGCTGGAGGACGGAGAGCCGTACGAAGGGGGTGATCGACATTTCGTGCAGGCAAACCTTGTGCCGGTCGATCAGATCGGGAAGGAGGATGCGACGCAGGGGAAAGCGCGCGACGCGCTGCTCGATTGGCTGGGGAGACCCAAACAGGAAACTCACGATGAAACGTAAAAGCGCGTCCTTGAAGATCAGGGACTTCAATCTTGAAATCAAGGCCGTCAGCGATGACGGCCTTTTCTCTGGCTACGGTAGCGTGTTCGATGTGGTCGACACCTATGGCGAAGTGGTCGAGCGCGGCGCGTTCACTGAGACGCTCGCCACGATCGCCGCCAAAGGTCGCGCCGTGCCCGTGCTGTGGCAGCACCGCAGCGGCCAGCCGATCGGTGTTTACACGAACATGAAGGAAGACAGCCACGGCCTCTGGGTTGAGGGCCGTCTTCTCAAGGACGACGTCCAGCAGGCCAAGGAGGCCTATGCGCTCCTGCAGGCCGGTGCGGTCTCGGGACTCTCCATCGGCTACTACGTTCGCGACGACTCGTTCGACCAGAAGGCAGGTGTGCGTCGGCTCAAGAAGCTCGAGCTTGTCGAGGTCAGTCTCGTCACGTTTCCGGCGAACGAAGAGTCGCGCGTCGACGCGGTCAAGTTCGCGCTCAGTCAGGGCACTTTGCCCGATCTTCCGGGATTTGAGCGACTCCTGCGCGAGGCAGGGTTCTCCAAGTCCCAGGCCGTGGCCATCGCGAGCCACGGATTCAAGCATCTGCTCCGGAGCGAGTCCGAGGGCGGGCTTGTGACGGACCTGCAGCCGCTCGCCGAGCAGCTGCGCAACTTCACTCTCCCCCAACTTTGAAGGGAAAACTATGCAATCCAATCTGTCTGAACAAGGCGCACTGATGGGCGCGGTCGCTGGCGCCATGGGCGAAATCGCCCGCAAGAGCGGCGGCGGTGATCCGGATCGCCTCGAGATCAAGAGCCTGCTCGAGGATCTGGCGAAGCGCGATGAGACCATCAAGAAGTTCGCTGAAAGAGCCGGCGAAGAGATCAAGTCGCTGGGCCAGATCTCGGCCGAGACCAAGAGCGGGCTCGAGAAGATCGCCGGCGAGGGTCTCGAGGTGCAGCAGCGTCTGTTCGATCTGGAACAGAAAATGGCTCGTCGCGGCGCCGTCGACCAGCCCCGGGTTAAGACCTGGGGGGAGGTCGTCGCCGAGTCCGATGGTTACAAGAGCGTTGCCGAAGGGCGCGCGTCTCGGTCCGGCCGAATCGCAGTCAAGGCGGTCACGAGTGCCGTGACGTCCGCAGGCGTCTTGGTTCCTGCGGACCGGCTGCCGGGCGTAGTGGTCGCCCCGCTGCGTGAGCTGGTCATCCGTGACCTGCTCCTGCCGGGTCGCACGACCAGCAACTCGGTCGAGTACGTGCGTGAGGACGTGTTCACCAACAACGCTGCAGCGGTGGCCGAGGGCGCAGAGAAGCCCGAGAGCAATATCACGTTCGAGCTCGCGAATGCCGGCGTGAAGACGATTGCCCACTGGATTCCGGCCAGCAAGCAGATTCTCGACGACGCTCCGCAGTTGCAGTCCTATATTGACATGCGCATGCTGTACGGCCTGCAGCTCAAGGCAGAGCAGCAGATCCTGCTGGGCGACGGCACGGGCGCCAATATGCTGGGGATCATCCCTCAGGCTGCGGCCTACCAGGTGGCGCGCAACAAGGATGGCGACACCATGATCGACGTGGTGCGCCATGCGTTGCTGCAGGTTCGACTGTCGCTGTACCGCCCCAGCGCCATCATCATGCACCCGGAGGAGTGGGAGGCGATCGAGCTGACCAAGGACAAGAACGGGAACTACATCTGGTCGAATCCGACGCTCTACAACGGCAAGAACCTGTGGGGTTATCCGGTCGTGGAGTCGATGGCGATGGCTCCTGGCGATTTCCTGGTTGGCGCCTTCAACGCAGGCGCGCAGCTGTTCGACCGCGAAGACGCGACGGTCGAGATCTCGGCCGAGGACCGTGACAACTTCATCAAGAACATGCTGACGATTCGCGCCGAGGAGCGCGCGGCGCTGGCTGTTTATCGCCCGGCGTCGTTCGTGCATGGAACGTTCCCCACAACGGCGGTGGCGCCGCCTTCGGGCGAGTAACCCGGTAAACGTCTCAACATGGAGGGCGGCGGCGACGCCGCCGTAGCAACGATGAAAGCAATCGCACTCAGCACGTTCGAGAACGAAACCGAGGGCCTGGTACGTCGCGGGTCGGTGTTGCAGGACCTTGACTCCCGCCGCTTCAAGGCGCTTCAACTGGCCGGCCTGGTTGATGAGGAGGGGCCCGGCCGCAAGAAGCTCGAGGCCGGCCAGGTGCTGCCGAAGCGCGCTCCGGGGCATGCCGACAAGAAGGCGCCGGAGCCGCAGAACAAGGGCCGCGGAGGAGCGCGCAATGGCGGGGGTACCTAACCTCGAGGAAGTGAAAGAACACCTTCGGGTCGACGGCACTGAGTTAGACCGAATCCTCACCCGTCTTTTAGCTGCGGCGATTGGAAGTGTGGCGCAGACGTTGGGGCGGCCGGTACCGTGGACCGAGCTCAACGATCAGGGCGTCGAGGTTCCGACGTGCCCCGACGCGGTCGCTGCCGCGATCCTGCTGCAGGTGGAGGCCCTGTACGGGCCGAAGGGCAGTTCTCCGGATGTGAACAGTCGCGCTGTACTGGCGCTGCTCACGCCCTATCGCATCAATATGGGGGTGTAGATGAACTATCCCGAGGCAGGCGAATTAGACAAGAGGGTGACGTTCCGCCGCCTGCAGCACATGCCCGCTGCAGGCGGTGGTATGACGGATGAATTCCCCGCATCGTTTGATCGCTGGGCGAAGATCACTCCGGTCGGGACGGCAGCCTATCTGGCGGGCATGCAGATCGACACGAAGGTGACGCATCGGATCGTGGTGCGTTTTCTCGAGGGCGTGGAGCGTGACTTCCAGATCGTGCACCGGAACGTCACCTATCGCGTCGAGCGCAGCGCACCCCTAAAGGGTGGTCGCGACTTTACCGTCTTCGAGGTGGAGATGTTGCTCAATGGCTAAGACTTCTGGCGTGCGTGCCGCGTTGCATGTGGACGGGTGGGATAGCTACAGGCGGCTGGACTTTGATCGCAAGGAGGTACGCAAGGGATTCAGGCGCGTGGGGCGCCTTGTCCAGATCGCCGCCCGTAAGAGGATCCGGAAAGGTGCGGCGCTCCAAGACTACCCCGCCGGGCGTCGGGGCACGCTGGCGCGCAGCATCACCGTCAAGGTCAGCCGTCCGGGATTCTTCGTCCGTGTGGCGCCGTTCAAAACACCGGCAATGGGTGAGGATTTCTACCCTGCGTATCTCTTCTACGGGGTGACGGGCAAGCCTCGACGCAAGGACCGTCGATCGCAGGCCAAGGATGGAAAGTGGCGCGTTAAGCCGCGCGGCAACTACATGACAGATGCACTGGAAGAGCAAGCCGGCAACATCCGGTCGGTGCTCTCGGCGGCTCTGGCTCAAGCACTCAAGTAGGGAGGCGAAATGCGAATTTCTCCGGTGGTCGAGCACATAAGGAAGCACGTGCCGGCGTTTGACGGTCGCGTAGCCGGAGGGCTAGACACTGATGCGGTGATGGGTTCGGTTCACATGAAGCTGCCGGCGGCATACGTCATCCAGACTGAGGACGACGCGGGGGAGACGCAGTCGCAGACTTCGTACCTGCAGGAGGTCCGGGATTCGATTGACGTTGTTGTCGTCCTTGCAACGCAGGACGAACAAGGATTTCGCGACGCTGACCTGTTGCATGAGATTCGGCGTGAGCTGCTGGTGGCGCTGGCGGGGTGGGAGCCTGACGCCGGATATGAAGGGCTGATCTACAACGGCGGCGATCTGGTGCGTTTGGATCGAGCGCGTTGCGTCTACCGATTCTCCTTCTCCGCCGGCTTCACGCTCGGCCGAGCTGCATTCGACGGCGTAGCCGACAGGCCTGCAGAAACCTGGGAAGAGTACGAGCTTGATAGGTTGCCGCCCTTCGGGGGGATCAGCCTGCGTGTGGATGCGATCGATCCTATCGCCGATCCGAACCTTAAGAAGCCCGGCCCCGACGGCCGGATTGAACACGAAGCAAGAGTGGAGTTGCCAAATGGCGAAAGCTGAAATTCACGTGGTGCCCGCGCCTGGCCGGACCGTTCCGGATCCGGCGCGCGGTGATCTTCTGCCCAGTGAGGGGCGCAAGGTGGTGCGCAATCCGTACTGGATTCGTCGCATCGATGACAAGGATGTGACCGTTACCGAGCAAACAGCGGTCAAAAAGGTTGGGAGCGGCAATAAATGATCTCCTTCAATTCCATTCCCGGCGATCTTCGCGTTCCGTTCTTCTATGCGGAGATGGACAATTCGCAAGCAAATAGCGGAACGACACAGCTGCGCCGTCTCATCATTGCACCGGCCAACGATAGCTCCGACGCGATCGGCGTCCCGGTCATCGCAAGCCAGGAAAGCGAAGTGCGCGCCCTGGCCGGGGTTGGCTCGCCACTCGCGCAAGCCTATTCGACGTGGCGTCGAATAGACCCGATGGGCGAGGTGTGGGTCCTGCCTGTGAAATTAGCCGAAGGCACTGCCGCCTCGGGGAAGGTCAGTATTACCGGCACCGCGACGGAGTCTGGCGTTCTGAGTGTCTACGTCGGCGACGATCGCGTCCAGATCACGATCGCCAGTGGCATGACTGCGGGGGCGGTGGGAAGCGCTCTCGCGGCGGCGGTGAACGATAAAGGGCTCTGCGTGCAGGCCCTAGTCGCGCTTGAGGACAGTTCCGAAGTCACGATGACGGCCGGCTTCAAGGGTCTCCTCGGAAACGACATTCGCCTTGGGCTGAATCTTCGCGGGAGCGCTGGTGGTGAGCGAACGCCGGCTGGCCTGGTGCTGAGCGTCACGCAGCCGAGCGGCGGCGCGGGTGCCCCCGATATCGACGAGCTGCTCGCCAAAGTGGGGGACGCGGAGTACGAGTTCGTGTTTCATCCCTTCACCGACGCGGCGTCGCTCGATTCGTTCAAGCTTTGGATGGACGACAGTACGGGCCGGTGGTCGTGGGGAAAGATGCTGTACGGGCATGTTTACACCGCACGGCGCGGGACGTTGGGCGAAATGATCACGGCCGGGCGTGCACGCAACGATCAGCACCATACGATACACGGGTTTGAAATGCAGACGTCTGCACCGGCTTGGAAGGTCGGTGCTGCATACGCCGCGCGTCAGGCGGTGTTTATTTCGGCTGATCCGGCGCGTCCAACGCAGACGGGGGAGTTGACCGGAATTTCACCGCCGCCCGAGGGTGTTCGCTTCTTGGTGGTCGAGCGGCAGTCGCTTCTGTGGGCGGGTATTGCGACGGCGTACTGCACCGTCGACGGCGTCCGGATCGAGCGCGCGGTGACAACCTATCAGCGCAATGCCTACGGGCAGCCGGATGATTCCTATCTGGACAGCGAGACGATGCACCAATCCGCGTACATCATTCGCTACCTGAAGGGCCGGATCACGAGCAAGTACGGTCGCCACAAGCTGGCGAACGACGGCACGCGATTCGGTGCGGGCCAGGCCATCGTGACCCCGAGCATCATTCGGAACGAGTTGATCGCGGCGTATATCGCCCTCGAGCGGATGGGCATCGTGGAGAACATGGAGGCCTTCCAGGAACACCTTATCGTCGAGCGCGACAGCCAAAACCCGAACCGGGTGAATATTCTGTTCCCGCCGGACTACGTGAACCAGTTGCGGGTCGTTGCGCTGCTCAACCAGTTCCGCCAGCAGTATCCCGACGCGGCGTAAGCGAACGAAGTGCAACCCCAGGGCCCGCCAGTGCGGGCCCTTTTTTATTTTGGAAAGGAGTTAAGCCATGGGGCAAAAGGTAGCCGGTACCGTCTATTTCAAAGTAGATGGCGAGCAGCTTGAAATCACGGGCGCAGCAGAAGCGCCCACCACCAACAGCACGCGAGAAACGCTGCGTCCGGGTTTCTTCTCGGAAAACGATCGAGTCCCCTACCTGAAGGTCGACGCGCTGCATACGCCGGGCTTCCCGTTGAAAAAGTTGCAGGACGCCACGGACATGACTGTGACTTGCGAATTCAAGAACGGTCGCACGTACGTGCTGTCCGGCGCTTACCAAGTAGGTGAGCCGGTCACGACCGGGGACGACGGCAAGGTTCAGCTGCAATTTGATGGTGTCGACGGAGTCTGGCAATGAGCGAGAACAAGCATCCTCTGATTACCCCGATCAAGGCGCACAACGAGGAGGTCAGTGTCCTGACCCTCCGCAATCTGAGCCCGGCAGACGCGCGCGCGATTCGCTCGCTGCCGTACTACATCGCCGCCGACGAGAGCATCCGGATCGACGCTGATGCCGGTGCGAAGTACATCGTGAAGATGGCCGGTATCCCCCTCGGCGCGGTCGATCAGTTGCATCCCGCCGACTTCAACAAGCTCGTTTGGATTGCAGCAGGTTTTTTCTTGAATGCGGACTCGGAACGTACGACGAGCTCCGCCGACTCGTCTACGACGTTGCGTACTTCTGGCGAATAGATCCAGAGACGAGCATGGCGCGCTCACTCTCGATCTTGCTCGAGCAGGCGCGTGAGTGCGATCGCATCGCGCAGGCACGTCATCAACAGGAGGGATAGCGCATGGCCGGGGAGAAGTTCCAGCTCAAGGCATTGATCACGGGCGTCGACAAGCTCTCGCCGACGCTGGCCGGCGCCCGCAAGAGCGTGGCTGGCTTTCGCAAGACGCTCGAATCGAGCAGCCTTGCGAAAGGCTTTAGCCTTGGCGACATCGTGCAGGGCGGCGCCTTTGCGGCGCCGTTCATCGCAGGCGCCAAAGCGGCAATAGAGTTTGAATCGGCAATGGCCGATGTGCGGAAGGTGGTCGACTTCGATACCCCCGACCAGTTCAAGGCGATGGGGCAGGACGTTATCAACATGTCCACGCACCTTCCGATGGCGGCGAATGGCATCGCTGCCATCGTGGCGGCGGGCGGTCAGGCCGGCCTTGCTCGTGGGGAGCTGACTCGGTTCGCTGAGGATGCGGTCAAGATGGGCGTCGCCTTCGATAGCACGGCGGAGGAGTCGGGAGACATGATGGCGAAGTGGCGGACCTCTTTCCGAATGACTCAGGATGAGGTGGTCGCGCTTGCCGACAAGATCAACTATCTCAGCAACAACGGCCCGGCGTCTGCCAAGCAGATCTCCTCAATCGTCACGCGCATTGGGCCGCTGGGCGAGGTAGCGGGCCTGGCTTCCGGACAAATCGCGGCCATGGGCGCGACGTTGGCGGGGATGGGCGTGCAGGAGGAGGTCGCCGCAACGGGCATGAAGAACTTCATGCTTACGCTTACTGCCGGGGCCTCCGCAACTAAGCAGCAGCAGCAGATTTTCAAGGCGCTACGTATGGACGCCAAGAAGGTCGCGGTCGACATGCAAAACGATGCACAGGGAACGATCGTCCGGATCCTCTCAGCGATTAGCCAGGTGGACAAGACAAAGCAAGCGTCAGTCCTGCAGACGTTGTTCGGGCGGGAGTCGATTGGCGCGATTGCCCCAATGTTGAACAACCTAGACCTGCTTAAAAAGAACCTCGCGAATGTTGGCGCGGAGACTGAGTACGCGGGCTCCATGAATAAGGAGTACGAGGCGCGTGCGGCAACGACCGGGAACAACGTTCAACTGCTGCAGAATCGGGCGGTCGCACTGGGGAATGCCATCGGATCGGTCCTGTTGCCGCCGATCAATGGATTTATCGGGGCGAGCGGGCCGATGATCGATCAAGTCACGAGCCTGATCCAGGCGAATCCATGGTTAGTTAAAGGTGTTCTGGGTGCAGCGCTCGCGTTCGGAGTTGTTCGGGTTGCGATGGTCGGCGCCGCCTTTGCCATGAAGATGCTCAACGCGGTCACTGCGATGAGCCCTCTTGGGCTGGTTGTGCGCGGTATGGCGCTGGCTGCAGGATTCTTGCTCGCCAACTGGGCGACAGTCGGGCCGTGGTTTAGCGCGTTATGGACCAGTATCAAGGGGTGGGGAGACGCGGCGTGGCAGGGCATCAAGAGCGGATGGTCGGAGTTCACGGGATTCTTTGACGGCATCTGGACTGCGGTGGTTGCCGGCGCCTCGGTGGCCTGGGAGGGCCTAAAAGGGGCGTTCCTGAATGCCACTCCGCTGGGCTTGGTCATGAAGAATTGGGAACCGCTCGTTGACTGGTTCAAGAATCTATGGGAGCGCGTGAAGGGGTACATCGAACCCATTACCGGTGGCCTGCAATGGTTGAAAGGCAAGGTTGGCGGGCTGTTCGGTGGAGGGGACGAAAAGCCCGCCGGCCCGTCAGGGGGCAGCGTGGCAGCGTACCAGGCCGCTCGCGATGGCAACGGAGGCGCTGGCCTGGCTGCCGCAGCCGGCGCGACGCCACCCGCGAAACTTGAGGGGGATATGCGTATCCGCTTTGAAGGGGCGCCTCAAGGCATGCGCGTCGAAAGCGCCAACACTAACCAATCGGGTTTGAGCGTGACGCCGTCTGTCGGGTATCGGACGCTCGCGGGGGTGGGTTGATATGGGCTGGAAAGAAGAGAAGCAGATGGCCTCCTTCCGGGGAGTTCCGTTCCTGGTTGATGTGGACAGTGGGCGACGTGGCCGCCGCACCGTACTGCACGAGTATCCAAAGCGGGACGTGCCCATGGTCGAGGACATGGGCCTCGCGACCCGTAACCACAAGATGGCCGCCTGGGTGGCTGGTTCCGATTGCTTCACGCAGCGGGACGCCCTGCTTAAGGTCCTGGAGGAGCCGGGCGCGGGCGAATTAGTGCATCCCTGGTATGGACGGGTGGAGGTGGTTTGCACCAGCGTCGATGTTTCCCATTCCGAGAGCGAGGGCGGGGTCGTTCGGTTCGATCTCGAATTCGTCAAGGGTGCAGCGTCGGCCTTTCCCGTTGGGTCCGCTAACACGGCAGCGCGGGCCGATCTGGCAGCTTCGGGCGTGCAGACGTCTGCACTGTCTCGGTTTTCCGACGTGACGAGCGCGATCGATATGGCGAAGGCGCAAACAAAAGCTGTGCTTGGTGCGCTGGGGGAGGTGCGCGAGATTATCGATCAGACGACATCGCCGTTGCGCGCGGCATTCCAAAGTGTCCAGCAGATTTATACGGACATAGTGACCGCGCCGGACAAGTTTGCCTCGATGTTGTTCTCACTGGTTAACGGGGTCTCGAGGGAGTTTGACGGCTTCGGCAGTTTCACGAAGGGAGGCGGCTTGATCTCGCTGCTTGGCATCTTCGAGAAAGGCGACGCCGCTCGCAGCGTGGGCCTGGTGACGCGCCCTAATGAGCCTGTAACGGCTGCGCTGGTGGCCGCCGTAATCGACCTTACTCGAGACGCTCTGATCGTGGACGCTGTGCGTGACGTGTCTGTGCTGCCGACTGGAACGCCGCCGCGCCGCCCGTCGTCGGTGGTGGCTGTAGACGCGGCAAGGCAGGATCCCGTGCGGGCGGACTCGAGCAACGGGCTTGAGCTGGCTGAGACTCTGCTCGGCGAACAGGCGCGTGATCTTCCCGTGGTGGACGATGTTCGCATCGTCCGTGAGGAATTGGGCGAGGCGCTATGGAGCGCTGCTCTGAGTGCGTCGCCAGGGCACTACGAGGCGCTCACAGCGGCTCGCCAGGCTGCTGGTCGTCATTTAGATGCGGTCGGTTTGCGGGGCCTGCGGCTTAAGACCTATTCGCCGGCTTCGGTTATGCCAGGGCTTGTGCTCGCTTACCGCGAATACGCCGACGCGACCCGAGCCGGAGAAATCGTGACGCGAAACCGAGTGGCACATCCGGGGTTCTTGCCGGCGCGTGAGCTCAAGCTGATTGGAGGTGGACGTGGTGGAGCAGGTTGATGCGGAGAACGTTGTTTCGCTGATGGTCAATGGTCAGGACTACAGCGGTTGGAAGGATATTCAGATCGGCGCCGGTATCGAGCGTCTGGCGCGGGACTTCTCGCTGTCGATTACATGGCGGTGGCCGGGCAGTTCGGAGCGGCCCGTTCGGATCCGGCAGGGGGAGCGGTGCGAGGTCAGGATCGGGCGCGACTTGGTGCTGACAGGCTACGTCTTCGCGACGCCTATTCGGTATTCCGCTGCAGAGGTGACCGTGTCAGTGACGGGGCGCTCGCTGACAGCCGATCTGATCGACTGCACCGTTGACGAAAAGCCGGGGCAGTGGAGAGGTCAGTCCGTGGCTGAAATTGTGCGCGCGCTGGCGGGGTCGTATGGGGTCGCGGTGGTTGATGAGATTCGGGACGGGTCGGTGGTGGCGGATCACAGCGTCGAGCCGACCGAGACTGTATTCGAGTCTATCGACCGGCTCCTCAGCTTGTCCGAGCTCTTTGCTACCGATGATGGGCGAGGGCGTCTGGTGATGGCGCGGCCTGGTAGTGGGGGCCGCGGGGCAGACGCCCTGGTCCTTGGCGAGAACATTAAGGAGGGTGATGCAGGACTGGACTTTTCGAACTTGTACTCGGAGTACCGGTGCGTGGGGCAACGGTCGGGGTCCGACGAGGAATTTGCAGAAGCCGCATCCGAAGTATCGGCTCGCGTGACTGACGGTCGGGTGGGGCGGCGGCGCATGCTGAAGGTTAATCCAAGCGGGCAGGTCACACCGGCGCTGGCTCAACGCCGTGTCGAATGGGAACGGGACTATCGGCTCAGCCGGGCGCTGAAGGTCGCATACGTGGTCCAGGGTTGGCGGCAGAGCAACGGTTCGCTCTGGACGCCAAACCTGATCGTTCGGGTGCGCGACGACTTGATTGGGTTTGACCGGGACATGCTGATCGCCGAGGTGTCGTATGAGCTTGGGGACGGCGGAATGGTGACGCGGATGACCTTGGCGCCGCCGGAGGGATTTGTTCCGGAGCCGACTCACAAGAAGGGAAAAAAGCGCAAGAAGGGTAAAGGCGGTGATGCCTTCGAGTACCTATTGCCTGAAGACTGGGAGGAGTAATCATGGGCGCTTTGGGTGACGCACTGCGAAATGTCGTGGTCCGTGGTGTGGTGGCAGCGGTGGACGCCGGTCGCAAGCTGCAGGCAATTCAAGTTCGGCTGATGGCGGGAGAGGTTAAAGGCAATGTCGAGCAGTTTGAACCGTATGGCTTTTCTTCGCATCCGCATCCCGGAGCGGAGGCGGTGGTCGCGTTCATCGGCGGTGATCGGTCGCACGGCGTGGCGTTGTGCGTTGCCGATCGTCGCTACAGGCTTGTCGGCCTGGAGGAGGGCGAGGTCGCGATCTTCTCGGATGAGGGTGATTCGGTGGTGCTCAAGCGTGGGCGCGTTGTGGAAATCACGACAGAGACGTTCCGGCTGAATGCCAAGCGTTGCGAGCTGAACGCGCCCGAGGGAATCGCCTTAAACACGACACACGTTCAAGCGAGCGGCGATATCGGGGCAGGCGGCGACATGCGCGCGGGCTCAACTAGCCTCCGAAATCATCGGCATAAGGAAGTAGAGCCGGGCCTAGGCGTGAGCGGAGGGCCTGCCTGATGGATATCCGCTTCGCTTCTGGTGTTACTACGCCGCTCGCGCGCGCGGTGGTGATCAGCTTGTTCACATGGCGTCGTGCTTTGGATAGCGATCCGGTAGACGACGCCGACCTTCAGGGGTGGTGGGGCGATTCGTTCCCTTCTGTCGCGGATGATCGCATCGGTTCACGGCTATGGCTCTTGCGCCGGCGCACACTCACCGACCAGACGCGGATCGACGCAATCGCGTACGCACGTCAGGCGCTGCAATGGATGATCGACGATGGGATCTTGGCCGAGGTCGAGATAGCGGCTGAGCGTCAGGGGCGCGAGCGCCTGGCTATGCGGATCGTCGGGGTTCATTCCGACGGCGCGAACGAGCTGCTCGCGGACTTCAACGATATATGGCAGGTGATAACAAATGCCTTTTGATATTCCGTCGCTCTCCGCGCTCGTTGCGCGGACGGATAGCGACTTGTCGGCACTAGCAGATACCGCGCTTCGCCGCTCGGATCAGCAGGTTCTCTCTCGGTGCCATTCGGGAGCGGCTTACGGCCTATACGGTTATCTCGGGTGGCTGTCGCGGCAGATCCTGCCGGATACGTGTGACGAGGATGTTCTGGCACGTTGGGCCGCAATGAAGGGGGTGCGGAGAACCGCCGCGTCGGGCGCTTCCGGGGGGGTAGTGGTACGGGGCGCAGTCGATTCTGTGCTGGATGCCGGTGCTTTGCTTCAATCGCAGGACGGCCGGCAATACGCCACGACTCAGACGGTTGTGTTGGCTTCTGACCGCGAGACTGTGCCCGTTCGTGCGGTGGTGCCCGGGGCGGCTGGCAATGCCACGGGAGGAACGCCGTTGTCTCTGGTTTCGCCGGCCGTCGGCATCCAGGACCAGGCGGCGGTCGGGCAGGACGGGCTGACGGCCGGAACGGACGAGGAGCGCCTCGAGGCTTGGCGTGCTCGTGTGATCGCGGACTTCCGACGCGTGCCGCATGGCGGCGATGAGCAGGACTACGAAGGCTGGGCTACGGAGGTGCCCGGCGTCACACGTGCGTGGACGCGAGGAAATTATCTTGGGCTGGGCACCGTGGCGGTGTTTTTCGTTCGGGACAACGACGCGGCCCCCATACCAGGCGCGGAAGCGATCGCCGCCGTTCAGGCGCACCTTGAGTCAAAGCGGCCCGTGAACGCGGAGGTGTATGCCTTGGCACCACAGCCGCTGCCGGTTGAGTATCGGATCGCGCTGACACCTGACAGCGCAACGCTCCGCGCACGGGTGGAGGCGGCGCTCCGCGATCTGCATCTAAGAGAGGCAGACTTGGGTCAACGGCTTTTCTGGACGCATATCGGAGAGGCGATCAGCGGGACGCCGGGCGAGGAGGATCATCGCCTGGAGGCTCCCGCAACTGATGTGGTGCCGGCCGAGAATCAGTTGCCAACTTTTGGGGGTGTGGAATGGCTGTGAGGTCAGAGCAGGACTATAGCGCGCAGCTCCTCGCCCTTCTCCCTCCGGGACCGGCTTGGGACCTTGAGGCCGTGCCGGAGCTGGTCGCGGTGCTCGAAGCGCTCGCGCGAGAGTTCGCTCGGGTCGATGCGCGCGCGTTCGATCTGCTCGGGGAGATGGTCCCGTCGGGCGTGCGCGAGTTGCTGCAGGACTGGGAGCGCGTGCTCGGTCTGCCCGATCCTTGTCTCGGAACGGATGGCGGGTTTGCCGAGCGTCGGGCGGAGGTGGTTAGGCGCTTCGGGGAGGTCGGCCGGCAGGACCCGCTTTACTTCGTGGAGATCGCACGCAAGCTCGGCTACCCCGACGCCTGGGTCGAGGAATACAGGGCGCCTCGGTTCGGGCGGTCGATTTTCCGCCAAGCCCGGTTCGGCACCCGTCGGCAACAGTTTCTGTGGACGCTTCACCTAGGTGCTCGTCGAGCTGTTGGAGCGCGGTTTGGCGTTACGCAGTGGGGCGAGCGCTTTGGGTCGAACCCGAACAACATCATTGAGTGCATTGTGCGGCGCTACCGGCCCGCGCACACGCATGTCATTTTTGAATACCAGTGAGGTGACAGATGGACTTTCCAAAGAGTGTCCCCGGGGTGGGATTGGTTGCGGGTCGGTTTGTGAACGAGGATCCGATCGCTGGTCGTGCGGGGTCATTGATTCCGGCCGAGTGGGGAAATGCAATTACGGATGAGCTCCTTGCCGTGGTTCAGGCGGCGGGTATGGAGCCGGACGAAGGTAATAACGGCCAAGTGCTGGCAGCAATACGGAACCTGATTGGTGAAGGTCCGCATGACGCAACGGAAATGATTGCAGGTCTGATCAGGATCGCCACGGAGTCTCAGGCCCAATTGCTTGAGGACGATACGGCTGCCCTCACGCCGTACAAGCTGTCAATGGCTATATGGGCGCTCACTGGATATCAGGCGTTCATCGGCCCGGGTGTGTTCACCTTCACCAGGCCGGTTGGTGTAACAAAGGTGAAGGTGCGCGTTCACGGCGGGGGAGGGGGTGGTGCGAGCGATGTTGCTGCCGCGCCGGGGCCGAGCGGTGGTGGCGAAGGCGGCTATTGGGAGGGCATCTTCGACATCTCCGCTGTGCCGACGGTGACGGTAACGGTGGGCGCGGGTGGAGCGGGCGCGACTGCCGTGGGGACGAATGGCGGTCCAGGCGGCGCATCTTCTTTCGGCGCGTACTGTTCTGCGCAAGGTGGGCAGGGTGGCGTGCGTACCGCCAACAGTCCGCAAGGCGGATCGGCCACGGGAACGTCTGGTTTCGGTTGGAAAGGCGGTTCGGGAGGTGCGGCTTTGTCCGGCGCGGGGGGGTCGATTTTCGGCGGAGCTGGCGGCGGCGGGTGGTCTCCTTTCGCAGCTAGCGATCCGTCGCGGCCCGAACGGCCCGGCTGCGGTGGCGGGGGTCGGATTTCGAGTGCGGGCGCCCCTGGGGCGCACGGCGCAGTGTTCATTGAATGGTGAGAAGCATGGATAAAGTTTGGGCACTTCTTCAAGACGGCGTTGTCGTCGAACTGACTGACATCGATCCTGCTGGTCGATTCCATTCTGATTTTCAATGGGTTCCGGCGGTCACTGCCGTGCGGGTCGGCGACCTCTACAGCGCAGGCGAGTTCTCTCATCCGGAGTCGCCATTGCCAGCTTTGAAAACTGTCTTCACGGTGCGGGAGTTCGTGCGCCGTTTTACTGTTGAAGAGCAACTGTCGGTCCGTCAGGCGCAACTCACGGATATGGAAGTGGGCCTCGTGTACGACGACTTCAACCGCGCGGAGTTCATCGATCTGGCAGATCCCGCTGTAGCTGCGGGGGTCGACCTTTACATCAGCAGGGGCCTCCTGGCACCTGGCCGCCGGGAGGTTCTTTTGGCGCCGGAAGAGGTCCAGGTGCCTGACTGACGATCACGACCATTCGTGGCGACATGAATCCAAGACCCGCTTCGGCGGGCTTTTTTTCGTCTATAGGGGACGAGATTGAACATCCAAGATTTCGACGCCCTTGCGGCAAAGCTAGCGGGCGTCATCGGTGCAATGGTCTCCATGCGGTTTTTGCAGGGGTCTCGCACCGCTAAGGCCAGCATGGCGGCTACCGGGGCAGTCCTAGCCTACTACGGGTCTCCGTGGCTGGCGCAGCTTCTTGGTATCCCGGAGGGGCTTTCGGGCTTTCTCTGCGGATTCCTGGGCATGGCGATCATGTCGCGCCTGTGGCAGGCCGTACAAGAAGCTCCAGTCGGAGCCCTGTGGCAAGCAATTCTAGACCGCGTGCGCGGCAAAGGGGTGTGACATGGACGGCACGATTTATCTGACCTTGTGGGCCGTACTTGCCTTCGTCTGCTGGTTAGTGGTCGCCGGCGGCGCTGCGTTGGCAGTGTTCGCACGCTCGATTAAAGACACGGCGCTAGAACGGATCGGCCTGTCTGCCGTATGCCTGACCACCACCGGCGCGGCATGCCGCGTCTTCGTGGCGGGCTGGGCGAGCGCGGGCGACGCCATTCTGGCCGCCTCTGTCGCCTTCTACGTGGCCGCTGTGATGGCCAAGCACATCCGGAATCCGAAGTTATGAGCCAATTTCAGCTTTCTCAACGCAGCCTGACGCGCCTGATCGGTGTGCATCCCGACCTGGTCGCCGTCGTGAAGTTGGCCATCCAGCGTACCGCCGTGGACTTTCTGGTGGTCGAAGGCGTTCGCACGGTCGCGCGGCAGCGCGAGAACGTCGCCAAGGGCGTCAGCAAGACCATGGACAGCTACCACTTGCCGCAGACGGACGGGCTGAGCCACGCCGTCGACCTGGCGCCGCTGGTGAACAGGGCGATTCCCTGGGACGACTGGGAGGCGTTCCGCCGTCTGGCAGACGTCGTGAAAGCCTGCGCCGCCGAACTGGGCGTGCTGGTGGATTGGGGCGGCGACTGGAAAACGTTCAAGGACGGGCCGCATTTCCAGATACCGCGCGAATGGGAGGGGCGACCATGAATCCCCTCCTGCGGGCCGCCCTCCCATACCTGATCGGCGCCGCGCTGGTCGTGGCCGCTGTGCTCGGCGTGCGCTGGTACGGAGCTAGCCAATACCGGGCCGGCGTCGACAAGTCCAATGCGGATCACACGCTGGCCGAGCTCGCTGAGTTCAAGACGCAGACGGAGCGCCTAGCCGGCGTGTCGGGCACCCTGGAAGGTGCCTTGGTGGCGTTGCGCGAGGCCAAGCCCAAGACCATCGAGAGGTATACCCGTGTCGAAGTTCAAAGCCCTCTGCCTGCTGGCTGTCGCATTGACGCTGAGCGGCTGCAGCACATCAACGAAGCCGGCCGCCTGGCCAATTCTGCCGGCCAATCTGGCCCAGCCGTGCCCGCCGATCGCCGAAGTGACCAGCGATAGCTGGGATGACTTCGGCCGGGCCTACATCGCGCTGACGATGCAGTATGGTGAGTGCGCGGCGCGGCACCGGGCCACGATCGAGGCGTGGCCTCGAAAAAACGACGGTTAGCCGTACTGAGGAAGACGACGATTTGGGAATCGCACTAACTCGTCATACAGTGAGTGAAAGCCTATTGGGAATACATCTGACGCACATTTTCGGAATGTACGGAGCGCTTCATGCGCAATCTGTCTTGTGCATGCTCGAAGAAGGCCGGGCGCGACTATCTCTGTTTCGCCCTTCAACACAACCCAACCCGAGTCCAGCCCGGAGTTGAACCCGTGGTACGCCTTATCATGACTGACATCGATATGGGCGCCTTCTTGGTCTGCGGCGCTTCTCACTATCCACGCACGTGTAAAGCGCTCTCCCTTATTGTTGGAAAGAACCGCGTTCGTGTTCCACCATTCGGGGAACGGGCTCCTGTGCGAAGTAGGGCTGTCGTCAAGATAGGGTTGATAAAAAGAATCTATGTCGACTTCGGCCCCCACCCGCACATAAACAAGGTCCATATGGGAAGCCAAGTTTTTAGGATTGAAACGGGAACAAGTGTCAAGAAAGTGCCACCGATCGCCCTGAATACTTGCGATACCAGCTTGGCCATTCCGTGTGCCAACGTGTAGTAAAGCCCGAAGGGAGACCGCCATTCGCACAGCCTCATTGACATCCCCGTGATCGTAATCTCGGGCGGACTTGAGTAGGTGGCCAAGGTGAACCCTTACCTTCTCTTTAATCTCGTGTGGAGATAAATGGACCTTCTGTCGCATTTGCGGTTTCATTTTTTTTGCTTGTCACGGTGCCTAGGCTGTAGCGGTAGAGACTGCCCCAAACTTAGCCAGCTACTCCGTCAGATTGTTTCGCCCACAAGGCGAGCTACAACGACTTTCGGCGCAACGCTGGTCAGTTTAGGAGCGCTTCCCGTACTGGCATGTTGACGTGCGGCAACACGTTGCATACGATAGATGCACATCGGCCGCCTTGCAGGGGTCGATGTGCATCGGCAGATCTATCTGCCGACGATCATCTTCTGATTTGGTGGTCGATTGTCAAACACCTTTCCTGCGCTCCGTAGCAGGGTTTGGGTGCCTAGCCTGGCCGGTTTTGACAAAGGGCCCAGCGCTGTAACGAGCGCTGGGTCTTTGCATTTGGTGAGTTCATTGTGCCAGCGCGGATGCGCAACACTAGAGAATCCCGAGATAAGTATTGTTTTCGGCGTGTTATGTTGCGTTCGCCACACATCGTGGAAGTGGCCGGTTTGTGCCGAGCCTGCGCCGCGCGCATGGCCATACTGGGATTCAGGAGCGAGGCCGATGACCGTGCCGGCGGGAAGTCGAGCGTCAGGACTGGACGCCGCGCATCCTCGCCTACTTGGTGACGGCCGGCCTCTTTGGCATGCTGTCCGTGATGGAGTTTGCCGCCATTCCCACCGGCCGCAAGGAACCCCTGTACCTTCTGCTTGGGTCGCTGAGTACCGCCTGGATCAGCATCATTTCCAACTACTTGGGTAGCACAGCCGGCGGCCAGAAGAAATCGGAGCTTCTGGCCAAGACGAAGCCCTAGCGCGGCGCCATCCCCTTGCGCAGCTTACGGGGGGGACTCCAGCAGCTCTATGGTCATCTGGTCTTTCTCCAGCGCACAGGGCTCAACGGCCAGGCCCGCCAGCAGATCGTCGTAGATTTCGCCCATCAGGCTGGCCGGTCGCTTCAGGTCACAGGACACCTGATCCAGGCGCAGTAAGACCGCGCGCAGGCGCTTCACCTCCCAGAGCAGGGTGAGCACATCAGGATTCCAGGGCTGACGCTCCCGGATGGCCCGGAGGTCGGCGAAGGTGAGTGGGTCTTTGAACGGCAGGGTGGAAAGTGCTGGTTATACATCCAGTATATTCCGTCGGCAATCGGGGCAGCTATCGGGC
>RCUP01000343.1_pt1 | contig 38205 bp, 24 predicted proteins | sample 2166341 | NCBI WGS metagenome assembly RCUP01 (sample SAMN09932325, study PRJNA488358) | compost metagenome | isolation source: compost soil in succinonitrile-enriched | place: Germany: Experimental Botanical Garden | reverse complement strand
CGGGGTGGTCGGCGTTGTTCAGGTGGCCGAAGCGGATCACGCGCTCCTGCTGCGCTTGCGCAACAGCAGGAACGACCAGGGCGAGGGCAAGGCCGGCGGTGGCCAGCGAGCGGTAAAGCGTTCTCAAAGTTGTTCTCCAGCGTGCGATGTGAGCGGTCCATGCCGGGGCGCTTCACACGCGCCCCGACTCCTGGCGGCGCGATCTTATCGATTTAGTGGAAAATCTTTCTACTAGTGAAAACACTTGGCAAAATGCTAGAGTCGTCTCATGACAGCCATACTCGAACGCAGCTTCAAGGTGCTCGAACACCTCTCCGGCCACCCCGAGGGCCGTGCGCTTTCCGCGCTTTCTGCCGAGCTGGAAATGCCGTTGAGCGCCACCCACCGCCTGCTGAGCGAACTGGTGCGCTACGGCTATGTGCGGCAGGACCAGAGCCATGGCGACTACATGCTGACCATCAAGCTGGTGTCGCTGGGCCTGAGCTTCTTGAGCAACAGCGGCATCGTCGACGTGGCACAGCCGCTGCTCGACCGGCTCGCGGTCGCGTCGGGCGAGCTGGTGCGGCTGGCGGTGGTCGACGGCGACGAGCTCACCTTCGTCGCGAAGGCGCAAGGCGCCACGCGCGGGCTGCGCTACGACCCGGACATGGGCCTGTCGGTGAACCTCTCGTGCAGTTCCGCGGGCCACGCATGGCTCTCGACCATGACGGACGAGCAGGCGCTGCAACTCGTCGCGAAGCAGGGCTTCGGCCAGCCGGAAGACTTCGGCCCCAAGGCGCCGACCACCGTGAAGGCGCTGCTCGTGTTCCTGCGCGCCACGCGCAAGCGCGGTTTCTCGATGATCAACGAGGTGTTCGCCCCCGCGATGACCGCCATGGCCGCGCCGGTGCGCGGTGCGCACGGCGGCGTGATCGGCGTCATCACCATCGCGGGGCCGCTGGTGCGGCTCACGGAAGAACGCATGCTCGCGCTGGGCCCGCAGCTGCTGGCCGCGGCGGACGACGTGGCGCGGGCCAGCGGCGCGTCCGCACTGTTCAAGCGCCGGGCCTGAAGGCCCTGCCAGGTCTTCAGTCCACCTTCACCTGGAACAGCACGAAGCCCGTGCCGCCCGGCTCGACCGTGCCCGTGAAGCGCCAGTCGATCGCGCCCGTGCCGCCGGCGGGCTGGGCCGTGGTGCAGGCCACCGCGCCCGCGGGCGGCGCGTTCGCCGGCGTGGTCTTGACGCAGCCCGTGAGCGACGCCGGCGTGGTGCCGGTGGTCGCGCTCACGAAGGTGGTGTAGCCCGGCGTCATGTCGTTCACGACCATGCTGCGGATCGGCGCGTCGCCGTTGTTCGTGTAGGTGATGCGGTACTCGAGCGTCTCGCCCGACTTGGCCTGGTTGTTCACGCCGAAGGTGCCGCTTTGCGTGATGTTGCGCACTTCCTTCTTCAGCTCCAGCGCCACGCCCGACACCGTCGTGAGGTCGTCCAGCGTGAAGCTGCCGCTGAGCGACGGGCTCGCGTTGGTGTAGGTGAAGTCGGCGCGGATCGTCGCCTTGTTGTTCGAGCCCAGCGGCGCCGTGGCGGGAATGAACTCCTGCACGATCACGCAGACCTTGCCCGCGAAGGCCACGGGCGTGGCCGCCGCGCTCGGCGGGTACAGCTGCGCCGCGCCGGGCTGCAGGCTGCCGGTGCAACCCACATCCGCGAAGACCTTCGTCGTCCAGCCGGTGATGGCCGGCGTGGCCGTCTCGCTCGCCACGCTGAAGCGCACCTGCCCTGCCGTGCCGGCCGTGAAGGTGTGGGCGTAGGTCACGGTGCTGCCCGGCAGGCCGGTCTTGGCGCCGTCGGTCGCGAAGGCGCTGTTGTCGACGTCGCCGAAGTTCAGGTTGGCGTGGCCCGTGCCGTTCCAGCTGAAGGCGATGCGGTCGGGCGTGCCGGTGCGCGTGTAGGTGTAGGTGCCACCGGCCGCGGCCACCGCCGAGCCCGAGGGCAGCGCGACGTTGCCCACCGAGGCGCCGGTCGACACGCGCGTGCCGGGGTTGGTTTCTTCCACGCACATCGCCGAGCCCGTGGCCGTGCCGGCCGGCACGCTCAGGCTGTAGGCACCCGACGCGTCCGTGAGCGCGCTCGCGTACACGGTGGCCCCGCAGTTGGTCAGACGCACGCTCACGCCCGACAGCGGGCCTTCGCCGCCGTTGACGAGGCCGTCGTTGGCCGTGCCGCTGCCCACGCCGTTGTCCAGGAACACGCGGCCGCTCACGATGGCCGCGAGCGTGTTGGTGAAGGTACAGACCACCGCCGTGCCGTTCGTCAGCCCGGCCGCGGGCAGCGTGACGGTGCCCGCCACCAGGTCGACGGCCGCCGTCGCCCCGCCCGCCAGGCCCGTGCAGGTCGCGCCCGAGAACGCGAAGCCGCCGGGCATCGAGGCCGCGACTTCGGTCAGCACCGTCTGCGTGTTGGCCGTGGTGAGCGTCTTGATGGTGCCCACCACCGTCGAGCCCGCCACCGAGACGTTGATGCTGTCCGAGCCGAAGCCGTTGGTGCCGCTGAACGCGAAGGTGCCCGTGCCGCCCAGCGCCTGCTTGCGGATCTGCACCGTCGGCAGGCGGTTGTTGCTGTAGGTACAGACGATGGCCTTGCCGGCGTCGCCCGCGCCGATCACCAGCGTGTTGCTGGCCTGGCCGTTGGTGCCGCTCAGGGTATTGGCCGTGGCGCCGCCGTCGGCGGTACATGACAGCACGGTCGTGTAGTTGGCCAGCGTGCCGGTGGGCATCGTTTCCGCGGGGAAGGTGATGGTGTTGCCCACGGCCGCCACCACCGCCGCGCCGCTGTTGCCGGCCGTGGGTGCGGTCGCGGTGAACGCGGCCGTGTTGTTGGTCGCGCCCGTGGTCGCGCCGATGCTGGCGACATTGCCCGCTTCGCTGTTCGCGCCCCAGGCCTTGCGCACCTGCAGGGTGACCGTCTTCTTCGCGTTGGTGTAGGTACAGACGATGGCCTTGCCGGCGTCGGCCGCGGCAATCGCCAGCGTGTTGCTCGCCTGGCCGTTGGTGCCGCTCAGCGGGTTGGTGGTGGCGCCGCCGTCGGCGGTACAGGCGAGCACGGTGCTGTAGTTCGCGAGCGAGCCCGTGGTCATCGTCTCGGCCGGCAGCGTGAGCGTGCCGCCGACGACCATCGACACCGCCGCGCCGCTGTTGCCGGCGGTGGGTGCCGTCGCGGTGAATGCCGCCGTGTTGCTGCTGCCGCCCGAGGTGGCGCCGATGCTGGCCACGTCGCCGTTCGTGCTGTCCGCGCTCCAGGCCTTGCGCAGCTGCACGGTGACGGTCTTGGGCGTGTTGGTGTAGGTACAGACGATGGCCTTGCCGGCGTCGCCCGCGCCGACCAGCAGCGTGTTGCTGTTCTGCCCGTTGGTGCCGCTGAGCGCGTTGGCCGTGGCGCCGCCGCCGGCCGTACAGGCCAGCACCGTGGTGTAGTTGGCGAGCGTGCCCGGCGCCATCGTCTCGGCCGGCAGCGTGATCGTGTTGCCGGCCTGCACGGTCACGGCCGTGCCGCTGTTGGCGCCCGTGGGCGCCGTCGCGGTGAAGGCCGTGGTGTTGCTCGATCCGCCCGCGCTCGCGCCGATGCTCGCCACGTTGCCGGCGATGCTGTTCGCACCCCAGGCCTTGGCGATCTGCAGCGTGGCCGTCTTCGGCGTGTTGGTGTAGGTACAGACGATGGCCTTGCCCGCGTCGCCCGCGCCGACCACCAGCGTGTTGCTGGCCTGGCCGTTGGTGCCGCTCAGCGTGTTGGCCGTGGCGCCGGCATCGGCGGTACACGACAGCACGGTGGTGTAGTTCGCCAGCGTGCCCGGCGACATCGTCTCGGCCGGGAAGGTGAGCGTGTCGCCCGCGGCCACCGACACCGCGGTGCCGCTGGTGCCCGCCGTCGGCGCCGTCGCCGTGAACGCGGCGGTGTTGTTCGCGCCGCCCGTGGTCGCGCCGATGCTCGCCACGTTGCCCGTGGTGCTGCCGGCGCTCCAGGCCTTGGCCAGTTGCAGCGTCGCGGTCCTGCGCGTGTTGGTGTAGGCGCAGTTCACCGCGCTGTCCGACGGCATGGTGAAGCTGCGGCTCAGGCCGCTGCCGCTCACCGTCACCGCGCTGCCGTCCGACACCTTGGTACAGGCCAGCGTCGTGGTGTAGTTGGCCGCGTTGCCGGCGGTGAAGGCTTCGGCCAGCGTCACCGTGGCGCCGCTGGCCGCGGTGGCCGTGGCGTTGGTGGTGGTGGCCGGCGCGGTCGACGTGCCGGCGGTCGCGCCCGTCACTTCGGCGGCGCTGCCGCTGACCGTCAGGTTGACCTTGTCGCCGGCGATGGCGCCGCTCCAGCTCTTGGACAAGGTCACCGCCGCCGTCTTGCGCGTGTTGGCGTAGGTACAGACGATGGCCGTGTCGGCCGCGCCCACCGTCAGCGTGTTGCCCGACAGGCCGCTGGTGCCGGTGCAGCTCAGCGCGCTGGTGTAGTTGGCGGCGCTGCCGGTGGTGAAGCTCTCGGCCAGCGTGATGACGCTGCCCACGGGCACGGCCTGCGCGGTGCCGGTGTCGGTCTCGGCGGCCGTGTTGGCCACCGAGGCCAGCGTGGTGAGGCCCGTGCCGGTGACGCTCACGGCGTCGTTGACGATCGCGCCCGACCAGGTCTTGGCCAGCGTGACGGTCGCCGTCTTCGCGGTGTTGGTGATCTCGCAAATGATCGGCAGGCCCGCATCGGCGTTGCCCAGGGTCAGCAGGTTGCCGCTGAGCGAACCGCCGCCGGTGCAGCTCCAGGCGCTGGCGGTGTACGAGCCGGCGTTGGTGCCGAAGGGCGTCTCCGACAGGGTCACGGTGTCGCCCACCGCCACGCGCTGCGCGCCGCCGGTGTCGGTCTCGTTGGGCGTGTTGGCCGTGGCCTGCAGGTTGAAGGCGTAGCCGATGTTGTGGTTCGGGTGCACCGTGCCCGACGCGGTCAGCGTGAAGGCGTCGTTGACCAGCGCGTTGACCCACTTCTTGCGCAGCTGCACCGTCGGCGCCTTGGCGTTGGTGACGGTACAGACGATGTTCGAGCCCGCCACCGTCGCCGCGGCGTTCAGCGTGAACTGGTTCGTGTTCTGCGCGGTGCCGCGCGTCACCGTGCCGCCGCTGCCCATGCCCGTGCAGCTGACGTCGGTGATCACGTAGTCGGGCACGCCCGTGGCCGGCGTGTAGGTTTCGGTGAAGGTGGTCGCCGTGCCCGTCGCGGTCAGCGTCTGCAGCGGCCCGTTGACGGCCGTGCCGGCCACGGTGGTGGTGATGGTGTGCGCCGCCACGCCGTTGGTGCCCGTGAAGTCGAAGCCGGCCACGCCGCCGAGCGAACGCTTGGCGAGGGTCAGGGTCGCGGGCTTGCCGGTGTTGGTGTAGGTACAGACGATGGCCTTGCCCGCGTCGGTCGCGCCGATCAGCAGCGTGTTGCTGTTCTGCCCGTTGGTGCCACTCAGCGCGTTGGCCGTGGCGCCGCCCCCTGCCGTACACGACAGCACCGTGTTGTAGCTCGCGAGCGAGCCCGTGGGCATCGTCTCGGCGGGCAGCGTGATGGTGTTGCCCGCCACCACGTTCACCGTGCTGCTGTTGCCCGCCGTGGGCGCGGTCGCCGTGAACGCCGTGGTGTTGCTCGCGCCGCCCGTGCTCGCGCCGATGCTCGCCACGTTGCCGCTGATGGCGCCGGCGCCCCAGGACTTGGTGATCTGCAGCGTGGCCGTCTTCGGCGTGTTGGTGTAGGTACACAGGATCGCCTTGCCCGCATCGGCCGGGCCGATCAGCAAGGTGTTGGTGGCCTGCCCGTTGGTGCCGCTGAGCGCGTTGGCCGTGGCGCCGCCGCCGGCCGTACAGGCCAGCACCGTGTTGTAGTTCGCCAGCGTCCCCGTCGGCATCGTTTCCGCGGGGAAGGTGATGGTGTTGCCGGCGACCACGGTCACGGCCGCGCCGCTGTTGGCGCCCGTCGGCGCCGTCGCCGTGAAGGCGGCGGTGTTGTTCGCGCCGCCCGTGCTCGCGCCCAGGCTCGCCACGTTGCCGGCGATGCTGTTCGCGCCCCAGGCCTTGGCGATCTGCAGCGTCGCCGTCTTCGGCGTGTTGGTGTAGGTACAGACGATGGCCTTGCCCGCGTCGCCCGCGCCGACCAGCAGCGTGTTGCTGTTCTGTCCGTTGGTGCCACTGAGCGCATTGGCCGTGGCACCGCCGCCGGCCGTACACGCCAGCACGGTGTTGTAGTTCGCCAGCGTGCCCGGCGACATCGTCTCGGCCGGCAGCGTGATCGTGTTGCCCGTGGCCACGGTCACGGCGGTGCCGCTGTTCGCGCCCGTGGGGGCCGTGGCCGTGAAGGCCGTGGTGTTGTTGGTGCCGCCCGTGGAGGCTGGAATGCTCGCCACGTTGCCCGTGAGGCTGTTGGCGCCCCACGACTTGACCAGCTGCAGCGTGGAGGTCTTCGGCGTGTTGGTGTAGGTACAGACGATGGCCTTGCCCGCGTCGCCCGCGCCGATCTGCAGCGTGTTGGTCGCCTGGCCGTTGGTGCCGCTCAGGCTGTTGGCCGTCGCGCCGCCACCGGCGGTACACGACAGCACGGTCGTGTAGTTCGGCAGCACGCCGCCGTTCATGGTTTCCGCGGGGAAGGTGATCGTGTTGCCGGCCGCCACGGTCACGGTCGCGCTGGTGTTGGCCGTCGGCGCCGTCGACGAGAACGCCGCGGTGTTGGCCGCGCCGCCCGTGGTGGCGCCGATGTTCGCCACGTTGCCCGTCACGCTGATGGGGTTCCACGACTTGGCCAGCTGCAAGGTCGCGGTCTTGCGCGTGTTGGTGTAGGTACAGACGATGTCCTTGCCGATGTCGCCGAGGGCGATCGTCAGCGTGTTCGATACCTGTCCGTTGGTGCCGCTCAACGTGCTGGCCATCGTGCCGCTGTTCACGGTGCACGACAGCACGGTGTTGTAGTTCGCCAGCGTGCCGGTGGTCAGTGTTTCGGCGGGCAGCGTGATGACGTTGCCGATGTTCACGCCCACGACGGAGCTGGAGGCGGCAGTGGACGCCGTCGAGGTGAAGGCCGAGGTGTTGCTGGCGCCGAAGAAGTTGGTACCGCCCGTGGAGGCGCCAATGCTCGCCACGTCGCCGGTGTTGCTGCCGGCCGACCAGGCCTTCGCGAGCTGCAGCCTGACCACGTTGAACTGGATGACGACGAGGCCGTTGCCGCCGGTGGAGCCGGTCAGCGAAGCGCGCGCGCCGCCCACGCCGACGCCGCCCTGGTAGAGCGTGTTGCCCTGGTTGGCCGGGTTGGAAGCCGCCGAGTAGCTGCCGTCCGCTCCCGCGGTGATCACGCCGCCGGTCACGCCCGTGCCGATGAAGCCCGAGCCGCCGCCGCCCGGTCCGTTGTAGGAACAGCCGACCGAGACGGGATTGGGCGTGTTGCTGCACTGGGCCATGCCGCCGCCGCCGCCGAACCAGCCGCCGCCGCCGCCACCACCGCCCTCGTACTGGAGGGGGGTGCCACCGACCGCCGAGCACCCGGTGCCGCCCTGCAAGGCGCTGCCGTCAGTGCCGGCCGGACAGGTGGCCGCGACGGTCCCCGCGCTCGGGGTGCCGCGCGCACCGCCGGCGGCCTGGGTGCCGCCCCGTCCGCCCGTGCCGGTGGACGAGCCCCCGTTGGCGCCACCGCCGCCGCCCGGCACCGGGCTGCCGACGTCGGTCCAGAAGGCGCTGCCGCCGCCACCGCCTGCGATCAGCCGCGCGGCAGCCGCCGAAAACTCCGTGCCGCCGTTCCACAGCGCACTCATGCCGCCGCCCGACGAACCGGCAACGCCCGCGTTCGCGCCATTGCCGCCGCCGCCGCCGCGGCCGTAGGTCGCGCCGGTGCCCCCGTTCTGCCCGCCCTGCCCCACCGTCACCGCCATGGCGGTGCCCGGCGTGACCGACACGGTGCCGTCGGCGAAGCCGCCGGCGCCCCCGTTGGCCGAGTTGCCGCCGGCCGCCGTGGAGCCGCCGCCGCCGGCGCCCCACATCGTGACGCGCACCGACGACACGCCCGCAGGCACCGTGAAGGTCTGCGCCGAGCCCGAATGGGTGAAGGTCACGCAGCTGTTGTAGCCCGACTGCGGCGTGCACGCAGCGGTTGCAGCCTGTGCGCCTGGCATGGCAAACATCCACAAGGCCGTCGCGGCAAGCACGCCCTTCAACACCCCGCCGAGCCGCGCCATCCCGCCCGCTTCGTTTCTCGTTCTGCTTTGCATCATGGTCTCGTTCAGCGGGTTTCTTGCGCGGCCGCGGCGATCACGACCCAGCGGCTCTTGGCGCTGCTGTCATCGCCTGCGACAGGCTGCGTGTCTTCTTTGGTGTCGGTGCGCAGGCGCAGCACGTCGACGCCGCGCCCGATCAGGTAGCTGCGCACCGCGTTGGTCCGCTGCGCGACCAGCTGCATGCGGTCGTCAGCGCTGCCTTGCGCGTCCGAGTGGCTGATGTGGATCACCACCTGCGCCTCGGTCGCCTTGATCTGCGCGGCCAGCGTGTTCAGCGTGTCGTGCGCCTGCGGCTTGATGAAGGACTTGGCGGGCTCGAACAGCGCCTCGGCCTGCAGCACCGTGCGCATCGGTAGCGGGGCCACTTCCGGCGCATCCGCAGCCAGCTTCTCGGCCTTCGCAGCCTTGGCCACGTTCGTCTCCCCCGTCGAAGCGAAGCCCAGGTGCGTCTCGTCGAACTTGAAGCGCAGCCGCACATAGGCGCCCTTGCTCGTGTACTCGTTGGCCGTCAGGTCGCGGTCGCTCAGGCCCACGAAGTTGTAGCCCGCCGACACCCACATGTTCTTCTGCACCTGGTAGCCCACCTCGACGCCGAAGGTCTTCTGCAGCGCGCCGCCCTTGCCGTACAGCAGGCCGGCCTGCACGCCGAAGTCCCAGTCCTGGTTGATGTCCTGCGTGTAGCGCGCCTGCACCAGGTGCGCCCAGTACTTGCTGGCCAGCGTGCCGTCGTCGGCGCGGCTGAGCTTGAAGGCATAGCGCGCCATCACCGCCTTGCCCGGCTCGGGGTTGTAGTTGACGTGCGCCGAGACGATGTCCGCGCTGGTCTTGCCCGGCAGGCTGGCGCCGTTGTCGGCGCCGAAGACGCTGCTGCCCTGCAGCGCGCCGGCCGCATTGCCCGCGCCCACCACGCGCTCGGAGCGGCGCTCGTAGCGTGCCAGCGCGTTCCAGGTGTCGTCGTCCACGGGGCGGTACGCGATGCCGATCTGGTGGCGCTGCAGGTGGCGCTCGTTGCCCGCGTTGGCGCCCTGGCCTTCGCTGTCGCTCACGATGCTGCGCGCCAGCAGGCTCCAGGACGGATCGAGCTTGAAGCCGAAGCCGGCGCTGAACAGGCGCGTGTTCGCGTCGTCGCCGCGGCGCGCTTCGTACACGCCGCTGGCCTTGATCCGGTCGGTGATGTACTCGATGCCGCTGGTGATCGCGGTCGACTCGCCCAGCCCGCCGGCATAACCCGTGCCGGTGTTCTTGCTGTTGCTGTAGCCGCTCATGTCGCGCGTGTGCTCGATGCCCCCGGTCACGCGGATCTGCTCGTTGACCTTGAAGGTGTTGCGCACCCCGATGGCCGCCTGCACGCCGCGCCCTTCGGCGCCGTCGGCGATGCGGTACTCGTTGTACACGCGACCGCCTTCCATGTAGTTGCTCTCGATGCCGACGATGCCGGTGTTGTTGCGCTGCGTGCTGTCCAGCTCGTAGGGGCCGTTGAGCGTGGAGATCAGCTCGTAGCGGCCGTACACGCGCGTCTTGTCGGTGATGGCGTAGTTGCCGCCCACGGCCAGCACGTGGCGCTTGCCGTCCTTCAGGTCCTGCTCGCCTTCCACGAACACCTGCGCGCCGGCCACGCCGGGCACCTCGGTCGACAGGCGCCCGCGCACGGTCGTCTGGCTCTGCGTGTCCACGCCGGCTGCGGCGGCGGCCGCGCCCAGCGTGGTCACGCTGTTGGCGCCGATGCTGCTGCCCATCTGGCCGTTGTAGGTGGAGATCTGGCCGTAGTCGAAGCCCGAGCTGGAGCCCAGCGCGTTGTTGCTCTGGCCGTGGCGCAGGCCCACCTCGGCGACGGTCTTGTCGCTGAGCTTCTTCTGCACGCTCACCGTGGCGCCCTTGCGCTCGTCGACCTGGGTCGCGTCCTTGCTGTAGAGCACCTCGCCGCGCACGGCCAGGGTCGGGTCGACGCGGTACTCGGCGCGCGCCGAGGCTTCGGTGTGGCCGGCCGAGAAGCTCGCGCCGGGGTTGTCGAAGCCCTTGCTGGTCTTGGCCGCCAGGGCCACCACGGCCAGCTTCTCGTCCTGGTAGCGCGCTTCCACGCGCGCGCCGTGGCCGTTGCCCTTGTCGTCGGAGTCGGTCTTGACCAGCTCGCCCGCCACGCTGGTGTTCTGGCCGATGCGCGCCACGCCCGTGAGCGCCTGCAGGTTGCGCTTGTTCTGCGGGTTCTGGTCGGTGGAGGCCACCACGCCCAGCTGCAGGTTCTCGCTGACCTTCACTTGCACGTCGGTGCCGGCCACGGTGAACTTGGGGCCGCCGCTGTCCACTTCGTAGGTCACGCGGATCGACTGCGGGTTCAGGTTCGCGTCGATGGAGGCGATGGCGTGCGTGAACAGGATGCGGCGCGTGAGCGGCTCCACCGTGTAGTCCACGAAGCGCGCCACGGCCGTGCGCTGCAGCACGATGTTGGGCTGGTTGCGGTCGCGCACCACGATCTCGATCTGTTCGCTGTTGTCCACGAACTCGCCGTTGCTGGCGCTCAGGTAGTACGGGCCCGAGGTGCCCAGCGCGCGGAACTCTTCCACCTGCTGCGTCTGCGCGGTGCGCGAGACATAGCTGGTGGCGCGCACGTTCTCGTCCTCGTACACGTGCTTCAGGCCCGTGAGCGAACGGTTGCTCTGGCTCAGGTTGCGCACCTCGGTGCTGCTGGCGGTGGTGAAGTCGCCGTACAGCAGGTAGGAGCGGTTCTTGTCGATGCGCACGTAGAGCTTCTGCGTGCTCTGGGCGTCGAAGCCCTTGACCGCGGAGTCGCCGTAGATCGGATAGAACTCGTCGGGGCGGATGTCGCGGAACAGGCGGTCCTTGCGCGTCTTGTCGGAGTCGTAGGCGGCCGTGAGCAGGTACTCGCCCTTGACGGTGCCCTTGAAGAAGAAGGCGGCGCGACCGCTGGCGCGGCTGTTGGTGCCTTCGTCCTTCAGGCCCGAGAGTTCCGCCTCGAAGGCGGCGCCGGCGGGCATCGCGCCGATGGGCAGCTTGCCGCGCTTGGTGAAGTCGAGCACGCCTTCGACGATGCCCACGCCGATCATGGGGCGCATCTCGGGCAGCAGCGCCAGGCGCACTTCCTTGACGAAGGTGCCGGCGCTCACGCGCAGGCGCGCATCGCCCGGCTCGCCCGGGGGCATCAGCTGGAACTCGGCCGCGCCGCCGTCCATGAAGACCTGCGTGCCCGGCTCGGTGGGGTTCAGGTCTTCGGCCAGCCAGCGGCCGCGGTCGGTCTCCAGCGTGAGTTGCGTGCGGGCGGTCACGGGCACGCCGGCCGCGTCGATCAGGCGCACCTTGACGACGACGGGCGTGCGCAGGTCGGCGCGCGCCACCTCGGGCAGGTCGACCTCGATGGCGCCGAGCTTGTCGGGGGCGACGACGGTGATCTCGTCGGCGCTGCCGCGCACGTTGCCGAAGCCGTCCACGGCCTCGAGCTTGAGGGTGTTGGTGCCGGGGCGCAGGGCCACGCCGATGTATTCCCAGGCGGCGATGTTCTTGGAGGCCAGCTGGGTCTTCTTGCCGACGCGGCGTTCTTCCAATGCACTGCCGTTGACGCTCAGGCGCAGGCTGGTGCCGGCCGTGCCCTTGACGCGCACGTTGATCGACTGGCCGGCGACGGTGTCGCGGTCCTTCAGGCCGATGAAGCCCAGCGTGTTGTTCTCCAGCTGGGGCAGCAGGGTCTCGAGTTCGATGGGACTCGGCGTGGCCTGGGGCAGCAGCGGGTTGGCGCGCGGCTCGAGCATCGCGCCGCCGGTGCCGATGGGGCGCATGGCCTGCGCGCCGACGCCGGTGGCCGAGCCGCTGGTGGTCGACGACGGCAGGCCCGAGGTGGGCACGCCGTTCAGCGGCGAGAACAGGCTGCCGGTGGGGATCGCGGGCTGCACGCCCAGCGTGCCGCCCATGCTGCCGCCACCGCCGCTGACGAAGCTGCTGGCGTTGGCCGGCGCCACGGGCAACGCGATCAGCGGCGCCGAGGTGGGCTGCACGGCGCCGGTGCTGCCGCTGGCCAGTGCCTGGCCGGTGGCCGGCAGGCCGCGCACGTCGCCCACGGGCACGACCTTGCCTTCGGGGTCCAGGCGCAGGCGCACCTGCGCTTCGGCCTCGGTGTCGGGACGCGCGGCGATGGCGGCGCGGCGTGCGGCCACGTCGGCAATGACGCTCTTCTCGTCGCAGTTCGTGATGATGAAGTTGGCCTTGTGGAACTCGCCCTTCTTCAGGTCGACGAAGCGGCTCTCGGGGGTGCCCGAGTTGCGGTTGTCGAGCACTTCGAGCTTGGCGCCCAGCGGCAGCGTGGTCTGGTCCAGGCGCAGCACGTGCGTGACGGGCTTGAGGCCGTACAGGCTCCACTTGCCTTCGATGTCGGTGACGACGTGGGTGCCGTCTTCCATGTACAGGCGCACGCCGGGCACGCCGATCTCGTCGGCGCCCTCTTGGCGACCATCGCGCTTGCTGCCTTGGTCGGTGTCGCGCTTGCAATCGAGATAGACCTTGCCGAAGGCGAAGGCGTCGTCGGAGAACACGCCGCCCGTCACGCGCACGGTCCAGTTCGCCAGGTTCGACTGGATGGGGCCCGAGGTGGCGCGTGCGCGGTTGATGGCGTCGCCGTTGGTGGGCGCGCCCACGCCGATGCGCACGCGGTAGCGCACCATGGCCGACTGGTCGGGGGCCACCACCAGCGTGGGGTAGTTGAAGATCAGGCCCGGGCCGGCGCCGCCGGCGGGGTTGGGCACGACCTGGCCGTTCAGGCGCACGCTGTTGGCCACGTACGCGAAGCCCGGGGGCAGCGTGTCGTTGAAGGTGACGCCGGTGACGGGGAAGCCGGTCTTGTTGGTGACGGTGAGCGCGTAGTCGATGAAGTCGCCGAACTCGACCTGGCGCTTGCTGCCGTCCTTGCGCAGCACCAGGCCCAGGATGTTGCCCGGATCGAGCGGGATGTGGTTGTGCACGGCGTCGCACGGCGTGCCATCGGGCTTGGCACCGGCCTGCACCTGGAAGTAGTAGCTGGTCGGGTCGGCGTCCTTCGGGGGCACGGCGCTGGGCACGACGGCGCCGCAGCTGGTGAACGAGCCACCGGTGACGGGGATCAGCTGCGAGGGGTAGACGTAGCCGCTGCCTGCGGGTGGCGTGACCGAGAGTGCGTAGGTGCACAGGCCCGTCACGGGCGGCGTCTGCAGGTAGAACTGGTAGGCGCCGTCGGCGCCCGTGGTCATCGAGATGCTGCCGTTGGGGTTGAGCGTGTAGGTGCCCGAGTCGGCGCCGTAGATCTCGGCCGCGGTGATGGGGCCGGCCGTGCCGCTGCTGCACGACTGGCGCGTGTAGGTGACCAGCGCGCCGGCCACGGGTTGACGGGTCAATGCGTTGTAGACCGTGCCCTGCGGATCGACCAGCAGCGCCTGCACCGAGGTGGCGGTGGCCGCCAGCAGCATGGTGGGCGTGACGTTGACGGTGTTCTGCTCGAAGGCGGCGGCCCAGGCCTTGTTGGTGAGCGACACGCGCCCGCCGATGGCCGATGCCTTCTCGGTGATGCGCACGCTCAGGCGGATCTGTTCGCTCTGGCCCGGGGCCAGCGCGCGGGCGCCGTCGGTCAGGCTCAGCGCCACTTCGGTGGGCAGCTGGAAGGGGTCGGCGCTGTCCTGCGTGCTGCGGTTGCAGGTGGCGCGGCCGGTGAAGCCGGTGGCGGCGTTGAGGTTGCCGTTGGCGGCCTTGGGCGGGCCCAGCAGTTCCCACGAGGCAACCTGCCCGCTCGACTTGTCCATGTCGAAGGTGCAGTTCAGGTTGTCGATCACGCGCACGTTGGGCGCGGCGACGGCGCCGGTGTTGGTGACCTTGAAGGTGTAGTCCAGCTCGTAGACGCCGGGCGACACGCGCCGGGCGATGGAGGCCTGCTTGGTCAGCGTGAGCGTGGGCAGCTGGGTCGACACCGGCGTGGGCGAGGTGTCGTTGTTGGGGTTGCCGTCGCCGTCGGCGTCGGGGTTGTCGCCGTTGACGGAGTCGTCCAGGGCCACCGCGGGGCCGCCGGCATTGAGGGCACCCGAGGCCTTGACGGTGTTCAGCAAGGTGCCGGTGCGGCCGGTGAAGTTGATGCGGGCATCGAACTGCACGGTGAACTGCGCGCCCACGGGCAGCACGGCGCCGTCGGCCAGCAGGTTCGAGGCGGCGGCGGTGCCCTTGAAGGCGGGGTTCGGCGCGGCGACGGTGCCGCCGCTGGGTGCGGGCGCGATCACGATCGAGCCGGGCACGATGGTGTACTGGTTCGCGCCGGGCACGGCGGCTGCCGTGTAGGTGCCGAACTGCGTGGCGCCCGCGCCTTCCATCACGTCGGCGGCCTGCACGCCGTACAGCCATGACGTGCCGTAGTTGCGCACGTTGACGCTGAAGCGCACGGTGGCGGTGCCGTCGGTCTTGCCGTCGGCGCTGCGGTTCACACGCGGGGTGGACGCGGCCTTGGCCACGCCGATGCGCGCCTGGCTGGAGCTGATGACGATGGTGTTCGAGGGCACGGTGGCCGGGCCCGTGCCGTCGTTGTACTGGCTGTGCGCGGTGTTGCGGATCTCGCCCACCTGGTCGGCGTTGACCTTGACGGCGAACTGCATCGCGATGGACACGTTGCGCGCCACGGGCGTGGAGATGCCGATGGCCACTTCGACGGCCGAGGCGTCTTCGGCGGTGCGGTAGCTGAACGCCGGATCGTTGGCCAGGCGGTACAGCTTGACGGCGTTGGCGGCGGTGGTGCGCAAGGTGCCGGGCACGTACTGGGTGCCGGCGGGCACGGGGTCGCGCACGAGGACCAATGCGGAAGGCGCGCCGTTCACGAGCAGCGGCGTGTTGGTGGGCGCGATGACGTTGGACGGCTGCGCGTCCTGCGCGCCGATGTTGGTGCCCGAGACCGAGAAGTCGATGCGCGTCTGGCCGGGGATGACGTTGCCGGGGTAGCTGGCCGACTTGACCAGCTGCAGCGCGGCGGCGTTGCCGACGGTGACGGTGTCGCGGTTGATCGCGGTGAGGCCTTGCAGCGCGGTGGTGGCCGTGAGGCCCACGCAGGCCACGCCGGTCGCGGCCGTGGGGATCGTGCCCTGCACCAGCAGCGCGGCGGTCTCGCCGGGCTTGAGCGCGATCGCGCCCGCGGCGTTGAGTTGCACCACCGGATCGGCCGCATCGACCACGCCGTTGTTGTTGCTGTCCCGCACCACGCGCAAGGCGGACAGATCGAGCGTGTCGGCCGCGCAGCCGCCGGCGTTGTTGGCCAGCGCCAGCGTGTAGGTGGAGGCGACGTTGCCGGTGTTGGTGAGCAGGTGGCTCAGCGTGACGATGCTCGCGGGCGGGCGCGACAGCGACTGGTCCTGCGTGAGCACCAGCGCTTCCACCGGCAGCACCGTGGCGATCACTTCGTTGGACGAGATGGTCTCGGTCTGCGCCAGGCCGTTGGGCACGTAGGTGCCCGTGGCGATGCTGCGGATCACGATGCCGGCGGGGGCCGGTGCGGCGTTCGCTTCCTGCACGGCACCACCCAGCAGCAGCGCCGCGCCAGCAGCGAGCGCGGCAGCCCATCCGCGCCACGATGGCCGGTGTGTGCTCCTGGGATTGAAAGTGAACAGCATGCCGCGAACCCTTGATCGATCACCGCGTGGGGATCAGAAGAAACGAAAGAACTTTTTCGTTTGCGCCCTCGCCTCGGAAACGAGAGAAGGCGCAAAGGAAAACGCACAGGCTTGTGTGCCCTGTGCGAGGGAGCCGACGGGCTTGTGCCCGTCGGCTCCGCTTCACTCAGGTGAAGCTCAGTTGTTGACCTTCACGGAGAACAGCAGCGTGGCGGTGCCGCCAGGTGCCACGGTGTTGCTTGCGCTGCCGCAGGCCACGGTGGTGGCGGTGCTGCTGTAGGCCAGGGCCGTGCCGGTCACGCCAATGGACGTGCACTGGTTGGCGGCCGGAGGCTGCGTCGCACCGGTGAAGGAGGTGTAGGCCGGCACCGCGTCGTTGATCGACATGTTGGTGACCGGTGCCGCGCCTTCGTTGGTGGCAACGACGCGGTACACGATGCACTCACCGGGCTTGGCGACCAGCGGAGCCGACGAGGACGGGACCTCGGCGCCATCGCAGTTCGTGTCCAGTGCCTGCGTCTTCACGAGGCGCATCTGGCCCGTGATGACCGTGGTCACGTCGGTGGCCGAGGGCGTGCCGCACGAGGTGGCGCCTGCCGGGAAGGTCACCGTGACGGTGGCCGTGTCCACGGCACCTGCCGAAGCGCCGCCCGGTGCGAACACCTTGACGAGCAGCTTCTGCGTGCCGTTGGCCGCCAGCGGGCCCGGGATCGTGCCGGTCACCAGCGTGTCGCCGCTGCCGATCTGGCCGTCGCCGTCCACGTCGATGTACAGCGCGGTGGTCCAGCCAGCCGTCACGTCTGCCGCCGGCAGCGTGGCCGACACCGTGTACGGGCCTGCGCAGCTTTGCGTGCCGGTGTTGGTCAGCGTGTGGGCGTACACGACCGAGCCGCCGGGGGCGATCTGGCCGTTGTTGTTCGGCGTCAGCGTCGCACCGTAGGTCACGGCCTGGGTCACGGTCACGGCATCGGTCTTCGTGTCGATCGCCACGGCGCCCGTCGACGTCACGATGGTGGAACGCACCTGGAAGTACACCAGCTGGCCGGTGACGGGCGTCTGCGAAGCAGGCGGCGTCACGCAGGCATCGACCGGCGTCTGCGCGTTGGCTGCAACGTCCACCGTGGTGATCGCCGCACCCGTGCAGGTGCCACCCGCCGCCACGAACTTGACGGTCCAGCCTGCGGGCAGGCTGCCCGGGAAGCTGTTGGTCTGGCTCGCCGCCAGGCTGTAGGTGTTGGCCACCGTGTCGTTGTTCTTGACGAACAGCGTGAAGATCGCGCCGGTGCCGGCAGCGGTCGTCTTCGTGGTGGTCGGCTGCGGGCTCGGGCCCGTGCCCACGTCGCCGTTGCCGGTGTTGCCTGCGGTGCCGTTACCGGTGGCCGTGTTGGTCAGGTCGACCAGCACGCCGATCATGGCGTTCAGGGTGTCGCGGGTGGATTCCGTCTTCGTGCTGTCGCCCGTCGAGGTACCCGTCACGATCGCGCTGAACGGACCGGTGGGCAGCGTGCCGGGAGACGGCAGCGTGGCGGCGAGCACGAACTGCACGCTGCCGTTGGCCGCGACCGGACCGGTGTCGGGAATGCCGTCGCTGTTGTTGTCGATCAACGGCGTGACGCCGTCGGCGGCAAAGAACTTGAAGGTCGTTCCGGCCGGGAAGGTGCCCAGGGCGGCCGTGAGGTTCACGACGTCCGTGGCATTGCCCGTGTTGAACACCGTCTGCGTGAACTTCACCGTGGCGCCCATGGCCGCGCTGGCGACAGTCGTCGTGTCGGCCGCGGTCGTGTTGGGGTTGCCCACCGCCGTGTCCAGCGAGGTGGTCGGGCTGCCGGAAGCAGAACCGAGCACGATGCCGAAGGTGCCGATGACGTTGTAGCTCGCGGGGTTGGTCGGCGAGCCCGTCGTGCCCGGGTTGTCCGACGTGACCGTCGTCGGCACAGTCACGGGGTTGTACTTGGCCGTGTTGGTCGTGGTCGACGTGCCGATGGCCGCCGTGTTGTTGACCATCACGACGAAGCTCACCGTCTGCGTGACGTTCGGCGGCAGCGAGGCCACCACGAAGGCCAGCGTGTTGCCGGTCGCGGTGAAGTCGATGGCGTTACCAGCCACATCACCCTGCGGTGCGTCCGTGAGCGCCGTGCCCGGTGCATTGCTCCAGACGGCCGAACCCGGCACGTACGTGAAGCCTGCGGGCAACGTGTCGGTCATGACGAACCGGCCAGCCGCACCACCCGTGTTGTTGAACTTCAACGTATAGGTGGTGTAGACGCAGCCTGCTGCGGGTGCGCCAGCTGCCGTGGTGGTAGCCGCGCAACCTGCGACCGAGCGCGGACCGCTCACCGATGCCGCGGGCCAGGTGCCGCCATTGGCCGACCAGGCGACCGACGGAACGCTCAGGCTCTTGGTGGCGTTGAAGGCCGCCTGATCCGTGAGGTTCACGTTGTCGACGTCGGCCGCTTGCGTGTTACCCGCCGCGTACAGCGCCGGCGTGCCTGCGGTGGCCGTGATGGTCGCTGCGACCGGCGAGGTGAACGTCGACGACGAAGCGGTGCTCGGGATCGAGTACGCCACGACGAACGGGAACGTGCCGTTGCCACCCGCCACGGTCTGGGCCGGGACGTTACAGACCGCACCCGGAACGACCGAGCACAGCGCGGTCGTGCTGTCGGGCACGCCGTCGGCGTTCGCGTCGGCGAACACTTCGACCTTGGTGAAGCCGTTCGGGCTGGCCGGTGCGGCCACGCTCAGCGTGAACGTGTCGGTGCCGTTGCCGGTGTTGGTCAGCACGTGCGGCGCGTACACGGTCGTGCCCGCGGCGCCGGTCTTCGTGTTGACCACGTTGGTCGTCACGGTGGTGTAGGTGTCCAGGTTGAACGAGCCGACCTGCTGCACCGTCGTCTGCACGAGGTTGGAGGTGGCCAGTTGGCTGGCGCCGTTCGGGTCCAGGTAGGTGGCCGAAGCCTGGTTACCGATGATGGTGTTGGCGGGTGGAGCCGCAGCGAGTGCGCCGGAACTTCCAAAAAGGAAGCTCAGCGTCAGGGCTGCTGCGCCCGCCCAGAGCGCGCGCGGCGCGGGGCCGGTGCGACGGGCAGACAAGGTAGGGATCACTTGGGTTTCTCCTCGGGGGTTGGGGTCAAAAAAGGTCAAAAAAAGGACGAACTCACCCCGGCCGGGGATTTCCGCGAACGGAAACCGGCAATGGAAAAACCAGCGGGGTTTTGAAGAAAAGAGAGAACCGGCCGTCAGCGCGGCTCAGGGCCGCCGACGGTCGTCGTCAGCGCGGGAAGCTCAGGGCGTGCTGCGCGCAACCTTCTGCGCGTCGGCACCAGCGGCCACCGGCGCGGGCGGCACCACCGTCTCGACCTTGGCGCGCGCGGTCACCGCGGCCGAGCCGTTGGCGGGCAGCTGGCCCAGCGTCCAGCGCAGCGAGCGGTACTCGTTGTAGGGAACCGGCTCCGACTTGCCGTTGACGACGCGCGCCAGCGGCTCGGCGGCAAAGGCGCCGTCCTTGGTCGCGGCCTTGACCAGCGTCGCGCCGGGCTTGGCGGTCTTGGGCAGGTACTCCAGGCCTTCGGGGATCGGCAGGTTGGCCACCAGGCCGGTGACGGCCTTGCCCGTGTGGTTGGTGTAGGTGGCCGTGTACTCGAGCACGTCGCCCGGCTTGACCGAATCGGCCGCCACCAGCTGCTCCTTGCCCTGCGCGTCCTTGACCACCTTGGCCTGCGTCAGCACGACCGCGACGGTCTTCTTCTGCGCGGCCTCGGTGGGCGCGGGCGCGGCCTTCGTGCCCTGCGCGGCGGCCATGCCGCCCAGCCCCAGGGTCATGGCCACGCCGAGCCCCAGGCCGAGGCGAACGGTCAGCCGGACCACCGGCGACATGAATGAATTCACTTGAGACGAACTTCCGATAGACATAGACAACTCCTAAAAAACAACTTCAAAGCCAGACCGAGGCAACACGAAGATCAAACCGACTTGACCTGTGGCCTCGCGAATTGGCGTCGAAGCCATTTCCCAGCCACTTGCAGCACACCACTGACACACCGGCATCGGCGGCGACCGCCTCCGATGCCCACGCTCGGCCTCACGCAAGCACGCCCTTTTCGAGCCGCTTCCATGAGCCATTTACCACGTTCATATTATTTTCTGAATGTTTACAAAAACAATCGAACGTCCGCGATCCGCCACTTGCAATGGCCGAGGGTTCCGTGAAAATGTCACGAGAGGCCCTCCAAAGTTAACAACTGTGAATACAGATGTAATCTGGACGCTCGCTTAGATTGTGAATAAACCTGCAATTGGAGTGTGATCAATTTCACAAGCGGATCGCCTCCAAGTTGTTGATGCGTTTGAATAATTTCACTTCCACATCAACCCGCCGCCTCACGATCCCCCAATGTTTCAAGGGAGAAACGAGGCCCTTCGAGCGGCCTCGGACTGGCCCCCCGGGGCCACTTCGAAACTAAATTTACAAATTCACAGACTGTGTAATCAGGCGCCGTGAATTTCAGATCCTGCATGCGCGCCCTGTCCCCCAATGGTTTCAATCACGGGCTGCGCGAAATACGTCTTGGTGGATTTTTCAAAATCCAATTCCATTCAAACAGGCACGGCTGCGCCATTGGCCTGAATTCAATTCAAGCCAATCCCAGCCGGCTCACTTCGCCGGAATTCATTCGTTGGTCTGCCGACGCCCGGCCTCAATTCGGAGGCGAATGGGCGAACGTCTTTTTTCAAGGTGACCTTGCGTCACCCCTTCGGATGCCGCGGGCGCTGCCCGCGAAAACTCACTTGCCGTGCCGGTTGTGCGCGCGCTCCAGCGTGTAGCCCACGCCGTAGAGCGAGCGCACGCGGAATTCGCCCGCCACGATCGATGCCAGCTTCTTGCGCACGCGCGACACCAGCGCATCGAGCGACCGGCTGGCGCCCAGCTCCCCGTTGCATCGGGGCCCCTGGGGCAGTTGCTGCCGCGACACGGGCGTGTCGAGGTGGCGCACCAGCACCCGGGCGATCTCGAATTCGCTCGGCGTCATGATGGCTTCGCGGCTCGCGTACTCGACCGCGAGGCGGCTGCGCACGAGCTGGAAACCGTACAGGCCGTGCGGCTTCGCGTTCCGGCGCAGCGATTTCCTGCCGCACAGCGTCGACACGCGCGCCACGACCTCTTCCGCGTTCCAGGGGCTCACCAGGAAATCGTCGACGTCGAACACCGACACGCGGGGCGTTTCCAGCACGCCGCGCGACCGGGTCAGCACGACCACCGGCGCCGTGGCCGCACGGCTGGCGCCGATGCCGAACAGGATTTCCGGCAGCGCGCCCTCCATCGCCTCGCCCATCAGCAGGAAGAGCCCGACGCCGGGCATCGAGGCGGCCTCCAGCAGGTCTTCCTCGTTGACCACACACAAGGGGCTGAAGCCGGCGTCCTTCAACCGGCCTCGCAGCCAGTCGATCTCTTCGCCGGAGTCCGTCAGCACCACCACACGACCGTTTTTCTGTTCCACCCTGTCCACCATCGCTTCCCTTTTCATCGCTCCCCGCATGCCTCTCACAATGGAGTGGAATGTATTAACGTTTATGTACAGTCGATAGGGAAAAGTGCCGATATTGACCAACGGAAACAGGTAGCCCTGTTCTTTTGTCATCGTGTGCAAACAAACTCACACTAATGGGGCGTCACCCCCTCGACACGGGCGGATGGAATCCCGGATCAGCCTTCCATTCCGCGAAGGCCGATCGCTCATCAACCCCTCTGGGAAGTGGCCTCGGACGCAGGGGCCGCCTTGCGCGCGGACAGCCTTTCGAGCAGCCCGACGAGCCAGCACATCGGGCAGCCGCGCAGCAGCAGCAAGGCGCCGATGACGGCGGGCGGCGCGATCCAGGGATGGGCGGACGACAGCAGCACCGCCAGCGCGATGAGCGCCAGGGCGCCCGCGCCGCGAAGCAGATGCCAGGTGATGGAAACGGGACACATATGCAGGGCTCCTTGAAGAGGGACACCTGCAAGAGAGGCGGCGAAACGCCGAAACGGTTCGCGGGCCCCCTCCTCACCCCGCGGCCGGCTCGAGCACGAACGCGAAGTCCAGCGTGTGGAACGGCCCGGCCTGCACGCTGCCGTCGGGCGCGCGGCCCGGGGCATGTGCCGCGAAGTCGCCGATGAGCGAGCTGCGCACGCCGAACACCGCGTCGCTGTCGAGGTACGGATCGCCCTCGCGGAAGACGTGCGTGATCAGCGTCTCGTAGCCCGGCGCCTGCACCATGAAGTGCACGTGCGCGGGCCGCCACGGATGGCGCCGGGTCGCGCGCAGCATCGCGCCCACGGGCCCGTCGGTGGGAATCGGATAGGCCACCGGCGCCACGCCGCGAAACCACAGCCGGCCCTCGGCGTTGGTGCGGAAGATCGCCCGCCCCTGCAAGTGATCGCCGGGCCGCTGCACGTCGTAGAAGCCTTCGGCATCGGCCTCCCACACGTCGACCACCGCATCGGCGACGGGCTCGCCGTCGCGCCCGCGCACGGTGGCCTGCACGAACAGCGGCTCGCCCACCGCGCCGGCCGCGATGTCGCTGCCCAGCGGCAGCTGCGGCGCGCCGGCCACGTGGAAGGGGCCGAACACGGTGGCCTCGGTGGCCTGCGGGCTCTTGGCGTGGTTCATCGCCACCGTGAGCATCGACAGGCCCAGGGTGTCCGACAGCAGGATGAACTCCTGGCGCTGCGCGTCGCACTTCTGGCCCGTGGCGGTGAGGAAGTCGATGCCCGCGGCCCACTCGGCCTCGGTGAGCCTCACCTCGCGCGCGAAGTCGTGCAGGTGGCGCACCAGCGCCGACAGCACCTCCTTCAGCCGTGCGTCTTCGCAGCCGGCCATGCGCTCGAGCACGGCGGCGGTGATGGTGTGTTCATCGATGTTGCGCATGGGCGTCGGGCTCCAGGGGGGAAGAAGGCGCGTGCGGCGCCGCCAGGCGCCGCTGCGTCGGGAACAGGGACCAGGCCCAGCGCTGCTGCGCCCAGCCCCACAGCCCCTGCTTGAAGAAGATCGTGGCCACGATGGCCAGCAGCCCGAGGCCGAGCAGGTACCAGGTGCCGTAGTCGCTCAGGAACTTGTTCAGCGCCCAGAACACCAGCGCGCCCACCAGCGGCCCCTCGATGCGGCCGATGCCGCCGATCACGACCATGAAGATCGCGAAGGCGGTCCAGTTCGGCGCGAAGGCCGCGTCGGGGCTGATGCGCAGGTTGCCCACGAAGTACAGCGCGCCCGCCAGCCCGGCGCCGAAGGCCGCCACCACGTACACCGCGAGCTTCATGCGCGCCACCGGGATGCCCTGCGATTCGGCGGCCATCTCGTTGTCGCGGATCGCCAGCAGCGCCAGCCCGAAGCGGCTGCGCAAGAACAGGTAGACCAGCGACACCGCCGCCACCACGCAGCCCAGCGCCATCCAGTAGGTGACGCTCTCGCGCGTGGCGCGCTCGATGCCGCGCAGCGCCGTGAGCGTGGTGCCCGAGCCGCCGCCCACCGCCGACACGTTGGCGAAGCTGAGCCGGAACACCTCGGCGATCACCCAGGTGCCGATGGCGAAGTAGCCGCCCGACAGCCGGAACGCCACGAAGGACACCGGCACCGCGATCAGCGCGGCGGCCAGCGCCCCCAGCGGAATCGCCACGAACGGATTCACGCCCGCGAAGTTGCCCAGCATCAGCATCACGTAGCCGCCGAAGCCGAAGAAGGCCTGCTGCCCGATGCTGACCATGCCGCCGTAGCCGGCCAGCAGGTTCCACATCATCGCGAAGATGAAGTAGCAGGCGATCTCGACGAACTCGCGCATCCAGCTGGGCTCGCCCCAGAAGGGCAGCGTGGCGGCCACCGCCACCAGCGCGGCGGCGGTCCAGCCCGCGCGGCGGCTGCTGCCGGTGTCGATGGTGACGACGACGGAGGCCATGGCGCTCAGTCCAGCTGCAGCTGCACGCGCGCGGCCACCTGGCCCCAGCGCTGGTGTTCGGCGCGCAGGCGGCGCGCCGCTTCTTCGGGCGTGTTGGCCACCACCTCGAGGTCCATGGTGGCCAGCCGCTCGCGCAGCTCGGGCGCGGCCAGCGGCATCGCCATCATCTCGGCGAAGCTGGCGTCGTAGCCCTGGATGCCCGCCTGCGCCACGGTCGGCACCGTGGGCTGGCTGCCCAGGCGCTTGCTGCCCGACACGGCGATGGCCACCAGCTTGCCGTCGCGGATGATCGGGCCGACCGTCGGCGAGGCCAGGAAGCCGCAGGGCACCATGCCGCCCATCACGTCCTGCATGGCCGGGCTCGGGCCGCGGTAGGGCACGTGCTGCATCTGCACGCCGGCATCGGCCAGCAGCATCTCCATCGCCATGTGGCCGGGCACGCCGGGGCCGCCCGAGGCGTAGCTCATCGGCTTGGCCCGGGCCGCGGCCAGCAGCTCGGGCAGGGTCTTGATGCCGGCGCCGGGAAAGCACACCAGCTCCTGGCTGAACGCCGCGAGCTGGGTCACGGGCACCAGGTCTTCCATCGGGCGGATGGCGAGCTTGCGGTACAGGTGCGGGTTGATGGTCAGCATGGTGTCGGGGCCGACCAGCACCGTGTGGCCGTCGGTGGCGCGCGCCACCTCCTGCATGCCGATGTTGCCGCCCGCGCCCGGCTTGTTGTCGACCACCACGGGCTGGCCCAGCGCCTTCTGCAGGGCCGGCTGCATCAGCCGCGACACGATGTCGCCCGGCGCACCGGCCGGGAAGGCCACCACCAGCCGCACGGGCTTGGTGGGCCAGGTGTCGGCGGCGTGGCCGGGCGCGAGGGTGGCGAGCACGGCGGCTGCTGTCAGGCAGGCCGCGAGAGGTCGGCGGAAAGCGTTCATGGGATGTCTCCTTTTTTTGAAATGGGGTGCGCGGACCGGCCGGCGTGGCCTACCAGGCGCCGATGAGGATGCCGGCCGCCAGCTCGCGTTCGTTCCAGCGCGCGATGTCCTCGGGCGCCACCGTGGGAAAGCGCCGCCGCTGGCGCAGCCAGTCGAACAGCAGGCCCAGCATCTGCTCGCGCACCGCGGCCAAGGCCGGGTCGCGGCCCAGGTCGACCAGCTCGTCGGGGTCGGCCTGCATGTCGAACAGCTGCGGCGGCAGGTCTTCGAAGTGCACGAACTTCCAGCGGCGCGTGCGCAGCATCGTCATGTGGCAGCGCTCGACGGGCTGGGCCAGCGGCAGGCGCACCTCGTCGCGGAAGGCGAAGCTGTTCTCGCACACCACCAGGTCCTTGCCGGCCGCGCCGGCGTGGCCGTGCAGCAGCGGGCGCAGCGACTGTCCTTCGAGCCATTCGGCCGGCTGCGGCAGGCCCAGCGCGTCGAGCATGGTCGGCACGAGGTCGATGCACTCGACCAGCGCGTCGCTCACCGTGCCGCGGCGCGCGTCGGCCTCGGCGCGCGGGTCGACCACGATCAGCGGCACCTTCACGATCGGGTCGTGGAACAGCTCCTTCTCGCCCAGCCAGTGGTCGCCCAGGTAGTCGCCGTGGTCGCTGGTGAAGACCACCAGCGTGTCGCGGTCCAGCCCCTGTTCGGCCATGAAGGCGAAGAGCCGGCCGAGCTGGTCGTCGACCTGCTTCACGAGCCCCATGTAGGTCGGCACCACCATGTTGCGCACCTCGTCGCGGCTGAAGTTGCGGCTCACGGTCTCGCGCCGGAAGCCTTCGACCACCGGGTGGGCGTCGACGCGCTCGGCCTCGCTGCGCACCACGGGCAACATGTCGTCGGGCCCGTACATCGCGTGGTACGGCGCGGGCGCCACGTAGGGCCAGTGCGGCTTGATGTACGACAGGTGCAGCACCCAGGGCGCGTCGCCGGCCTCGCGCATGAAATCGATCGCGCGCTCGGTCGTGTAGGGCGTCTCGCTGTGCGCGCCGGCGATGTGCGCGGGCCGGTCGGCCCAGCGCATCTGCCAGCCGCTCAGGATCTCGCCGTCGGGGCCGCGCCCCGAATTGGCGAAGTCGTGCCAGGGGTTGTCGGAGTCGTAGCCCTGCGCGCGCAGCCAGTCGCAGTAGGCATTGCCCGTGACCTTGAAGCCCGGCGGCCAGATGCCGTCGTCGCGCGCATAGGGCTCGAAGCCGCCTTCCATCGCGAGCCGGCCCGCGCCCTGCGTCGGGTCGATGCCCAGGCGGCGCGCGCCCTCGGTGTCGGCCTCGACGTGCGTCTTGCCGACCAGCGCGCAGCGCACGCCGTGCGGGCGCAGGTGGTCGCCCAGCGTCTTCTGCCCCACCGACAGCGGCACGAAGTTCCACATCGTCCCGTGGCTGCTGACATAGCGGCCGGTGTAGGTCGACATGCGCGAGGCGCCGCAGACCGCGCCCTGCGCATAGGCATGGCTGAAGCGCACGCCGCGCGCGGCCAGCGCGTCGATGTGCGGGGTCTGCAGGCGCGGGTGGCCGTAGCACGAGAGGTGGTCGGCGCGCAGCTGGTCGCACATGATGAACAGCACGTGCTTGAGCGGCGCGGGGGAGGTCTTGTCGGTCATGTCAGCAGGTCAGCGTGTCTTGGGGAACAGTCCCTGCGGCCGCAGCACCAGCACCGCGAGGAACACGAGGTGGCCGAACCAGATGCCCCAGCCCGGATCGATGCGAAAGCCGATCTGCTGCGCGATGCCCAGGATCATGGCGCCGGCCAGCGTGCCCCAGAACGAGCCCATGCCGCCGATGATCACGGCCTCGAAGGCAAACAGCAGCAGCAGCGGGCCGTCCGACGGCGACACCGTGGTGCGCATGCCCTGCAGCGCGCCGGCGATGGCGATCAGCACGAAGGCGATGCCCGTGGCCAGCGCATACACCTGCTTGGCTTTCAGCCCCATCAGCTCGGCGATCTCGCGGTCGTCGGACACCGCGCGGAAGGTGCGGCCCAGCGGCGTGCGCGTGAACATCCACTGCATCGCGCCCGTGGCCGCCACCGCGACCGCCAGGATCACCAGCGGCAGCGCCCCCAGCGCCAGCGTGTCGCCCAGCGGCACCGAGGCGGTGGCCAGCGCGCCGACCTCGATGGCGCGCGGGTCGGCCGAGAACAGCTCCAGCAGCAGGTTCTGGATCACGATCGACAGGCCGAAGGTCACGACCAGCGAGGGCAGCGGGTCCTTGCCCAGCGTGCCGTTGAGCACGTGGCGCTGCAGCAGGTAGCCGAAGCCGAAGGCCAGCGGCAGCACCGCGAGCACCACCAACCATGGCACAGATGCGCCGGTCATCGAGACACCGGCGATCACCGCGAAGGCGCCCAGGATGATGAAGTCGCCCTGCGCCGTGTTGGTCAGCCGCATGACGCCGAACATCAGCGACTGGCCGAGCGCGAACAGCGTGTAGAGGCCGCCGAGCAGCACGCCCTGGAGCAGGGTTTCAAGCATGGTGCTCCTCGATGCCGAAATAGGCTTGCGAGATCTGCTCGGGCGTGAGTTCGTCCGAGCGCCCCGTGAGCGACACGCGCCCGTCCTGGAAGCAGTACACGCGCTGCGACACCTGCCGCGCCATGCGCACGTCCTGCTCCACGATCACGACCGTCATGCCCTCCCCCGTGATGGCCGGCATGGCCGCGTAGATCTCGCGGATGACGACCGGCGCCAGGCCGAGCGAGAGCTCGTCGCACAGCAGCAGCTCGGGGTTGCTCATGAGCGCGCGGCCCAGCGCCACCATCTGCTGCTGCCCGCCCGACAGCGAGGTGGCGGGCTGGCGCCGCTTCTCGGCCAGGATCGGGAACAGGCCGTACAGGCGCTGCAGGTTCCACGGCCCCGCGCGGCGCGGCGTGGCGCCCATCAGCAGGTTCTCTTCCACGCTCAGGCTCGGGAACAGGCGCCGGCCTTCCGGCACCATCGCCAGGCCGCGCCGCACGATCTCGCCGGGCGGCAGGCCGCCGATGGGTTCGCCCTTGAAGCGGATCGCGTCGGAGGGCGCGCGCAGCAGCCCCGTGAGGCTTTTCAGAAAGGTCGACTTGCCCGCGCCGTTGGCGCCGATGACCGCCACCAGCTCGCCCGCCGACAGCGTGAAGTCGATGCCGAACAGCGCCTGCGCATCGCCGTAGAAGGCCTGCAGGCCGTGGGTGTCGAGCAGCGCGCTCATGCCTCGATCCCCATGTACACACGGCGCACCTCGGGGTCGTTCATCACCGCGCGCGGCGCGCCTTCCGCCAGCTGCTGCCCGAAGTTGATGACGAACAGCCGGTCGGCCAGCGACAGCAGCGCATGCACGACGTGCTCGATCCAGATCATGGTCACGCCGCGCGCCTTGATGCGTTTCAGTTCCGCCACCAGCACCGCCGCCTCGGGCTCGGTGAGCCCGCCCGCGATCTCGTCGAGCAGCAGCAGGCGCGGCTTGGTCGCGAGCGCGCGCGCCAGCTCCAGCCGCTTGCGGTCGAGCAGCGTGAGCCCGCCGGCCGGCTTGTTGGCGTGCGGCGCCAGGCCGGTCTGGGCCAGCACCTCGTGCGCCGTCTCCCAGGCTTCGCGCTCGGCCTGCTGGCCGCCGAAGCAGGCGGCGGTGACGAGGTTCTCGAACACGCTCATGTGGCCGAAGGGCTGCGGCACCTGGTAGCTGCGGCCGATGCCGGCGCGGCAGCGCTGGTGCGGGCGCAGCCGCGTCACGTCGCGGCCCGCGTACTCCACGCGGCCGGCATCGACGCGCGCGTCGCCCGAGATCAGGTTGAACAGCGTGGTCTTGCCCGCGCCGTTGGGCCCGAGGATGCCCAGCGTCTCGCCCTCGGCCACCGCCAGCGTGATGCCGTCGGTGACCTTGAGCGCCCCGTAGGACTTGCTCACGCCGTGCAAGGCCAGCAGCGTCATGGCAGCCGTCACTCAGAGCAGGCGCAGCGCGCCGCCGGTGGGGATCGCCTTCGCGGCCTCGTTGTTCACCAGCGTCAGCTCCACCTTGCGCTGCTTGCCCTTGCCCCACTGGCCGAGCACCAGCGGCGTCTTGCTGACGTTCTTGAACGGCCCCTGCCCGCCCCACTTCACGGGGCCGACCACGGAGTTGATCGAGGTCGCGGCCACGGCGTCGCGCACGTCGCCGGCCTTGAGCGACTTCGATCGCGACAGCGCGTTCGCCGCCACCTCGAACAGCGCATGCGCAAAGCCGATGGGCTGCGTCCACTGCTTCTTCGTGCCGGCCTCGTAGGCCTCGGCCAGCGCCTTGGCGCTTTGCTGCGTGAGGCTGGAGCTGAAGGGGTGCGACGGGCTCCACCACACCTCGGTCGACAGGCCCTCGCCGAGGTCGCCCAGCGCCTCGATGGCACCGGGGAACAGCAGCGCCTTGCCGAGCGTGATCACCTTGGGCCTGAAGCCCTGCTGGCGCGCCTGCGTGAGGAAGGTCTTGGCGTCGGGCGGGATCACCACGCCGGTGACGATCTCGACGTTGTCGCGCTTGAAGGCCGCGATCTGCGCGCTGAAATCCTGCGTGCCGTTCTGGAAGCGGCCGGGGTCGGTGAGCGTGAAGCCCATCTGCGCGAGCGGCTTGGGAAAGCCCAGCTCCTTGTCGCCCCAGGCGTTGCCGTCGCCGTCGTTGGGGAACAGGCCGCCGACCTTCTTGTTGGTGGCCACGGTCTTCCAGCCGTTGGTGAAGGTGGCGATGACGTCTTCGAGCCCCCAGAACAGGTGGTAGGTCCAGTTGAAGCCCTTGGCCGGATCGCCCTTGCGGCCGAAGAACCAGGGCTGCCACGGCACCACGCTGGAGATGCAGGGCACCTCGTTGAGTTCGCAGGCGTCGCTCACCGGGTTGGCGGTCTCGGGCGTGCCGGCCGTGAGCACCAGCGCGACCTTGTCCTTCAGGATCAGGTCGTTGGCCACCTCGCCCGCGCGGTTGGGGTTCGACTGGCTGTCCTTGAGCACGATCTGCACGGCGTACTTCTTGCCGCCCACGCTGATCCCGTCCTTGAAGGCGGCCTTCATCTGCTCGATCACCCACTTGTCGGCCTCGCCGAAGGGCGCGAGCGGCCCGGTCTGCGGCGACACGTAGCCGATCTTGAGCGTGTCGGCGGCGAACACCAGCGGCGCGGCGCCCGTGGCGGCGAGCGCGGCGGCGGCCTGCGTGAACTGTCTGCGGTTGAATGTCATGGCTGTCTCCTTCGTTGTTCGTGTGTGTCTTCGATGCCCGCGCCGTGGCCTAGCCCGGCGGCTCGCCGTCGAAGGCGCGTTGCAGCAGCGCGCGGATCGCGTCGCGCTCGGCCGGGCCGAAGGGCCGCGGGTTCCAGTACGGGTTGGCGACGGCGATGTCGGCCGCGCGGTCGAGGTCGGCGGCGCGCATGCCGATGTCCTTCAGCGCCACCGGCGCGCCGTTGTCGCGCGCCAGCGCATAGACCGCCGCCGGCGCCGACACGCCGCCGAGCGCGCGCGCGATGCGCGCCATGGCACGCGGCGCGGCCTGCGCGTTGAACGCGAGCGCATGCGGCAGCACCACCGTGTGCACCTCGGCGTGCGGCAGGTTGAAGCTGCCGCCCAGCGTGTGGCACAGCTTGTGGTGCAGGGCCATGCCCACCGCGCCGAGCACGCCGCCGCACAGCCAGGCGCCGTACAGCGCGTCGGAACGGGCGGCCAGGTCGTCGGGCTGCACGCGGATCGCCGGCAGTGCGCGGGCGAGCGCGGCGATGCCCTCCTCGGCCATCAGGTCCATCACCGGGTTGCTGTCCTGCGCGTACAGGCCTTCGGCCGCGTGCGCGATGGCGTTGATGCCGCTGGTCACGCTCAGGCCCACGGGCAGCGTGCGCGACAGCTCGGGGTCGTAGATCACGGTGCGCGGCAGCACGCGCGGGTCCTTGCCGGTCTTCTTCAGGCCGTTCTCGGTGAGGCCGTAGATCGGCGTCATCTCGCTGCCCGCGTAGGTGGTGGGAATGGCGACGATCGGCAGCCCGGATTCCAGCGCGATGGCCTTGCCCAGCCCCGTGGTGGAGCCGCCGCCCAGCGCCACGGCGCAGTCGGCGCCGAGCCGGCGCGCCAGGTCGCGGGCCTCGCGCGCCGTTTCCACGGGCACGTGCATCACGGCGCGGTCGAACAGGCCGGCCGCCTGCGCACCGAGCGAGGCCGCCACGCGCTCGGCCTGCGGGCGCTGCTCGGGCGTGCACAGCACCAGCGCTTTCTTCGCGCCCAGCGCATCGATCTCGCGCGCCAGGTGGCGCAGCGAACCGGCGCCGAACACCACGCGCTGCGGATGGGTGGTGTGGATGAAGTCGTGCATGGCGCGCTCCTTTTCTTTCTGGCTATTCGAGGCTCAGGCGGCGCTCGCGCACCAGCCGGGCCCACTTGTCCTGCTCGGTGCGCAGCACGGCGGCGAACTGCTCGGGCGTGTTGGCGATGCCCGTCAGGCCCTGTTCGCGCAGCCGCTGCTGGAACGCGGGCTCCGTCACGATCTTTCGCACCTCGGCCTGCAGCCGGTCGACCACGGCGCGCGGCGTGCCGGCCGGGGCCAGCAGGCCGACCCAGGAGTTCACCTCGAAGCCGGGATAGCCGCTCTCGGCCACGGTCGGCACATCGGCATAGGCGGCCACGCGCTGCGCGCCGGTCTGGGCCAGGGCGCGCAGCCGGCCCGCGTTGACATGCGGCTGGGCCAGCACGGCCGAGAGGAACATCATCTCGACCTGCCCGCCCAGCAGGTCCTGCTGGGCCGGACCACCACCGCGATAAGGGATGTGCGTGACGAAGGTGCCGCTCACGGCCTTGAAGTACTCGGCCGTGAGGTGGTTGCTCGAGCCCGGCCCGACGCTGGCGTAGTTCAGGCGCCCCGGCTGCGCCTTGAGCAGGCCGACGAAGCGCACGAAGTCCTTGGCCTCGACCTTCGGGTTGACCACCAGCACCAGCGGGTTGCTCGCCACCTGCGTCACGGGCTGCAGGTCTTTGGCGATGTCGAAGCTCAGCTTCGGATAGACCAGCGGGTAGGTCGCGTAGCTGTCGAACACCATCAGCAGCGTGTGGCCGTCGGGCGCCGCGCGGGCCACCTCGGCGCCCGCCAGCGTGCCGCCGGCGCCGCTGCGGTTGTCCACGATCACGGTCTGGCCGAGCGCGGCCTGCAGGCGCGGCTGCAACTGGCGCGCGACGGTGTCGACGATGCCGCCCGGCGGAAAGCCGACGACCAGCCGCACCGGCTTGGTCGGCCAGGCCGGTGCCTGGGCCTGCGCGGCCATGCCCCACAGCAGCGTGCAGGCGACCAGGGCCCGGGAAAGGATCGAGAAAGACATCGTGTGCGCCCGTCGGGTTGGAAAGAAAAATGGAAAACGTCAGCGCACGAAGTGCGGCGGAATCTGCGCGTCGACGTTGACCCACACGCTTTTCACCTGCGTGTACTCGCGCATCGCGTCGAAGCCCATCTCGCGGCCGTAGCCGCTCTGGCCCACGCCGCCGAAGGGCGAGCCGGGGTTCACGCGCTTGTAGCTGTTGATCCAGACCATGCCGGCGTGCAGGTCGCGCGCCACCTTGTGGGCGCGCTGCAGGTCGCGGGTCCACAGGCCGCTGCCCAGGCCGTAGTCGGTGCCGTTGGCGATCTGCATCGCCTCTTCGTCGCTCTTGAAGGTGAGCACGGTGACGAAGGGGCCGAACACCTCTTCCTGCGCCACGCGGTCCTGGTACGAGCGGGCGCGCACCACGGTCGGCTGCACATAGCAGCCCTGCGCCAGGTCGCCGCCGGGCGCGCCGCCGCCCGCCAGCACCTCGCCGCCCTGCGCCTGCGCCACCTCGACATAGCTCAGCACGCGGTCGCGGTGCTGGGCGCTGGTGAGCGGGCCCATCTCGGTGGCCTCGTCGAGCGGGTTGCCCAGGCGGATCGACTGCGCGAGCGGAATGAACTGCTCGAGGAAGGCGTCGGCGATCTTCTCGTGCAGCATCAGCCGCGAGCCCGCGATGCAGGCCTGGCCCTGGTTGTGGAAGATGGCCCAGGCGCTGCCGTTCACGGCGGCCTGCAGGTTGGCGTCCTCGAACACGATGTTGGGGCCCTTGCCGCCCAGCTCGAGCTGCACCTTCTTCAGGTTGCCCGCGCTGGCCTGCACGATGCGCCGGCCGGTGGCGGTGCTGCCGGTGAAGGCGATCTTGGCGATCTCGGGATGCTCGGCGATGTACTGGCCCGCCACGCTGCCCAGGCCGGGCAGCATGTTGACCACGCCGGGCGGCACGCCGGCCTCGGCCATCAGCTCGGCGATGCGCAGCGAGGTGAGCGGCGTGATCTCGGCCGGCTTCATCACGATGCAGTTGCCGGCCGCGAGCGCGGGCGCCATCTTCCAGCTCGTGAACATGAGCGGGAAGTTCCACGGCACCACCTGGCCGACGATGCCGACCGGCTCGCGCAGCGTGTAGTTGAGAAAGCCCTCTTCCACCGGAATGGTCTCGCCCTGGAACTTGTCGGCCATGCCGCCGAAGTAGCGAAAGCACGCGGCGGTGCGCGGCACGTCGAGCCGGCGCGAGTCGCGGATCGGGTGGCCGGTGTCCAGCGATTCGAGCCGCGCGAGCTCTTCGCCGTTGGCCTCGATGAGGTCGGCCAGCTTCAGCAGGATGCGCCCGCGGTCGGCGGCGGCCATGCGGCTCCATTTGGGGAACGCGCGCTTCGCGGCGGCCACGGCCTTGTCGACGTCGGCCTTGCCGGCCAGCGCGACCTGGGCGATGGGCGTGTTGTCGTGCGGGTTCAGCGTGGCGAGCGTCTCGCCGGATTCGGCGTCGACGAAACGGCCGTCGATGAAAAGCTGGTGGCGGATGGAAAGAGCAGGCATGGGTTCTCCTCGCCCTCCCCGCGCGGGGAGGGCTGGATGGATGAATGGCGGGAAGAAAGAAGCGGCGGCGGGCCGGCCGCTCAGAACTCGACCGGGATCTCGGGCGACTCGCCCTTCTGGATCTCGTAGACCAGGCTGGGCGAGCCGTTCTCCCACACCAGCAGCATCGAGCGCTTGGGGCTGAAGCCCTGGTGGCGGCAGTAGGCGGGCATGGCGGCCATGTCGCCGGCCTTCATGATCACGCGGGCCATGGGCTTGCCGGTGTTCTTGTCGCCGCAGTCCCAGTGGATCTCGTCGGTCATCTGGAAGAACCACTCGACGCGGTCGTTGCCGTGGATGATCGGCAGGATGTGCTCCTCGGTCGTCGGGCACATGTAGCTGTGCTTCACCACCGAGGTGAAGCTCGGGTTCCACGTGACCTGCGAGCGGCTCAGGAAGCCGAAGAGGTTGAAGGCGTGCACCTCGTTCTCGAAGCCGGGCTCGGGGTGCAGCTCGGGCTGGCCCTGCGGCACGTCGGCGAAGGCGCGGTTGACGGGCGCGCCGCGCGCGTCGCTGCGCAGGTCGAGGTCGCCCTTCAGGCCCACGCAGCGCTTGGCCAGCTCGCGCGCCCGGGTGATCTTGGCGGTGTTGTTGCCGCTCTTGCGGCCGTAGGGCGAGCCGGTTTCCTGCGGCGCGGCGAAGGGGTCGAAGGCCTCGTTGGTCCAGTCGTCGAGCATGGCCTCGAAGGTGGCGCGGATCTGCGCCGTGGGGAAGTTCTCGAGCAGGTCGATGCCCGCGTCCTTCATGGTGCCGTTGAAGCTGCCGGCGTACAGGTCGACCGAGTCGTAGTGGTTGATGGTGCCGAACACGTTGTCGAAGTTGACCCAGCCGTAGAAGAAGCCCCAGGCCACGTCGCGCATCAGCGCACGCAGGTAGTTGCCGGCGTCCATGGTGTGGCTCATGGGTCGGCCGTCCCGGGTCTTCCAGGTGATGTGGGCGAAGTACTCGTCCCGGCGGAAGCCGAAGCTGCCGAGCGAAAAATCCTTGTAGCCGAGCGTGGCATCGGGCTGCGATGCGATGACCTTGGCGAGTTCTGCGGGTGCGTTCATGGTGTGGCTCCTGGATGCGGGTTCAGTGCGTCTGGCAGATGTCGGCCCACTTCTCGATCGAGAGGTCGCCCTTGCAGGTCTGCAGCACGATCACGCCGGGGTCGCCGGCCACGCGGAACTGGTAGGCCGTGTTCTTCGGCAGCAGGCCCTGGTGGCCGCGCGAGAGCTTCATCCAGCCCATCTTCTTGCCCTGCGGCTCGCCCTTCACCTGCACGGCGCCGTTCTTCTCGGTGTCGGCCACGGCCTGGGCCGCATCGAGCTGCACGAGGTGCACCTCGACGTCGCCGTCCATCACCAGCGCGAACTCGTCGTGGGCGCAGGTGAACCAGGGCGAGGTGCCTTCGGCGCGCAGCGTTTCCAGCACGTAGATCTGGTTCTGGCCGAACACGACCTTCTCGTAGGGCTGGCTGATGCTGGCGATCTCGAAGCAGTTGGAGAACGCGTAGTGGCGCACGTCGTCGTCGATGGGCTCGACGTGGCCTTTCTCGAAGTGCTTGAGGGACCCGAAGCGGGTCTGGTATGCGACGGTCATGGGTGTCTCCTGAGGTGCCGGACGATGCAGCGTGGTGGCTGCGATGTGTGCACTGTAGGAAACGGGGGGCGCGAGCGGTAGGCCCGAAACGCGGGCCGCATTGTTCGGCAAATCCGTTCAATGCACAGGGTTTACCCCGGAACAGGCAGCGTTCGCGTCAGGCGTCCCAGATCAGGCCCGGCGGCAGCAGGCCGCGCTCGATCATGGCCGCGTCCCATGGCGGCACCTTCGAGAACGCCTGGGTCAGGTGCTCGATGAACAGGCGCAGCTTGAAGGCATTGCGCGAGGTGCCCGCGTACACCGCGCTGAGCGAGAACGACGACAGCTGGTGCGCCGGCAGCACCACCTCCAGGTCGCCGCGCAGGATCGCCTCGCCGGCCACCAGCGTCGGCAGGCAGACGATGCCGGCGTGCTCCATGGCGTACTCGCGCAGCAGGTGGACGCTGTTGGTGAGCAGCGCCGCGCTCATGTACAGCGTGACCTGTTCACCGGCGTGATGAAAGGTCCAGCGGTCGCGCGTGGGGTAGCCCGAGTACAGGCCGAGCGTGTGCTTGTGCAGCTCGCGCGGGCTCGCGGGCCGGCCGTGCGCGCGCAGGTACTCGGGCGTGGCGCAGAACACGCGGCGCACCGGGAACAGCGGGCGCGACACCAGCTCGGTCGACGCCGCCGGAAAGATCTGCAGCGCGCAATCGACGCCCGCCTTCACCGGGTCGACCACCGCGTCGCTCACGATGAGTTCCAGGTGGATGTCCGGAAAGCTCACCTGGAAAGCCCGCAGCAGCGTCGCGAAATGCCCCAGCACGAAACCCGTGAGCGCATGCACGCGCAGCGTGCCGGTGGGCCCGTCCTTGGCGTCGCGCATCTGGTCCATGATGTCGTTGGCCCGGCCGACCAGCTCGACGCAGTCGCGCAGGAAGGCCTGCCCCACGTCGCTGAGCCGGACCACGCGCGTGCTGCGGTGGAACAGCGGCGCGCCGACGTGGTCCTCGAGCTGCTTCACGCGGCTGGTCACCACCGATTTCGACACCCGCAGCTGGCGCGCGGCCTCGGCAAAGCTCTGGGTCTGTGCGACCCGCACGAAGGTCTCTATGTTCTCGAGGCGGTCCATGGGGCATGCAATGTAGCGGTTGCGCGGCGGCGGCCGGTCGGCCGCACGGGTGTGAAGTACTGCGCAATCCCGCTCGGAGATTGACCGCACCCTTCTCAATTCGCCCACAAATGTGAGCATTTCCCTGTGAGATTGTTAATACGGCAACTATTGTCCTGCCCCGAAGCACCCCGGGTGCACAAGAAATCGAAGCAGGGAGTTCCCATGACCAAATCCACGATCACCGTGATGCTCGCGCTGGCGGCATCCGTTCTCATGAGCGCCTGCGTGCACCACCACGCGCCGCCGCCGCGTGCGGAGCCCGGGCCGGCGCACAAGGGCGGCAACTTCTGCCCGCCGGGCCAGGCCAAGAAGGGCAACTGCTGATCGCCCGCCATGCTGAACCCGTTCCTGCGTGACATGACGCCCGACGAACTGCCGACCGGCACCGCGCGGCCGGCCTACATCGCCCTGCTGCCCGTGCTGGCCTATGTGCTCGTCGCCATCGCCTTCCTGAGCATGTCGGTGGTCGTGCCGAGCCTGCTCGTGGCCTGCCTGTTCGCGACCGCGGCGGCCATGTCGCTGGGCGCGGGCGTGGTGCTCGGCATGAGCATCTGGATCTTTCCGCAGCTGTCGAGCTGAGGGCCGCACGCGATGAGTACTTCCAACGCTTCCGTCTTCCGCGTCCAGAGCTGGCGCACGACCCTGCTTGCGGCCTCCGTGGTGCTGCTGATCGTGATGGCGCTGCTCATGAAGTGGCTGGTCGAGCTGCAGGTGGAAACCGCGCAGGAACGCCAGCTGCGCGAAGCCGTCGCCCGCGAGGCCGACGCCCGCTGCTTCGTGCTGCCCACGCGCCAGGAGGTCGACACCTGCCGGGCCGTCAACGCGGCGGGCCTCACGCCCTGACCCACGCGCCGCTCAACCGAAAGTGAACGCGTAGGCCTGCGCGCCGGCGTCGAGAAACTCGATCTCGAACAGCCGCTCCCTGCCGCTGCCCGCCGACTGCCGCACCAGCTGGTACAGCTTCTGCGCATCGACCACGCCGTGGCCCTGGGCATCGGTGTCGGCGCCGTGGTCCGCCAGCGGCGGCTGGCCGTCGACCCGCACCGTGAAACGCACCGGCTTGCCGTCGGCCATCGGGCCGAGCACGAGGTGCAGGTCGCGCGCCTTGAAGCGGTAGGCGATGCGGCCATTGGCCTGGTTCAGCACGGCCCGCTCGCCCTCCACCGTCCAGTCGCCGCCCAGCGACCACTGGTTGGTGCGCAGCGATGAAACCACGGGCTCGTAGGCCTTGGCACGGTCGCGCGCAATGCCGCCGGGCGACGCGAAGCCGTGCGCCCGCGCATGGCCCAGGTAGGTTTCGCCGGACTGCGCCGGCTCGGCGCCGGGCGCGGCCTGGGTGCCCTGCCCCTGCGGCGCCACCAGCCCGGCCGCGACCTGCGCCTGCCCGGCCTCGGCCAGCAGTTGCTGGATCACCTGCTCGGCCTTGTCGTAGCGGTTCTCGCCGAACTGGTGATGGCGGATGCGCCCCTGCGCATCGACGAAATAGAACGCCGGCCAGGCCTGGTTGTCGAAGCCGCGCCAGATCGAAAAGTCGTTGTCCAGCGCCACCGGGAACCCGATGCCCAGGTCTTTCACGGCCTTGCGCACGTTGGCCGGGTTCTTCTCGAACGCGAACTCCGGCGCATGCACGCCGAGGACGACCAGGCCCGCATCCTTGTACTTCTCGGCCCAGGCGCGCACGTAGGGCAGCGTGCGCAGGCAGTTGATGCACGAGTAGGTCCAGAAATCGACCAGCACGACCTTGCCGCGCAAGGCCTCGGGCGTGAGCGGCGCCGAGTTGATCCATTCGGTCGCGCCCGCCAGCGACGGCAGCCGGCCTTCGACGCGGAGCTCGCGCGCGGGCACCGGGGCCGGGCGGGTGTCCGCGACGCGCACGAAGCCGGCGT
>RCUP01000340.1_pt1 | contig 38468 bp, 36 predicted proteins | sample 2166341 | NCBI WGS metagenome assembly RCUP01 (sample SAMN09932325, study PRJNA488358) | compost metagenome | isolation source: compost soil in succinonitrile-enriched | place: Germany: Experimental Botanical Garden | reverse complement strand
GTCGCAGGACAGGGCGTAGCGGATCATTGCGGCGGATCGAATTCGCGGTCGTGGCCCAGGGCCGGGATGGAGACGCGCGCGCGGTCCACGGCGCTCAGGTCCAGGGCAGCGTGCAGGACGCCGGGCTCGTCGTGATCAGCGCAGGCGATGACTTCGCCCCAGGGGCCAACGATGGTGGAGCGGCCCCAGGTCTGGCGGCCGTCTTCGTGGGTTCCACCCTGGGCCGGGGCCAGGACGAAGGCCCCGGTCTCGATGGCGCGGGCGCGTAGCAGGGTCTCCCAGTGGGCTTCGCCGGTCGGACGGGTGAAGGCGGCGGGGACGGCGATCATCGACGCGCCCGCCTTGGCCAGGACGCGATACAGGTGGGGGAAACGCACATCGTAGCAGATGCTCAGGCCCAGCCCGCCCCACGGCGTCTCGGTCGCCGTCGCCCCGACGCCGGGACGCACCGAGGCGCTCTCGCGATAGACCTCGCCATTGGGCAGATCGACGTCGAAGACGTGCAGCTTGTCATAGCGGGCGACCACCGCCCCGGTCGGATCGACCAGCAGCGAGCGGTTGGCGGCGCGGGCGTCGCCCGGAACGTCCGACCGCACGATGGCCGAGCCGATCAGCAGCCAGACGCCCAGTTCATGGGCCAGAGCGCGCAGGCCGAGGACGGCGACGTCCGCGTCCTCGCTCGACAGGGCGGCGTCGCGGAAGGGCCGGCGCTGCTCGAGGAAGTTGGTCCCCTCGGGCGTCAGGATCAGCCGGGCGCCGCCCGCCGCCGCCTCGCGGATCAGCGGCTCGACATGAGCCAGCCCTGCGGCCGCCGTCGCCGGCGTCCGCGTCTGGATCAGCGCAACATCAAGCCGCTCGTTCATCAAGCCGCCAGCAGGGGGTCCAGACCGCCGCGACGGTCCAGGGCGTGGATGTCGTCCGAGCCGCCGACATGCTGACCGTTGATGAAGATCTGCGGGAAGGTGGCCTTGCCGCCCGAGCGCGCGACCATCTCGGCCTTCTTTTCGGGGTCGTTCGAGGCGACGATCTCGGTGAACTCAGCGCCCTTGCGGGTCAGCAGGCCCATGGCGGCGACGCAATAGGGGCAACCGGGCTTGGTGTAGATGACGACTTCGGCCAACTCAGGAACTCCTTGAACTGCAGGCTAGCCCCCTACTTAGGCGGTTCGCGCGCGGTTCGCACCCTCGCGATGACGGCCAGGTCCACGGCGCGGGCTCCGGCCTCTATCAGAACCCGCGCGCAGGCCTCGGCCGTGGCGCCTGTGGTCAGGACGTCGTCGATCAGCAGGATGCGCCGCCCCTTGATCCGACGCCGGCCAGGCTCGGTGACGACGAAGGCCCTTTTCACGTTCATCCGTCGTCCGCGCGCCGACTTGCCGCCCTGGCTGGCGGTGGGCCTGGCGCGAATCAGGGCGTCAGGCAGGTAATCCAGTCCGGCTGTGCGAGCGAGAGGCCGGGCGATTTCGGCGGCCTGATTGAACCGGCGCGCCAGCAGGCGGGAACGGTGCAGCGGCACCGGGATCACGGCGTCCGCCGCGGCCACCAGATCGACACCGGACCGCGCGATCCAACGGGCAAAAAGGGGGGCGAACTGCTGCTGGTCGCCATGCTTGAATTTGAGGATCAGGCCGCGCGAGGCCTCGTCATAGACGCAGGCCGCGCGAGCGCGGGCGAAGGCGTAGGGCTGAACCTGACACGCCAGGCAGCGGTCGGAGGCGAAGTCGCCGCCGTCGTATTCAAAGGCCGCGCCGCAGCCGTCGCAGACGGGGGCTTCGAGGAAGACCACCCGGCTCCAGGCGTCGGGCGACAGGCCCGCCGAGGCGGTGGCTTCCCGGCTGTCGTGGGCCATGGGCGGCAGCAGAATATCCAGCAGTCCGCGCCCCGCATCGCGCGTGCGGGATGCTATAGGCGCCGTCACGCCTTTTAATCGACCCTTCCAGCCCCCATCCTGAACCGACATGAGCGCCCCCTCCTCCGGTCCCCCGATCATCTTCGACGCCGCCCGCCGCGCCGCGCGCCTGAGCCGCGCCGCCCGACGCTTCCCCGACGCCGACTTCCTGCACGTCCGCGCCGCAGAGAATGCGGTGAACAGCCTGGAGGTGATCCTGCGCGAGTTTCAGGCCCCCGTCGACCTGTCGCCCCATCCGGGCGTGTTTGCGCAGGCGGTGGCCGACAGCTCGGCGCGCGAGCGGGTGGCCGAGGTCCGCGCCGTGGGCTCGGTTTCCGAGCGCGCCGCACCGGGGGCTGGGCCTCTGGGGCTGGAAGATCAGTCCGCCGACCTGATCGTCAACCTGCTGGGCCTGCATTGGGCCAACGACCTGCCGGGCGCGCTCAGCCAGATCCGCCGCGCCCTGAGGCCCGACGGCCTGTTCGTCGCCAGCCTGTTCGGTGCGGCGACGCTGAAGGAACTGCGCGGGGTGCTGACCGAGGCCGAACTGGAGGTCAATGGCGGGGCGCAGGCGCGGATTTCGCCCTTCGCCGACGGTTTCGACGGGGCGGGTCTGCTGCAGCGGGCCGGTTTCGCCCTGCCGGTCAGCGACGTGGACCGGGTGACTGTGCGCTATGCCGATCCCTTCGCCCTGATGCGCGACCTGCGCGCCATGGGCGAGACCAATGTCCTGGCCGGGCCGATCAGGCCGCTGAGCCGAGCGGTGCTGGCCCGCGCAGCCCAACTCTACGCCGAGCGTCACGCGGAGGCGGACGGGCGCATCCCGGCGACCTTCGAGATGGTTCATCTCGCCGGGTGGGCGCCGCACGAAAGCCAGCAAAAGCCGGCCCGACGCGGCTCGGCCCGGACGCGGCTGGCCGACGCGCTCGGTGTTCGGGAGCAGACGGGCGAATAGTCAGAGCAGGTCGCGCAGCCAGGCGACCAGGGGCTCGTCGGCGGGCGGCATGGGATAGTCGCCCAGCTTGTTCGGCTTCACCCAGGCCAGCCCGGCGTGTTCATTCGCCGTGACCACGCCCGACCAGCGACGGCACAGGTAGAGCGGCATCAGCAGGTGGAAGCTCTCATAGGCGTGGCTGGCGAAGACGAAGGGGGCCAGGCAGGCCTCGTTCACGTCGATGCCCAGCTCTTCCTTCAGCTCGCGGATCAGGGCCTGTTCGGGCCGTTCGCCCGGCTCGACCTTGCCGCCGGGAAACTCCCACATTCCCGCCAACTGCTTGCCCTCGGGCCGCCTGGCGATCAGGACGCGGCCGTCGGGGTCGATCAGGGCGACGGCGACGACGAGGACGGTGGGGACGGCTTCGGTCATGCTGCTCTCAGCCTGACGTAGAGCAGATTTTCGCCCTGGATCAGCACCTGGAAGTCGCGCTGGCCCATGACGTGCTGGAAGGTGCGGCTGGTATGCCGGTTCGGCAGCATCCAGTCGTGCGGCTCGACAATGACGCAAAAGGCCTCGTCCACCCAGTCGGTCGCATTGGCGAACAGGTCTTCCTCAAAGCCTTCGATGTCGATCTTGGCCAGGAAGAGGGCGCCGTTCTCGACGCCAGCCACCAGTTCGGGAATGGTGACGATGGCCAGACCGGTCTCGGCGCGTTCGGTGCGGATGCCCCAGGCGGCGTCGGCGGGGATCAGGGAGACAAAGCCCGCCTCGGCGCCGATGGCGGCCTCGGCCACCGAAATGGCGTCGAAGGCCTCGGTGTTCAGCCGCAGCATGGCGGCGTTGGCGGCGTCGGGCTCGACCGCGATGACACGAGCTTCGGGGAAAGCCTGATGGAACCAGCGCGCGGCGGCGCCGACATTGGCCCCGGCGTCGATGATGACCGGAACCTGTCCGGCGGCCAGCATCTGGCGATACCGCTGTTCCAGTCTGGCCTCGATGGCCGGGATCTTGAGGCGGTATTCCTGCTCGCCGAAGACCTGACGCAGGGTGGCGATGTCGCTGTCGCGGCCCCGGACGTGGAACCGGCCGAAGCGCGGCAGATCGATGACGGCGGGCGCGGTCGCATAACGGGCGGTCACGGCCTGAAAGGCAGCGTGCAGGCCGAACCGTCCGGCGTCTTTGAGAAAGGAGCTGATGCGCGACATATCAGGAGCGATAGTCCCCGTTGATCTCGATGTAGCGTTTGGTCAGGTCGCAGGTCCAGACGGTGGCCGAGGCGCGGCCTGAGCCGACGTGGACGGTGATGTCGATCTCGGCGTTCTTCATATAGGCGCTCATCTGGGCCTCGTCGTAGGTCGGCGACGGGGCGCCGTCGACGGCGGCGACGTGGGGGCCGAAGTGGATGGCCAGACGGTCTCGGTCCACGGCCTCCTCGGTCTTGCCCACGGCCATGACGATGCGGCCCCAGTTGGCGTCCTCGCCGGCGATGGCGGTCTTGACCAGGGGGCTGTCGGCGATCGACTTGGCCAGCTTGCGGGCCGAGGCGGGGCTGGCCGCGCCGTCCACGGTGATGCGGACGAACTTGGTCGCGCCCTCGCCGTCCTTGACCAGCTGGTGGGCCAGATCGAGCATGACCCGGTCCAGAGCCGCCGAGAAGTCCTTCAGGCGGCGGTCGCCGACCCGGCCGATGCGCGGCGCGCCCGAGGCGCCGGTGGCGAACAGCAGGGCCGTGTCGTTGGTCGAGGTGTCGCCGTCCACCGTCACCGAGTTGAAGGTGGTGCGGACATGCAGGTTCAGCAGGGCCTTCAGCACCGGGGGGGCGATGTCGGCGTCGGTGACGATGAAGGCCAGCATGGTGGCCATGTCCGGCGCGATCATGCCCGAGCCCTTGGCGATGCCGGCGATCCTGACCTTGACGCCGTCGATCTCACATTCCGCATAGGAGCCCTTGGGGAAGGTGTCCGTGGTCATGATGCCGAGACCGGCCTGGGTCCAGTTGTCGACCTTCAGGCCGGCCTTGATGTCGGGCAGGCGGGCGGTGATCTTCGTCTCGTCCAGCACCACCCCGATGACGCCGGTCGAGGCCAGCATGACGTCGCGCTGGCGGCAGTCGAAGCGCTTGGCGACCTCTGCGGCGGTGCGGCGGGCGGCGTCGGCCCCGGCCTTGCCGGTGAAGGCGTTGGCGCAGCCGGCGTTGACGACCAGGGCCTTGACCCCCTCGCCGCCGCCCCTGTCAGCCTCCAGCTGACGCTTGCACCAGTCGACAGGAGCCGAGCCGACCTTGTGACGGGTGAAGACGCCGGCGCAGGCGGCGCCCTCGGGGAAGTGGAAGACCACCAGGTCGTCGCGCTCGTGCTTGTAGAAGCCGGCGCGGGCGGTGGCGATCTCGACCCCGCCGATCGTCGGAATGGCCGGGAAGGGCACGGCCAGGGGCGAGATCATCAGGCCGGGCTTCCCGGGCGCGGGCTTGGACGGCTGGGTGGCGCGCTTCAGGGCCGAGGCCAGCGGGTCCAGCGCCTTTTCGATGGCGGACTCAATCATCTGGCCGGTTGAACCGGATTTGGCGGGCGGACGGTTCATGAGGCGACGGTTCCGGCGGGAGGGGCGGCGACGGGTGAGGCGGGCGCAGGCTTGACGGCCGGTTGCGCCGCCGGTTTGGCGGGATTGAGGAAGACTTCGACCTGGGCCTTGCCGCGCAGCTGCTCCAGCAGCTGGCGCACGCCCTCATACGTCAGATAGCGGACGATGAGAGGGCGCGCCTGATCCAGGGTCGGCGGGGTTTCCAGACGGCGGTCCTCGATGCGCAGCACGGCCCAGCCGCCCTCGCCCTGGACCGGGCCGACCACGGCGCCGGGGGCCTGACCGCGTACGACGGCGGCGTAGGCGTCAGGCAGGACGTCCAGCGTCGAATAGCCCAGGTCGCCGCCGGAATAGCGGGTGGCGTCGTCGATCGAGCGCTGGGCGGCCACGGCCTCGAAGGCGGCCCCCTGCCCCAGGACCCCGACCACGGCGTCGGCCTGCTCTTTCGTGTGCGACAGGATCAGGCGGACGCGAACCTCTTCGGTGGTCTGAGCCCGGCGTTGCTGCTCCTGATAGAGGCGCTCGACCGCCTGATCGGACACGGCGCCGCTGACGACGGATTCGACCAGCATGTCGCCGAGGATGCGTTCGTGCACGGCCTCGAGCCGGCGCTGGGCGGCGGCGTTCTTGTCCAGGCCGCGACGTCGGGCTTCGGCGGCCAGAAGCTTCTGGTCGACCACCTCGTCCAGAACGCGGCGGAACAGTTCGGACTTGACGTCCAGCGGCTCGCCTTCGCCGACCAGACCCTGGGCCACCGCCTCGCGGCGCACGTCGGAGGCCCAGACCGAACGATCCTGCACGCGGGCGACGATCAGGTCATCCTTTTCGGGCGGCGTTTCCGCACCGCCGCGCCCGCAGGCGGCCGTCAGCGTCAGCGCCGCCAGCACCGAGGCCAGCAGAGGCAGGACGGTTCGGAAGGAGGGACGCGAAACTCGCATCAGGCGCTCCGGGCGGGGGCGGAAAACAGGACGGAAAACAGGGGCTGGAGGCCGGTCGCCGCAAGCCCTTGAAAGCCCCTCGCGTTGACAGGGGTTAGGGCGGTGCTTAAGTCCCGGCTGCGCCCAAGTCGAGGGGTTTTCGATCGTCTGCGCGGCCCCTGCGCACGCCTCGTATTTCGAGGGTCGTCGGGACCAGTGTCGATCCGGGCCTTCAGACTACGACGCTTCCTGTTTCAGAGCCTTCAGCCGCTCGACCGCCTTTACCGGATCGCCCATGCTCGGCTTCGCCAAGAAAATCCTCGGCTCCTCCAACGACCGCAAGGTCAAGGCCTTCCAGGCCCAGGCGCAAAAGATCAACGCCCTGGAAGCCAAGTTCGAGGCCTTCTCCGACGACGAACTGCGCATGATGACGCAGACCTTCAAGGACCGCATCGAGGCCGGCGACAGCCTGGACAAGATCCAGAACGAAGCCTTCGCCGTGGTGCGCGAGGCGTCCAAGCGGGTCCTGGGCCAGCGTCAGTACGACGTCCAGCTGGCGGGCGGCATGATCCTGCATGAAGGCGGCATCGCCGAAATGCGGACGGGCGAAGGCAAGACCCTGGTGGCCGTGGCCCCGGTCTATCTGAACGCCCTGGCGGGCAAGGGCGTCCACGTCATCACCGTCAACGACTACCTGGCGCGCCGCGACGCCGAGACGATGGGCAAGGTCTATCGCTTCCTGGGGCTGGAAGTCGGCGTCATCGTCAACGGTCTGTCGCAGGGCCAGCGCCAGGCGGCCTACAACGCCGACATCACCTACGGCACCAACAACGAATTCGGCTTCGACTACCTGCGCGACAACCTGGTCTATGACCGCCGCGAGATGGTGCAGCGCAGCCACCACTTCGCCATCGTCGATGAAGTCGACTCCATCCTGATCGACGAAGCCCGCACCCCGCTGATCATCTCGGGCCCGACCGAGGACCGTTCGGACCTCTACAAGATCGTCGACGCGATCGTGAAGGATCTGATCGTCGACAAGGCCACCTACGACCTCGACGAAAAGCAGCGCCAGGCCTTGCTGACCGAGCTGGGCTCGGAGCGCATCGAGGAGATGCTGGAGGCCGGCGGTCACTTCGCCGAGGACACCACCGACCTCTATGACCCGGCCAACGTCAGCCTGGTCCACCACGTCAACCAGGCCCTGCGCGCCAACACCCTCTACACGCGCGACAAGGACTACATCATCAAGGGCGGCGAGATCGTCCTGATCGACGAATACACCGGCCGCATGATGACCGGCCGTCGCCTGTCCGAAGGTCTTCACCAGGCCATCGAGGCCAAGGAAGACGTCAAGATCATGCCCGAGAACCAGACCCTGGCCTCGGTGACGATCCAGAACTACTTCCGCCTCTACGAAAAGCTGTCCGGCATGACCGGAACGGCCGCGACCGAGGCCCAGGAATTCCTCGACATCTACAAGATGGACGTCCTGGAAGTGCCGACCAACCGTCCGGTCCTGCGCAAGGACTATGACGACGAGGTCTATCGCACCTTCAGGGAAAAGAACGCGGCCATCGCCGCCCAGATCGCCGAGTGCCACGTCAAGGGTCAACCGATTCTGGTCGGCACCGTCTCGATCGAAAAGTCCGAGGAACTGTCCGACGTCCTGAAGACCTATGAGTACAAGGTCGAGACCGGCCGCACCCTCAAGGCCGAATACGCCGGCCGCGAGAAGGAAGCGCAGAAGGTCGGCGACGACGCCTATGACATCACCTACGTCTCGGGCCGCGGCATTCCGCACAACGTCCTGAACGCGCGCCAGCACGAGCAGGAAGCCTATATCGTCGCCGACGCCGGTCTGCCCGGCGCGGTGACCATCGCCACCAACATGGCCGGTCGCGGCACCGACATTCAGCTGGGCGGCAACCTGGAGATGCGCATCCAGCGCTGGACCCAGGAACAGCGCAACATGGCCATCGAGGTCACGCCCGAGGCCCTGGCCGCCAAGGAAGCCGAGTACAAGGCCGAGATCGCGGTCCATCGTCAGACGGCCCTGGCCGCCGGCGGTCTGTTCGTGCTGGGCACCGAGCGCCACGAAAGCCGCCGCATCGACAACCAGCTGCGCGGCCGCACCGGCCGTCAGGGCGACCCCGGCACCTCGAAATTCTATCTGTCGTGCGAGGACGACCTGCTGCGCATTTTCGCCGGCGACCGTCTGGACTCGATCATGAAGTCCTTCGGCGTGGCCGAGGGCGAGGCCATCAGCCACCCCTGGCTGAACCGCGCCGTCGAAACCGCCCAGAAGCGCGTCGAAGCCCGCAACTACGACATGCGCAAGAACGTGCTGAAGTACGACGACGTCGTGAACGACCAGCGCAAGGCCGTGTTCGAACAGCGCCAGGAGTTCATGGACTCCGAGGACCTGTCGGAACTGGTCACCGACTTCCGCCTCGACGTCGTGTCCGACCTGGTCGAGCGCTACATGCCGCCCAAGGCCTATGCCGAGCAGTGGGACATGGACGGTCTGGACGAGAAGGTCCGCTCGACCCTGGGTCTGGAACTGCCGCTCAAGGACTGGGCCGCCGAGGAAGGCGTCTCGAACGAAGAGATCGAGGAGCGCATCAACGCCGCCGCCGACGCCCGCGCCGCCGAGCGTCTGGAACAGATCGGCGCCGACCAGACCCGCGGTCTGGAAAAGCAGTTCATGCTGCAGATGATCGACATGCAGTGGCGCGAGCACCTGGTCCATCTGGACCACCTGCGCGGCGTCATCGGCCTGCGCGGCTATGGCCAGCGCGACCCGCTGAACGAATACAAGACCGAAGCCTTCAACCTGTTCGAGACGCTGCTGCACGACCTGCGCCACAACGTCACCCGCTGGCTGATGACGGTCGAGTTCCGCTTCGAGGCTCCGCCCGCGATGGAGATGCCCGAGTTCCAGGAAATCCACCTGAACCCCGGCACCGGCGAAAACCAGATGACCAACCCCTCGGCCCAGAACCCGGAAGGCATGCTGACCGGCGACGACCGCTCCAAGCTGCCGGTCGAGGCCCTGCCCCTCGGCTGGGAACGCACCAGCCGCAACGCCGACTGCCCCTGCGGCTCGGGCAGGAAGTTCAAGCACTGCCATGGTAGTTTGATCTAGAAATAATGAGGCGGGTTTGCGAAAGCGGCCCGCCTTTTTCTTTGCTCTCTCCTCCACCGCCGTCATCCCGGACGACCTGAAAGGTCGATCCGGGACCCAGACGCCTAAACGATCCGCCACCTGTGCAGTCGCTCACGCCTGGGTCCCGGGCTCCGCTACGCGGCCCCGGGATGACGGAGGAACGACAGGTGACGCCGCCCCCTCCGCCCGCTAGCTTCGCCCCATGAGCTACAAAGCCCTCTTCTCGCGCGCCCTGGGTCTCGATCCCGAGCGGCTGCATTTCGCCGCCCACAGCCATCACCTGTGGCCCGACGCCAGTTTCGACGCCCAGGTCCAGGCCTGGGCCGAGGCCAACCGCTTCGCCGACCGCAAGTGGGACCTGATCTTCGGCGAGGTCATTCCCGAGGCGCAGAAGCATGTGGCGAAGGAACTGAACCTGCCCTCGCCCGACAGTCTGATCTTTGCGCCCAACACCCACGACATCCTGTTGCGCATCGTCTCGGGCGTGGAGACAAAGCCGGTGCGCATCCTGTCCACCGACGGCGAGTTTCACTCTTTCCGCCGCCAGTCGGAACGCTGGGAAGAGGCCGGCGAAGCCGTGGTCACGCGGGTGCCGCTGCATCCCTTCGCCACCTTCGCCGAGCGCTTCGTGGCGGCGGCCAAGGCGGGCGGCCATGACCTGATCCTGGTCAGCCAGGTCTTCTTCCGCACCGGCCAGGTGTTCGACGCCGTGGCCGAACTGGCGGCCCTGGCCGACCCGGCGGGCCCCTGGGTGGTCATCGACGGCTATCACGGCTTCATGGCCATGCCGACCGACCTGTCGGCGGTGGCGGACAAGGTCTTCTATCTGGCGGGCGGCTACAAATACGCCATGGCGGGCGAAGGCGCCTGCTTCCTGCATGCCCCGCCCGGCTTCTGCCCGCGCCCGGTCATCACCGGCTGGTTCGCCGAGTTCGGCCATCTGGAAGGCCCGCCCGGCGGGGTCCAGTACCGCACCGACGGCGGCCGCTTCTGGGGCGCCACCTTCGACGTCAGCGCGCTGTATCGCCTCAACGCCGTGCGCCGGATGCTGGACGAACAGGGCCTGACCACCGCCGACGTCGCCGCCCATGCGCGCGGGCATCAGGCCCGGTTCCAGGCGGCGGTGCAGACCGGCGAGGCCGGGGCCTTGTCCCACGCCGAAATCCTCAATCCGGTCGAGGGCGACGCGCCCCGCGCCCGCTTCCTGGCCCTGCGCTCGGACGAGGCCGCGCGCTGGAAGGCCGACCTGCAACACATGAACGTCGTCACGGACGTGCGCGACGACGTGATCCGCTTCGGCTTCAGCCTGTACCAGTCCGAGGAGGACCTGGAGCGGTTGATCCACGCCTGCGCCCGCCTGACGTGAGGCGTCAGAAGAAGAGGCTGTCTTCCTGACGCTGCGGTTCGGGCGCCGCTCTGGACCCGGAGGACCGGGGCGTAGAGGGCGGGATCGGACGCGGCGCAGGACGAGGTGATGCGGCGCCGGAAGTCGTAGCGGGCGGCGGCGCGACAACCGGCGCCTCGGGCTCGTCATCAAAGATGGAGCGCCAGATCGAGGTCGCCGCCCGCGGCGGCGGCTCGACGGCGGCCGACGCAGGCGGAACCGACGCCCCGGGGGCGACGGCCGGATAGGGGACGGGCGATGCCGCGGCATCGGCAGGCGGGTCCGGCTTGACCCCAGCAGGCGGCGCAGGCGCTTCGGCCACAGGGGCGGCCTCCGCCAGCCGCTGATCCGCTGCGTTCCACAGAATGGCCACGCCGAGCGCCAGCAGGATCAGGCCGATCACGGCGCCGATCAGCGATCCGATGAGCAGACGCGACAGACTGGAGGAAGCGGCGGACGACATGGCCTTTCAGGCCTAGCACCGAACAGCGGGAGGACAAGCCCCGAACGGCGGCTCAGGCGGTCAGACCGCCAGATCCAGCAGGGCGTCGCGCACGATGTCGGGATGGGTCATGGGAAAGAGATGGCTGCCGCCCGCGACAGTTTCCACGCGACGCGAGGCGACCGCGTCTTCGCCCGCCGCAACGGCGCAAAGCGAGCCGCTTTCGGCCTTCAGGATACGCACGGCGCCCGGAAACCGCCGCAGCGCCCGCCACGGATTGTGGGACTGGGCGGCATAGTTGGACGCCTCCCAGGCCGGCGTGCAGGTCAGTTCAAGACCTCGGTCCGTCTCGCTCAGGCCGTCGACGAGGTAATCGGCCAGCATCAGGTCGGACCAGCCCTTGAAGGCGCCCCGCCCGCGATAGGCGGCCAGAGCCTGCTCGCGACTGTCGAACAGGGCGCGGCGCTTACGGGTCCCGGACACGATGGGATTGCGTTCCGCCAGCCGCCCCAGCAGAGGCAGGTTCATGGCCAGGACCATCTCCCGCCGCCAGATCACCGGATCAAGCAGCAGCAGGCGCGACACCCGCCCCGGCCGTTCGGCCGCCGCCAGCAGACCGCTGGTTCCGCCGATGGAGTGACCCGCCAGAGCCACCGGCGGACCTTCGACCGCGTCCAGCAGGGCGATCAGGTCGTCGCGGTGATCCTTCCAGCTGCGCCGTCCCGCAGGCTCGGCCGGCAGCCGGGTGCGACCGTGCCCCCTCAGGTCGGGCGCCCAGATGCGCAACGCTCCGGACAGGGGCTGCAGCAGGGAGCGGTAGGCGTAGGCGTTGAAACCGTTGGCGTGGGCGAAGATCAGGTCGACGGGGCGCGCCGGATCGCCGAAATCCAGCACCGCCATCTCGCCCCCGCCCCAGCGGTTGTCGACGGGGATGGTCAGACGCCGCGGCGCCGAGAGGGCCAGGGCGTCCATCTCGGTCAGGCCGCCACGCGGCAGGCGGGGCAGCGGCCATGCCCTTCGATGGTGGTGCGCTCGATGGCGTAGCCGGCGGCGGAGGCGGCCTCCGCGAAGGCGTCGCCCCCGGCCACGGCTACTTCCTCGGTCGCCCCGCAGCAGTCGCAGATCAGGAAGGCGGCGGCATGAGCCGGCGTGTCTCCGGCGACGGCGGTGCAGGCGACATAGGCGCTGATGGAGGCGATGCGGTGAACCACGCCCCGGCGCTCAAGGAACTCGAGCGCGCGATAGACGGTCGGCGGCTTGGCCGCCTGGCCGTCAAGGCCGTAGCGGGCGATCAGGTCATAGGCCTTGACCGGCTCGCCGGCCGCCAGCAGCAGCTCCAGCACCCGGCGGCGAGGGGCGGTCATGCGCTCGCCCTCGGCGGCGCAGCGGGCCTCGACCGAGTCGATCGCCTGCGCAACCTCGGCGGCGCCGGGTCGGCTGTCGGAATGATCGTGATCGCAAGCAACGCCCATGCCCCACAGCTAAGGGGTCCCGAGCCGCATCGCAACCAGGGGCGGCGTCGCAGCCCCGCGCCCGGGACAGCGTTCGTCGAACCAACGCGTTTGCGGCGCGTCCGGCCATAGGCTAGAAGGCTCGACCTTTCTGTTCAGAGCCGATCCGACACATCATGACCGACACCACGACCCAAGCGTCCGGCCCCCTGTCCGGCAACGTCCTGTTTTACACGCAGCCGGAGCCGATCTCGTTCGAGGCGCATGGCGCCCTGGGTGTGACCCCCGCTGACAAACCCTATGCCTTTGTCGCCCAGACCAACATCGTGCCGCTGACCGTGACCGAGTTCGCGCCGGCCGCCCTGTCCTTCCCCATCATCTTCGTCGGCGATCTGAAGCAGCCCGTCGTGGCCATGGGCCTGCGCCAGGACGAAAACCTGTTCATCGAGAACGGCGACTTCCGCGCCGAGTCCTACATCCCGGCCTACGTCCGTCGTTATCCGTTCGTCTTCGCCAACGACGACACGCAAAACCGCATGATCCTGTGCATCGATCGCGCCGCCTCCTTCGTCAGCGAGAACGCCGAGATCCCGCTGTTCGAAAACGGTCAACCCAGCGCCTACGTCAACAATGCGATGGAGTTCTGCAACAACTTCGAGCAGGAGCGCCTGCGCACCGAGTCCTTCGTCAAGCTGCTGATCGATCTGGACCTGTTCGAAACGCGTGAAGCCAGCTTCACCCCGCGCAACGCCGACGGCTCGGCCGGTCCGGTGCAGAAGCTTGCCGAATACTACGCTGTCTCGGAAGACAAGCTGAAGGCCCTGCCGGCCGAAAAACTGGCCGAACTGCGCGACAACGGCGCCCTGGGCCAGATCTACGCCCATCTGGTGTCGCTGCTCGGCTGGGATCGTCTGATCGCCATGGCTTTCAATCGCGCCGCTGCGACGCCGACCGCCGCCAACGCCTAATTCGTGGGGGCCTATCGCACTTGCGCGCTGCTTGAGGCCCGCTTGAAGCCAAACATGAAAAGCCCCGCTGACGACAGCGGGGCTTTTTTCTTGGGCAGTTTCTTTATCGCCGGGCGACCAGGGCGCGGGTCAGGCAGGAGAAGACCAGCCGCCCCGCCTCGTCCAGCAGATCCTGTTGGGCGATAACGATGCCCTTTTCGTCGCCCACCGGGTCCTTGCCCATGACGGTCAGCCGGCCGCGCAGCAGTTCCCCAGGCGGCGGATTGCGCAGAAAGCGCAGGCCGTCGACCGCCAGGGTCTTGGCCCCGGCCCAATGCCCCGCCTTCTCGGCCGAAAGCCGGCTCCACAGGGCATAGACCAGAGCGTCGGGCGCGCCGTAGGCCACATCCCATCCCGGCGCGAACCGTTCGGCGAAGACGTCCAGCGCCCCCGCGTCCACCGCGCAGGCGCCCAGGGGGATGACCTGACCGACCTCGAGATCCTCGAAATGGACATGCAGCGGCTCGGTCATCCCCTCAGGCTCCTCAGGCGGCAGGCTCTTCCGAGACCCGAACCAGCAGCTTGCCGTCATGGTCGCCGGTGAACAAGCGGTTCAGCGAGGTCACCGCCCCCTCCAGACCGTCATCGACGTGGACCTTCCACTTCACCTTTCCGTCAGCCAGCCACGGCCCCATCTCCTCGACCATCTCCCTGGCCCGATGGGCGTAGTCCAGCACCAGGAAGCCCTGGACGTTCAGGCGATGGGTGATGATCCGGCTGAAGTTCGGCGACGGCGGCATGCGCGTGGCGTTGTAGCTGGAGATCAGACCGCAGACGGCCATGCGGGCATGGACGTTCAACCGGTTCCACACCGCGATCATGATGTCGCCGCCGACGTTCTCGAAATTCAGGTCGACGCCGTTGGGGGCCAGACGGTCAAGCGCCTCGCCGACATCCTCGTTCTTGTAGTCGATGGCGGCGTCGAAGCCGAGTTCCTCGGTCAGCCAGCGGCATTTCTCCGGTCCGCCGGCGATGCCGATGACATGGGCCCCGCGCTGCTTGGCCACCTGTCCGGCGATGGAGCCGACCGCCCCCGCCGCCGCCGAGATCACCAGGGTCTCGCCCGCCTTGGCCTTCAGCACGTCGGTGACGCCGAAATAGGCGGTCAGGCCGGTCATCCCCAGCACCGAGAGATTGGCGGTCAGCGGCAGGCCCGGCGCACGATGGACCGGACACAGCCCCTGTTCATGCACCACCGCGTAGTCGGCCCAGCCGCCCGACAGCGGCGTGACGATGTCGCCCTTCTTGAAACGTTCGGATCTGGACTCCTCGACCACGCCCAGGGTCAGGCCACGCATGACCTCGCCCAACCCGACGGGAGGCAGATAGCCCTGGCTGTCGTTCATCCAGGTCCGATTGGTCGGGTCCAGCGACAGGTAGATGGTGCGAACCAGGACCTCGGAATCCTTGAGGTCCGGCACCGGCGTCTCGATCAGCTCAAGGTCGCCGTCCTGGATCAGGCCCTGCGGCCTCTGACGAAGAACCCACTGACGATTGCGAAGGCTCATGGCGCGTCTCCAATGCGTTTTCTTTGAGAACTCATAGTGGCGGATGCACAGCCCCTGTCGAGGGGATTCCAAAGAAAAAGCGGACCGTTTCAGGTCCGCTTGAAGTGGCGTCATCGAGAATGAGGAGCGGAGGCGACGGACCGGCGAACCGGTCAAGTCGGGGGGGCTTTGTCGCCTCCGCCTTCCTCAAACGGTCGCATGTCGATCCGGTTCCGCTTCCGTAAGACATGTCCATCGGAACGACGGCCTGCCGGGCGACGTTGCTAGACTGTTAGAGGAGAGACCACCGGAGACTGCGATGACCCATCAGGATCCCCATTCCCATTCCGCCGACGCCGTTGAACATCATGCGCCGATCGAGGCGCAGTATGTGCGGCAGGGCCGGGGCGGAAGACGCATCCTGTGGCTTTTGATCGTATCCGCCGGGGCCGCGGCCGTGCTGCTGCTGGGCATGTGGCTGCTCAGCAATAGCGGCTTCCAGACAGTCAATGCCGACGCCGGAGGCACGCGAGAAGATTCCGCCCCCTTTGACGCCCCCGCGCCGGCTTCAACCCCTGCGGCGATCCCCGGCACACCATCGACCTAGGCCCGACGAAAAGACCCCGACAGCGAACTGTCGGGGTCAGACGTCGTCATCGTCGGAGAATCAGGCGGCCTGTTTCTGTCGCGACGGATGGAAGAAGAGCGCCTGACTGATCGCAGCCTTCACGGTTTCCGGCTGGAAGGGCTTGGTGATCAGGAAGGTCGGTTCCGGCCGTTCGCCCGTCAGCAGTCGCTCGGGGAAAGCGGTGATGAAGATGACCGGCACGTCGAACCGTTTCAGGATGTCCTTGACGGCGTCGATGCCCGACGAGCCGTCGGCCAGCTGGATATCGGCCAAGACAAGGCCCGGGCGATGTCGGGTGACCGCGTCAACCGCTTCGTCATGCGTGGTGGCGGTGCCCGTGACCCTATGGCCCAGTTCCCGCACCAGACTCTCGATGTCGGCCGAGATTATGGCTTCGTCCTCAATGATCAGCACGTCGGTGGCCAGTTCGGCGTCGATGTCTGACTGGGCCTCGGCGATGAATTGCTCGACCGAGCGCGGATCGACGCCGAGAATTTGCGCCGCTTCGGAAGGCGTGAAGCCTTCAAGGGCGGTCAGGAGAAAGGCCTGACGCGAGCGCGGCGAAATCCGCATCAGACGGCGGGCCGCGTCATCATCCGCCTCCAGACCGCTGACATCCTCAAGCCGGGCGCCCGTCGACGACCAGATGGTATGGAAGACGTGATAGAGGGCTACGCGCGGCGTCATGTCGGTCGGCAGTTGGCGTTCGCCAGCGGCGAGCGCTTCCAGCGCGACGCGCACATAATTATCACCCGTGATCTGATCGCCCGTCAGCGCCCGCGCATAACGGCGGACGTAGGGCAGATGCGGCGCCAGCCTGGCCAATAGACTCATACATGTTTCCCCGACAGTCAGCGCCTCCGATCTGGAGACGCCCAGTTCTGCCAGAACGTGTCGGAGGCGCAACGGTTCCAAGGCGTCGGGGGAAGCTTGAGCATAAAAACACGCAGACCCAGGAACTCTTGAAGAGAAGCGGCGTTTTCCGCTTCCATGAACCATACCTCCAGGCTTGGGCGGCGGCCGATACTCCATGATCAATCCTAAGGAAACCACCCCGCGTCCTGACGCGCCCGCGTCCAGGGACAATGGGTTGGAAGAAGTGCGCCTGCGCCAGCAGGCCATCGGCGTGAAGCTGCGCCATATGTTCGACCAGGTGGTGAACGAACCGGTTCCCGACGAATTCCTGGACATTCTGCGACGGGCCGACGAGCGGTCATCGACCAAGGAGGGGCAGTGAGCATCTCCAGCGCGCCGCCCAAACCGCCCTCGGCCGACGACGCCGGCTTCAAGAAGGAGCTGGTGACGCTCATCCCTCACCTGCGCGCCTTCGCCCGCACCCTGACAGGCGACCCTACGGCCGCGGACGACCTGGCCCAGGAAGCCATGATGAAGGCGTGGGACGCCCGCGCCAGCTATCAGATGGGCACAAACATGAAGGCCTGGACCTTTATGATCCTGCGCAACCAGTTCTATTCGGAAAAGCGCCGGTCCTGGCGCCAGACCCAGCTGGATCAGGAAGCCGCCGAGCGGACCCTGGTGGCGGTCGACGACCCCGAGGCGCCCGTCGCTCTGGACGAGCTGCGCCAGGCCCTGAAGACCCTGCCCGAGGAACAGCGCGAAGCTCTGATTCTGGTCGGGGCCGGGGGCTTCGCCTACGAGGAGGCCGCTGAAATCTGCCAGTGCGCCGTCGGCACGGTGAAGAGCCGGGTGTCGCGCGCCCGCAAGGCCCTGGCGGCCACGCTGGAGCGTGGCGGCTATGGCCGTGACGGCAAGGCGGCTGGCGACGCCATGCGCTCGATTCTGGCCGACGCCGACAGGCTGAGCGGCGCCAGGCAGGGCTGACGGCGGGTGGTGCGGTTCGCCCGCGCATGGGGCTTTCGGCTGGGTCGACCGAGCGTTCACGGCATTCGCTTCCGCATGGGCCTGGCCATGGCTGTGGCCCTTCTGCCCATCCTCGTCCTCAGCGGCGTCCAGACCCAGGCCGAGTTCCGGCGCCAGGCCGAGGATCGTCGCATCGACCTGCAACTGGCGGCCGAACGCAGCGCCGCCGACGCCAAGGCGCGCATCGAAAGCACCGTGGTCCTGCTCCAGGCCCTGGCGCCGGAGGCGGCCGGCTTCTATTGCGAGCCGCGACTGACCGCACTGGTGGATAGGCTCGACGCCCTGTCGGCCCTGCACCGCTACAGCGCGACCGGAGAACCCGTCTGCGCCTCGCGCCCCGGCCCGGGCGTTGCCACCACCCTGCCCGCCGCCGACGTGCGCGGCCAGGACTGGTATCAACGGCTGAAGATGGGCGAAGACATGGTCGTGGCCCGCGCCCCCGACGCCCCCGCGTCGCTGATCGTCGCCGTTCGTTCCGAGCGCCCGCTGGGCGCCTTCCAGGGCGCGATCGCGGCGGTGATTCCGCTGACGGCGCTGCAGCCCGACATCCGCGATCCGGCCCTGCCGCCCGGCGCCCAGTCGGCCCTGACGGACGCCATGGGCCGCATCCTGGTCGCCACCGATCCCGCCGATTTCAGCGACGACCGCGCCATCGCCGCCTGGGTCAAGCACGCACGACAGGGCGATGCCGCCCTGTTTGAAGGCCGCGACGCCCGGGGCCGCAAAAACGTTTATGCGGGCACGGCCCTGGCCGGCCGCGACCTGTTCGTCCTGCTGTCGGCGCCGGCCTCGGGGCTGCTGTCCTGGGCGCGGCTCAACCCCATCGGCTCCTTCCTTCTGCCCCTGGCCGCCTGGCTGGTCGCCTTCCTGGCGGTCATGCTGCTGTCCGAGCGGGTCGTCATCCGCTGGCTGGTCTATCTGGAGCGGGTCGCCGCCATCTATGCGCGAGGCCGGTTCTCCGTTCGGCCGGTCCAGGCGGAACACGCCCCCGCCGAAATCCGCGTCCTGGCCCGCACCCTGGGGACCCTGGGCGACACCATCACCCGCCGTGACAAAGATCTGCTGGACTCGCTGGACGAGAAGGACGCGCTGATGCGCGAGATCCACCACCGGGTGAAGAACAATCTCCAGATCATCTCCTCCCTGCTGTCGATGCAGCAGAGGGCGGTGACCGACCCGGCCGCGCGCGCAGCCCTGGGCGATACGCGTCAGCGGATCACGGCGCTGGCCCTGATCTACCGCACCCTCTACCAGTCCGAGGACATTCGCGCGGCGGACTCGCGCACCTTCCTGACCGAACTGGTCGGGCAACTGATCGCAGGCGAGGCCATGCGCGGCCCCCTGGTGACCAGCACGGTCGAGGCCGACGCCATCATCATCGACCCGGATCGGTTGGCCCCGGTGGCCCTGTGGCTGGTCGAGGCCGTCTCCAACGCCCAGAAGCACGCCTTCGCCGGGCGCGGCGGCGACCTCAAGGTCCGCTTCAAGGTCATGGGCGAGACCAGCGTCCTCGAGGTTCAGGACGACGGTCCCGGCGTCGCCGACAGCGACACGGCCGGTGTCGGCCGCACCTTGATGAACGCCTTCGCCAAGCAACTGCGCGGTCAGGCGGAAATGCTCGAGGCGCCCGGCGGCGGCTCCATCGCCCGGCTGACCTTCGTCACGCCCGAAGCTTCCGGCCCCGCTGCGCCCGAACACCCGAATCGATGACAGCTTTGCAGGAACCGCGGCGCCGCGCCTGCGTTGATTTCAACGAGGGCGTTACGTGGCGCCCGCCCCTCCACAGGAGCCGATCATGCGCAAACTATTCGTTCTCGCCGCCGCCGCCGCCCTTCTGACCACCGCCGCCTGCAACACCATCGCCGGTGTCGGCAAGGATACCCAGGCGGCCGGTTCGGCCGTCGAAGGCGCCGCCAGGGACGCCAAGAACTAGTCTCCGGTCCTTCTGGCCCGTCTCACCCCCGTCGCGCACAGCGTGGCGGGGGTTCGTGTGTCGGGCTCGCGCCGGCGCAAAATGGCCATACGAACCGCAACGCCCGTCACGGCCTCCTGTCGCCACTGGTCGATTCATGAGTGCGGGTTTAGCCTTTGCTTACCCTGCCTTGAGGGTCAGCCGTTCAGAGATCAAGCCCATGCGTGTCGGCGTCCCCCGCGAGATCAAGACCAATGAACATCGCGTCGGCCTGACGCCCACGGCGGCGCGCGAATACGTCGCCCACGGCCACGAGGTTCGGATCGAAACCGGAGCGGGTCTGGGGGCGGGCTTCCCCGACGCCGACTACGTCAAGGCAGGCGCGACCATCGTCGCCGATGCCGAAACCGTCTTCAACGACAGCGACCTGATCGTGAAGGTCAAGGAGCCGCAAGCCGTGGAATGGGCGCGACTCCGCGAGGACCATATCCTCTTCACCTACCTGCATCTGGCGCCCGATCCCGAGCAGACCCGGGGCCTTCTGGCCTCGAAATGCGCCGCCATCGCCTATGAGACGGTGACGGACAGGAACGGGGGCCTGCCCCTGCTGGCGCCCATGTCCGAGGTGGCCGGTCGGATCGCGGTCTTCTCCGCCGCCGAGACCCTGTTGAAGCACAACGGCGGCATGGGCCTGCTGTTCTGCGGCGTGCCCGGCGTGGCCCCGGCGCGGGTGCTTGTGCTGGGCGGCGGAGTCGTGGGGCTGAACGCGGCGCGGATGGCCATGGGCCTGGGGGCGGAGGTGGTGGTGCTGGAGCGGTCCATTCCCCGCATGCGCGAAATCGATGAACTGACCGGCGGGCGAGTGGTCACCCGCTATTCCTCGCTCGCGGCCATCGAAGAGGAGTTGGTCAGGGCCGACGTGGTGATCGGGGCGGTTCTGGTTCCGGGCGCGGAGGCGCCGACCCTGGTGCGCCGCGCCCAGTTGAAGTTGATGAAGCCGGGCAGCGTCCTGATCGACGTGGCCATCGACCAGGGCGGCTGCTTCGAGACGTCGAAGCCGACGACGCATGAAGACCCGACCTATGTCGTCGACGGGGTGGTGCACTACTGCGTGGCCAACATGCCGGGCGCCGCGCCGCGCACCAGTTCGGAAGCTCTGAACAACGCCACCCTGCCGTTCGGTCTGGCCCTGGCGGATCATGGGCTGGCGGCTCTGGAGAGAGACCCCCATCTGGCGCGCGGGCTGAACGTGCTGAAGGGCGCGATCACGCATTGGGCGGTTGCGTCGGGGCTTGGGGAGGGCTTGCACGACCCGTACGGGGTCTGGTCGGAAGGGCAGGACTAGTCTGGAGGGGCGCAGAACGCAAAAAGCCCCGCGGCTTTTGGCGGCGGGGCTTTTGGGTCTTTGGGTGCGGGAGCAGGATTTGAACAAAACCTCACAGGAGAAATTTGCTTCAATGCTTGAGTGTTTGTTTCGCTAGCGCGATTAGGCGATCTCTGGTCGATCATTTGAGACCAGAAGTTCAGCGGCGCGTCTGGCGCATAGGCGAAAAATTCCCACTCGAGTTTGCAGCATGCGGATCCGTGGTTCGAGTTGGAGGTTAGACCTGGGCGATCTCGAGAGCGCAGGACAGGTTATCGCGAGAGGTGTATGCTTATTATACGATGCGACCAAATTTGACGCATCATGCTGGCACCCTTGGCTGCCGTCTTGGAATTACCGCGCTCCATGTCCCTCGTCTCCCCCCCTCTGAGGCCGCCGATTTATCTGGATGGTCATGCCACGACGCCGTTGGCACCCGAGGTGGCGACGGCGATGGAACCCTGGTGGCATGAACGATGCGCCAACGCCCATTCTCCGCACGCGGCCGGGCAACGGGCCGCGGCAGCCGTCGAAGAGGCTCGGGCCAAGGTTGCGGACCTGATCGGCGCGAACGCCAACGAGACGATTTTTACCTCGGGCGCGACCGAGGCTAACGTCATCGCGATCGCAGGCACGGCGCGCGCCGCGTTACGAGGCGGCGACCCCCGCCGCGAAATTCTCGTCTCGGCAATTGAGCATAAAAGCGTTCTAGAAACCGCCGCCCGAATTCGCGACGAAGGTTTCAAGCTTGTCGTCGCGCCTGTCCTGGAGACAGGCGTCGTCGACCTCGAAGCCCTAGCGCGTCTCGTGACGTCCGAGACGTTGTTGATGTCCATCATGGCCGCCAACAACGAGATCGGCGTGGTGCAACCTCTCGCCGAGATCGCCCGGATTGCACGCTTGGCAGGCGCGCTACTCCACGTTGACGCCTCACAGCAGGCGGGCAAGACGCCGCTCGACTTGAGCCTCGCCGACTTCGCGAGCCTGTCTTCTCACAAGATGTACGGGCCCGTCGGCGTCGGCGCCCTGTTCATCTCGTCCGCAGCAGCGCTTCAACCCGAGCCAATTTTTGCGGGCGGTGCGCAGGAGCGTGGTTTTCGGCCTGGCACACTGCCTGTGCCCCTGATCGTGGGCTTCGGAGCCGCCGCCGAGCTTGCGAATGAGCAGCTGAATAGGGACACAATCCATAGTCATAAGCTCGTTGATCGCTTGGTAGCCGGGCTCCGCGCTCGACAAGTATCTATGGATATCAATGGCTTGAAGGCAGAACGCCTGCCAGGAAGTCTCAGCCTCCGCCTGCACGGCTGCGACGCCGCCTCCATGATCGCTCGCCTGTCCCCCGTGGTGAGCCTTGCCGAGGGTTCAGCCTGCACGAGCGGGCAGATCACACCCTCGCATGTGTTGACAGCCTTGGGACAGACGCCTGAGGCCGCGTCGGAAACCGTGCGCATCTTTTGCGGACGATATAACACGGCAGACGAAATAGATGTGACGATCGACGCGATCGCCGCCGCCGCAAGCGCCGAGACCATTGCCCACTGGACAGGTTCTCCAGTAGGATCGTCTCATGAAAGACGAGCTTCTCGATTCTGAAACGCGGCTTCAGTTCGCCGGGCATGAAACCTTCCCGCTACGCCTGTTGTGGCTGAAGAAGGCGCATGATGCGATCGCCGCCGATGGAATGGCGCGGAGAACATTCCACGAACGCGAAGCCATCGCCCGGTTCGGCGTCGGCAAGAACATGGCGCTGTCGATGCGCCATTGGGTAGTCGCCTCACAGATGGCGGAGCCCGTGGATCTTTTTCACAAGCCCACGCCTCTGGCGGAGCTTATCCTGAACGACGGCGGGCTCGACCCTTATCTGGAAGCCCCCGCGACGCTCTGGCTCATTCACGCGACGCTCGCCGGCGCGCCCCTGCCCTGCACGACCTTCTACTACGCCTTCAACCTGCTCAATCAGGTGGAATTCGACCGGGAAAGCTTGAACCAGGCGGTCTTCGACCTCGCGCAGAAGCGCAAGGCGCGGGCGACCGCCGAGACCATCAAGCGCGACGTCGAAGTCTTCCTGCGGTCCTATGTCAGCCGCAGCGCGGATAGCGAGGACGCCGCCGAGCCCTTGCTCGCCGAACTCGGGCTCATCCGGGACGCGCGGCTTTCGGGTCAGTATGAGTTCGTGCGCGGACCCCAGCCGAGCCTCCCAGACGAGATATTCGTCGTACACCTGCAGAGGTTCTGGGCTCGGCTTGGTCGCATTCCGACCCTGACCGCCGAGGCGATAGCCTATGGCCCCGGGAGCCCGGGACGGGTCTTCAAGCTCGACGAGGACAGCGTCGTGACCCGTCTCAATCGCCTTGCAGATCTGACCGATGGTGCCTTCGCCTGGACGGACACCGCCGGCCTGCGGCAGGTCAACTTCGAGGGCAAGGGGATCGATGAACTCGCCATGATCCGCGCGGCCTATGCGAAGGAGACCGTGCAATGATCACGCTCGCAGACCTTGTCTCTGTTGAACGTCGCTTCGGCCTGTCAGCCCGTCTCGACTCCGATCTCAACGGCACGCCGCCCCTCAGCGGCTATGTCATGCAGGCGAGCGTCGGAAAGGCGCTGCAGACGATGACGGACGGCCTCATCGAGGCGGAGCGTCGAGCTTTCACCTGGACGGGGCCGTACGGCGGCGGCAAATCCTGCGCGGCCCTGCTAGTCGCCAGCCTCGTTGCAGGATCGCCGGAGCAGAAGACGCTCGCGCACGAGATCGTCGGCCCCGAGACCGCAGACGCCTTCACCCGCGCCTTCCCCAACGGCAAGGGCGGGTGGAAGGCGATCGCCCTTACCGGTCGACGGGCGCCGCTGCTGCCGGACATGGCGGATGCCTGTCAGGCGGCGCTGGGCTGGGATGACGCAACCACGGCCAGGGCCACCAAGGACGACCGTCTTCTGATCCAGCTTCTGGAACGCGAGGCGAAGTCGCGCGCGGGGCTGCTGATCATTCTCGACGAGCTCGGCAAGAGCTTCGAACACGCGGCCACCCACGGCGGGGACATCCATCTGCTCCAGGATCTGGCAGAGCGCGCCAACCGGTCGGACGGGCGCATTGTCGTCATTGGCGTTTTGCACCAGTCCTTCGATCAATACGCTGACCGCCTCGGACGTGGCGGGCGTGAGGACTGGGCGAAGGTTCAGGGTCGGTTCCAGAACATCCCCTTCGTGGCCCAGGCCGACGAAGTCGCAGCCCTCCTCGCCCACGCCATCGAAGCGAAGACGCCTCAATCCGCCCAAGGGCTCGCCGCGGACGTCGCCCAGGCCGTGGCGAAACGCCGTCCCGTCGATATAGAGGCGCTCACGCGCACGCTGTTCGCGGCTTGGCCGCTTCATCCGATCACCACCCTGCTGCTCGGCCCGGTATCACGTCAGCGCTTCGCGCAGAACGAGCGCAGCGTCTTCGGCTTCCTGTCGTCGTCCGAACCCCACGGTTTCCAGGAGCATCTGGCGACCACGAATGCGGACGCGGGACATGTCTGGTTCGGACCGGACCAGCTCTGGGACTATCTGGTCGCCAATCTGGGATCGGCGCTGTCCGTCGGCCCCGATGGCAGCCGCATGAGTCTCGCGCTCGAGGCCATCGAACGCGCCGCCCTGCACGGTCCGCTTCATGCTCGCCTCGTGAAGACCGCCGCTTTGGTGGAGTTCTTCCGCAATGGATCCGGCCTGGCGGTTGCCGACGACTTCCTCGTCCTCAGCGCCCCGGATGTGCCCGCGAATGCGATCAAAGCCGCACTCGGCGACCTCACGGACCGTGCGATCCTGATCCGCCAGCCGCGGCTTGGCGGCTATGCCCTGTTCGCCGGCAGCGACTTCGATCTTGAAGACGCGATCAATCGGCAGATCGACGTCCTCGACCCCGAGGTGCTCTACGACCTCCCGTCGCGCCTCGGGGTCGGCCCGATCGCCGCCAAACGGCACTATTTCAAAACCGGCGCCCTGCGAACCTTCGACGTGACGGTTCTGCTGGCGCAGGATGACACCGGGGGCGTCGAGCAGTGGGCCGCTCGCGCGGTGACACGCCTCGCCAAGCGCGCCCGCAAGGCCGCGGGATCGCTGATCCTGCTGATGCCCGAAACCACCAGCTTCGAGATCTCCCCGGCCGAAGCCGCGAAGGCTCTGTCTGCGGCGCTCGAAGAGCGCCGCCAAGTGGCGGCGGTCGCCGTCGCGAACGATGTCGCCCGCGTCGGCGATCATGTCGCCGAACTCTATGCGCTGGAGCGCATCGAGAAGAGCCACCCACAGCTTGAGGGAGATCGGATCGCGCGGCGCGAGGTCTCGGCCCGCCGCGCCCAGATCACGGACGCCGTCCGTCGCGAACTGACCGCGGCGCTCGTGAGCGCCGAATGGTGGAGCCTCGGCCAACGGGCCAGCGACCTCGACGGCAGGCCGCTGAGCTTCATCGCCTCCGATGTCGCGGATGGTGCCTTCTCCTCGGCTCCGATCATTCATTCGGAACTGCTCTGCAGGGACCGGCCATCCACGAGCGCCATGGCCGCTCTGCGCGGACTGGCGCATCGGATGGCCCTGCACCCTGATCAACCCGAGTTGGGCATTGAAGGCTTCTCGGCCGACATGGGACTCTATCTGACCCTGCTCGAACCTCCCGGCCTCCATCGACCCGATCGCAGCAGGGCCTGGGGATTCCGGGACCCGAAATCGAACAAGGCCGGCGAGTCTCTCGGTCCGGCCTGGTCGCTGCTCGGCGCGTCCGGACGTCAGTCGCTTGAAACAATCTACCAGACCTGGTCGGAGCGCCCTTACGGCATCAAGCGCGGCGTCATGCCGGTGATTGCGCTCGCCTATATTCTCGCGCATCGGAACAGCCTCGCCGTCTATCTGGACGGCGTCTATCAGGCCACGATCGACGACGTTTTCGTCGACAAGATGATGCAGTCGCCCAAGCTGGTTGAGCTGCAGAAGGTCTCCCGCGCCGCCAAGGACCGGGAGCTTATCGCCCGCCTCTCGCAACTGCTGTCGACCGAAGGTCGCGAGGTCGATCCTGCCGCCCTGCCGGTGGCTTCAGCCCTCTTCCAGCGTTACCAGGCTCTGCCCCAGTGGACGCAACGAACCGCGACGCTTTCAGAGGGCGCGCAGCGCGTTCGCGACATCGTACTTCGGGCTTCGGATCCCGAAGCGCTTCTGTTCACGGATCTGGCCGCGGCGCTCGCCGATGTTCCCGAGCCGGCCTCTGCGATCGCCACGGCGCTTGAGGAGGCGGAACAGGCCTATCCTGCGATGTTGGCGAACTTCACGGATGCCTTCGCCCAACATCTGGGTGTCGAGGACGGTCGCTTCGAGGAGCTGGGGCCTCGCGCCCTGGCCGCCTCGGGGGTCACCGCTGACCTTCGTCTGGATGCGTTCGCGACGCGCGCCGGTGCCTTCGCTACCGGGGACGGCGACATCGAGGGCCTGGCGAGCCTGCTCGTCCATCGCCCGCCCCGGAACTGGACCGACCGCGAACACCGACAGGCCTCGTTCGAGCTTGCCCGACTCGCAATCCGTTTCCGCGAGGCGGAGAGCTTCGCCGGCCTGAAGGATCGGCCGCCGACGACAAGAGCGATCTCGGTCATGGTCGGCGTCGATCCTAGGGACAAGCCGCTGGCCCAAGCCTTTGCGGTCACCGAGGACGAACTCAATCAGGCTGACGAACTGGCGGCTGAGTTCCTGGCCCGGATCAAGTCTCGGACTGCTCCGTCCACCGTAGGCATGGCGGCGCTTGCCCGCGCCGTCGAAGAGTTGAGCAAGCTCGCGGCTGAAGAGCCCGAACTGGAGGACGCGTAATGGTCCGCGAACGTCATATCCTCGGCATTTCGGGGGGCCGCGACAGCGCCGCCCTCGCCGTCCACATGCGCCAGACGCGTCCCGAACTTGACCTCGAGTATTTCTTCACAGACACCGGCAAGGAGCTGCGCGAGGTTTACGACTTCCTCGACCGGCTCGAGGGCTTCCTCGGCAAGCCGATCGCGCGCCTGAACCCCGACCGCGACTTCGACTTCTGGCTGGACGAATACAACCATTTCCTGCCGTCGGCGCGGACGCGCTGGTGCACCCGCCAGCTCAAGCTCAGGCCGCTCGAACACTGGCTGCGCGCCGACCTCGCCGCCGGCGTCCAGATCCACTCCTACGTCGCGATCCGATCCGACGAACCGCACCGGGACGGCTATCAGTCGACCCATCCCGGCATGAGGGTTCATCTGCCGCTGCGCGAGGCCGGCATCGACCGTCGCGGCGTGATCGAGATGCTCGAGAGCGCCGGTGTCGGCGAGCCGGAATACTACAAGTGGCGCACCCGCTCGGGCTGTACCTTCTGTTTCTTCCAGCAGAAGATCGAATGGGTGCGGCTGATGTCAGCGGATCCGGCGGCTTTCGAAGAGGCGAAGGCCTATGAGAAGTCTGCGCTCGAGCACGGCTCGCCGTTCACCTGGAGTCAGGGCGAAAGCCTCGAAGATCTGAGCCGCCCGAAGCGGATCGCGGCCATCGAGGCTGACTATGAGGTGCGCAAGGAACGGCTTCTCAGCCGCCGCCGCCGCAACCCGCTTGCGGCCCCCGAAAGCGAGCCGAGCGTCGATGACGTCTACGGAATCGATGAGGCCTTCGCGAGCTGCGTCACCTGCCACAAGTGATCAGGGCTTGAGCCAGCCCACGATGCGGTCGTAGGCGAGCTCGGCGATCCGGGTCGACCTCTGATCGATCATGTCGAGCGACCATTCGCTCGGCACAGCCGCGATCGCCTTGCACATTCGCATAAAGGACGCGCCGCCGAGGAGCGCCTCCGCCTTCTTGCTGACGGTCAGCCCCTTGGCCCCGAAGGTGTCATAGATGGCCTCGGCATCGGCCGGGGTTTCGGCGCAGAGGTATTGATAGATCAGCTGCTTGTGCTCCCAGCCCTTGTTGCCGAGCATGGTGTTCTCTGCGCCTGGCAGCAGGATCAGATTGCCGAGGCGATGGATAGTCTGGGGGTCCTCATAGATCTCGTCCTTCCAGAGTCCGCCCTTGGGCGACTGTGGTGCGATGTGCTCGGCGGAGACATGGCTGTCGGCGCCCCAGGCCCGCGTCTGGACGGTCGGTGCCAGGCCCTTGGTGCCTCGAATAATCAGGCCGGGGACCTTCGGATCGCCCGTCGCGTCATCACTCGCAGCCAGCAGGAGGAAGCGGGCCACCTCGCGCGAAGCTTCATACACCGGATTGCGCGCCGCGCTCTTCACCCAGGCGTCCCGGTCGGCGAAGACCGAAGACAGCTTGGTCCAGAGCATCCGCTTGTAGCCGCTGAGCGAGGCCGCTCCGAGCTGATCTTCCTTTGGATGTTTGGCCAGGGGGAGGATGTTGTCGGCAGGCTGGCCTGTCAGCATGACCGAGCGATAGACGGAATCGATGTTCTCGGTGGTCCGGTAGGCGCCGCGCCACAGCATGGAGAAGGCCGTGGTGGCGCGAACGGCCGCGGCGAAGTCCGCCTTCTTCTGCTCCGCCGTCTCTGCGTCGGCCTTACGGTACTCGTCATAGAAGCGCGACAGGGCGCCGACGGTGACATTGTGCTTCAGCGCCCGAAGCGCTTCGAAGCAGAAGCCGGTCTCGTCGTCGAACTTCCCGAAGCCCTCGAGCTCGGGATCCTGCTGCGGGCTGCTCCACCCGGACCGCATGAAGGCGGTCAGATTGGCCAGGGAGGTGACGACGCTGCGCTTCTCGTCGCGGTCGAGCGCTTCGAAATAGTCCCTCAGATAACGCCGCTGATCGCTAAGGTTCTTGGGCAGTTTTTCGCCCGTCTCCGCCAAGGCGAACGGAATGAACAGGTCCATCGTCGCCTTTTGACGATCCCGCGCCTTGTCGAAATCGTTCAGATACTCCTCGACCCGCTGCACCTGAACAAAGGACGGCGAGTCCTTGTAGCCCTCCAGGCCTTCGGCCTCGATAACCTTCGGCTTGAAGGTCTCGAACGCCGTCAGGGGTTCGCCGGTCGTGTTCAGAGCCTCAAACATGTCGAAGGCGTCGTCTTCCGACTGGGTGGTGACTACCGTCAGCGCCATGCGCGTATTGAAATATTTGTGGAAAATCAAACTGCGCAGCAGGGCCGTGTAGGTCGAGAACAGCGCGTGTCCCGACTCCTGCGTCACGAAGGTCACGACTGCCGGCGCCGGCGCGAAGTTCCACAGGGCCTTCATGAAGCCCTCGTTCTGGATGGCCTGCTGGATGTCGGGGAAGTCGACATCGTCCGGCTTCTTATTGGTGAAGACGTTCAGCCGGTTGCGGATGTAGTCGAAGACTTCGGCCACGGTGTCGTGACCCGGCTCGGTCAGGGCGCTGACGTCCGCCTTGGCGTATTTGAAAGGCTCGCCGGCGTTGGTTTCGATGTGGGTGATGTAGGACCAGATCAGACGGGCGACCGGGGACCGGTAGTGGGCCTGGCTCCCCTTGCGGGACCAGACGTCGTCATAGGCCCGGATGATGCGCGGATAGTAGCGATTGATCTCCGGCACGCCGGTGTTCTGGTCGAGCACGAAGGTGTTCCGCAGCTCGGCCAGGACCTGTTTCGTCTCGTCGATGATCCATTCGAACGCCTCGCCCTGCTGCTTCGACACCTTCTTCAGCAGGACGCTGAGGTGGGCGTGCATGGCGAGGTTCATCATGATTGCCGTGCTGATGCGCTGCTGCCCATCGATCAGCGTCATCACCTTCTGGGCGACCTCGGACTGGAAGACGGGCTGCACGGTCACCAGGTTGGTGTCGTGGATGGCGATGATCGTCCCCAGGAAGCTAATGGCACTGGACCGCGTCATCAGGTGGTCCAGGCCGTTCACCGCGTCCTCGACCAGCCGGTCGACGTTCTTGCGGTCCCATGCGTAGGCGCGCTGATAGGCGGGGATGTAGCAGGCCTGCCCCGGCATGTTCAGGAACTGGTACAGGTTCTCCGGACGCGCCTTGAAGATCTGATCGATTTGAGCTGACATCTGTTCTCGCCGGAGCCGGGTCGTCTGCTGCGACCCCTGATTGATTCCAGGCGCGAGTCCAAGCGGAAACCGGCGCCGTGTCCAGTGGGCGCGTGAAACATCGTGACCCGTAGACTCTCGGGTCCCGGAGCAAGCGACGAGATGGCCGCAGCAGAAAACAGAACCCGCCAAACCGAATGCCTGAAGACCGATGAAAGGCGGATCGAAGCGCCGCTGTGGCAACGCTGGATGGATCATGTCTCGAAGAGCCGAAGGGGTTTCGCTGAGCTCCATCGATCGACCCCCTCACCAACGAAACCGCCAGCATGAGCGTGCTCGCCGCCGCCGCGTCGCGCAGCGGGCTGTTCGCCATGACTGACTACGTCTGCGACAAGCATCAGAAGGACCGGCGTAAGAGGCTCAGACGCGGGCGCGCGGACCTCTGGGTGGGGAACTCGATCTGCACTTGGGCTTTCGAAGCGAAGCAGATCCGATGCCGGCCGGGCGTCAGGCTCACCACCCTCGAGGCCAGACTCGAGCTTGCACGTCACAACGCGGGCGAGTTGCCGGAGTCCGAGGGCGACCGCCTTTTTGGCATCCTAGTGGCCCCACTTCCGGACGGCGTCAGCATACCCAAGCTCGAGGATTGTCTGACTAATTTCGCCCAGAAAGCAGATTTCGCCTGGCGGATCGGGGGCGGCGCCAGACCGGCCTATGTGTACTTCAAAGCCGTCTGATCTATATCAAGCATGAAAAAGGAAGGCCGAGGCCTCCCCTTCTCACATCTGCGCCGAAGCAATCAGATCACACCGTTGATCTTGCCCATCAAGGTGTCGACGAACTTGCCCCAGTCGGCCGTCAGGTCGTCATATCCCTGCGGGTCGGTCGACATCGACTGGGCCTTGCCATAGGCGATCACCATCAACGCCAGCCCTTCGACCGCCCTGCGCGCGGCCTTCACGGCGTCGTCGCCGTTAACGGCGCCGGGATCCCGTTCCGCAATATCGCGAAGCGGCTGCCACAGCTCGCGATAGAAGCGATGGCGCGTGTTCAGGCGGATGATGACCTGGTTGTTCAGGTGCTTCACGTCGATGAACATCTTGCCCGGGAAGTCGACCGACTCGATCACGAAGGGCAGGTCGCGGATTCGATCGATGTATTCCTCGATCTCTTCCTCCTTTTCCCGCCCCGTGTCCGCCGCCAGAGATTTCAGTTCCTCGTTGACCTGGTCCTCGGAGACCTCAGGTCCCTGGCCATCCGGCATCGACGCGTTCACGCCGGCGGCCGCCCCCATGATCGGACCGTGTTCGCCGTCGTGTTCCTTGTCGTTACGCGCGACTTCGCCCCAGCGCTCCTCGATCAAGTCTCGAGCGGTCTTGACGATCTCCGTCAGCCGGCTCCGGAGCTTCTCCCGCAGCTCACCGTGAGGTTCGACGCCTCGCTTGACGTTCCGCACCCCGAAGTATTCGTCCAGCTCGGGCCTGAACGCCACCTCGATCCCGATGAAGCGGTCCTGAACCGCCACTGATCGTCCGAAGATCCTAGGCACGTTGTTGTAGGCGATCTCGCGATCCAGGCGCGTGAAACTGATGCAGCCTTCGTTCTCTGGAACCCGGAGCTGTTTGGCCAGCTTGTCACCGCCCATCCCGCGCTTGCGCGTCACCGCCTGCGGATAGAGCGTCACGCGAAGCGTTGCGGCAGCGCCGCCGACTTTGATCTTCTCGTCGGCGAGGACCTTCGCTTCGAACGCGGAGGCGGGGAGTTTATCTCCCTGCTCCCGCGCCGCGTTGGCTTTGCGAAGCACCTGCTCTGCCCAGGTGCCCTTCATCAGGAAGAGCGGATCGTGCGGCAGCAGCTTCGTGCCGTTGACCTGCAGCTCGAAGCCGCCGTCGAGGAACACCCGGAAAATGCGTGACAGCTCCTGCTGAAGTTCGAGGACCAGCTCATCGAAGTTCGCGGCCGCACGACCGCTCTCCAGACGATCGACCTGACTCCAGACCACGAGGGTACCGGCACCAGCCGGAGCAATATCGATCAGGTCGGCCGGGATCTCGGCCGCGACCGGCGGCTCGACGCCGACGGACTGGCCCGTCCTCTTCTCGTGCTCGATGGACGCCATCAGATCGAAGGTCACCTGTTTCCAGGGCTGATCCGCTTCTGCGCGGCTCCAGACGTTGATCCGCGTAGCGAAGTTCAGGGCCGCCAGCTTCGCACCGACGCCGTATTTGCCGATCGTGTCCGTGCGCATGTAGCGGGTCGAAAAGCCGACCTGCAGGTAGTGCTGCAGCAGGTCTTCATCCATGCCGGCGCCGTCGTCGCTGATGGCGATCCGGTGCACGTGCTTCTTGCCCTTGGTCGTAGCTTCGTCCAGCCGCACGCGGATCGTCTTGGCCCGAGCCTCGATCGAGTTGTCGATCACCTCGGCCAGCGCCGTCGGCAGGCTGAACCCGGAATCGCGCAGCGACAGCAGCGCTTGTCCGGTCAGGATCATGGGGATGCGGCGCGGGGTGTTTTCAAGGGTCATAGTCAGTCTCCGTGTTTTGGGCTTCGGCGCCTGTCGGTCGCCGCCGCCTCTTGAGCCTGCCCGGGTGCCCGGTCAGTTCCGCCACTACGGCGGGTCCACGGTAAGGGACACCGTCTCGTCGCAGCGGCCACTGCTCTCGCCAAAAAAGTTCACTTCACCGCTTCGAGGGCACGAGTGGCCGCCCGGCACGATCAGAGTCCTTACCCGTCTGTCCCCGCGGACTTGGCCTCATCGGTTTGAGCCTGTACAAGGGCGGTTCGATGACCAGCGTTTGCCAGCCATCGAAATTCCAACCGTGTCGTACTGCACCGAATGGGCGGTCCGGCCAAAACTGGATGATGTGAAGATGAAATACGCCTGTCCGGCGCGCTGGAGCGCCGTGGTCGATCTGCAGAACCGCCGGTCCGCCTTTTCCCCGAACTCCCTGCAGTCCCGCGTCGCCGATCACGCCAGCACCTTGGTGCTGAGCCCCCGTCGCGCGGTCACGCCCTTCCTCTTGCACAACGCCTTGCGTGACGCCCAGGCGATCGTCCTGCGTCGCGACAAACTCGACCTCCGCCGGTTTCCGAAGCCGCTTTACGGCACCGCCGGCAACCCCGACGGTCTCGAGCTGCGCCACGAGGTTGATGGTCTGGTTGATACCTCGACCGAACCCACCGAACTGGAGATCGAGCAGAGCGACCGCTCGTGGACGGAGCACTACGCGCGCATCCGAGCCGCTCTGGCCGAGAAAAATCTTCGCCTTGCCGAAGTGTTCGACCACTGGCGCGACGAAATCACTGTCGAACAAAGTGCGGTCCAACTCGGCATCAGCAAGGGCTATGTGAAAAAGATGCGGCTGCAGATCAGCGCCGTCGCCAGGGCCCTGCGTCACTAGAAGGAGATCCATCGCCGGCGCACCACGGACAGGCGTGCCGGCGATATTCCGATGTCAGCCGGACGGTCTTCCCCTGCCGGAGACACGCGTTATGGTGGCTCCAAGACGCATGAGGACGTCGGGGGGGGGAATAGCAGAATGTCAGACGGCGACCAGCATCCAGGGCCGGCCCGATCGGCTGTCTCGGACGGCGACGACCTAAGAGCCCAGGCCGAAGAGATTCTGGCCTACTGCGCCACCGCCGCTGACTACGCCGAGGACGCACTGCTGGGCCACAGCGGCCCCCAAGCGTCTGCGCTGGTTGTTCAGAACAGCTTCACCGACAACTCATCGCGCTCGCTTTCGGACATCGCGGAGCAAGAGCGCCGCAATCTTGAGGCGGTGTTGGAACGACCCGCCGTCGCGCGACTGGTGACGTGCAACGAGTCGGACGTCGAGGAGATCATCTACATCACCCCGAGCGGTGCCCCTCGCGCCATCATCGGCGCAGCCCGGGTCGCCAGCTACCGCTCGCCCGTCGGAGCCCTCGCGGCCCAGCCGATCGGCGAGGAGGTCGACCTACCGGGCGGGCGCAGCGTCGAACTGCGCGGCAAGACCTCGTTCAAGCCGGAGCGTCACGGCAGAAGCTGGAACGCCTACGGGAGCATCGTCGAGACGACGGACCGGCTGCCGAGGACCATCTCGTCTCTCAGGGCTTTGCTCGACGTCCTGCCCCAGGAAGACGCGCTGCAGCTTCTCGAAGCGGCGCTCCGGGGTGGTGACCCGCTTGTGGTCGACGGCATTCGCCGCACCGTCGTTCAACGCATGAGCCTGAGAGATCAGCCAATCCTCGATCAATATCAGGACGCCATCTTCCGGCGATCTCTGGACAGTCAGATGTTGATCCTCGGTCCTCCCGGGAGCGGCAAGACGACCACCCTGATCAAGCGGCTCGGCCTCAAGATCGATCAGGAGTACCTGACGGAGGACGAGAAGCGTCTTGTGACATCGAGCGTCGCGGGTACCGCGCGCCATGGCACGAGCTGGCTCATGTTCTCGCCCAGCGAGCTTCTACGTCAATATGTGAAAGAAGCCTTCGCGCGCGAGCAGGTGCCGGCGTCCAATCAGCAGATGGTGGTCTGGGATCGCTTCCGGGACGGTGTTGCCCGGGACACCCTCCGGATTCTGCGTAGCGGCACGTCCAGCGGCGCCAACCGTAAACCAGACCTCCAGAATCTTCAGCCCGCCACGATAGATCGACAGACCGAATGGTATGACGACTTCATTGCGTGGCAACGTGACCGGTTCTGGTCAGAGCTTGCTGCGATTACACAGGAGTTGAAGGACGACGCTGGATCGGTTGAAACTGACGCCGTCCGCCGGCTTATCGGCCTTGTCGAGGACAGCGCCCGATCCCCCTCCGCGACCGTGTTCGCAAGCTTCGGTCGGTTCGAACCCGGCATTCGGGAGACAGTCAGCGCTCTGCTTGCGACGGTGGACGCTGATCTTCGCAAGGCTTTCGCCGAGCAGCTGCGCGCCGACCCGACCCTGTTCGACGCCATGCACGCCTTCGTTCAAACGCTCGACGCTGACGAGGACCCGGACGAGACCGATCTCGACGACGATGAAGATGAAGCGCCGACCGGTCGCCTCTCTCGAGAAGCGGCGTTCGGCATTTATATCCGGGCCGTCCGTGCCCAGGCCAGGGCTGTCGCCCGTGGTCGGCGGCTCCCGGCGAAGAGTCGGAACAGGCGGATCATCGACTGGATCGGTGACCGTCTCCCGCCGAGGGACCTCCTCGTCGAAATTGGTCGACGGGCGCTGAGGGCGGCCGCCCTGCGGCGGCTTTCGACGCCGATGCGGGCTTATCTCCGGTTCCTGCCGATGCGCTATCGCGCGTTCAGGGCGGAGCGCGCAGGCGAGGGACGGTGGTACGCCGACGTCGCTTACGGCCGGGCGGATCTCAGCCCACTTGAAATCGATCTCGTCGTTCTCGCGGTTCTGCGTTCAACTCGAGAGCTGCTGGCGCAAGCCGAACTGAGCGCGGTCGGAGACAACGCGTTCCTCGATCGCGTGAGGGGCTTGTTTCGCACGCAGATCCTAGTCGACGAGGCAACGGACTTTTCGGCTCTGCAACTCGCCGCCATGGCGGCACTCGCCGACCCCGTGGCAAACGCATTCGTGGCCTGCGGCGACTTCAATCAAAGGATCACAGACTGGGGTGTCCGAAGCACCGCCGAACTCGCGTGGATTTCGCCCAAGCTTCGGGCTGAGCGGATTGAGGTCACCTATCGACACAGTCGCCAGCTGAACGCCCTGGCTCACCGCATCGCACGTCTTTCCGCCGACGCTCATGAGGAAGCCGCGCTTCCCGCCCATGTCTACAATGAAGGCGTCGCCCCGGTGATCGGTCTGGGGCTGACCGGCGACGCTCTCACCGAATGGCTGGATCAGCGTATCGGTGAGGTTGAGCGGATAACCGGCGTCCTCCCGTCGCTCGCCGTCCTGGTGAACACGGAGCAGGAGGTCGCCCCCTTGGCCGAAAGGCTTGGGCAGGCTCTCGAACACCGGAACATCCGCTGCACGCCGTGCCTAGGCGGACAGTCCACTGGAGACGATGGCGACGTCAGGGTGTTCGACATCCAGCACATCAAGGGGCTCGAATTCGAAGGCGTCTTCTTCGTCGGCGTCGACCATCTCGCCAGCGAGCGACCATCGCTTTTCAACAAATACCTGTACGTCGGCGCGACCCGGGCTGCGATGTATCTCGGCATGACGACGGAGGGGGATTTGCCTGCCGAGCTGGGCCCGATCGCCGATGCCTTCGGAACGGACTGGACGGAGCGACCATAGATGAGGCTCGATGAAGAGCGGGCCCTCGCCCAGATCGATGATCTCCATGACCCGGATCAACTTCGGACCATGATCGAGAATGCGACCGGAAAGTCGGATTGCGTTGTCCAGGCGGCGTTCCGGCGCCTGGTCGCTCGGTCGGCTGCGCATGCCCAGGGGTCCGTGGAACATGATTGCTGGTCGATGATCCACACGATCGAAGAGCTCCGACGCGCTCAGGGACGATCGTGGCGCATGAACAGGCTTCGCCAGAAGGTCGCCGTCGATGGCGAAGTCGAAGCGCTTCGCTATTGCGCTTCGAAGCGCACCGACGGCTTTCAGGAGGTGCTCGATCTCGGACTGCCTGAGTTGACCGCCGAGGCGATCGTGCTCCGTCATCCCCAAGTCTTCGGCGAGCCCACCCGCGCAACCGCCGAACGCCGTCTCAAGGAGGCGGGAGTTTACTCCTCGCCAACGGAGTGACCGCGTGAACGACATCATCAATTTCGAGGCTCGTTTGAAGAAAAGCGAACAGACGCTCTTCGACAAGTTCTCGACGCGTATCACTCATATCGAAGGTCTCCGTCCCCTGTTCGGCTTTGTCGGAGTCGCCGGCGCCTTGATGCTCGCGTTCTCTCGCGCGTTGCCGGATGTGTGGGGTATCGCGCTTGCGATCACCGGCGGGGCGATTGCGGCTTGCGGCGGCGCGATGGTCGTCTTGTTGGACTACAAGAAGCTGGAGATTTCTCAGGACGCGAAGGACGCCCACAAGATCGCCGACGAGGCTATCGAGGCGCTCAAGTCCAGATCTTCCGAACTCGAGGCCGCTCAAGCGCTCAGCGGTCAGGCCAAGGCTTTTGACCGCAGACGCCTGGCGCGGATCGAAGCGATCCGGCTGATGATTGAGAGTGTGGAGGCCGCATATCTTAAATCCGCAGACGTCCAGACCTCAGCGCAGCAGCTCTTGAAAAGCGCGAAGCTGTCGCTCGAGACGGCGGTTGACTACGAGACTGGAGACATCCTGACCTTCACGATTTTCCGCAAGACGGGTTCGGTGGGGGACGAAAAGATGGAGCCGATCGCCAGGGCGTGGACCGGCGAGAGCGAGAACAAGTCTCTTGGCCGAACCTGGGGTCCGGGCGAAGGCTACACCGGCTTCCTCTGGAGCCTTGCACGTGACAATCGGAAGGCCAGCCTTGTGGATCCAGACACGCAGCGTGTCGGGACTAACAAGTACAAGGTCGAGAACGTCAATCTCGAGCGCGAAGCCCGGTACAGGTCCGTCGTAAGCCTTCCGGTGCTCGTCGGTCAGAACAATGAAATCTGGGGGATCGTCACCGCTACGAGCAGCCGGCCGGGGGTCTTCGATCATCATGGCGATCAGGCGATACAAAGCGTCGGAGCCGTTCGCGACATCGCGATGATCGCCGGACTCCTCGCCAAGCTGCGCGCAACCTGAGGAGGGCCTCGCTTGTTGGACACGGCCGAATGTGGGATGATGCGAGAGCATCCAAGGTGAACGAATGTCTGAACTCGAGACGCTTGAAGCTGAATATCGACTGCTAGCGACGAAAGTGATTTACGCAGGCTTCGAGAACGGAGCCGACCCGAAGGACGAAGCCCGTCTGGCAGAGCTGGCGGAAGAACTTCTCCGCCGCAACGTCATCGGAGCGTCCGACGCTCGGCTCGAACCCGTAGCCGCCTGATCGCTAGCGCGACCTTCCCAACTCCATCGTCAGATTGAACCGATCTCGTCCTCCGACGAGCGTCGCTGCAGGCTCCAGGCCATGTGCCTGGACGGCGCGATCGAGACGTCGGAGCTGAAGTCGATCAGCGCGCCGCTGAGAACCCGCCAGAGCGAGATCCAGGCCCGACTGGCGGCCGAGACCGCCCCGTCGGTGATCCAGCTTCACCCCGGTGCCCCCGACGCCTACCGCCGGCTGGCGGAAAACCTTCACCAAGCGATCGAAGGCGACGACGGCGAGGAGGTGGGAGGTGCGGGCCGAACTGCGCAAACTGATCGAGCGCGTCGACTTCATCCCGGCGGAAGGCCTAGGCAAGTTCCAGCTAGAGGTGCACGGCAGCCTGGCGGCGCTGTTGGCGCTGGGCCAGGCCCAGAAAGCAGAAAACCCCACAGTCTGGGACTGTGGGGTATCACTGGGTGCGGGAGCAGGATTTGAACCTGCGACCTTCAGGTTATGAGCCTGACGAGCTACCGGGCTGCTCCATCCCGCGGCAAGGCGGTGTG
>RCUP01000338.1_pt1 | contig 38703 bp, 46 predicted proteins | sample 2166341 | NCBI WGS metagenome assembly RCUP01 (sample SAMN09932325, study PRJNA488358) | compost metagenome | isolation source: compost soil in succinonitrile-enriched | place: Germany: Experimental Botanical Garden | reverse complement strand
GCGCTGCCGAACGGCTCCGGCTTCTGCCGCCATCTACTCGGCGACAGCACCATTCCGGTCTCCGCACTGATCGGCAGCATCCTCGACGAGGAGGGGGCCTGGCCGAGAACCGACGTCGCCGACGCCGAGCACATGAAGCGGTGCGGAGCCTCCTGCTACCGATGCCTGCAGAGGTACAACAACAGGAACTTCCACGGCCTCCTCGACTGGCGTCTCGGGCTTTCCTACCTGCGGGCGATGGTCGACCCCTGCTACGAGTGCGGGGCGGACGGAGACTACGGCCACTTCGAGCTGAGCGACTGGACGAAGTCCGCGAAGGAACTTGCGGCGCAGACGAAGACGTTCATTCCCGGCAACACGGTTTCGAGCGTCAAGGGGAGGGCGGACATCCCGGTCTTCTCCCTCGACGAGCGCAACAGCCGCTGGGGCGTGGTCGTCCATCCGCTCTGGAACCGGGAGCGTCTCTTCGACGCGCTGGGCCTCGACCGCAGCCATGTCCCCGTCGATAGCTTCGAGCTGTCGCGGCGACCGCTGCACGTCCTGCAGCGCGCCCGCGCCGGAGCCTGGTGAGGTCTTGAGGCCCTGAATGAGAACCGATCGCCGGGCCAACTCTGGCGATCGGTTGGAAAGGGATGTAGGAAGTCTCCTCCGTCTGTCTGAGAGGATCAATCATGCGCACCGCAAGAACACGCGAAACCGCCCTCAGAAATGTCCCGGGGATCCCCGAGGCAAAGGGCGGAAAGCCGTTCCCGCCGAACAAGCCAATCAGGGAAGTCCAGCTCTGGGATGACCAGTATGTCACCTTCTCGATCGTGCGGTCTGGAAGGCACGCCGACGAGGCGCTCAAGCGGGATGGACGGAACCCAGGATGGAAGAACTTCTTTCCGCTGATCCGGGAAGACCTGCTGCCATATCTGGACTCCTACAGGCTCGGATTCGGTGCCACCTATGGGAGCGATGATCGATATTACGTCACCGCGAAATACTTCTTCCCCGACGAAGACGGCAGGGACCCCACAGCGGTTGCTACGGCGTTCAGGGAGATCCTCGCCCGCGCCACGGCGAGCGGCGTGCACGGAACATTCCGCGTTCTGACCGTCACCATGGGGACATCCGTGTATTCAGCGGAGAACTTCGACACGCCGGCCGGCATGGTCGAGGCGGGTGCCATGCTCGAGAACTTCGATCCTATGGAAATGGCCGGGATGATTGACTGGATGAACAGGACTGATCCAGTCGTCAGCCATGTGACAGACGGCTTCATGGCTGAAAACCTCCGGCAGTTCCCCTCGGATACGGAGTTCGGCAAGGCAATGCGGTACGGCATCCTGCTCGGACTGCAGGCGTCCAGGGACGAACTGGCGGCCAAGGCCGGAGCGCCTGACACGAAGCGCATCAGAGCGCGTGTTCTCATGGACTTCGGCGTCGACATTCCCGACTCGGAAATCCCCGAATAGTTCAATTTCATGGCCCAGCGCAACGACAAGACGGAAGACCAATGTCCTGGAAGCTGAAAAGAGTCCGCCAGTGCGAGAAATGTCCATGGAAGGTATCCACGAATCCACGCGACATTCCCGACGGGTATAGCGAAGAGAAGCACAGGGCGCTGACATCGACGATTGCCGAGCCGGCCGCGCTCCCGACCGGAAAAATCGTCAGCATGGGATGCCACGAGCATCCGGTGGGTGCCGAGGTTCACTGCATTGGCTGGCTCCACCAGCAGATGACCGTAGGCAACAACATCGGCCTCCGCATGATGCTTCTGAGCTGCGAGAACTCCCATGCGATCAAGGTCGACGGCCAGCAGCACGAGACCTTCGAGGACACGCTGCCGAAGGATTGAGCACCTCGATTACTGGCAACACCCTTTCTTATTGGCGAAGGAACAACCCATGCCCAACGATCGGATAAGACGAAACCAGTTTCCACGCTCCCGCCAGAATGCGGCGCGCCTGCAGAGCGTACTGGATGCGGCCCGTGCCGCGAATGGCACGAATATCGAGCCTTGGGACGACGACATGGAAGAGGCGAGGCTGGAGGCGCTTGTGCCTCATACTCCCAGGAGATATCCGGCTCAGGGGATGCCTTCGATCGTCGTGAGATGGTTCCACAGCACATCCTCACGCGGCGACTTCCACAGCTTCAGCATGAGCTATCCGGCCGGAATGACAGGCGCTCTCGAAGATCGGATCCATGCCGGCATCGCGGCCGCGCACTGGCGCTATGATCCCGCGCCGCATTGGCGGCCCGCTGACGCCGACTCCGGTGGCCTATACTGGCATGACGGCGCCGGACGGGAGACATTCAGCCAACTCGATTCAATCCTCTGCTCCCTGGTCACCGACGTCTTCCACACCGGAGACGCGCCGGATGAGCTTGCCGGACACCTCTCCCTTCATTGGAAGGAGCGCTCGTCGCAGAACTACGTTCGCTGCACCGTCGCCGACGACGGACTGTCGGAACAGAGGCGCTATCAGCTCCGCAATGTCATAGAGCAGCATGACGGCTTCAGAAACGGCCAGTCGCTGACGTTTCCGCAGATCCATTCCGGCGACATCGTCGCGGGCCTGCAGGCGGCCGGCTTCCGCGTCGATGAGACGTTCTCGCCCCATGAACCGCATTATGTCGAGATCTCGGAGGTCTGGCCCTTGTCCATCAAGGGCATGATCGGACAGGAAAGCTGGTACTTCAAGGCAAAGGGCAACGCATGGGAGATATGCGGCGTCGGCGCAGATCCGGATCTCGCCCCGCATTGGAAGTACGGCGGGATCCGGCCATCTTCATCCACGACCTTCGAAGAGACCGAGAAACTGATAAAGGATGCGATCCAGAGACATTTCGGCGGCGCGGGACTGCCTTCGTCTCGCGAAACTTGACACGTCTCGTCCCCTGACTATCGTCCGCGAAAAAGGAGCCGCACATGGTCGTACGCAGCCAGATCCATCCGCTTCGCTGGGCTGACATGATACCTGGTTCGTTCTATTACCGGGACATGATGAAGGGATCGAAGGACGGCCTGATCAGCTCGTCCACGATGAATTCCGCCCTGAGCTTCGCACAGAACATGTGCAACAGCCGGATCGACAGGTATCCGGACAGGGAGCCGAAGCCGAACATCAGGGCGTTCTCGCAGGAGGCCGCCCTCGCATTGTACGCTTCACGCTTCTACACGATGGGCAAGAACACCATCGAAATGTCTCCCGAGCTTGTGGACGCGCTCGATCACACCACGCTCGGGGATGTGAAGATCAGCGATATCAAGTTCCCGCACAAGTATTTCTGGGTGTCGCTGAACAACGCCGCGTGCGGAGGCATTCCTGGTTCTCCAAACACCATCGATGGCGCCTATGTCGACGCAACCTTGATCGAAAAGGCTCGGACGCTCCAGATCGTGCTGACAACACGGCGCTCCGACCTTGATCCCGATTCGGACAGCGAGTGGCCGTTCAAGACGGAGCCCTACTTCTACGTTCCCTGCAAGCTCGAGGCAGGAGACACGCGCACATTCGAGGCAATTCTCGACCAGTCGATCCGCGAGGGCGAGATCAAGCTGAGCGAGGAATTCGCCAAGGATCTGCCCATGCCCGCATCCGCGGACGATGCCGGCATCGATGGAGCGGATGTCGTTGACGTCAACGGACGGGAGATGACCATCCGCTGGAAGAACACTCCGCGTCTGACGACCATCGTCGATCGCACCCGTGAAAACGATATGGCCGAGATCGAACGGAACAGGCAGGCGATGCCTTCCATTCGGCGGGCGCTGGCGCTGGTCGTGAACCTTCTCGCCTACATGTCCCTTGAACCGGATGAGATACAGACCGAACTCAGATGGCGCGAGGATGCTCCGGCCGAGCTTCTCGATCAGATCAAGAACGGCCGCAGCTCGGGTGCCCGGCAGAGGGCCGAGGAGGAGCTTGTCAGGCGAGAGTTCAACCGCATCAAGGTGGTCGGTCTCAAGCATGTCCAGCCGAGCACGCGCACGGAATACGAGGACGGAGCCGAGCTGCAGTTCTCCCACATGCGCATCGGCCATTTCCGCACGCAGGTCTACGGCCCGCGCAACAGCCTCAGGAAGATCATCTGGGTTCGTCCGGTTCGGGTTCGCCCGGATCTCGAGTTGAAGCCCGATGGCGGCGGCCACCAGTATGTCGTGCATCCCCACGACGAGGTGACGCGCACTTGACGGGATCGACGGACGCAGGCGACACTTGGAACAGAGTTGGCAAGCCGGATGGAACAGCAACTCGCCCGTCGCGCAAGCGATCCGGCTGGTATAGCGGATAGGGTTTTCCCGAAGAGGTCGCCGGTATGCGCGGGGATGGTTTCGACCGTCCCCGCGGTCGTTTCATCACATGGCCATTTCGCGATCCGCGCTCACCTCAAACCTGTCAACGATCTCGATCCTTGCAGAATCCCACACAACGGCATGCACTTCGTCGCCGACCTCGCGGTACAGGCCGTCATACCCGGTCACGCGGGAGAACACCGCCAGGAATTCGGCCGGATGGTCCCGGTAGAAGTCGTTCGAGATGCAGAACAGCATCTGCAGCGTGTTGTCCTCGGGATCCGAATTCATGCCTGCGTAGACGTCGACCGTCTCGCGCATGATGCGCGCCATGCCGTAGTGATCGATGTCGCCGAAGTTGCGCATCGTCTCGGCAAAATCCGGAGCGCCGCGGATGACCTGCTCGATCTGAAGGCGGCTGACCGATGCGAATTCCGGGAGCGGTTTCCTGATGTCCAGCACCGCTGTCAGGAGGTGCCCGGCATCGACAGGTTCGCCATCCTTGCCCTTCAGGGCGTAGCCTTTCGCGGTCTCGATGCGGCTGGTGAAATAGTGGCCGCTGCCGAGCTGGTCGGTGCCATTGCCGAGCCAAGACTGGTCGAAGGTCTCGAAGTCGTTCGGAGTGCCGTGATACCAATGCTTTTCCATGTGCTGTCCTCTCGTTCCTGTCAGAGTGAACAGCATTGCGGCAAGCAGCAACGGCTAGCTCGCGGATGGCACAGCGAAGAAGTCGCCCTCGTCGGGATGCGGAGGTTCGCAGGCACGGACGAAGAACTTCGATGCATAGAGTGAGAAGTAGAGCATGCCGCACCAGGCGATCCATACATGCGACGGCGGAAGGACTGAAGTGAACATCACGAGGGCGGAAATTGGCAGCACCAGGCTGAAGCTGCGAAGATACAGCCCTCCCGACCTGTTCTCCTCCGCCTCGGCGCACGCCTGGCGATAGGCCTTGGCATCATAGACGTTGGGGATCCTCCGGAACTTTAGGCCGTTGGTGAAGACCTCGACGATCATCGAGAAAGCCATTAGGGGCAGAATATAGACCAGCGAGCGATCTCCGATCCGATGAAGGATCGCCATGACGAGCAAAACAACCGTCAACTCGATTAACGCGACCGTCATCTCCCAGCCGGGAACCTGCCTGATCGGCGAGATGCCGAAGCGGCGGTAGGCCAGCGAAATTCCGCGCGAGGTCGCAAACAGGATTGGCTGATCAATATGAGAGAGTGCTGCGCGCATCGTTCTGTGCCTTGGCCTTTCATCGGTCGAGCCGTGATAGCTGCTAATGGTTAAGCCGCCGTTGAACAACCTGACATTCGCTGCAGCTTTCGAATTCTCACAGGGTTGAAGGTTGCCAGTCGGGATGGAACGCTTGTCTAAGCAAATGGAGACCCCGTCAATGTCCGGCTACCGCCTTCCCATCGAACTTGCACAAGCCGACGCCAATGGGCCGCTGATCCTGTCGGTCTCTTTCGGACGATTCCACCGCTCCGACGAAGCCGGGTTCCGCATCGAGTTTCCCGAAAACGTTGGTGGAGACTATCCGCACGTCCAGCACAACTCCGAACGGTACAGGAACCTTGCCGACGCTCTGGTCGCTTTCGCCCACCGCGCCACTTCCGGGAAGCCCTGGCTGTGCCATTATTCCAGGACCGCCAATGAAATGCTGGACGACGGCCCATCACTGTCCGTTCCGGTCGGCCCCCTGAAGACGCTCATCGGCGAGATCGAGGCCCGCTACAACATCGACCGGGAGCCAGAGGCCTTCTACGGCGCCAAGTTCGCCGCTGATCTCGCCCGCTCCACCATCTCGGCGGATATGTCGGACGTGATCGGAAGGCTGCCACGCGTGCTTTCCATCCGCGACACCTCCGAAATCGACCCGGAACACTTCCTGCAGATGGAGATCATCGACACGCCTGCCGGGATCGACATCGAACCGACGCGCACCGGAAAGATCATCCGACTTCGCAGCGTCACCGCCGTGCCGTCCGCCGACGGCTATCGCATCGAGACGGAGAACGGGGTCGAATACTTCCACGACGTCTATCTCGCCAACCTTGCGTTCGAGGGGAGGGCAGCGGAATTGCAGGATTCGCCCTCCGGCTTCGGAATGCAGCTTGATGAGGACGGTGGACGGAACGACCTCAAGGACACACTCATGGGCGTCAACTGCGCTTCCGTCTCCGAATACACGGTCAGGTGCCTCGTGGATAGGGCGCGCAGGGAAGGGATCGATCGGCGCATGCCGGAGGTCGTGGATCTGTTCGATGAACTGAGGGCGGTCGCATACGGCGTTCCCGATCTTGTCCAGGATGCGCGAGCCGCGCGCTGACCGATGCCACACAGCACGAGGATTAGGAGAAAGCCATGAAGGTTCTGATCGTAGAGGACGATATGCTCATCGCCATGGATCTGGAGCTCATTGTCGAGGATGCCGGACACGAGGTCGTGGGCATGGCTGCGGACAGGCAGGAAGCCCTGGCGATGGCTCACCTCGCCGAGGTTGCCTTCGTCGACTGCAGGCTCAGAGATGGAAGCACGGGGCCGGAGATCGCCCGCACACTGGCGCAGGCGTATGGAGCGACAGTCTTTCATGCCACGGCAAGCCGGGAGCTGATATCGGACGAGCCGGGAGGGGCGCTGTATGTCATCGACAAGCCGTATCACCGGGAGGACATCCTCGAGGCCCTTCAAGTTGCGGAGACGGCAAGGGCGAATGGTGCTCGTTGCGTTGCGTGACGTCGGTAATTACCGACTAAAAACGCTTTAATGTCGGTTATTTCCGGCAGCTATTGCTTTCAGCGCGTCGGTCACATATGATGATCATGTCGGAAATAACCGACCAAACGTCCAACAACGTCGGGAATTTTCGACATGTCTCAAAAAACGGTTCCGTTCCAGGTCGAGCGCGCACTTGAAGAACTCGGATACAACATCCGCAAGGCGCGCGTGCGTAGGAACATCTCGCTGAAGGACATGGCCGAACGCCTCGGCGTTCATCGATCCGTCCTTTCCGACGTCGAGAACGGCAAGCCCGGAACTTCCATCGCCGCATACGCGGGAATGCTCTGGGCGATGGATCTTCTGCCAGACCTGCAGGCGGTGGCGGATCCGGAACACGACAGCCATGGCCTTGCGCTGGCTAGCCACGAGGAGCGCGAGCGCGCATCGTCACCAAGAGGAATGGACAATGACTTCTGAATGCTTCGTCTACATCACGCTGCCGGGGACGACCGAGATGGTCACGGCCGGCCGCTTCCGCCTCGAAAAGGATGCCTCCGGCGCCGCAATCGGCCGCTTCGTGTACGGCAAGACCTACATGGCGCGTGCGAACAGGGTCGACTTCGATCCGCGCGAGCTCAAGCTGGCCGAGACCATGTTCTCGACGACCAGGCTCGGCGGCATCTTCGGCGCGTTGCGTGACTCCGCGCCTGATGCTTGGGGCCGCCGCCTCATCGACCGCCATGTCGGATCCGCAGGCCTGAACGAGCTCGACTATCTCCTGAAGTCTCCCGACGACAGGGCGGGCGCGCTCGGCTTCGGACTGAACCAGCAGCCGCCGTCGCCCGTGTGGAAGTTCAACAAGACCGTCGACCTCGGATCGCTGATCGACATCGCCAACCAGATCGTCGCCGACGATGCCGATCCGGACGCAAAGCCCGTCGACCGCGAGGATCTCGAGCAGGTCGAGCGCCTCCTGCAGGCCGGGACGTCGATGGGCGGTGCGCGGCCGAAGGCGACCGTCGAGCATGGCGGCCATCTCTGGCTCGCCAAGTTCCCGCTCAACGGCGACAAGTTCAACAATCCTCGCGTGGAGCACGCCGTGATGACGCTCGCCCGCGAGTGCGGCATCGACACGGCCGAGACCGACGTGGTGACCGTCGGCCAGCGCGACGTGCTTGTCGTGAGAAGGTTCGACCGCGATCCCGCGGAGAATGGCTACTACCGCAAGCGCATGGTGAGCGCCCTGACGATGCTCGGTGCCGACGAGGTGAGAGACGACCGCTGGTCCTACATCACGCTCGCCGAGGAGATGCGCCGCTTCGTGGCCGGGAACGTGGAGGCTCAGATGCACGAGCTGTTCCGCAGGATCTGCTTCAACTGCCTCGTGTCCAACATCGACGACCATCCGCGCAACCACGCGTTTATCGCCGATGGGAACGGATGGCGTCTATCGCCAGCCTACGACATCACGCCGACCCCGATGTTCTCGGTCTCGCGCCGGGATCTTGCCATGGATATCGGCAGGAATGGACGCTACGCCAACAGGCAGAACCTCATCTCCACCGCGAAGCGCTTCCGGCTGTCGGATGAAGACGCGGCGTCGATCATCGACACGATGACCGAGCAGGTGCGAAACACCTGGTACGGAACCGCGCGCGCGGCTGGTGTCAGCGAGCTGGACTGCGAGAGGATCGCCCCGGCATTCGTCTACGAGGGATTCTCGTATGGCGGCGATGCCAACGACGAGCCTTCGGTCGGATCAGCCTTCAGGCGGTAGACGCGCAAGTAAAGCGATACCCATTCGCTCCGTATCAGTCATCATCGACCACCTTCCGGCGGCCTGTCGATACACGGGACATCTCCGGAATTAGGTAGCAACTGCCGTGGCAGTTGCTACCTAATTCCGGACATCTCTGCACACGCAGAGAAGCCCAAGGAAAATCATCGTCCCCTTGGGCGTTAGGAACAGATCGTGCATCTGTGCATCGATGGGAATATCTCTGCGAGTGCAAAGGATACAAGGGCGAGAAGCCCAAGCCAGTCATGCCAGACGGAACATCTCTGCGCGTGCAGAGGATCCGATGAAGTCTTGGGGCCGAAGCGGCGATACTGGGGAGCATCTCTGCGTTCGCAAAGAAACCAACATGTTGACACGACAAAACCGCGTGACGTGGGGAACATCTCTGCAAGTGCAGAGGAAACAAGATGATCGTCGCCAAGGATTTCTCATGGGTGGGAAGATCTCTGCGCGTGCAGAGGATACCTGAGCCGCAAAGCCGACGACTATTGCTTCTGGGGAACATCTCTGCGCGGGCAGAGGATACCTTGGGCTTCATCTCCTGTTTGCCGACCAAAGCGGAAGATCTCTGCTAGTGCTGAGGATACAGCCTGCATACGGCGATCAACATATTCGCGTAGGGAGGATCTCTGCACGTGCAGAGGAAACCGTTAGCGACGGAAACATTCGACATTGTCCACCGGAACATCTCTGCGCGTGCAGAGGGAACGTCATGGCCTCAGCCCGCAGCCTGTCGGCACAGGGAAGATCTCTGCACGCGCAGAGAAAGCCGGCATATGAAGACCGAGCGGAAGTTAGCGAAGGGAAGATCTCTGCGCGTGCAGAGGATACGATCTTCGCGAAGGATTCGCTCTACTTGCGGAAGGAACATCTCTGCGCGTGCAGAGGATAACGAGAGGTGGAACAAGGCGATTGATGTCTGGCAAGGAAGATCTCTGCGCGTGCAGAGTATCCATAGGGGCAGGACTGTGTTCTTGATGCATATGCGGAACATCTCTGCGGACGCAGAGGATACGTTAGCGGCGGCCTTACAATGTCAGCAATGTCGGGAACATCTCTGCGCGCGCAGAGAAAACTATGGGTTTTACCTATCATGGGGCCTGGGGGGCGGAACACCTCTGCGCGCGCAGAGAAAAGTCACCCGAGCCGCCAGGAGCACTCTATGGGCCAGGAGCATCTTTGCGCATGCAGAGGAAACGCACCGGAATGGGCGCGATGACAGCAATCTCTCGGAGGATCTCTGCGCGTGCAGAGGAAACGATGTCTGACATCGTGGTTCCTCCCTGTGTTCCGGAACATCTCTGCGCGTGCAGAGGAACCGGTAGGATGGCATTGACCCACTGCCAAGCCCAGGGAAGATCTCTGCGCGTGCAGAGGAACCCAGTACGCCGAGCTTTCGTAGTCATCCGCACACGGAAGATCTCTGCGCGTGCAGAGGAACCCCTAGGATCTAACCTTATGATTTTTAACAGATGTCAAAGAGCTGTCCGCCGAAATCTGCGAAACCACCATCTCTGCTCAAGCAGAGGATTGGAACATATCCATTTAGAAGGGAACATCCGCAGGGAGGTAACTCAAGTCCCGCGGCAAACGGTGCAAGCCGCCCGCATCAAGCGGACGGCTTAGAGGGGCGCAAAAGCAATGCTCCATAACCAAAGGCCGCGTGTCGACCAATTCCGTTCGAGATCGCCCTGGCAAACGCTTCGCCGGACTTGACACCGACGACGCCCGAAATGAGGGCCGATGGAATCGTAAAGCGCTTCCCCAGAGGGCGACGGCCGTCTTCGTTCGCCGATACAGGACGACGAGACACGGTCTCGAGCGAGAACGCCTCCAGCTTAGCCTCGATGATCTCTGCGGCATCCGACATGCGGCGCCCGAGCCAGTTGAGATAGACCTCGTCCCGGGTCGATCCTTCGGGAGAACGGAGATAGGCATCGATCTGCTTCTTGTCCTTCTGGACAATCGGAGCAACTCTGACGGTGAACGCATAGCGGGCGCCCTCAGTCCACTCCGACGGCATCTCCTTGGAGTGTTCTGAAATGATCGCTGCAGATACAACCGGCTCGGCGACTGCCTTGCGCTCGCTTGCGAGGCTGCCGTCGGATACCGCGCAATAGCCGAGCACGCGGATGTTCCTGCCGTCCTCGAAATGCCGGAACGGCTGAGGACGGAACTGGCCGTAGGCGGCGCAGATCATCGAGTGAACAATGTAGCCGATGTCAGCGGATCCGATGCCGATGCTTCGTGCCCATGACAGCATCGCCTGCGCGTCGATGCGGATATCAACCAGATGTGTCACGTCACGCTCCAATCTCGATCATGCCTTCAACAACGGCTCTCTCGGATCCGTGGAAGTTGTTAGTCCAGTTCTTGAGGTCGCGGATCCGGAATTCCCGGTGGCCGCCTGTCATGCGATCGCGCTCGTCCGCCTCCACGCGGATGGGGAACAGCCCGCCCCGGCGATCCGTGTCAGGCACCAGCCGCAACGCGTCGACAAGCCCGTCCGCCTCGATGATGGCCTCGAACAGCGGCCGAGTCGGAGGGCATGCCTTGCGGCCCAGGAACAGAGGCCTGACAGGCTTGCGGATCATTGCTGCGATCTCATCGATGAGACCTGGCTCCGTGCACGAAATTGCAACGGTGACCGACACGTCCATCAGATAGTCGCGATAAACCTGGATCGGGTTCTTGTCGTTGTTCGAAGTTCGCATGTTGACTGGACGAGAGGTCCAAACGTCCTTGCCGAGGAAGCTGGGGCGCTTGGGATCGTTCGGGTTCGTCAGGGCCGTCTGATAGTCGGTCATGATCTTGCTCTGGCGATCGATGCGGCTTGCCATGCGGATGGCTGCCTGGAGCGCTTCCAGACGGCCACCTTCCGTTCGCTTGTAACCCATGGCATTCCCGATCAAGCCGACTACCATCGACTTGAAGGGGTGCGTTGCCGTCGGCCTCAATTCATCGACTGCGACGTCGCCGAAGCTGGCCATAGGCCCTTCGAGCTTGAGAACGAGCACCCTCATGGCACTCACTCCCCATTGAGGAGCGCTTCGATCTTGCTCGAGGCCTCCGCGAGGTTCGTGTTCACCGCACCGGAGAATTCGGCATCAACGAGGGACATTACGAAACGATGTCCTTCCGGAACGCCGTAGATCCGCTCCTTCGCGGCAACGTAGTTAGACAGCTTCTTCACCGCAGCACCGACGGTCGGTTTGGCCGGTTCGCGGTAGGCCTCGGCGAGCGAACGAGGCGCATCATCGCCAACCTCGACCATGATGAAATCGGCGGTGGAGTAGGGAGCCGTCGATCCCTTCTTGGCACCGACGATGCTGGTGGCGGCAAGCTTGATGATGCGGCTGACTACCTGTGCGGCGACATCGGCTGCATTGTCGAGACCGCTGAGGTTCGACTTGAGCAGATCGAAGTCGATCACATAGTAGCTGTACAGCAGAGGGGAGTTGATCTCGGTTTCGCCGACGTGGCCGCCGCCTGCGTCGTCACCCTCCGCACGGTTCTTGAGATCGTCGACGGCCGTGAAGTAGTCGACTTCCGACTGCTGCGCATGCACCGAGATGGCGTGCGCGACGTGAACCGCCGCATCCACGGTGGAAAGGCTGTCACCTGTCACCATGCGCCCGAAAGCGGCGATGTCCAAGGATTCGTTGGGCATCTGGCGGAGTGTCTTCTTGATGTCGTTCGACTTGAAAAACTCGTCGGCGATCTTCGCGATATCGCCGCCTTCGGACTTCCCTGCGATTTCAACGATCTCGCGGACGATACCCTTGATGAACTCGATCTCGCTTGCCCCGAAGATCAGAAGCTCGTCGCGCTCGAGGAGTTCAAGCGGGTTGACCTCGACTTCGTTCTTTGCAGCTTCGTCCGCCGCCTTCTTGCGGTTGGCCTTGGCCTTGTCGCTGGGCTTGTAGAGAATATCCATGACCGCCAGGGTGGCTGCCACGACAGCGCCCATGTCGAGGCCCTCGGCGATGAGAGCCTCCGCGATCGGCTTGCGGAACAGGAGCTTCGACCGGATGCCAAGGGTGCCTACGTCGAGAAGCGAAGCGGCCGAAGTTGAGGTGCGCATCTTGCGCTTTGCGAACTGGCTGCTCGTCCGCGTCCGTACGCCGGCACCGTATTCGATCCGCTTGGCCATGCCGGAATCATCGCGGTTGAGGAGAACGCTGGAATAGCCGGTCAGCGCATGGATCTGGATAAACTTGGTCGACATGTGTCAGTCCTTCCTGGTCGAATAGAAATCACGGGCGAGACGGTTCTTTGCCTCGTTGTTCTGGTAGAAGACGAACTCGGCGAACCGGAACCAGTTGACTGGCCGACCCTTGTTCGCGAGGTAGCGCACTGCCGAGATCAGGTAATCCTCAAAGGGAGCGCCCTCGGCCTTGAGCAATCTTGAGATGCGCAGGTCGCTGCTGGCCGAAAACCCGGCTTCACGAAGCGCATGCCCAGGGGCGGCATCCTGGCTGTGAACGTGCGGAGCCATGAGCGCCATGCACTTCACCAGCAACGGCCAGCGCCCCCGCGGGGTGTCGTCGCGCTCGACCACTGCCATCAGCTTCCAGAACGCGATCGATGGCAGCTCCGTGTCCATCCTCCGCAGCGTGCTGATATCTCCCTTCGACAGAACGGAACCGCTTCCAGAAGAGGTGCGCTCGAATTCTCCGATGATTCGTCCAACGGTCGCACCGAAGGGAGATGTTCTTGTCTGCTCCGCTTCGCTCATTTTGAATCCTCCATTGTGAACAGTTTCCTCCAGCGTGCGTTGAATGCCGAGCGTCCTTCCGCTTCCGCCTTGAATGATAGCTGGGATCTTGCTCCGCCTGACTCGAAGACCTTTTCCAGGATGACGCGCGCCTCCGTCTTGAGGAACTCGATCCAGCCGTCCTCATCGTCCGATCGCCATAGATGCTCGAAGAACGCCCCCGAAAAAGCGAGACGGAGTTGTTTCGATGCCTTTGCGAACATCGCTTCCGACTTTGCGCTGTTGACGAAATCGACCTCTGCCTTCTCTGGCTGGCAGAAACGGTAGACACCGAACTTCAACGCTGCATCGGCGGCGGAGGCCTGCGAAAGCATCGCCCGGCTACGCACTCCGAGCGCATCGAGTTCCACCTTGTTTGACAGCCTGAATACCGCGTGCGCGGGAATCGGAATAACAAAGTCATGGTAGCCGTAAGTCTCGCCCTGTCCCCGCAGGATCGCACTCAGGCAGAAGAAGGCGGGCTTGCCGAGGTCGCCTTTCGCAAACTTCTGAAGCATCGACTGACGCACGCCCTCGCTCCCCGTGACGATGTTGGAGAGAAGCCGTACCGGGATCGCGCTTGGACTGAGTGAGGTCAACGCCTCAGAGATTTCCTTCCGAGCGTTCTCCTTGTAGTTGGCGTTGGTCAGTGGCGCCCAAGGATCGCCAAAGACGCCTTTGAGATCGAGATGAGGGACTCTCGTGTTCGACGAGCCGGCGGTGACCGCGAACATGCGTCCGTTCCCATCGAGGCCGAGCTTGATGCGGCGGCAGACATCCACATACAGCGGGTGAAGGTTCATGGTCGGAATCTGCTCGGAGCCATCCCAGAACGAGGCCCAAGCGGCACCGATGTGCAGGCCGTCCTCGCTGAAGTGCGGGAATTCACGATAGAGCTCGGGAAGCATGTCCAGGATCTTCCGAACGTCGCTGTTCCACTTCCCTGAGGCTGACATGTCCGTGTAGGTCGCAACCCGGAAACGGGTGGAAAGTCCGCCATTCATGCGGGGAATGCCGTAAAGCGAACGTCCATCGAATCCCGAGAGGGTCTGGGCCTCGATGAGGCTGGCCACCCAGTTCCACGCCGAGGGTGCCGCCATCGCAGAAAACTTGACGGTATGGTTCTTGGAGACGATCAGCACTCCGATCTCATCCGGGCTGTAGATCCGCCCCTTGTTCTCGACGGTCTTCTGAAACTCCTCCTGATCCATCCCAGGCTGCATGAAGCAGGACACGGTGGTGTCTGGAGACCAGAGCTGCCAGCACTCCATCGGAGCAATCTTCACCATCCGCTCGCGCCATACTTCGGCAGAGGCGATGATGCCCTTCTCATCGGCCCCGATGTCCACGCCGAGGACCCCCAGGTGGGCGAAGAACATGTCGACGGCGGCGTTCTGATGCGCCTTCAAATCAACGAAGGATTCGATTTCATCATGGGAAAGCGCTTCGAGTACTTCGGGGAGGGTGAGGATATCCGTCGACCCGGTCTTGCGTTCAACCGGGATCAGCCTTGTGTCCAGCAGGTTGGCATCGTGCATCTGTCTTCTCCAATCCATGACGCCCGTACGAGTAACGCTCGCTGCCAACATGGAAACCAATCTCTTCTTTCGAGGTATGCACGAGTCCTTTTGGGATGTCAATGAGTCCTTCCGAACTTCTACATAGAAATGAAGGAATCGAAATTCCGGATATGGCGTTGCCCATAGGACTCACGACTTCGCCCACGAAATTCACGCGGATCCCGGGATCTCCGAGTCGGCTCGAAACGCCGGCGGGGGCGGCCAGCACCTTGTCGCCGTACCGCCAATTGCGGGGTCTCATGTTCATCTGCGCCGTCGTCATTCTGGCAAGATCTGCACCGACTGCGCTCTCATCTGCCTTTTTCAGAGCCGGACGAGCCGCCACGAGGGATTCAACACGCTCGGGATGGGTGCAAGCCTCAACGAGATCCCGGTTGTCGTCGGGGATCGTGACGTGCCCTCTGCGCTCGATCTCCTCCAGCGTCAGGATCGCATGGGCGACGTGCTCGTAGGCTCGTTCCTTCCCGATCCCGTGCCCGGCTTTCGCCGCAAAGTCTTCGATATCGTGCTCAGGCTTCAGAACGATGGCGCGGGGAACCTCGTATCTTGGAGGGCGGAGGATGCCCTTGTGGCGGTGGAGCCTGCCCAACCGTTGCAAGAGAACATCTATCGGACAGATGTCCGTGATGATGATGTCGGCATCGATATCAAGCGACTGTTCGATCGTCTGTGTTCCGACCGCGACGATCGGAATCCTCGCCGATCCCTTGCCGAACGCCGCTTCGATTGCCCGGTCGATCTCAAGTCGGTCCTCCGCTGCGAACCTTCCGTGATGGGGCACGCATGCCCCTGACGACGTCCTCAGGATGTTCTCCTGCGGCAGCATGCCCTCAAGTTGGCGCTGTACTGCGACGCACTCCTTGACCGTGTTACGGATAACCAGAACCTTTGCGCCCGCTCTGACATGCCCGGCGGCCATTCGCGCCACCGCCGCTGCGTTGTCGATCTTTGAGGATGTCTCTATCGACACCGTCTTTCTGTATCCTGACGAGGGTAGGGCCGTCATTGCTTCCTGCCCCCGGATGACATGACGGATACAGGGATAGGGGAGGTTCACGGCATCGGCGTAGACAGGAGGCGGGCTGGACTTCGCACCCGCCCGCCGAAGATAGGCGTGCGCCGCGCCGGATCCCAGCGTGGCCGACATGAGCAGGACATGGCCTCCGCGGGCGACATGCTGCTCCACGACATCAGCGAGGATCCTGCCCATGTATGCATCGGACGCATGGACTTCATCGATCACCAGCAACGACCGCGCGAACGATGACCACCTCATCGTTGAGTGCTTCGAGTTCAAAGCGGCTAGGAGCACCTGATCCACCGTCCCGACGGCGACCCTCGATGCGAGATACCGCTTCGAAGTCTCTGCATGCCAGTTCCTGTCGACCGCGCTGTCGCGGTCAAACCCAAAATCGCTCTTGATGAGAGCTTCAGGAGCGTCGGCAGACGTCATGTAGCCTGGAATAGCCATTGTGACTGGCACGCGCCCCGGCCCGAACACGGCATCCACTGCCTTCACGATGCGCTTGTGAATCTGCGCCCCGCTTGTCCTCGTGGGCAGCCCGAGGAAGCACGCATCAACGAGGCCGAGCCCCAGGAGATGCGCAAAATGATAGAAACCGGCCTCGGTCTTGCCAGTTCCGGTGTCCGACTCAAGGATGGCAAGCGAGCCCTTGGGAGCATGACGTCCCGCGATCAATGGTACAGGCTCCCCGACGCGGCGATCAGCGCAGACTGCATCGCATTGGGCTGGAAGCCAAAGACGGCGGGGAAATCGAGGTTGCGTGGCGATGCCTTGCGGCCTGAGTTGTCAAGCATCGCTCCCGCTGTGGCACGGGCGAACTCCTGCCGCTCCTTCCAGTCACTGCCCGCGTCGAAACGGAAATACCTGTCATCCGAGGCCATCCAGTCAGCGAGGGTCAGAAGGCCGTTGAATTCGTACATGAAGGCCGAACCGATCCGAAGGGGAGAGCCTTGTTCGAAAGCCTTCGGCCAGGTTGAACGCATGATCGCCATCATGTCTGCAAACAGACGGTCGACGTCGGTGTACTTCCACCCGCTCCAGCGAACCGCTCCGAGTTCCTTCTCTGCGGCATGGCTGTCCTGAATATCGTAGTCGACCGGAGCTCCGTGGTGGCCGACCGCCGCGAGGAACATGCGAGTGAAGAGTTCCTCGCCATCATCATCCCCGTTCTCGAACCATTCTTCGAAACCTTCGGGCAGCAGCGTCAGGAACTTCCTGACGTAGCCCTCCGTGAAAAGGCTGCAGGCTACGCGAGTGTGCCCGGAGTGCTGGCGCATGCCATAGTCCGCGAAAACTTGCCCCTGGAAGTCGTTGATGCCCTTGCCGATGTCGTGAAGGAAGGCGAGAAGGCAGAGTCGTTGCTTCTGGGCTTCTGTCAGTTCTTCGACCATGCAGAGGGCGGCAAGCGCCTTGTCGTATCCGTTGTCCAGCAGTTCACGGAATGTGCTTGCCACATCCAGAAGGTGAAAAAACAGCGGGAGCCAGGATGAATCCTTTGGATTGCCGCTTTTCGAATCCTTGAACTTACCCCAGTAGTCAGTCGGCATTCCGTGCATCTTGTGGTCGAGTCCTTGTGTGACGCAAAGATGAGACTTCGAATCCTTGGAGTTCGCAAGGGGGTGCCATGGGATTCTTGTCTGGAAGGCTTGGAATCGAAAACGCGCGCGTGCCGCACAAGTCGCGGCATGGTCTGCTCTGGCTGGAGCGCGGAACCATAATGATCGAGAGCGGTTGCCTGCTTTTCAAGACATCTGGCTTTGCCGACATTCCTGCCGGCGAGTACGGCATCCCGCATCAGGGGCTTTCAACTCTGTTGATGGGGCCAGGGACGACCATAAGCCACGACGCTATGCGAATACTCAACGTCCACGGGACATCCATCATGGCCGTGGGAAGCGGCGGCGTGCGGCTCTACTCAGCTCCTCCGCTGCTTCCGGATGATTCAACTCTTGCTCGCCATCACGCAATGCTGTGGTCGGATCTGGACAAGAGGATATTCGTGGCGAGGAAGATGTTTGCGATCCGTTTTGGCGAGGTGCTCCCACACCGGAGCATGGATGTACTCCGCGGCATCGAAGGAGGTCGGATCAAAAAAGTCTATGAAATCCAGGCAGCAAAATACCGGGTTCCCTGGAACGGCCGCAGGTTCGACAGAGCGGATCCCGGATCTTCCGATCTTGTGAACCAGGCCATCAACCACGCGGCGACGGCGATGTATGCCTTTTCCGCTATCGCAGTTTATAGCGTCGGTGCCATACCCCAGCTTGGGTTCATCCACGAAGCATCGGGCGACGCCTTCTGCCTCGATATCGCCGACCTCTACAGGGCAACCATCACCATTCCCATCGCTTTCGAGTGCACCAGGTTCATCATGGATAACCCGGACATCCCGATCGAGCGACATGTCCGCAAGGCGATCAACAAGACTGCCGGTAAATCCGGACTTGTGGATGCCATGATCGACAATATCAAGGAGCTCTTCAATGGCAATGACGGTGATCATCACAAGGGACGTTGAGGAGCGGTATCGCGGCTTTATCCTCTCGTGCATGCCCGAAATTGCGCCTGGGGTCTACGCGTCATCGAACTTGAACCAAGGCATAAGGGAACGACTATGGGCCGTGGTGTGGGATTGGCATGCACAGATCGGACGGGGATCCATCAGCATGATCCATGAAGACCGGACGAGTCCGAGCGGCCTCCACATAAGGTCGGTTGGGGAACCTGCCAAGGAACTCATTGACTTTGACGGGTTCTATGTCAGTTTGAAGAGGGAATGATTTTGCTCTTTGACATTGTTGTGTTTCAATGACTTAGCAACAAGGGTTTCCTCTGCACACGCAGAGATCTTCCCTCGAAAGCATGGACGGGGAGCTTGGCGTTCAGGTTTCCTCTGCACACGCAGAGATCTTCCTCTGGCCGATCCTGCATTTCGCCTCTATGCGATGTTTCCTCTGCACACGCAGAGATCTTCCCAGATTTAAGAAGCTCGTCGATCGCCGAGGCAGGTTTCCTCTGCACACGCAGAGATCTTCCCGGATCCCAATGCGAACGGAGCTGGAGGCCTTCGTTTCCTCTGCACACGCAGAGATGTTCCGGCGGCGAATGGATCGACCGCATCGACGTGCCCCTCGACGAGAGCGTTTCCTCTGCACACGCAGAGATGTTCCCCAGTCGTTGATCATCTCGATTCCAAGCCCCTGGTTTCCTCTGCACACGCAGAGATGTTCCGGGGAACGGGTTCGGCTTCGGCCTGGTGGGACCGTTTCCTCTGCACACGCAGAGATGTTCCCGTCGCCAGTCATGGCAAAGGCGGCAGGCAGACGTTTCCTCTGCACACGCAGAGATGTTCCCGGCTCGAAGGAGCCTCCCACGTCGGCCGCCTGGTTTCCTCTGCACACGCAGAGATGTTCCCTGACACCCAGTGCGCTCTGAAGCCACTTCGCAGTTTCCTCTGCACACGCAGAGATGTTCCGTAGTCGAGGATCGGCTTGAAGAACTCGCCGAGGTTTACTCTGCACACGCAGAGATGTTCCGTGGTAGCAGCAGCCACCTTTCAGGGTCAGCGTGTTTCCTCTGCACACGCAGAGATGTTCCTTGGCGGATCCACGAGCGATGTCGCAGTCCTGGGTTTCCTCTGCACACGCAGAGATCTTCCCACGCCGAGCGGCATCCAGAGCGGCGCGCAAAAGGTTTCCTCTGTGCACGCAGCGATGTTCCGGTTTACAAGTATTACGCGCACTTCGCGGTCGCGTTTCCTCTGCGTACGCAGAGATAATGGCATCGCCGCCTTATTCCGCAGGCTAGCCAGGCTGCTTTCTGACCGACGCGGTGAGGCTCGCCTCGTAGGCTGCAATGATCTTGGGAAGTGTTGCGAGCTTGCGCCGGGTGTCGATAGCGAGAGTGGTCAACCCGACATACTCGGCCTGTTCGAGATCGGGATTGGAATGGGTGTCTCCTCGCGCGCCCCTTGTCATGATGCCCGAGACTTCTGACGACGACGTGATGTATCCAAGGTAGGATTCGAGGAGTTCTCCGTCCTGCATCATCCCGTCGAGCGCCGTCCAGGACACGGGAACCTCAACGACCGCCACCGACATTTCGTCCGAGGTCGACGGCGCCCACATCCGTACGTATTCCCGAAGTTTTTCGACGAACGCGGCATCCTCCTCTGCGAGGACGAACGGCGCGGTACCGTCCAGACCATTGACAAGCGAGAAGTGCGAGATGTCGCCAGCCACCGCGATCTCTCCGACGAGATCGTAGGTATCGTCATCGCCGTATTCCCAGTAGATCGCCCAGTATTCGGAATCACCAAGATACGAGAGCATTTCCTGCAGCCCCGGCTCATCGAGCGAGGCGTGCGCCGGAACCCGTGACAGGATGGTTCCCTTTTCCAGGGTCGATCGAAGCCGCTGCACGCGGTCGAGCAGGGGGTTCTGATCGGTCAGGTCTTCTGCGAGGCGCGAAAGGCCCGCTGCCAGCAGCAGCCGGAGATCCTCACCGAGGCTGGCGAATTGTTCCGGGTCGAATGTCTGCTTGTTCATATGAATGTCCTATCTGATGTAAATCTGTTCGCCGGAAGCGGTCGTATGCCAGATCGGATGCGGCAGTTCCTGGTCTCCGTGCCACGGCGAATGCGATATGTTGCCTGTCTCGCGCAGAAGCGTCTCCACGGCAGTCTTTGCTGTTCCCAGATCGAGCCTGAAGAACCCGTCTCCAAGCGCGTAGGGCGATAGCGTCTCGTGGATGCGGGCATATGCAACGAGCGGATCGTGGATGAGCCACGTTGACAGGACGCCGAAGGCCGCGTGCTCCGGATGCTCACGGCACAACCTCTTCACGACGTCCTCCACGCTTCCCGACGCAGCGCCGACATGCATGACGTCGCGCTCCGTGCTCGACCAGAGAATATACGCCCAGCCGTGCTCGACCAGAGGGTGGGCCGCGTCGATGGTCATGTCCAGATAGTTGCCAAGCATCTCGAGACAGTGGTCTTCATCGATCCGCGATGAAACTATCCTGAAGACATCCGTGTCCTGTGCGCGGATCGCCGCCCGTGCCCATGCCATTCGCCATGAGGTGGCGAGAGCAAGCGGTGCCGACGGATATCCGAGCAGGCGCGAGATCGTATACCAATCGCCCGTGTCCCCTAGCGCGACGCGCGAGAACAGTCCCTTGACGACACTGAAGGCGGCGAGGAGCTCTTCTGACGATGTCGGTATTTCCCTGGATGAAAGCGCGTCAAAGACCATCCGAACGGCATCGATCCTCGATTGCCAATGCTTCTCCTCCACGGGAACAGTGCCGAACCCCATCACGCGATATGCGGCGAGAGGCATCGTGGTGCGGACGGGATCGTGTGGGCCGCGTACGCTCTTGAAACTCATTTGGCGCTCTTCGAGCGGATCGGATCTCGAATTGGTGAATGCTTGGTGCCGAACATGTGGTCTCCCATATATTCGATCCTCTATGCATGCTCGTCGCAGCATTGTCAACATTTGTTGCAAAGGATTCAGTCCAGTCTTCGCCTGTATATGGATTTCCACAGTGACGGCTTCAAACGGAGCCGAGCGCGAGATCGCATCTGCATCAGGCCATGTTGCGCCCCTCAAGGCCTCCGGCAGCCATCTGAGTTTCCCTCGATGTCTGAGGAGGGCTTCCGGCATCACTGCGCCACGAACCGGCGCATCTTGTTCACGTCTGCAAGGAAATCCTGAGGACGCTCCGACGAGACCGCCGGGCATGCCGACGGGCCGATGTCGATCGGCGAGCCGTCCAGCCACTTGTGCCACTGCCCCGTTTTCGGGTTCCTTCCATACATCGGTATGGGCAGGCCGGCCGATACGACCTCGATGCTCTCGTCGGATGCTGACGAATCCGTTTTCTCAAACGGAAGCCGAGCGCTATCAATTCTGCTGTCCGGGGCCTGTCGATAGACGAGCGAGATCTTCGGCCAGAAGCTGATCTGCCGCAGGGGAGACCGGCCGAAGTGCCTGACCGCGAGTTCCTGGATCCCGCGGGAAAGATCCGCATCGTCAACATCAACATCGATGACGAACGCATTGGATGATCCCGGCCCCATGACCGCGGCGACATTTAGTGACGGGCACCGCTCGATCCAGCGGTTGAGAACGTCGGCATCCGGCTGACGGTTCGCAAGATCGTGCTCCTCCGCCCATTTGATGATTCTTCCATCGATGACCGCCGGGCGCATGGCTGAAATCTCCTGCGGAAACACGCTCCAGCCGTTGGCAACCATCTTTCGAGCCGCGAACCCGAAGATATCCTCGCTCGGAGCCGCATGGCCCATGGAGACGATGGCTTCGGCATCGCGGAAATGACGCTCGATGTCGGCAGTGAAGATCGGTCTTCCGTAGGCGGCGGACAGATCCCGCGCGAGGTCGCGCGAAAAACCCGCAGGGGCCACGATCGCCGGGGCAGATGGGCAGCCCGCTTCGGCGATCTTCTTGAGATGGTGCATGAGTGCGTCGTCCCGCCAGCCGAGGGCGGCGCAGATGCTCCTGATGATGCCCTTGTGACGGACGACTGGCCCAAGAGCGGCCCTCAGGGCCTTGGCGAGGGTCTTGACGGAATTCTGGTCAACGAAGAAGGACGGCACGGTTCAAACCTCCGGATATGGCGGCGAGACGAAAGTCTTTCCGGTCTCCCCATTCCAGTTGCCACCGATGGACGGTTGAATTCGGCGTCTTTCGATCGGGATTGAGCATGTCTCGCGACGGGGAGTGCCATGGCGCCCGATGGCCACGAGAGAAAGGTATTCGGACCGATAGGGGGTGTCAACGCCGAGCATGCTTCGAGGATTCGGGCTTGTCATGACCGCTTGGCTGTTCTAGCGTGTTGATGGAACTGGTGAGGGATACGCGCACCGGGGGTCAATGCGAGAGCACACTGCCGTAAGAGCGAAAAGAGCTGCTACCTGTCCTTATGCAGCTTGCGACAGAGATGTCGCCCGGTTCCACCAGAGAGAGGCTTCGGCCTCTCTTTCGCGTTCATGAGGGCGGAAAACATGGAAGAGCGAACGATCGACCGGGCGACGCTCTCCAGCGCGTTCGATGAGCTTTCAAGAGAGATCAGCCGTGCGGGCGAGAAGTCCGCCGAGATCCGCCTGTTCGGCGGTACCGCCATGATGCTCCAGTTCAGCGAACGAGGCGCGACCCTCGATGTCGACTGCGTTGTCACGAGGGGGCATGGAGCTGTCATGCGGGCGATGCCGATCGTCGCCAGGCGACTTGGTCTTCCTTCCGGGTGGCTGAACGAAGGCGTTTCCGTCTACCGCAGCAGGCATGAGACCGACGGTGATTTCGCGGAGATGTTCGCTCTGCCAAGCCGCCGGCCCGTGCTGCGCATTCTCGCCGCCCGTCCAAGGTATCTGATGGCGATGAAGATTTCCGCGCTCGACCGCGGTGCCGCGCGCGACAGGTCCGATATCTCGCTTGCGGCTGGAAGCCTTGCGATCACGACACTGGATGAGGCTCAGGAAAGCTACCGTCGATACTTCGCCGACGGGATGGAAACCGCCCACTCGGGGACGATTTCCACATTGCTCAGATCATGAGGGATTCGCCCCTCAGTCCTCTGCGTTCTCGAACTTGAGGGTCGCGTTCGATCCCTTCTTGGTCAGGCCGGAGATCTCGCAGGATCCCTTCTTCCAGACCGGGGCCTCGCCCTTCAGCTCGACCGTGTGCCAGGACTGTCCCAGTCCGCCTTCGACCCGGTAGCCCGTGGGCTTGCAGCCCTTCTTGAACACGAACGCATTGCCGACGATCTTCGCGCTGGTGTCGTACATGTCCCATGGCTGCTCGGCCTCGAAGAGAACGTCGCCGGGGCGGACGACATTGGCGATCGATGCCTTCGGCTCCTTGTAGATGATCAGGCCGCGCTTCGCGTCAACGGCCATCAGGGAGTCGTTGTGCCAGAACTCTGCTCCGGAGAGATCGTCGTTGTGAAGCCATGCCTCGGGCTGACTTTTCGGGACCGACCCCTTGCCGGCCGACTTCTTCTCGACCCCGCTCGGAACGGCGTCTTTCTTGATCCACGGGGCCGCGTCGGCATAGATCAGCTTGTTGCCGTCGCACACCTTCCACATGCCATAGGAACCCTGGTAGTAGCGCCAGATCGGGAAGCAGAAGCCAGCGCCCGTGAATTCGAGATCCGGCCACTCGCTAGTGCTCTTATGCTGTACGAGCTCCGCCATGTCGAAGCCGAACTCGTATTTCCAGCCGCCGGAACCGTCGGAGATCAGGAGATGGACGTTCGAGCCGGACTGGCCGAAGCAGGCCGTCTGCCCGTCACCGAGGCGCGCGGGACTGGTGGTGACGATGAGTTCGTTCACGCCGTCCTTGTTGAGGTCGACCTGCTTGACGTCGAAGTCTAGCTTCGTGTCCCGGAGGCACTCCGCCGTGGAATCCTCGTACTTGGCGACGATTGCGAGCGCCTTGTCGACGTCGGGCTTGGGCCATTCGGCCGCGGCTGCGCTGGTGGTCATGAGGGCGAAGGCGATAACCGCGGCATGCTTGCGAAGCATCTGAAACTCCAGGTGGATGTCATTCAGGACGACACCTACTGAAGGAAACTGGCGGAAGTGTCTAAATATTCGATCGAATTTTAACGATCCGTCTTTTCAACGTGCCGGAACCATGGAATCGGCTGGCTCGAGAAGCATCTCATGAATCCGGGCTTCTACGAGACCCCATGTCTCGTCTCCAGGAGGACAGATTTGCCGCAGGTCCTTGCTGAATACCCGCCTCAACCCCTCAAGCACGCTATCGCGGGCATCGTTGGCATCCAGACCTCTTTCACGGATTTCGTGGAATGCTTGCGCCATCAGGAGAAGGAATTCGAACTCCATGATCCTCGTGCTGTCCCTGCGGGTGATCGAGTCATCGGACTTCAGCATCCATTGATCTCTCTCATCTGCCTTCAGAGCGAGCGACACCATCGCGTTTGGATCGAATCCGAAGGCTTCGAAGCGTTCCTTCTGAGCCCAATGCCGCATGAGCCTGATCTTGAGGTCGTATCCGTCCCGGAGAGTTTCGAAAGGCGCGTTCTGGCCGATGCCGCGAGCGTTCTGCCTGATTGCGTTCGCACATCGTCCCGATGCTTCCTGCCGGGATGCTCCGTAGCCGAACTCGGCGAAGTCTGGGTCTGATACTCTCGACTTGATGCCGCAGTCGAGCGACGCATGCCAGGAACGCTCGCCGCTCTGGCGCACATAGCAGATGATGTGGTCCGCATAGCTGTCTAGCGCGCGCTCATAGTATGGAAGCTGCTGTCTGGTCATTCCGGCCTTCTATGGTATCGGGTTGTGGTCTGCAGCTTCCTTCAGGAACAGCTCGAAGTCGTGCTTGCCGCCGCCGTAGACAAGCTCGACACCGTTGTCGCCCTCGCAGATGAAGGTGATGCCGTGGCCTTCCGACCAGATGACGGCGGTAGTGGCATCCGGATAGAAGCCCGCCGGTTGGCCGTCGATCTCGATGGATTCGACGTTGGTGAAGCAGGGCAGCGTCGTGAAGCGATAGCAGGGAATGCCGTCTGCGTAGCCGAGAAGCTCTCCGTCATCGCCGATGATCGGTGCGCCGCGCATGACATCGATCTCGGCCGCCCGTTCGCGCATGGCTGCATAGTGCTCGGCGACCTGCAGCATCTGCCTGATCGAGTCCGCCGAGATCCGGAACTGCACGCCGGAAGCCTTGATGCGTGATGGGTCGATCTGGTGGTCACCCGCATCCCGTATAGACACCTCGTCGAAATCGAGATCCAGCGTGAAGAAATCGTCGTTGTTCATGTCCGGCCTCAGCGTGCGAATACGGCGGACGAGCCGAGACGCTCATCGAGCTCGTCCTTGGCATCCTGCAGGATGCTCTCGACATCGGAGTCGTGATCATTGCTGAAGTGCTCGGAAAGCGCGTCCAGGGCGTGGGCGAGCTGCTCGGAATCGAGCTTGACTGTTACCTTGTCGCTTTCCTGCTCGCGCTTGAAGGTGGACCGCTGCATGGTGTCGATGACGATGACTTGCGCGGTCTCCTTGCTGTAGCCCAGCGCTCCGTGGAGCTGGTCACAGAAATCGCTGGCCTTGCCGTAGTCGGCGAACGTGATGGAAGAGAAGGCGTTGGAAATGTATCCTGCCTCGCCGAGAATTGCGATGCCGATGCCGTACTCGGAACCCGAGGATTGGATCGGAGTGAAGGCGAAGATCTTTTCGTTACCGGTCATGCCGCCGAACATTCTCTGGGCGTAGGCAATCACTTCTTTCACTTGCTGCGGGTACGCATCCAGTCGATCCATCGTCTCAATCCTCCATCTGGGTCTTTGATAACGGGAAGCATCGCCTTCGGTAAAGCAATCTTCAAGGACGCGATCGTGAGTTCCTAACGAAGCCATGAGAAATGGCGTGTCATATTCACCGGAGTGTCACCTAAAATAAAGGATGGATGCCGAACTCCGTGAACAACTGCTGACCACCATCCGGCGACTTATCACCCTTGATTTCGAGGAGGACGAGATGGTCGACTTGATCGAATTCGTTGAGCGCAACGTCCCCGATCCCGATATCTATACGTACATGCTGAAAAAGTATGTACCTGGAACGAGCGCTGAGGAAATCCTGGACCGGGCGATGTCCTATAAGCCAATCCGACTGTCGGATAACTCATCGTCGGAATGACCTGGGGACCGTAGCACCGCACCCGTCGGGCCCGGGTGCGGTGCTACGCGATGGAACTGTCGGTGGTGCCTGGATGCGCGTTTGTCGGATGCTTTCAACGCATCGATCATTGGACATCAATAGCGCGGAGACATCTCATGGCAGACAGACCCTACATCGGCGACCTCATCGAGCATCCTTTTATGGGCGGAGATGTCAGGATCGAAGTCTCCGAGGTTCCCGACGATCAGCCTCTGGCCGATACCGACGGCCTGTACATGATCCTTGACCAGTACGGCGAGCAGCACTTCGTCGAGCTCGATGCCGATACCTGGGTTGCAGTCAACGAAGACACGCTCATCAACATGCTCACGGACGACGGATTCAACCGTTGGCAGGAACATCTTGACCGCGTCGGACAAAGCGCCTCGATCTGATCCCGTCGAAGCCTATACCTGTGGTCTTGCACCTCCGACATAGACCGCAGGCAGATACTCGATCGGCCCGTTCATCCGGCCGATCTGCGGCGCGATCATGGACGTGACCCCGCGCCGGAAGCCACCGTCGAGGTGGAACAGCACTGCGGCCGCGGCATCCACCGGCCGGATCTTCGGGATATGGTCTGTCACGCTCTCGATCATCGTTGACACGATGTCGGTGTAGAGCGACTTCGCCTGAAGCGTCGTCAGGTACGCAGTCTCGGGCAGCCCCACCGAATCCCATTCCTCGTCGCCGAGAAGCGGATAGAGCGGTTCAAAGCCATCGCACAACGCCATCGCGGCGCCGACCGCCGACCTCTTTTCGGCCTCGGATCCCGCGCTCCTGTTCAGGAACGACAGAAGCAGGCTCGCCGCGATCGTCACCTTCTCGGGAAGCGTCATCTCAGGGCTGAAGTGGTCCGAAATGAGCTGGCCCATGATTTCGGCTGCCGCCGTGGCAGCGCCGCTCCACGGCTTGCCCGTCACTTGCTCCAGATCCGAAGCATCCATCGCGAGCGGCTTCAGTTCGATGATGCCCTTCTTTCGTAGGTGAAGAAGCGGAATGAGACGGGTCTCGACCCATTCCGCGATCACGTCCGGGCCGTATAACCGCAGCGCGCCTTCCATGACGCGTACGATGCTGCGTCTGTCCGGTTCAAGGCCATCGATGTCGGAGTGCGGATCCCCCATGGAGAAGGCTTCCTTCCAGCACTCCATGCCCTCGACCGGATGAACTCCAGTCTCCTGCGGGAAATAGATGCCCATGTTGCCGAGGCAGATCCACGAGTTCGAATTCCCGCGGAACATCCGGATCGCCCGTCGAAAGTAGCCGACAGCTTCTCCTGGGCTGCCGATGTTCGATATCCTGGCTCCGATGTCAGTCAGGGCCCGGCTTCCCACGTCCCTCACGAAATATTCGCTGTCGGGCCATGAATCGTCATCGATCTCGACGTTCGTGATCCTTGCCTGCGCCATCTCCGAGGCCGTCACCAGCATCTCGGTGGACATCTCCCGTCGACGTGGCCTGTTGGGCTTCTCCGCAGACAGATAGTTCGCGAGATTGTAGGCCGCGCCGGGGCAGTTTCGGGCGGCGACGCGCAGCATGTGAAATGCGAGGAGCCGCTCCCGTCCAGGTCGGAGAAACGCCGTAGCGCTCATTGCGGTCTGGCCCGCGAGAGCGGCGAACTGCTCCTCCTCGTTGCGCGGACAAAACATTTCGGAATAGTCCGAGATCTCCGGTTCCTGTCGCCGCATCCAACCCTCCGATTTCCTAACCGGGGCAGAACATAGCCAGCCTCTGGGTACCAGGCAATGCAGTATTGCTTCGCCGCGGCGGTGCGATACATTGCCATCCACTTCTAATTTGGGGCTTGCGCATGGACGACAGATACGACCTCCCCGATTTTGACCCTGATCTTCTAAAGGCGGTCGACAATATCAAGAACGAGTTGTTTCCGGAGCCTGGCTTCAAGGTCGGCCGCATCGTCAGCCATGTCGATGGCTACCGGGTTCGCATCACTGCGGGCATGTTCTGGGACGGAGACGGCCCCGAGCGGCGCCTGTCAAACCACTGGACTTGGCATCCGGTGGATGAGAATGGCGCGCGGTCGGGGCCGGATGAGAAAGGCTACGGCGATCTCCTGATCGATCCACGACTGCATTGACAGGGATCGGTTCTATCGGTCGGATGAAGTCAGGTTCCCGCCCCGAGCTTGGCACGGAGCGCGTCCACGTCAGGGAAGCTTCCGATGATCGGGACAGCCTTCTTCCGCAGCTCGGTTGCCACCATGTGGTCGAACGCGGCTACATCGAGGTGCTCGTCAATGAAGAGGCGGAGCTTCGGTCCCGGCGTAAGCTCCCATCCCAGTATGCGCCGGGCCGCCCGGTAAAGGCTCCCGTGGATGGATGGGTTCGGCATCAGGTTGATCTCCAGCATGTTCAGCGGCTGGCGCGCGACATAGCCTTCGTCGCAGATGACGCGCCTCCTGCCGATGTCGTAGATGATCGCGTCGTGGTCGAAGAACGTGGACCGGATGACATCCTCCAGCCGTTCCAGCTTCACGTGCCCCTCGCGCATCGCCCACGTGGATCCGAGTGGCCAGAAGTCGACCTCCCACCCGTCCGCGATGAGGCTGAAGCCTCCGAACGCATTGACCCTCGCACCATGGGCGGCCGCGAATTCCGCAACCTCGGAAGCAGGTGCGTCTATCACCATGTCCACGTCGGAGTGAAATCCCGGGGCGCCAACACGGGCGAAATCGCGCACCATGCCGCCGATGATCGCCGCCTTGTCGAATCGCCCCGTGAATATCGAGAGGACACGGCGGAGGCTCACGCATCTCCGGGAGTCGTCCTCCCATATGAAGGCGGAGAGGCGGCGCTCGATCGTCGGCACGCTTTCCGCGATATCGAGAGGATATGCTGGTCTGAAGACGGATGCTGTGATCATGGCAAATGATTGCCTGGACGGCTCGATGCCGCAAACGAATCCTTCGCCCCTGTTCAATGGATCGGAATTGGCGGTAGCATGGCATCAACCTCGAAAATTGGAGAGCCTGCCCATGACCGGCATCCTTGAAAAGCTCGGACCGCGCATCCGCGATGAGATCAGAGAAGCCGTCGCCGCCTCAATGGTTTCCGGCGAACACAGGGTCCCCCGGCATCGCTTCAACAAAAAAACTCCGGCGAGGGAGAGAAATGCGTTTACCCACGAGTTCATCGAGCATCTCTCATGGCTCGACAGTCGGGAAGGCAGGAGCCAGGCCACATCCTCCGGCTCGCAGCCGATCTCGATTCTCGCGGCTGTGATCGAGATGACGCTGCTCTACGCCCACGAACAGGGCTTCTCCCCACTGCAGGTGCTTGAACTCGGCACGCGTCGCGCCCGGTCTATTCTTTCCTCTCCTCCAGAGCTCGCCATGGTCGAGGATCTGATGAAGGTGATCCTCGATGAGGCGGACGAGCAGCTCGAGGACGGCATGACCTTCGTCGCCTATGCCGAGACATCCGACGGGAAGATGAAGGCGGCCGAGCAGCACCTCATGACCGTCGAGGGCGAGTATCGCAAGAACGGCGCCTACGACCGTGAGAACCGGACGCGATGGGTTCATTTCGAACGCGCGGAAGACGCTGCCGGGTTCAAGCAGACACTCACCGAGAGCGGCGTCGAAGTTCTGGAAGGATACGAGCCGCCAAAGAACTCAGAGGCGACGACCACGCACGACATCAGCCCGCTGAAGCTCTCAATCATGCGAGCCATCTGGGCGCATTCGCCCTATGGATCCGCCGACTTCAGCGACGTTCTTGAAGCTGTTGCCGATCCGAGAAGCCGCCTGGCGGTCGCGCGGATTGGAATCCAAGCCGACGCCGTCCTCGACGCCATTGCGAAGCCGAACGATGACATGGTTCTCGGCGGCTGCATCGAGGCGGATCCCATTGGACAGCTCATCGACTACGATGCGGCGCAGTCCACGACGCAGGAGGACATCGCCGCCGTCTACGAGGCGATGATCAAGGAAGGCAGGGAGCGCAACAGGCGCGACCGGAAGCTCAGGAAGGAACCGAAATAGGATCGGTTACTCCATGCCGCCCATGGTCCTGTTTGCGCCGGCGCAGCGGGAGCGCGAATAATGGGGAAGGCGATGGATCCTCCGGGATGCCGATCGCAGGAGGATTTCATGTTCCGAATGATGTTGTTGACAGTGCCTTTCATCATCGCAGCCGCCGCCACGAGCGCGCACGCGGAAGCATGCTACGACTACCGCCTCGAGCCTTCCCACATGGACTGCGAGAAGAAGGAAGGAAACTCGGCGGACTTCACCTCGAGCTGCACGTTCACGGGTGAGAAGATCGTCAAGATCCAGGTCGCGTGCCCCGTCGTCAAGCCCTCGCAGGGCAGCTCGTCTGGCGGCGGCGGAAGTGGCAGCAGCTATGGAGACGGATGCGCCTGCGACCACTCCTCATCGGGCGGATGGCACTAGGAGGCTTCCTCTCCAGAGGCGAGCTAAGGTCCTCGGCGGCAGGGTGGTTTGCGTGTTGCCAGTAGGCGTTCCATGATCCTCGCGTGGAGGAGACAAATCATGACAACCCCTTCGATGCCATCGAAGAACATATCGATCACCGCAGCCGATGTCGTTGCAAGCAGTCACGCGCACTGGACCCGATATGGGGCTGATGCGGAAGGTGCACACTTTCTTGGACTGGAAAGGGAGCTTAGAAAGCAACAGCCCCATGCCGACGTGCTCTCGGATCACCTGCGGCAATTGCAGTCTTACGCCCACCATAGATCCCGACTGGCAGTCAGGCGCTTCTTTAGTGAGATGCAGGGTGTCACCGACGAGGACTATGACCTTCACGCCGAATCCATAGCTGCGGCAAAACTTCTTTGGGATACGCCATCCTCAACCCCTTATATCGAAACCGTTAGAAGGTCTCTCGCAGTCCTAAAGCCTTTCAAGGCAGCGCTTTCTAAACTTGCGATCGGGATTGACCCACGTGTCTCAGTCAATCGAGAACCCGTCGATGCGATGATCGGCAATGCTTTCAGAGCAGGGCGCAACTTTGCAACCAAGGACGCCTCGGCGGAACCATCCAACGCTGAAGCCATGAAACTGATGATGAGCGGCCGACCTTTGCCCAACGTCGACGCAAGGCCGAGCGTAAGACTACCTCGAAAGCCAGGTATGGGAGGGAAAGATGTGCAGCTCTTCGGTGAGCTGCTTGAAGTCGTTAGGTTCGGCGCATTTAACGCCGAACGGGCGAGGGCGATTGTCCGGAATCTCAGCGACAGGGCCGAAAGCATCGGCTCGGCCTGGGTGAGTGACTTCCTCGAAGCGGTGGGCAGTGATAGCGGAGAGAAACTCGACAACCGCAGAAAACTTCTTTCCGACGCAGGTTGGGTGCTTGCAGGGACCACCCCTTATGCCAGCGAGGCGCGCAAGCTCGCCAGGGAAATCCACGAATTCTGGCCAGAAAGCGAAAGAGCCGCCAAATTCATGGGATTCGGAGAGGAACTTCGCGGCCACTACGGAAATCTTCTTCCGATCGAGGCCTTGCTACGGGACGCGATCGACAGGGGCATCCAGGACCGCGTCCAGCAGGCGAGGCTGACTGGTGAATCTCCCGCGGGTGTTGAATTGATAGGTGATCGTAACAATGCGCCGGCTCTCGGCCCGAAGGAGACAAAGCGGATGATGGGCGATAGACCGAGCGACGACGACGTCCTCAAGGTTTCGCGCAAGAAGAATCCTAAGAAATTGCAGGATCTCGGACCCTATTACGATCTCATCACCGAAGGATTGGCCTACAACGCGGTTCCTGCGCAGGCAAAGAAAGGGTTCATCCCCGTCATTGTGACAGAAGACCTCGAGCAGGGGGTTGAGATCCGATTCGAAGCCAGGGTCGGACGTTCGTCCGCGGTAGCTTCGGTCTACATTGATGGCCCTGCTCGTTCGAGCGGGCGCTCTGCGACTTGGGACGATGTCACAATAATGGTGAATTACTACGAGAAGGTCCGTGTCGGTTCGAATGGGTGGTACGCGTGCCGTTTTGTCAAGGATCCTCTGGCTGATACTTATCGGTCAGAGGGCATGCACCCTCTGGACTACCTGATGCTCAGGAACACGAAACTCCCACCTATCGATGGAAGAGGGGAACCGGGAGCAAGGGAGATCAGGTCCCCATTCATGGTAGAGGCCTGGAGCCATCTATCGGGTTCATTGGAAGGCGACGCCGAATTGCGCGGAAAGGCTGCAAAGAAGGGCCGTGGCTTCGAGCGACTGAGATTCAATGTAGCTGATGGCAGGGAGTTCACCTTGTTGTGCAACGGTGACAAATCGTGGAACCTGTCCAGCGAGGAAAGCCAAGTCGTCAGCGGCAAGGATATCGCCACATTGATCGACGCGCTCGATGAAATGGTAATCAAACCTTCTGTGGTCACAGATCGAAGGTTGGCCTACTAGGCCTCCAATGAAAAGGCGGCCCGTTTCGAGGCCGCCTTTTCATTGACTATCAAATCTCCCAGGCACTCTCATCGAGGCACCGACCACATGCCGGGACAATTTTCGACTTCCTGTCGATCTCCGCTGCGAGCGGATCGAAATCGACTTCGGTCGTCTCGGTCTCGTGCCGTTCGCAGACGAACGTCCGCAAGGGCCTGCCGAGGATGGCGTCGCGCACATTCCGCGGTGTGACCACGTGATCGTCACGAAACGCGATCGGCTGGCCGATCTCCGCCTTCGCGAAGACCTTGGAGAAGCCGTCGCCAGTGATCTTCACGTGGCTGCGGCCGATGGCGTATCTGTAGGACTTTCCGTCCACTTCGATGTTTCTGTAACTCATTGGAAACTCCATTTCCGTAATCGATGACCCGCCGCTCGAGGCGGTTCGGGTGGTTTGATCGGCGGAGCTTCCTGCTACGAGAAACGAATCCTGATGTAGTTAAGATTTAGAAACGCATTTATGCCGGGCTCCATGTCCCATCGGGGTTGCGGCACGCGGTGCCATTGAGCTGCTCGCCACGTCCGGAGATCCAGACGGTGCTTTCGTAGGGACGGCACATGCGCTGTCCCTGGTAGTACGGACGACCGGCCGAGATGTGGCCGCGGTCGCCGCGCTCCTCGTTCGACCACTCCTCGCTGGAGCCGTATTCGAGAGCGCGGTTCTGCGCATCCCAATAGCGGCGGCGGGACTCCTCGTCAAGATTCGCGCCGATGCGGTTGCCGATCACGCCACCGATGGCCGCGCCCAGAAGCGCGCCCGCAGCGTCGTTCTTCGCGATCGCCGCACCGATGATCGCGCCCGTCGCCGCACCGCCGACGGTTCCCGCCGTCTCGTTGGAGATGCCTCCGGTGTAGGGGTCGGAAACGCAGCCCGCAAGGATCGAGGATGCAGTGACGACCAGTGTTGCAGCGAGAAGGCGGAAGCGCATTGTGATCTCCATATCGGTTCCCGTAATCCGTAACCTGGATTCAGAGCCGAATCAATAGATTGAAGGATTCGTTCGAAATGAATCCTGTGCCGGTCGCTTTTAATCCTTGAACTCAATCCTTCGCCGAGCTGCCCATCTCAGGCATCCAACGTTCCTCCCATTCATATCCAGCATGGAGACATCATGTCCGGCAACGCATATCAGACGCTGCTCGCGTCCCTCAAGCGCGACGCATTCGTTCCGCAGGTCGACCCGTCGGCAACGGTGATCGACGACAAGGGGAGCCGATACTTCGGCAATCCGTGGATGCCGGCCGGAATGGAATGGCCCCACGATGGGGACGCGCCGATGGCCTTCGTGTTGCAGCTCGATCTCGCGACGATCCCGTGGAAGCCGGAGGGCATGCCGGACAAGGGTCTTCTGCTGTTCTTCCATGCTGAAGAATATAACGATCCCGAAGAGCAGAGCTTCATTGTGATTGTAGACCAGTCTCTCGAGGGCGCCCTCCGCGAAGCGCCGGACGACGAAGTTCCGCATAGCCGCGCGCTGCCGATCATCGGCTGGCGCAAGACCGCCGATGATCGGCACTGGGAGAGTCGCTATGCCATCGAAGGCTTCGACGACGATGATGACGATCAGCTTGACTACGGCTACCAGCGGAACGAATCCGGTGGCGACCTGATCGTCGGCATGGACGGCAAGGGATACGAGGAGGCTGATCTTGCCGCGGGTGACATCGTTCCGCTCGCGCATACCTTCTCCGGCGACAAGATCGGCGGCTGGCCGTACTGGGAGCAGGGCGACGACACGCCCGAGGATCCGGACGGCGCCAGGTGGACCTACTTCATGCAGGTTGGCTACGAGGGTCTCCGCGATCCGAAGATCAACGATCGCTCGTTCAACTGGCCGACGTGGGGCACCGGGCACATCTACTTCCACAAGGGCAAGTTCATGTATGTCTGGGCCTGCGACTGATCATCGCCATCCGCAATCACAGCCGCCGTCACTCCATTTCGACGGCGGCTCCCGATCCTTGACGAAGTCGTGAAGCCAGGCCATACAGGAAGCATGAAACCGTTCGTTTGTTGCTTCTGCTGACAGATCCATTGCTGGCGCCCGCGCTGGCCCGAACGCTTTCGCCCTTCAGAAATCCACGATGCGAAATGCTGCGGCCTACTCTGCGAGCGCCATTCCCCACGCCTGAAATCCGGAGAATGAAATGGCCGCGCTGCCTGAAATCCACCTCTACAACACGCTGACGCGCAACAAGTCGGCCTTCGCGCCGATCGATGCTGGGAACGTCCGCCTCTATGTCTGCGGCCCGACCGTGTATGACTATGCCCATATCGGCAACGCCCGTCCCGTCATCGTCTTCGACGCGCTCTTCCGGCTGCTGCGCCACGTCTACGGCGAGGATCACGTCACCTATGTCCGCAACATCACGGACGTCGATGACAAGATCAACGCGCGGGCGCTGCGCGACTATCCCGGCCTGGAGCTGAACGAGGCCATCCGCCAAGTCACCAGCAGGACGGAGGCGCAGTATCTCGCCGACATGCAGGCCCTCGACGCACTGGAGCCGACCGTCCAGCCACGCGCGACCGACAACATCGCCGGAATGATCGAGATCATCGAGCGTCTGGTCGAGCGGGGGCACGCCTATCAGGCCGGCGGCGACGTGCTGTTCGACACGAAGTCGGCGCCGGAACACGGCCAGCTCTCGAAGCGGCCGCTCGAAAAGCAGCGGCCCGGCGCTCGCATTGCCGTCGACGAGCACAAGAAGAACCCCGCCGACTTCGTCCTCTGGAAGCTGTCGTCCGAGACCGAACCGGGATGGGCAAGTCCATGGGGCTTCGGCCGTCCGGGCTGGCACATCGAGTGCTCCGCGATGAGCAGGCGCTACCTCGGCGAGACCTTCGACATCCATGGAGGCGGGCTGGATCTCATCTTTCCGCATCATGAGAACGAGATCTCGCAGTCGCGCTGCGCCCATGGCACGGACGTGATGGCCAACGTGTGGATGCACAACGGCTTCCTCCTGGTCGAAGGAAAGAAGATGTCGAAGTCCGCGGGCAATTTCATCACCGTCAACGAGCTTCTGCATGCGGATAAGTTCGGCGGACGGAAGTGGCCTGGCGAAGTCCTACGTCTTGCCATGCTGATGACGCACTACCGCGAGCCGATCGACTTCTCGGTGCGGAAGCTGGAGGAGGCCGAGAGACTGCTCGCCAAGTGGCCCGCTGCCGAAGCTGGTGATGCATCTCCCGATCCCGCAGTCCTTGAGGCGCTGGCTGACGATCTCAACACCCCCGTCGCCGTGCGGATGGTGCATGCGCTGGCGCAGTCGGGCGACCATGCGGTCTTCGCAGCGAGTGCGGCACTCCTAGGCATCCTTCCGAAAAAGGAAGCGCGAAACGAGGATGTCTTGTCCGATCTCGATGAGATGATCCGGGAGAGGCTGGAACTCCTCAAGACGAAGAACTTCGCCGAGGCCGACAGGATCCGAGAGAAACTCTCGGCGAGGGGACTGCAGCTCAAGGACGGAAAGGATCCGGCGACGGGCGAGCGTGTGACGACGTGGGAGTGGAGGTGATCCTCCGCTCCCACGTGAGGCGTGGCGGTGTGCTCAGCGAGCGCTCCTCAGCGCAGACAATGACGGATCCTGCGCCAGTCTGGCATTGTACTCATCGAGGAAAGCAGCCAGCCTGGCGTGCCCCTCGTCGCTCGCAGACACCGCGACATCGAGGTGGCGAAGCCTCTCCGGAAGGGTGTTCCCCTCGACGGTCGTCCAGTGCGAGAGATGGATGTCGCGCACGGCGAACGGGCCGCGGATGCTGTCAGCGAGGAGGTTGCCCATGATCGCCCGCATCTTGTCTGCGTCGTGGGAGTAGAAGGCCCGCCAGTCCGCGAGCACCTTGACCGTCTGCTGATGGATCTCGCTTGCCGACGACGGCGCGACGCCCTGGCATACGGAGACGAGCCTGTTCAGGTAGACCCCGAACTTTTCGAGCGGATCGGCGTCGCTGGGCGCATCCTTTCCAAGCGAGAGGTCCCTCGTGAGCTTGAACTGCCTGCGCTTGCCATCCCCGTAGGTCTCGATGGCAAACGTCACATCCTTGAAGAACGACGAGCGGTTGAGGATCAGCCTGGCCTCCCAGGCCGAGCAGGCCTTGACTGCCTCGATCGCGTCGTTGAACCGGAACGCGTCACCATAGCTTCCCGAATGCCGGGGAAGGGCGGACTGCGTTTCCAGCAGGTTCTGGAAGTGCTTCATGCGCTCCTTCGTCTCCGGCGAGCATGACGTGGCCATGCCTGTTGCGATCATCAGATTGATCGAGTTGAGAAGCCATTCGGTATCCTGAGTTTCGAAGCGTATGCCGAGGTCGTTGATTTTCTTGTCGGAAGACATGTCCTGCAGTTCCTCTCGTGTCCAATGCTCGAAGGATCCGCGCCGGGCGGGAAAGTGACCAGCGAATCCTGTAATTGTTGACAACATTCGCACGACGGCGTAAGAAGTCGATCGGATTGAAACCGTGGAGTGCTGCATGACGACCGGAAGCGACGCAGAAAAGACGATCTCGTTCACGAGACTGAAGATCTGGCGCAAGATGCACAAGGTCTCGGATCTCGCCCAGGCGTCGAAGATCTTCCGCGATTCCGTCGGCGAGCGGGGCGCTTCCACGATGCCGAACGGCCTCCTGTTCAACGACAAGGGAGAGCAGGTCGCCTACATCTCCTACAACGGCAAGGTCTGGGCCGGAACCGAATACGATCCGAATGCGGTGCCGCTCCACGTGCCGAGCTACCAGGACTGAGGATGACCACGATGGACCAGAAGACGCTTGCGCGCCTCGATGAAGCCCTGAAGGCGGCGACCAAGGCGGCCCGGATTCTCGATGAGGAAGGCTACGACACCTGCGGTGGCGTTTATGACGCTATCGATGCTCTGCGCGAGGCTGGCGCCCGTCTCCGGCGCAAGCCTGGCAAGGTCCGTGCCCCGCGGGGCGGACGGACGTCCACCACCGAGCACGCAGGAGCAGCCGCATGAGTTCACCATACCAAAAGGCAGCCGGACTGCTCGGCTGGAGATGGTCGGACGCGCACGGCGGACTGATCAGCGAGAGCCACCGCAAGGGTCCCGACTGGGTGGACTACTTCGTCGCCGAGGATGCGGAGGATGCCTGCTTCCAGGATGGCATCGAGAACGACGCGCAAGCCGCGGCGTATGTAAGTGAACGCGCTGAAAGTTCCGCGCAGGGCCTCTGAAGGCCGGAGGAAAGTCACATGCAGTACGACATGAAACCGTACCTGACCCGTTTCTTCATGGGGCCGTTCCTGGACAGGACGACCGCCATCGCGACAGCCGCGTCAAAGCATGGCGAGCGCACCATGGTCGCCGGCCGCCATGACGGATGCTGGTGGGTGAAGCCGTGGCGCGAGGAGAACTTCCATCC
>RCUP01000337.1_pt1 | contig 38755 bp, 27 predicted proteins | sample 2166341 | NCBI WGS metagenome assembly RCUP01 (sample SAMN09932325, study PRJNA488358) | compost metagenome | isolation source: compost soil in succinonitrile-enriched | place: Germany: Experimental Botanical Garden | reverse complement strand
GCCGTCGAGTGTCACCCTTCACCCAGGTCACACAAGAGCTGACCAGCATGCTGATTTCTTACTCGCGCTTGCGTCATCGTGCGAGGGGATGAAGTCCGGCGCCAACATCACAGCTCAGGGCGCAACAGTCACATCATCCTGACCGTTAGCCGCCAGTGTCGCCTGGAGGAATCCTTCGGCTTTCTTGCGCTCCACGAAATCCCTCACATAGGCGGCGCCTGCTTCACGCTCCCGAGGGACTGCCATCGCCTGGCGGATCGAAGTGAAAGCGTCTTCCAGCACTCGATAACGGCTGTCGGCTTCGGCGGCTTTTTGCAGTGGTTGCCGGACGCCCGCCGCGGCATCCAGTCCCGACGCATGGAACAAATTTACGGCCGAGGCTGAGGTTTCTGCGCGTTCCAACTGTGCATGCTTGAGCGTACGCGTCAGGAACAGGTCGTACGCGGCGCCCTTGCCGACGGCGAGTTTCAAGCCGGGTTGATCGAGATCGGCAACGCTCACATACGGGGAGTCAGTGGCGACCAGATAAGTGCCCTCGATGATCACGTAGGGTTCGCTGAAGGCGATCTGCTCTTCGCGGACAGGCTCGATAGCCAGGAACGCGATGTTCCACGCCCCGGATTCCAGCGCGGCGAACACCTTGCCCGCCGCGTCGAACGTGATCATTTCCAGTTGCACACCCAATTCGGCGGCGAGCGCCTTTGCCAAGGCCACGGACACGCCTTTTGGCGACCCGTCCGGGCCTTGCTGGGCGAGTACCGGGTTGCCGAAATTGATGGCGGCACGAAGTACGCCTTCAGGGGCCAGATCATTGATGACCAGGGGTGTAATGGATGAGTTGTGCTTGTTCATGGCAACCTCAGGGGACGTAGTTTTTCGATGAGCGCGCCACCACCTTGCGAATCACGAAGGGCAGTACACCGCCGTTGATGAGGTAGCGAATTTCCTGGAGCGAATCGATGCGCACGGCCAACTCGACATGCTGTTGATCGCCTGTTGTCCGGTGGATGATCAGCGTCACGCTGTTGTCGCCGACCACGAGATCGTCCAGCCCGAGAAAGTCGAGGTGTTCAGTCCCCTGCAATTGCAGGTCCTCAACGCTCGTGCCGGGCTTGAATTGCAACGGGATGACGCCCATTCCGATCAGGTTGCTGCGGTGGATGCGCTCGATACTCCGGGCAACGACGGCTTTGACGCCCAGCAACGCCTGAGCCTTGGCCGCCCAGTCACGGCTTGATCCCGCGCCATAGTTGATCCCGGCGAACATCACCATTGGCGTTTGCCGTTCCGCGTAGCTTTTCGACGCCTGGTACAGAGGCAGGCATTCGCTGTGATCGGCGTTCCAGGCCCAGCCACCTTGCCCCGGTTGGTCATCACCCAGGAGCAGGTTCTTGACGGTCTTGTTGGTGAATGCGCCGCGCAGCATCACTTCATGATTACTGCGCCTTGTGGAGTACTGATTGAGGTCCTGAGGGTCCTCTCCGCGCTCCAGCAACCATTGACCTGCCAGGCTTTTGGCCGGGATAGCGCCGGCCGGGGAAATGTGGTCGGTGGTGATGTTGTCGCCCAGCACCATCAAGATCCGTGCACCGCTGATCGCCAGGCTGGTTTTCGGTTCGGCCTTGATCCCCGCGAGGTACTCAGGACGACGCAGGTAGGTCGAATCAGGGCTCCAGGGAAATTGCACACTGCCTTCGGCAGACAACGCTTGCCAATGGTGAGTGCCGTCCCAGACCGTCGCCAGGCGCTGCTGGAAAAACTCCGGCCTGACCACCTTGATGACTTGAGCCGCGACTTCTGTATCGGTCGGCATCAGGTCTCGCAGATAAACCGGCTCACTATTGTGGCTTTGGCCCAACGGCTGAGATTCAAGGTCGATATCGATGGTCCCGGCGATGGCATAGGCGACGCACAGCGCCGGCGATGCCAGATACCCTGCGGGCACTTTCGGATTGACCCGACCTTCGAAGTTACGGTTGCCGGAAAGCACCACCACGCCTTTCAGGCCTTGATCGGCGAACACTTCGACATGCTCTTCCAGCTTCCCGGAGTTGCCGATGCAGGTCATGCAACCGAACCCCGCCAGGTCAAAACCCAGCGCCGAGAAATCTTCAAGCAGGCGGGCCTCGGCCAGATAATCCGCCACCACTTGTGAACCGGGTGACAACGAAGTCTTCACCCACGGCTTGCGCTTGAGCCCCAGCTCGCGGGCCTTGCGTGCCAGCAGACCGGCCTGAATCATCTGTGAAGGGTTGGCGGTGTTGGTGCAACTGGTGATGGCCGCCATCACCACGGCGCCGTGGGTGATCGGCTGATGAAACGAGGGTTCGAAGAAATGTTGTTCCGCCGGGCCCGCGATCAGGTTTCTTCCGCCCATGACCTCGTTGCGAAAGGACGCTGCGGCATTCGCCAGGCTTTGCCGCTGATGAGGCTGATGCGGCCCCGCGACACTCGGTTCAATGTCGACGAGATCCAGTTCGATCAACTCGTCAAACTGCGGCTCGGCCAGATCATCACGGCGCCATAACGGTTGCGCACTCATGTAGCTCACGACTTTTTCCCGCAGCGCCGGCGAACGTCCGCTCAGCTCCAGGTACGACAGCGTTTCAGTGTCGAATGGGAAGAACACCACCGTGGCGCCATATTCCGGTGCCATGTTGGAAACAGTCCCGCGCGCCGCCCAGCTCAGAGTGGAAAGACCGGGCCCCGTGAACTCGACGAACTTGCCCACGACCGAGCGCTTACGCAGGATTTCGGCGACATGCAGCGACAGATCGGTGGCCGTGACACCCGGCCGCATGCGGTTGCTCACCCGGATGCCAATCACCTGAGGAAAACTGATCGGAACGGGTTCGCCGACCATCGCCGCCTGGCCTTCAAGACCACCCACGCCCCAGCCCAACACGCCGATGGCATTGATCATCGGGGTATGACTGTCGGTCGCGACCATGTCATCCGGATGGAGCATTCGCTGGCCGTTTTCCATCGGTGTTTCCCACACCACCTGAGCGAGCGCTTCCATGTTCATCTGGTGGATGATCCCCGTGCCCGGAGGGATGACGCCGAAGTTGTCGAGACTCTTCTGTGCCCACTTGATGAAACGGTAGCGCTCGCTGTTGCGGCGAAAATCGATGTCCAGATTCTGTTCGACGGCATCGGCTTCTGCGTAACGCTCGACGATCACCGAGTGGTCGATCGTCAGTACGGCAGGGATCAGCGGATTCATCGCTTTCGGATCGCCGCCCAGCTCCGCCACCACATCCCGCATGCCGGCGAAGTCAGCCAGTGCCGGCAGGCAAGTGGTGTCATGGAACATCAGGCGGTTGGGCTGGAATGGAACTTCGCAGTCAGGACCCTGACCATTGGCACGCGCCAGCACCGAGGGCAGCGCTTGCGGCGAGCAACGCGCGACGTTTTCCAGAAGGATGCGTATCGAGTAAGGCAGCTTCGCTACTTGTGCAGGCGACAGCATCTTGTGCAAATCGACGTAGGCGAATCGCTCATTGTCGATGACCAGATGACTGAGAAGGTCACGGGCAGGCTCGGTCATGCTTTGAAAAGCTCCAGGCGGGTGAGGTCGTATCGCAAAGGGAGGCGTCTTTGAATCGAGTGCCTTGCTCAGGTTTTGCGTCGATGGCCACTTAGCGGTGGATGAGCCAGCGCACCACTGTTCACGTTGACCGAGCGTTCCCAGGTCACACCATCCTCTGTAAAGGTGCAATGGACGGTGTCACGGAAGGCACTGGCGACATAGATCCACTGCATCTCCAGCGTTTTCTGGTCGAGCCAGCGGGCGCCGGCAATCACAGCTTCGTCCTTGAAGGTATAGCCATGATGCAATTCGCTGCCCGGCATGTCGGTGGTGCCCTGATGCCAGCGATTCAACCCGTTGACGATACGGTGAGCGCCCGCGCCGTCGGTCAGGTCGATGGTTAGTGTGTCTGCTTCAAAGGCAAAGCTGAGTCGAGTGACGCCGAGCTCGTTGTCCTGGAGGTCGAAGGTGACCGGCGTGGTGAACGGCGAAGTGGCTGCGGATTCGAGCACCGGGACCTGGCGCATCGCACTGAGGCGTTGCAGCAGGCGCTTGTCCGCGTCATCCGCCGGTTCAGTGCTGTCGAGAAACGCCGCCGGAAAATGCCGCTCGATGTGCGGAATGATGTGTGCCGAGTTCTTCATGGCGCCAACCAGCGCCAGCGTTGCGCCGAAATCCGGAAAAACGATCGCCATTTGCACGAACACGCCGACGGCACAGTAGGCACCCTGAGGCTTGATTGCCCAGTGGTAACCGTACTTGCTGTCGGGTCCGCCTTGCGGGCGAGTCGCGGCCTGCACCCACTCGCTGGACAAAATGCGCTGACCTTCCCAGAGCCCGTCTTGTGCATGGAGGATGCCCAGCTTGAGCATGGACGCCGGCGTGGCGGTCAAACCGTTGCCGCCGGGGTTGATCCCGTCGGGGCCAATTGCCCAATGTTCGTCGGTGATACCCAGCGGTTCAAACAGGCGCGGGCGCAGGTACTCATGCATGGTCTGGCCGGTGATCTGGGTAACGATGGCCGACAGCATGTAACTGGCCGCACTGGTGTAGACGTACTGTCCGCCAGGCTCGTGAACCAGTGGAATCTTGAAAAACTCGGTGATCCAGCTGCTATCGATGCCGCGCCAGACCGATCCTGACGTGTTGGCTTGATGGCCGGTGCGCATCGTCAGCAGGTGCTCGACCGTCATGCTCGGCAAGCGCGGATCGATGTGCGCCGGCAGGTGTTGCGGAAAGAACGAGATGACCGTATCGCTGAGCCGCAGCAAGCCCTCATCGACGGCCAAACCAATGGCGCACGCCGTAAAACTTTTCGCCACCGAGTGCAGGATTCGCGGGCACTCTGGAGCGTAAGGCCACTTCCAGCCTTCAGCCACTACTTTGCCGTGGCGGTGCAGGATCATGCCGTGCAGATCCAGCCCGGCGTTATCGACGTCATCGAGAAAAGCGACGATGCGATCAGGATCGATCCCGGTTTTGCTGGCCGCCGCGCGGAGCAGTCCGTCATGGGGTGTTGAGAGTGGGGCAGCGGACAACGACGAAGGCAGCGCAGGCATGAAGGCAAATCTCTTGTGAGGTGTACGGAGTTGATCAAGCGGCGAGGGCGGGGTCAGCCCTTGGCTCGATGGACCAGTCGCGAATAGGAAATCAGCATGCTGGTCAGTTCCTGCGTGACCTGGGTGAACGGCGAGCTTCGACGGCTGATCAGGCAGACGTCGCGCGAGGCCAGCGGCTCACGGATCGGGATGGTGATCAGCGATGACGAAAACAGTTTCATGCCGGGCAACATGCGCGGTTCGATGGTCAGGTAATCCGACTCGGAGACGATGTGCAGGATTTCCAGCAACGAATCGGCGGTGATGGCGATTTTAGGCGGTGGCAGGCCTTCGGCCCTGAACAGCTCAATCAAGCGGTTCTCGGCACCGCCCACCACACCGGCCGGGCGTACGCTGATCCACTGACAGTCAGTCAACTCGCGCACCGAACGGGCCTGCGCCTGGGGATGTCCCTTGCGGGCAATGATGCTGGCATCCGAGCTGTAGAGTCGTTCGATCGTCAGGTCGATGTCGGTGACGTTGGGTGCCAACGGGCACATGACAAAGTCGAGGCGGCCGTCGCGGATTTTTTCGATCAGCATTTTCGTCGAGCCGCTGGCGACGTGAACCTGCACCTTGGGAAACTTGCGGGTGAAGCTGCTGAAGACCGGCATCAACAGTTCGGCCAACGGTTCAGCGGTGACACCCAAAGCGATCTGCCCCTCGGGCTCGCCTTTCCATTGCTGGATATCCTGCAACGCACGATCGCAGTCCATGGTGATCGAACGCGCCCGGGTCAGGAAGCTTTCGCCGGCCGGGGTCAGGTTGATTCCTTGGTTGGAGCGTGCGAGGAGAATGACTCCCAGCTCTTTTTCAAGGCTTTGGATCGATTGCGTCAATGTGCTTTGGGCAACACCCAATTGCCGTGCCGCCGAACGAAAACTGCCTTTCTCGACGACCGAGCAAAAGGCACGAAGGTGAACCAGCGTCATGGGCAGCAACCTCTGGGGCATGGCGGGGTGATGATCGATTTGACCGAAGCTTATCCGAACAGATGCCCTCAAAACCTATCCATTGAAGTGATCGTGATCGGTCAATGTGAATCACAAAAACTCAGTATGGCCCCGCAAAGCCCCGTGTGGCGGGCACTTGATTCGCAAAGTCGATGAATGGGTGGTGGGGCGGCCGGAAATGCCGAACACGATCGTCTGATACGTTCTTCTCAATGCGCTCACCGTCCCCCTAAGATCCGCCCCATCAACGAATTCAAAACAAAAACACTGAAAACAAAAAGCCACCACCGGACCTCTGTCTGGCGGAGCTAAAACAAGAAAAATCACCCTGTGCCCGGCCGCGCCTTCGTCTTGAGGTCCTGCCAACGTCCGGGCCGACAGCTAAAGGTTCTTGATATGAACAAAGCTTTTCTTCTGGCCGGCGGCCTCTCTGCGGTACTGACAGCCAACGCTTGGGCAGACAGCACGCTGACCGTGGCCTTGAACGCAGACATCCGCAGCACCGAGCCGGGTGTTAACCGTGACACCAACTCCGATGCGGTGATCCTGCATCTGACCGAAGGCCTGGTGGCCTTTCGCGAAGATGCCAGCGTCGGGCCGCTGCTGGCGAAAGATGTGCAGGTCTCCGAAGACGGCTTGCGCTACACCTTCCATCTGCGCGAAGGCGTGAAGTTTCAGAATGGCGCGCCGCTGACGTCGGCAGAAGTGTTGTGGACCTGGCGCCGTTACCTGGACCCGAAAACCCAATGGCGTTGCATCGGCGCGTTTGATGGCAGCGGCGGCACTAAAGTGGTTGATATCTCCGCCCCAGATCCGCTGACCGTGGTGTTCACACTCGACAAGCCAAGCGGTCTTTTTCTCGCGAGCACGGCGCTGCCTGAATGTGGTGGCAGCGGCATCGTGCACCCTGACTCGGTCGTGGCCGGCGCCTGGAAAGCACCGATCGGCACCGGGCCTTTCAAGCTGGGTGAGTGGAAACCGGCGCAGTCGATCGAACTGCTGCGTTTCGCCGGTTACACGCCGCGCGAAGAGGCCGCGCCCGATGGCTACACCGGCAACAAATCGACGAAGCTCGATCGAATCAAACTGATGGTCATTCCCGATCCAGCGGCGGCCAAGGCTGCGCTGTTGTCGAAAAACGTCGACCTGTTGATCGATGTCACGCCACTGGATGCCAACGAGCTGGCGGCGGTGCCCGGGGTGAAGATTTCGTCCAGCGGCACCATGTCGATCAGCGCCTTGCTGTTCCAGACCCGCGACCCGCTTCTTAAAGATGTGCGTTTGCGCGAAGCGATTGCCTACTCGCTGGACACCTCGCAAATCGTCGCCGCTTTGACCGACAACCGCTCCAAGGCCAACGCTTCGATGGTGGCAGTGGGTAGCAAATACCATCAGGCGGTGGAGGACAAAGGTTATGGCTATGACCCGGTGAAGGCCCGTCGCCTGCTCGCCGAGGCCGGCTACAAAGGTCAGCCGATCAAACTTTTGGTGAACAAACGCTATCCCTCGATCTTCGACATGGGCGTGTTCACTCAAGCCATGGCCAAGGAGAGCGGGATCAACCTCGAGCTGGAAACCCTGGAATGGGGGACTCAGCTTGAGCGTTATCAGACCGGTAACTTCCAGATGATGGCGTTCCCTTACTCCGAGCGCCTGGACCCGGCACTGAGTTTCGACTCGGTCACCGGCGACAAGGACAAGGAGCCGCGCAAGGTCTGGGACAACCCGCAGGCCCGGCAGTGGTTGGCCGAGGCCATGCGCGAATCCGATCCGGCCAAGCGTCAGGCGCTGTTCGATCAACTGCATCAACAGATGATCAAGGATGTACCGCTGATCGTGATGTACAACGGCAACTCGATTTCGGCGCACCGTGATTACGTGCAGGGACTGCGTCCCTGGCCGGTTTCCAAGCCACGCCTTTGGACCGTCGATCTGCAAGCCGGGAGACCCTGAACATGATGCGTTTCATATTGCAGCGGCTGGCCATGTCGCTGCCCACGCTGCTGCTCATCTCGCTGATGGTGTTCGCCATCATCCGCATGGTGCCGGGTGATCCGGCGCTGCTGATGCTCGGCGATATGGCCGACGCCCAGAGCCTGGCCGCCACCCGCGAGGCACTTGGTCTCGATCAGCCGATGGTCATGCAATTCGTGATCTGGCTCAAAGCGGTGCTCAGTGGTGATCTGGGTTTCTCCATCACCACCAATCAGGCGGTCTTGCCGCTGCTTCTCGACCGTTTCAGCGTGAGCGCCAGCATCGTCCTGGTGTCGGTGCTGATGGCGGCGCTGATTGCCGTGCCGTTGGGTTTGTTGTCGGCGTGGAAACAGAACAGCGGACTCGATTTTGGCGTGGTCGCCGGTGCGACCTTGCTGCTGTCGATCCCCAGCTTCTGGTTGGGACTTCTGCTGCTGTACGGTTTCGGGATCAAGTTGGGCTGGTTGCCGGTGGTGGGTTATGTCGCCTTCGGCGATAACCCGTGGCAGGCGCTCAGCTACATCGTCCTGCCGATTGTCACGCTGACCCTGGTCGAGCTTGGCGCCATCACTCGCATGGCCCGCGCCAGTGCCGTCGAAGTGCTGCGCCTGGAGTACATCACCCATGCGCGGGCCAAGGGACTTTCCGAGCGGGCGGTGTTGTGGCGCCACGCCCTGCGCAATGCGTTTGCACCCACGTTGACGTTGATCGGTTTGATCCTCGGCAACCTGCTCGGCGGCATTGCGGTGCTGGAAACCGTGTTCACCTTGCCGGGGCTCGGTCGCCTGATGGTCGATTCGATTTATGCGCGGGACTACCCGGTGTTGCAGGGCTGCCTGTTGCTGGTGACCTTCGTCTACGTGCTCGTCAACTTGCTGGTCGATCTTCTTTATCCGCTCTTCGATCCAAGGGTCAAGCTATGAACAAGCCCGTCTCTACTCCTCCCTATACCGTTCCCGTTCCACCGGTCGCCACACCGCGTCGGCGCGCGCGGGGCCGGTTGCCGTTGAACGGCATGATCGGTGGTGGGTTCCTCATTTTGTTGCTGGTCATGGCGCTGCTGGGCCTGGTCTGGACACCGTCCGACCCCTTGGCGCTGAACCTGATGGCACGTTTGCAAGCGCCCTCGCTCCATCACTTGTTGGGAACTGACGAATACGGACGCGACGTGCTCAGCCGCCTGATGATCGGTGCGCACACCAGTCTCTGGATCAGTTGGCTGACGGTCAGCCTGGCGGTCATCGCCGGTACTTTCCTCGGGTTGCTCGCGGGATTCATGCGCGGTTGGGTCGATCGCATCCTGATGATGATCAATGACGCCTTGCTGGCATTCCCCGGCATCCTGCTGGCGCTCGGCTTGATGGCGATCATCGGCCCGAGCCTGTACGGCATTGTCCTCGCGCTGAGCCTGGCCTATACGCCGTCGGTGGTGCGCGTGGTGCGCGGCACAGTGCTGTCGCTGCGTGAGAAAGAATTCGTCGAGGCGTCCCGCGTGATCGGCAACTCGGAGCTGTACACCATGCTGCGTCACATCGCGCCCAATTGCGTGGCGCCGATCTGCGTGTTGGCCACCAGCATGTTTGGCTGGGCCATCCTCGCTGAAAGCTCCCTGAGCTTCCTCGGCCTCGGTGTCCCGCCACCGGCCGCCACCTGGGGCAACATGCTCGCGGCGAGCCGTCCTTACATCGCCACCGCCAGTTGGCTCGGGTTGTTTCCCGGCGTTCTGATTGCCCTGTCGTTGCTGGCCTTCAACCTTTCCGGCGATGCCCTGCGCGATCGCCTCGACCCGCGGATGAGGAAGTGATCATGGCGGCATCCGATATTTTGTTGGCCGTGGAAAACCTGAAGATTCGGGTCGGTCCGGAAGGCTCGTTGGCCGTGGACGATTTGAGCTTCACGATCGCCCCCGGTGAAATCGTTGCGCTGGTGGGCGAGTCCGGCAGCGGCAAGACCATGGCGGCGCGCGCGGCCATTGGCTTGCTGCCGCCACCGCTGGAACAGTGTGGTGGCGCGGTACGTTTTCAGGGGCAGGATCTCAATGCTTTGACGCCCGAAGCGCTGCGTCAGATCCGCGGAGCGAAGATCGGCATGGTGTTCCAGGAGCCGATGGTTTCGCTGAACCCGTCGCTGACCATCGGCCAGCAGATGGCTGAAGGTTTGCGCCTGCACACCGACCTGAGCGAAGAGGAAATCCGTGAGCGTAGCCTGAAGATGCTCGGGCACATCGGCATCGCCGACGCCGAGCGTTGTCTCGCGGCTTATCCCCACGAGTTCTCCGGCGGGATGCGCCAACGCATCATGCTGGCCTCGGTGATGTTACTGCGACCGGCGCTGTTGATCGCCGACGAACCGACCACCGCGCTCGACTGTCTGGCGCAACTGGACGTGCTCAAGCTGATGCTCGAACTCACTCGCGAGGAAAACACCGCGATCCTGTTCATCAGTCACGACCTGTCGCTGGTGGCGCGCTACGCCCACAAAGTGGTGGTCATGCGCGACGGTCGCGCCGTGGAGCAGGGCAGCATCGAACGCATCCTGCTGGCGCCGCAGGCCGAGTACACCCGACAGTTGCTGGAGGCCTTGCCCCGACGCGGCGATCTGGTGCCGCTGCCACCGAGCGAGCGCCCGTTGCTGGAAGTGGAGGGTGTCTGCATCGAGCACCCGGGGCCGCGCAGTTTTTGGGGGCGCAGCCAGTACAAGCGGGTCGTGCATTCGGCCAGCCTGACCATCGCACCGGGTGAAACCCTGGCGCTGGTGGGTGGCAGCGGTTCGGGCAAGACCACCCTCGGTCGTGCGGTGGTCGGCTTGGTCAATCCGTGTGAAGGGGCCATTCGTTTCGAAGGGGTCGATATCCTCAAGAAGGGCAACCGCGAACATCGCCTGCAATGCCAGATGATTTTCCAGGACCCGTTTTCCTCCCTCGATCCACGGATGAAAATCGGCGAAATCCTCGCCGAGCCTCTACGCCACGAACACAGCCTCAATGCGGAACAACGGCGCGAACGCGTGCGCAAAACCTTGATCGATGTCGGTCTGGCCGACCACTTCGTCGACCGTTTCCCGCATCAGCTTTCGGGTGGTCAGCGCCAGCGCGTCGCGATCGGCCGTGCGTTGGTGCGGCACCCTCGACTGGTGATCGCTGACGAACCGATTTCGGCGCTGGACATGACCATCCAGAAACAGATTCTCGAGCTGTTCGAGCGGCTGCAGGCGCAGTACGGCTTTGCCTGTCTGTTCATTTCCCACGACCTGGCGGCGGTCGAGCGCATTGCCCACCGGGTCGCGGTGATGAGTCAGGGCAAAGTGGTCGAGATGGGCGCGCGCGATGAGATCTTCGATCGCCCGCAACACCCTTACACGCGAAAACTGCTGGCGGCGGCCAGTCCTCTGGAAAAACTTGAAGGCGGCGGTTATCGCATACGACCCAGCCCCGTCCCCGCAGTGCTTTAAGTCGTGATCTAACCAGGCAAACGCGACACCGGCGCGCAAATCAATGATTTGCGCGAACGGCGAAGCCATGCCTGAAAAACAAGAAAAACACTCCCTCAACCATTGATCTGCCAGGAGCTAACAACATGAAAAAATCCCTGACTCAATTAATGACCGGCCTGAGCGTCGTCGGTACCGGCTGCATCCCGGGCATGGCCCAAGCCGATTTCTTCAAGGACAGCAGTGCAACGCTGGACATGAAGAACTACTACTTCAATCGTGACTATCGCGAAGAGTCCACCCAGTCCAAGCGTGAAGAGTGGGCGCAAGGTTTTACCCTCGATGTGAAGTCCGGGTTTACCGAGGGCGTCGTGGGTTTCGGTGTGGACACTGTCGGTATGCTGGGGATCAAGCTCGACTCCAGTCCTGATCGTTCCGGTACAGGCTTGCTCAACCGTGGCAGCGACAAACGTGCCTACGATGACTATTCCAAGCTCGGCGTGACCGGCAAGGCGCGTCTGGCCAAGAGCGAATTGCGCGTGGGCTATCTGGTGCCCAACCTGCCGACGCTGCAACCCAACACCAGTCGCCTGTTCCCGCAGTCGTTCAACGGTGCTCAACTCATTTCCAGCGACATCAAGGACCTGACAGTGAGCCTGGGCCAACTCGATCAGTTCAAGGAGCGGGACTCGACCGACTACGAAGACATGCGTCTGACGGCGCAGAACAAGGCTTACAAAAGCGCCACCAGCGATCAGTTCCGCTACGCCGGCGGTGACTACAAACTCACCCCCAACACCGTCGTGAGCTACCACTACGCTCAACTGGAAAACCTCTACGGCCAGCAGTATGTCGGCCTGAAAAACAGCTTCGCCCTCGGTGCCGGGACGGTGAAAACCGACGTGCGTTACTTCGATGCCGACAAGGATGGCTCCGGTCTGGCCGGCAAGGTCGACAACCGCGCCCTGAGCACACGTCTGACCTGGAACTGGAACGGGCACAGCATCGGCGGCGGTTATCAGAAGCAGATGGGCAGCACGCCATTTACCTATGTCGACGGCGCGGTCACGTACCTCTTCACCGAGTACCAGTTGGGCAACTTCTCGCAAACCAATGAGCGTGCCTGGCATGCGCGCTATGACTACGACTTCGCCGCACTCGGTGTGCCGGGCCTGCTGTTCTCCACGCGTTATGCCAAAGGCGATCAGGCCGAAATCATCGGCTTCGCTGGCGAGGGTCGTGAATGGGAACGCGATCTCGACATCTCCTACGCCGTGCAGAGCGGGCCGCTGAAAGGTGTGTCGGTGCGCTGGCGCAACGCGCAGAACAACGGCAACTACTACAACGACACCAACGAAAACCGCCTCATCCTCGGCTACACCCTGGCCCTTTGGTAGTCGCTGCCGATGCCGCCGTCAGCAGCGTTTTCGCCCCTGGCTGACGGTGGTGTCGCCAGTGGTGATGAACCATTTTTCTCTGCCTGATCGATTTGACCGATCGGGATAGCCGGGACCGCCCTTACGGCGATTTAGAGCCTCTCTTTATGATTGACCCAGTGGCCGTCCTACTTTTGAACTCGAGAGTTTTACCTTATGGAACATCGCGAACACCCACTGCTTCAGGCGACACACGGCAGCAGCAGGCACATCGACAGCGAGCATTACGGACCGACCGGACAGGGCCGCAAGATTTACATCCAGGCCGCGCTGCACGCTGATGAAATCCCCGCCATGTTGGTGGCGACGATTGTGCGCCGACACCTGGTCGCCCTGGAAAAAGCCAATCGGCTGAAGGACGAAATCGTTCTGGTGGCCGTGGCCAATCCGCCGGGGCTGAGCCAGTACGTCATGGGTGCACTGAGTGGACGTTTCGAGTTGGGCAGTGGGCGCAACTACAACCGCCATTTTCCGGTTCATCATCAGGAGATCGCGCAGAAAGTCGAAGGTCTCTTGGGGCAGGACATCAACCACAACCTCGAAGTGATTCGCACAGCCTGGCGCGAGTGTCTGACGGCCTGGGACCCTGTGGATGAATACACCTCGTTGCAACGCACGTTGATGTTGCTGGCTCACGATGCCGACGTGGTGCTCGATCTGCATTGCTCCCGTGAAGCGGCCATGCACTTGTACACTGGCGAAGAGATCTGGAACGAAGTGGAACCGTTGTCGCGCTACCTGGGCGCGCAGGTTTCGCTGTTGGCCAATGACTCCCAGGGTTACTCCTTCGATGAAGCGCTGTGCCTGCTGTGGACGAGCCTGCAAGCACGCTTCGGTGAAACATTGCCGATTCCCAATGGCACGATCGCTGTGACGGTGGAGCACCGCGGGCAGCGTGACGTTTCTTATGAACTGGCGGAGCAGGACGCTGCCGCGATCATTGAGTACCTGATCCATCGTGGCGCCATCGACGGTACGCCGTCGCCCCTGCCGCCGTTGCTCAATCCGGCTACGCCGTTGTCCGGCAGCGAACAGTTCTATGCCCGCACGGCCGGCATTCTCGTGCATCGCGTTCCGGTTGGCAGCCATGTTCAGGCCGGTCAGGCGCTGTTCGACATCGTTGACCCTTCGAGCGGCGAAACGACCACCCTCTGCAGCCACAACACCGGCGTGCTCTACATGCGCCGCGAGATTCGCTACGTCAAACCGGGTGATCCGCTGGGGCGGGTTTCCGGGCCGGTGCCGATCCGCACCGGCAAGCTTTTGGGTGCCTGAAGGCACCGCATACGCATTCAATGTTTCGGGAAGTCAAAGATGAACTCTGTAGATACGATCGAGCTGGAAAACCGCTTCTGCGCCAACAACTATTCACCGCTCCCGGTGGTGCTGGTTCAAGGTGAAGGCGTTTGGGCAATCGATGAAAACGGCACGCGCTACCTGGACATGATGTCGGCGTATTCGGCGGTCAGTCACGGTCACGTGCATCCGCGTATTCGTCAGGCGGCGGTGGCTCAGATCGACAAGATCAGCGTGGTGTCCCGGGCCTTCTACAGCCAGCCACTGGGCGCCTTTCTGGAAGAGCTGTCGCGGGTGACCGGATTCTCCGGCGCATTGCCGATGAACAGCGGTGCCGAGGCCGTCGAAACCGCGATCAAAGCAGCGCGACGCTGGGGTTACCGGGTCAAGGGCATCGAAGCCAATCGCGCTGAGATCGTGGTCGCCGACAACAACTTCCATGGCCGTACATCGACCATCGTCGGCTTCTCGTCCGAGCCGTCGTACAAGGCCGACTTCGGTCCGTTTTGTGATGGCTTCAAACAGGCGCGCTTTGGCGACATCGCCAGTTTTCGCGATGCCATTACCGAACGAACCTGTGCCGTGCTGATCGAGCCGATTCAGGGCGAGGCGGGCATTCGTGTACCGCCGGCGGGTTTCCTGCGCGAGTTGCGCAAGCTGTGTGATGAAACCAATACGCTGCTGATCCTCGACGAAATTCAGTCCGGCCTCGGGCGCACTGGTAAGTGGTTCGCCTTCGAACACGAAGAGATCCGTCCCGATGCGTTGATTCTCGGCAAAGCCCTGGGCGGCGGAATCATGCCGGTGTCGGCGTTTGTCGCCGGTCGTGAGATTCTCGATCAGTTCGATCCCGGTAGCCACGGCTCGACGTTCGGCGGCAATCCGCTGGCGGCGTCCATTGGACTTGAGGCCTTGAAGGTGTTGGACGAAGAGGGCCTGATTGAAAACAGTGCGCGTCTGGGCGAACACCTGAAAAGCCGTCTGCAAGGTTTCAACGATCCGGCGATTCAAGAGGTGCGTGGTCGCGGTTTGTGGGTCGGCATCGAGTTGAATCGCCCGGCGAAACCTTACTGCGAGGCACTGCTGCGCGAAGGCGTACTGACCCGTGAAACCCACGAAAACGTCTTGCGTGTGGCGCCACCGCTTTGCATCACCCTCGACGAACTTGAGTGGGGCCTGACCCGTATCGAGCGCGTATTCAATCAGCTGCGTTGACGGGAAACCCCATGAGCAATAGCCGAATTGCCTTTATCGGCGCCGGCAATATGGCCGCCAGCCTGATTGGCGGCCTGCGCGCCCAAGGGATGGACGCCTCATTGATCCACGCCAGTTGCCCGAGGCCGGAAAAACGCGCGCAGATCCGTGCCGATCACGGCATCCACACCTTTGCCGACAACGCCGACGCCATCGAAGGTGCCGACGTGGTGGTGCTGGCGGTCAAGCCGCAAGTGATGAGGTTGGTCTGCGAAACCTTGCGACCACACCTTTTGCCTCAGCAATTGGTGGTGTCGGTCGCGGCCGGTATCACCTGCGCCAGCCTGACCGGATGGCTGGGCGACCGGCCAGTCGTGCGCTGCATGCCGAACACACCGGCGGTGATGCGTCAGGGCGTCAGCGGGCTGTTTGCCAATGCCTTCGTGAGTGCCAGACGACGCAGCGACGCCGAGCAATTGTTGTCAGCCGTCGGCCTGGCAGTGTGGCTTGAGGAGGAACGTCAACTCGATGCCGTGACGGCTGTGTCCGGCAGTGGGCCGGCGTATTTCTTTCTGTTGATCGAAGCCATGACCCGCGCCGGGGAACAGCTCGGGTTACCTCGGGAAACGGCTCAGCAATTAACCCTGCAAACTGCGATAGGCGCTGCTCACATGGCGCAGGCCAGCGATGTCGACGTCTGTGAATTGCGCCGCCGGGTGACGTCGCCAGGAGGGACCACGGAGGCCGCGATCAAGGCATTCCAGGCCGGTGGGTTCGAAGCGCTGGTGGAGAGGGCGCTGACGGCGGCGGCCCTGCGCTCGGCGGAACTTGCGCAGCAGTTGCGCGCATAAATCCGACGGCACGCGGGCCCAGTCAGGCAGTGCGATCTCGAACGACAGCTTCGCATGGCAGCAGCCTGTCTACGTCGTCGAGCTCCGTGGCGTGATGGATACCCCATTCGATCAGCGAATCCAGGATGGGCCGCAGGCTTTCGCCAAGCGGGGTGAGCAGGTATTCGATGCCCTGGCGATCCACGGCGCTGGCTTGCCGGCTCACCATTCCATGTTCCTCAAGCGCTCGCAGCTGCTCGATCAACACCTTCTGGGAAATGCCGGCGATGCGCTTTTCCAGATCACAGGTGCGTTGCGGGCCGTCCAGCAGGACATGAAGGATGACCGCTTTCCAGCGTCCGGAAAGGACACCTAGCGCACGTTCGACTGGCAAGCCGGGGAGTCTATTGATCGTCTTCATTTGCAACCACTGACCAAACGGTGTGTAGAGGGGGCGACTTTCGAAAAGTACATTTTCCTTCCGATCCGATCCGATCCGACCTGAAGGAAAATCCATGATAGACCTGTTTGATTCCCAATTGGTTGGCGGCACCGTTGCGCTGACGAACCGCATCGTCATGGCGCCGATGACTCGCACACGGACCTCCGAGGGTGACATCCCGAACGAGTTGATGGCCACCTACTACGGGCAGCGGGCCAGCGCCGGCCTGATCGTGACCGAGGCAACTGACGTTGCACCATCCAGCAACGGCTACGCGCTGACCCCCGGCATCTACACGCAGGACCAGCGGCAGGGCTGGCGTCTGGTGACCGATGAGGTTCACCGCAAAGGCGGCACGATATTCTCGCAACTCTGGCACGTCGGCAGGATGGCCCATCCATCGCTCATGCCCAACGGCGAAGCGCCATGGGGCGTCACTGAGGAAAGGGCGGATTCGCAAGTGTTTGCCCACGGCACGGATGGCACGTTGGGCTATATGCCCGCAGGCAAACCAAGACGCCTGAGGACGGAAGAAGTGTTTGCCTTGATCGGCACCGTTACCCAGGCCTGCATCCACGCCAGAGAGGCCGGATTTGACGGAGTCGAAATCCACGCAGCCAACGGTTATCTGTTCGAGCAGTTCATGAACTCGGTGCTCAACACGCGCACCGATTGCTTCGGCGGCGGCAGCGTAGAAAACCGTACACGGTTCCTGATGGAAGTGGTTGAAGCGGCAGTGCGTGAGTTGGGGCCGGGGCGCGTGGGTGTCCGCCTGTCGCCGTTCGGCAAATTCAACGGTATTCCAGCGGACCCTCTGACTGAAGAAACCTTGCTGTACGTTGCCGGGCAATTGGGTCGCCTCGGCGTTGCCTATCTGCACCTGGTCTACGAACTGATGCCGGAAGCGAACATGGAGGTTGCCGAATTCAAATCGCGTCACCTCGACCACGCCCTGCTGGCCAAGGTCCGAGCGGCGTTTCCCGGCAAAATCATCTGGTGCGGCGGATTCACTGACCGCCAGAGCGCGCAGGATGCGCTCGACACCGGGTTGGTGGACATGATCGCCTTCGGCAGACCCTACATTGCAAACCCGGACTTGGCCGCGCGCCTTGAGCATGGCTGGCCGTTGGCGGAAGCGGATCGATCAGCGTATTACACCCGGCGTGGGGAAAGGGGGTACACGGATTTTGCTGCTTATCCTGAGCGGTAGTGTTGCGGGCGGAGTCGCGGCACATGGACGTGGAGGTTTTGCTGAATTTCAGGCATAAAAAAAGACGTCCGAGGACGTCTTTTTTCTATTTGGTGGGCCGGGGTAAGTTGAACTGGATTTTTAGGTATTTGATTTAATTGATTAATATGAGTTTGTAAAATTCTTTGGAATACCAGCTGGAATACCGCGAGAAGTTGGATTGAGTAATATGGTTCGTATCTACACCTTGCAGAGGACGGCCAAAAGGAGGATCTGCTTACTCGAAACCGGGCAAGCTACGCATGCCGCCTGTGGTGCGTTTGCCAAAGCCGCTGGGTATAAGAATTTTGTGCCTCTTCATCTCTGTGAGTACCGCCAACCATTCGGTTTTGCTAAAGCGCAGCTTGGTGTCGTTCCAGCTATGCATCACTTCCTCCACGATGGCTTCATCGTTAACCGGGCGACCTTCGAGAATAAAGTCGTTCCAGGCGGCATAGAGCGTCACAGTCATTTCGCAACGGTCCGTATCCCAGTCCCGCATTAGCTCGATGACCTGCTCAATTGTGGCCTGCTCAGCGGCCGACCAGGCACTGTAATACTCCTGCCGATGCTGCCCTGCTTGGGAAAGCGGGCGGTAAGCATGGCCAACAGTTTCGCGCTCTACTCGCTCATACCACTGCTGGGTCTGCAGCTCGACTTCGACCGTATTCATCAACTGACGATCATGGGGTCCGGCAGCATCGCGCAGGTAAGCGCCTTGGATAACGGCAAGCTCAGCTGCATGCTCGGCTAGGTAAATCACCTTCTGCAGCTTGCGTTGGCCGAATGTACGTTGGCTATGTAGCCGATGAGTAATTTCTGCTGCGAGTAGGGTACGAGCTACTTGCCGATCTGTGGCAATTGGAGCCTGCTGGCCATCTTCGGTAAGGGCACGCTCGACGAGGGTGCTGGTTAACTGTTCGTTGAGTTGGCGGGCCTGGGTTAAGCGGGTTTTGAGTTGGTCGCATAGAGCGATCAGTTGATCGACTTTGGCGACGATGCGGTGTTGTTCAGAGAGTGGAGCTAACGGGATCGGTGCCATTCTCAGTTTTTCTTGCGAGATATTGACCTGACTGGCGGCCATACCTGATTTGGCTCGCTCTAGGTATTTGGCGGTTTCTCCAGCGTTTAAGCAAAGAGCAATAAATCGCCCGTAAGCACCTAGCTCAAGGGGGTGAAACCTGATGATTTTGTCGGAAATCATTAGCTTCGGACGCGTACTTTCAATTAAGCAGGAAATCCCTACTCGATTCATAGGACCCGCGCGGGTGAATAGAATGTCGCCAGCCTTAGCCTCTGCCTCGGGGCGAGGTTCAAGATGGCTAGGAAGCTCCTTATTTTCATATTCTAGGTAGCTCATTATTTGAACTGCTGTTGTTTTGAGAACGCCCCATGTGTCATCAGAAGGCGAACTATTGCCTAGGCAAGTAGGGCTCCACCCTGAGTCCATTCCAGTCGTTATTTCTAGAAGCGGTACCCATTTCCATGTTGAAGGCAATGTTAGTTGAATGTCCTCGGCTGCTATTCTTGCCGTTGTTTTCTGTTTTTTCAGCACTCCTTCCGTGACCAGCCGATGCTTTTCCGCTTGGATACGTTCGTACAGATTTTCAGCAGGCTCATCGTTGGCATCTTGCGACACCAATTTACCCATCACGGCCAATTGCAGCAGATTTTTTTTGAGGGCGTCGATGCTCGGTTCGGTGATGAACAGTGCATGAAAGTGTTCGGCCAGGCGCTGCCAGTTAGTGGCGAAGTCTTCGGCGTCACTGGCCTGTGTCAGGCTCTCGAGCAGCGCCTGCACTAGTTGGGCGTGGGCGGTTATGGCGTCAGATTGCTGGGCTTCCAGGCGGTCGCACAAGACCATAAGTTCATTGACTTTGGTAACGATGCGGCGCTGTTGATTGAGAGGTGGTAGTGGAATTGGCAGTGATCCGATGTGCCCTTGGTTAACTGTTTTCTGTCCTGCTGTACTCACGAACAAGCCTGCGATTACTCGCCGTACCGGTTCGCTATCGCCAACAATTTTAAGGTACCCAGAGTCAATGACGTCCTTAGAAAGTCTCATGCGGATGAAGTGATCGCACGGTATTGCGTGGAGCTCTTTCCGACATACAATGAAGCGGCCTACGAGTTCGGCGCTTCCGTTGACACGAATAAGTAGAACATCACCAGCCTCCAGCCTGTGTTTCCTGAACGTTGTGGCATCAAGTGTCAGACTTCTCGTATCTTCGAGCGAGATTTCACCTAACTTAATGTCTGCAAGCCGTAGCACCGTAGCATTGACGCCATTGGCATCTCCGCGGCTGGAAACTCCGTTTTGAAAGTCTGGAAGAAGCGCCGAGAGCTTGCACCATTCCCAGGCTGAAGGGAGCTGGAAAAGCCGCTCCTCGCCGGCAATACCTAGCAGAGTTTTATTCTTAATCTTCCCGCCCGCCAACTGTCCCGCTTTTTCCTCACTAATCCTTTTAAGCAACTCACTGGCCGGTTCATCATTCGCGTTTTGCGGCACCAACTTGCCGCGCACCGCCAATTCCCAAATCAGCTCGCGCAGCTTTTTGATGCCGTTGGGCGCACCAGCCAGTAGCGGCAGGTTATCGGTCAGCAGCGCAGTCATACATCGCGCTCCAGGGCTTCAGCTAACACTGCCTTAAGCTGGTCGCGAAGATCATTGATTTCGCCTTGCAGGCTGGCGTAGTTGCGCAGCAGTTCGTTCGGGTCATGGCTGATCTGCTCGCCGATATGCGGGTTTTTGCAGTCCAAGTTCCAATTGCGCGCTTGCAGGTCTTCGACGCTGATCTTCCAAGCGAATTCGTTCTCCACCCTTGCGGTAAAGCCATCGACTTCGCTGCCCCACCAGGCCTCTTCCACAGCGAACTCTTCGATGCGCATGGGGCGAGTCTTGGAGTAGTTCTTTACTCCAGCCGGGTACTGGTGCTCGTAGAACCACACCTGTTTGGTCGGTGTGCCTTTGGTGAAGAACAGCAGGTTGGTCTTGATGCCGGTGTAGGGGCTGAACACGCCGTTGGGCAGGCGGACGATGGTGTGTAGATTGCACTCGGCCAGCAGTTTTTCCTTGATCCGGCTTTTGATGCCTTCGCCAAACAGAAAGCCATCGGGCAGCACTACGGCGGCTCGGCCGCCATCTTTGAGCAACTGCATGATCAGCACCAAAAATAGGTCGGCTGTTTCGCGGGTGCGGAAGGCAGCTGGGAAGTTGGTTTCGATGCCATCTTCTTCCATGCCGCCGAACGGCGGGTTGGCGACGATGCAGTGCACGCGTTCGCTCGGCCCCCAACTGATCAGTGGTTTGCTCAGGGTGTTGTCGTGGCGGATTTGGTTGGGCACCTCGATGCCGTGCAGGATCATATTGGTAGTGGCTAACAAGTGCGGTAGCGGCTTTTTCTCCACGCCGAAGATGCTGGACTGCAGGGTGCGTTCGTCTTCGGCGGTTTTTACATAGCGGCTGCGTTTGTGTTCGATGGCGCAGGTGAGAAAGCCTCCGGTGCCGCAGGCCGGGTCCATGACCTTTTCGTTCAATTTCGGATCGACCATGCGCACCATAAATTCGGTGACCGGCCGTGGGGTGTAGAACTCGCCAGCGTTGCCGGCGTTCTGCAGGTCGCGCAGCAGTTGCTCGTAGAGATTGCCGAACTCATGGCGCTCCTGGGCCTTGTTGAAGTCTACCCCTTCCTGAATCTTGTTGATCACCTGGCGCAGCAGCTGACCAGACTTCATATAGTTGTAGGCGTCTTCAAACACGCTGCGCACCACGAAGGCTGACGGCGTGTTGCTGTACTCATGCAGGTTCTGCAACTGAGGGAACAGGTTATTGTCGATAAAGTCCTTGAGCGCGTCGCCCGTCATGCCTTCCGGATCGGCGGCCCAAGTACGCCAGCGGCAACTTTCGGGAATGGGCGAGTGGTAGTTGTCGTCCATCAGCTCCCATTCCAGCTCGCGGTCATCGAAGATTTTCAGGAACAGCAGCCAAACCAACTGTCCGATGCGCTGGGCGTCGCCGTCTACGCCAACGTCTTTGCGCATGATGTCTTGGATGGACTTGATGGTGGAGCTAATGGACATGAAGTTCTCTCAACGCGTACCGCAAGGGGGCCAAATTCTACCGGATAGTGCGAATGACTGCTTTGGCATGTCGTCGGCGCTTAGCCCTTAGCTTGCGTAAAGTTCGTCTTCCAGCTCGTGGATAGCCTTGTTGTAGCCAGCCTTGCCGCCAAAGGCTTTGACTAGCTCGATGGGTGCGCCGAACTGGCTGAAAGGGTCAAGCTGCAGAATTTTGATGTCCTCGATATGCTCGATGCCGGTATCGGCGTATTTATCCAGCAACGCCTCCAGCACCTGGCGTGCTGCGCCAGAATACTTGGCGAAATAGTTGCGCTTTTTCACCTGATCGGCTCGCTCACGCCGTGATAGGGCAGGCTGATCGAAGGCGACGTGGCAGATCAAATCGAACGGATCGAGCGGCTTGCCCTGTTTCTTTTCCACTTCTTCGGCCAAGGCTTCCCACATCACGCCCTGGACGGCCATCTCCTCGATGATGACTTTCTTTTGTTCGGCATCACTCCAGCGCCGAAGGAAGTCATCCAGCGAGGCGAACTGCTTTTGCACGCAGGTGCGGGTGTAGTCGTGCAGTGACTCGGTGATCAGTCGGCCATCCGGACCGTAATATTGCACACGCTCGGCGATGACATAAATCGGGACGTTGTCGATGACGTACTTGATGCGTTTTTTGCCCTCATCTTCGCCGGTAAAATCCAGGTCATCACCCTCGTTATCGTTGCCTGCGCTTATGCCATCTTCATCGGCAAGCGGGTCATCCGGCGGTACGGGGGAGTCATCGCCTTCTGGCGCGTAGATCACCACTGGGTCTCCATCGAAGGCCGGGTCGGCAAACAGCTCGGTGGCCTTTTTGAAGTCCATGATGGTGAACCAGTACTTGCCGTAGTCCTCGTTGATGCGAGTGCCGCGACCGATGATTTGCTTGAACTCGGTCATCGATTTGATGTGCTGGTCGAGCACGATCAGCTTGCAGGTCTGAGCATCGACGCCGGTGGTCATTAGCTTGCTGGTGGTGGCAATCACCGGGTAACGCTCTTCCGGGTTGATGAAGTTATCCAGCTCGGCCTTGCCCTCTTGGTCATCTCCGGTGATGCGCATGACGTATTTGCGATTCTCAGCCACGCGCTCGGGGTTGAGGTTGACCAAGGCCTGGCGCATGCGCTCGGCGTGGTTGATGTCGTCGCAGAAGACGATGGTTTTCTGAAACGGATCGGTGGCCTTGAGGAGTTCGGTAACCTTCTGCGCCACCAGTTGGGTGCGCGCCTCGATCACCAGGGTGCGGTCCATATCCTTGAGGTTGTAGATGCGGTCTTCGATCAGCTCGCCATTTTTATCGAGCATGCCTTTGGGGGGCCGCCAGCCTTGCAGGTCTTTGTCGAAGTCGATGCGCACCACTTTGTAGGGCGCGAGAAAGCCGTCTTCGATGCCTTGCTTCAAGGTGTAGCTGTAAATCGGTTCACCGAAGTAGGTGATGCTGGATACCTCTTTGGTCTCCTTCGGTGTGGCGGTAAGGCCGACATGGGTGGCGCTGGAGAAGTAGTCGAGGATTTCACGCCAGGCTGAATCCTCGGAGGCGCTGCCACGATGGCATTCGTCGATCACGATCAGGTCGAAGAAGTCGCGGGAGAACTGCTTGTAGATGTTCATCTCTTCATCAGTGCCGGTGACGGCCTGATAGAGCGACAGGTAGATCTCATAGGAGGTATCGATCTGGCGTTTGGCAATTTTGGTCATCGCCTGGCCGAAGGGCTTGAAGTCGTTGTTTTTGGTCTGGTCGACCAGGATGTTGCGGTCGGCCAGAAACAGGATGCGTTTCTTCTGTTTCGATTTCCACAGTCGCCAGATGATTTGGAAGGCGGTGTAGGTTTTGCCGGTGCCCGTGGCCATTACCAGTAGGATACGGTCTTGGCCGCGCGCTACGGCTTCGACGGTGCGATTGATGGCATTCATCTGGTAATAGCGGGGCATGCGCCCGGAGCCGTCGTCGTAGTAGGGCGCTTCGATCTTGTGCTGGGCTGTAGTATCCAGCCCCTTCCACTGGCAGTAGCGGTGCCAGAGTTCGGCAGGGCTAGGGAATTGATCAAGGGTGAGTTCGGTTTCTACCTGGCTGCCTGTGCCACTGCGGTCCTGAAACAAGAAGCCATCACCATTGCTGGAGAACACGAACGGTACGTCCAGCGCCTCAGCATATCCCAGGGCTTGCTGCATGCCGGAGCCAACGGAGTGCTTGTTGTCCTTCGCCTCGATTACAGCGATAGGCAGGTTGGCCTGGTGGTAGAGGATGAAGTCTGCGCGGCGTGCTTCGCCACGGCTGTGAAGTTTGCCTCGGACGATAATGCGGCCTTTGGTAAAGCTGACTTCCTCGCGCACCTGCTTGTGCATGTCCCATCCAGCTTGCTGAACGGCTGGGGCGATGTACTTGCTGCAGATGTCCCGCTCGGAAAGCGACTTTTTGTCCATAACCCCAATTCCCTTTCAAACCGGCCTGATCGCTCCATTCCGGCACTGCTGATCGTGCTCAATAGGCGTAAATGTACCTTGTTTGATAGTGGCACGGTGGAAGATCAGAGTTTGGTGGCTGAAGCTGTAGGCAAGGTGAGTCGAGGCCATGACTGCGCGAGTATTTCCCGTCGTCCCGATTTTTTATCTTGGATCGTTCTCTAGGGAGGGCTGAAGATGGCTCGGGTGAATAGGGCCGCAGGCGAATTGTTGGTACTGGATAAACTTTCGTCGGCGTGCATCACCTATTTGGCGGAGCATATTCGGTCGTTCCCGATCCATGTAGGCCGCTGGAAGCAGCGCCGGATCGTAGGGGATGGCGTCCAGCACGTCGATTCCATATTCGACATAAACACGCTTGCCGAGCGGTGTCAGGGCCAAGGCCTTAACCCGGCGAATATGCTCTGATATGACTCGATATCCATCATTCACCAGCAAGTCACGCAGGTAATGGTTTGACGCGCGCAGTGCAATCCTCACTCGCACTGACTCCCGGTGCGGTTGACCCTGCCAGTAAGCAAACAGATTGAACAAGCGAGATTTTAGGCACGTGATGGGATCGATGACGGCGACTTGCACGCCTTCAATATCCAAGACAGATAAATACTTGAAAATCTCTTTTTTGGGTGCGCCCCCGACGCTGTCCATTTCCAGGATATCGACGATGACCTCTTTACCGTCAACCCAGTCAATGTACGCGGCGGCAATATTTATCGTGTTGTCGTCCATCTTCGCCTTGCGAAAAGGGACGCCCATCATCTGGGCGCAATAATCAATAGAGTTGGGCTTGCCGATAAAGTCCAAGTCATCGCTAGTGACGAATCCGACATCCTCGCCTGTCATTTCGTCGATGAGGTATTGCCGGGCCCAAAGCGTAAGCGATTGCCCCCCAACGATCACAAGGCCGTAATCGGTGACAGCTGATTGAATTGAGGGACGGTAGACGCGCTGAATTAGATCGAGCAGGAAAGCGAAGAGCTCTGAACGTTCAAGTAGGGCGAACGGAGCGTCTTCGTTTACCGCTTCGGGCATCAGTTGTTAAGCGCAGAGAATCGTTGTGGGCGAGCGATTGAAGCAGAGTTGCCACGAAGGGCAGCTTTGGCACGGGCAGCAGCCATTTCAAGCATCTGAGGGTCAGCTGCATAGACAGCATCAACCTGACGGTCACGTGAGCTGCTTTTAAGGCTCATCATTTCCGCAAAACTAAGGTCTTTTGAATGCTGGTGGCTGCTGATCATGGCGAAAGTACCCATAAGGGTGGAGATATAGACTTGAATTTGAGGTTAGCACATCCAGTCTGCGCATTTACAGGTGAAGGGCTGTGATTGCAAGGCTTTAACCGACGAAATGCATTACCTTGCGACCATCTGTGTGAAAAACAGTTGTTTTCGCTCACTAGGTACCAACAGGAGGGCTGGCGTAGCCAGCCCTCCTGTTGGTACCTAGTGAGCCTTTAACGCATTAAAAGACGATCTTTAAGAATCTAATCAGTTGTCAAGTGAAATGTCAACAGTGGTGTGGGTACTGTAGCGTTAGCTAAGCCTATCAGCTCCGGCATTGAGACGCGCTGACCTACATTGGTGATCCGTAATCGAAAAATTGCATGCACCGAAAATAGGTTGCCCGATGACCGTGAAGGTGAGGATCTCGCTGAGCAAGTAGGCCTACTATTTCTGAGGGCGGTCCGGGGGGCCTATCCACGATTCGAGCGTTAGATCAGCATTTCGCGGTCATTTCCTAAGCGTTTCCAGATCAATAGGGTGGTGAGTCGATAGTAATACTGGGTGGCGTCGGAGTGGTCTTTCAGGTGCTGAGTGAGAAACCAGCGCACATGCTTGAGCTGCCAGGTCCAGGGATTGTCTCGCTGCCATCGTTGTTGAATGGCCGCTTGCATGACTCGGGCTTGCCGTAGGTGTCGTTGCTGGGTGGCCTGCGAGCCATTCAGTACGCCGCTCAGGAACAGCGCCATATCGAAGGGTTTGGTCACGCTCGACCTCCAATGTAGGCCGAAACTACATCGATCCGGTTATGCCCGAGCTCAAGGCTGATCTGTTGGCGCGCCTGTTGATCAAGGTCGCGGTCAATGCGATAGCAGTGGCCACCATTGACCGGTGCGGCGTGGCCAGTGAGCTGTTCGTAACGCTCGCAGGCGTAGGCTGCTCGCAGTTCATGAAAGCCCTTCAGCCCGTGTTCATGTAGCGTGTCGCGGGCGGGGAGCACGGTCTGTTGCAGGAAGGCGGCGTAGCTTTCGTCTCGGGCCAGCAAGTTGCGACTATGGGGCGGCGACGCATGACGAGCCAACTGCAGCGCCGCCTTCACCTCTTCATTAGCCACAACCCATCGCGGCGCTGATGCCCCTGAACGGCCGCCTTTGGTGCCGTCCTGAATATTGATGCGGCCTAAGTGTTCGGCTTCGCGTTGCAGTCGTGGCAGGTCAGCCAGGATCGCTTCGCGCAGGCGCATGCCGGTTTCTCGGGCCAACAGGACAATCGCCGCCACCCGCTCGTGTTGCCGTTCGCCAAGCACCTCAAGCACTCGCCGCAGCTGTTGGCGGTCTTGGCCATCCGGTGCACGGGGGCGTACGGTCGAGCGTTTCTGTCCCAACGCCTGACTCGGGCTGGCGATCCTCACGTCCTGATTGCCGCGTAGCGCAGCGAGGGTACGGTTGACGCTGCTGAGGCGGTTCTGCGCGGTAGCGATGCAGAGTTCACCTTGCTGGATCTGCTGGCGCAGGTATGCGGCGTAGTCCTGCAGCGTCCGTCGATCGATCTGGCGCGCATCGTTGTAACCGGGACCCTCCTCTGACCGACACCAACGCACGAACGCTTGCCAGCGATCGCTATGCGCTTTGACCGTGGCGAAGTGGCCACCGGCAAACAGATCCTTGAGCGCTTGTGGGCCGGCGTAGCTTAGCTGGCGGCCATAACCAAAGTTGCGACCCTCACGCCGACCGATCAGTGCCATCGTCATCACCGTTTTCGTTTGTTTGCAGAAATACCAGCAGGGCTTTCCAGTGGGGGCTGAGCCTGTCCACCTGCTGCCAATGCGTCGGGCGGATCAGGAGGGCGTTCTCCTGGTGTTGCAGCAGTGCCCCTTCCTCACGCAGTTGCTCGATCAGCCGGGCGAGGTTGGCGGGGGCTAGGGGTGGTGTGGCGACAGCGGCGACAGTGGCGACAACCCGCGTCGTTTCTGGCCTGGCGCGTGGCGACAGGGTGGCGACAGAAGCGGCGACACGCCGTGATTCAGGTTGCGATTGATGTTGCGCTTGGTAGCGGCGCACCGCGTCATTGAGGCGAAACATGGCGGACCTCGAACGTTTTTCCGTCGCGGCTGCTCAGCCAGCGATGCGTGATCAGCACGACCAATAAAGAGGCGGTATGGTCAGCGCTCTTGCGGGCAAAGCGAGGGCCGTTGCGATTGACGTCGCGAATGGTGAAGTGGGTCCAGCCTTTCTGCACCAACCAGCGCAGCAGTCGATCCGCCTCTTCGCATCGGCTATTGACCGGCTCCTGCTCGGTCAGGCGCTGGATCTCGGCCAGGTAGTAATCCATCAGCGTGGAGGCGCGCTGGATGTGTGCTTCGTCCAACGCACTGGCCTCTTCAACCATGGCCAGCACGCCCGCGATGCGCAGCACATTCGCCGCGGCTTTGCCCGCGACAGGCTGGACGCCGGCCAGCTCGCCGAACTCGCCAGACTGGCACTCGATGGTGTCGTGAATATCAATCCAGGCCCGGCGGGCACGGGCAGTCAGCTCCAGCGTGGCGGGATTGAGTGAGCCATCCTTGTGAAGCGACCAGGGCTGTTGCAGCAGGGCGGTGATCCGCTGTTGGTAGCGTTGGACTTTGGCATCTCGGGTCAGGTCGATCGCCTTGTAGAGTCGCTGGCCGGCCAGGCGCTCGGGCCAACTGATCAGGCAACGGCCGAGGATGCCTTGGCCATTGATCACCGGGTCTTTGAACAGCTGGTTGGCCAGGTAGGGCTGCAGCATCAGATGCAGGCTGAGGCGGCGGTCATAGGCGCGCAGGCTTTCACCGGCCATGGAGCGCGCCCGGTCGATCGGGCTGCCATCCCACAGCATCGACAAGGTGGTGATTGCCTTGAGCAGATTCTCTTTGCTCATGGTGCTGCTGCCCAAGAACTGGCCTCCTTCATCATTGAACAAGCCCATGCTGGGCAAACCCTGGCACAGGCTTTTAACCAGGGCCTCAATAGTGGGTTCGGCAATGATCAGTCTCGGCGGTACCGGCTCGGATAGCTCACCGCCTTCCGCCTCCGTGTGTTTCTTTGAGGTTTTGGGTTTGGCCATGATGCTGGTAGCGGCGCGATAGGCTTTGAGCTTTTCCGTATACAGGGTCCACTGCTGTCGTTCCCAGTCGCGCGCCGCCTTCAGTGCCAGGTGATCCACCGCACTTTTGCGATCACCCGAGGACGCCACTGTCAGTAGATAGAGGGACAATGGATAGGTTCGGCCATCGAGTTGGACATTGGCATGACCCTGGCTCACCAGGGCAGTAGTAGCCAGCACCGATTGCGCCGCCATGGCGCAGGGTACGCCGATCACCTCGGCCAATCGTTCGACCGCAGGGCCTAACAGTTCCCCGAGTGCTTCGACCGGGTAGGGCAGTGGCGCCTGCTGGTATTCCAGCAAGGGTTGTGGGGGCTCGAATGCTTCGCACAGTTGCATCGCCATTCTCCTGAGATTATCGACTTCGTCCTCACTCATCCCGCCACGGTTGTTGAGTGTTATCAGGGATCAAGGCCCCTGCGACCTGTGAGGGTTGTCCACTAACGCGGGACTGGCGGCTCTTTACGACCGGGAGCTTAGGCATCTCATAATCTGGCCTCCTGAGCACTTCCGCAGAAGTGGGCGGGTGGAGGCTGCACTGGCTGACGAGACCAGCGCCGCGAGATCCTGAGTCGGGTGAAGGCAGTGATGCGATGACCGGGGCATGCCTGACTGTCAGTCAGGTGCAGTCCATTCCGTGGGCTGCGGCACCATCATCGGCATCGCTGTTGCTGGTGACTTCGGTGTTTGTCACGCCGATTGTCACGAGGGGGAATGCCGCAAAGCCTTGTACGAGTTGGGCTGCAGCAGCGGTAGGAGCGCCCGTCTCTTTCCGGGAGAAAGAGACGGGCGCAGGTTGGCGCAAGGAAATGGCCAAGCGGATAGGTTGCTGCAGGGCAGCTATGAAAGGGGATGAGTTGCCGCAGTGGGCACACTGGTAAAAGTAGGCATCCATCACATCGCTGTGACCGTGCGAGCCGCCGGACGCTAATCGCACTTGGGGTGAACCACCACGATGTGGCGTAGCCTCAAAGGTTCTGGCTACCTGGGTGCTGTCGAGGACAGCGCTTGTACAGTTCTGGTTTAGTGCTCGTTCTGCTCGCGGTCAACAGTGTTTTGGGGGCGACTCTTGCGCCAATCGGTAGTGCTGGAAGACCTTGGAACCCTGTGGTTTTCCATGCTCGGGTGGTCATTCGTCGGTTTTTAATGTGAGCCTGCGTAATTGCATGGACTTGACCATTTGCATTGTCACTGACCGGTCAATTGCATTCGTGCTGATCAACCGTTTGCATTCGACTTGACCAACACTCGCCCTAGTGACGACCGGCGGAGAACGGCCGATCACCGCGCCGGGAGCGCTAGCTGGCACCGGAGTGTGATGTCCTCCGCAAGATCGATACACTGAACCGCCAGCGCAAGGCGGAAATCGTAGTCATCGTCGAGCGCGACAACGAGACACTTCGGCAGCACAAGCTGCACTTTGTTTTTCTGAACACCAATGTGGCATGCCACAAGTAAGCGACGGCCTTTTTCATGGCACATTTGCTGGCTGCCAGAGTAAGTTATGGGGCCAGGGCTAAGCCGGTGGCAAGCAAACGTGTTAACTCCTGATACCGTTGAGCATCAGTCGGTCATCGTGTCGTGGACATTCTTTTTTCTGATCCTGAGTTCATATCACATGCCCAATAAGGGCTTCTGCCATTGATGGCGGCGATTTTACCCATTTTGGTGTTTCAAAATTCTTCTACAGAACCTAGTGCACATTGTGACGGCGAGCGCCGAGATTATCTGCTCAACGTGGTTTGACTTGTTCGCAAGTTAGGAAGGGGGCGCACCCTGAGAATGGCCACGGTCTGAAAAGAACCTAAATCATGATGCTGAAGAGAAAATGAGGCCCGACTCTTCACTGGATGGCACCAGCTTCAAAAATCGGGCAGAGCTTAAGCAAGCTTAGGCGAACCGGGCGCTTGTGGTGTGGGAGGCGGCATGCCCGCCTGATGGACGGAATAAAGATGCTCAACAATCAAAAACAAGCAGTATGTCAGTTTGGGCCAGCAATCAGCGCTGACCTCTATGTTCTGTCCGTCTTCGGACTCCCCTTGATGCACATTAGAGTTGCGAATCGAATAAATTAAGTTAGCGAACTTATTCATAACCGCAATATCTGCCTGATTTTCAAAGCGACCACTCAACGACTTGATACCTACAGGATCATGGGCCGATAGTACAACCCTTGGCACGATTTCAAACAACTTAACAATGGACGCCCTCTCCTTATATCTCCAAGAAAGCTGATCTTGAAGCGTTAAATAGAGATCGTACTCTGCATAATTACCGCCAAAAGTCTGCTTGATCCCATGCATCCAACCAAAATAGTAGAGTCCCTCAAGCACTCGATATATCTCAATGAAAGCGTGCTTCCAATGACTGGCCGAAAGAGACAAGTATATGTTTTCGTATGGAGCGTTCTGAAGCAGCAGTAGACGCCGAGAAACATCAATTATCTCGACAGGAACGAAGGGCGATCGCGCAGTTCTAAACCGCGCCGCCAAATGGCAAAGGACTGCGAATAGCGACGGAACGGACGCTTGACTCAGTTCAAAGACACGAACATCCTCATAGACCGAGGCTATATCTTCCAACGTACAAGAGAAGATACCCTTGACGTCGAGTCTGTTCTCAAGCTCTTCCGGGTGAGACAAGCGCTCCCGAGAAACATCAAGATACTGCCCATGCGTAAACACGAATGACAAGAAGTGCGCATATTCAAAATCTACTTCATTAACCCCTATTTCTGTTAAAGCACTTAAAACAGATCCAATTTCAAAATCATAGAAATTCCTTAGAGATAAAGCTAAGAACTCACTTCCACCCTGCATAAATTTAAAGCAGATCCCGCCACCCGGACCGAATACCAAATCGTCCCTGCTTGGCGAAATACTCATCAGCGCTTTACCAAGCTGGTCCGCCATTGGCAAAATTAGGGCCGCCTGATGGATTTCTTTATCAGTAGCGATAGCGATTGGGTTGACGACAGCGCGACAAAGCTGTCGTAAATCGAGCACCTCAAGCATAGCGCTCTTGATGCGATCAATCCCATATGCTGGATTATCCTCAGTGAACCCTATGCAATGTTGTCCACCCACCTGCCACGTCAGCAAATCTACAAACTCTACGGAAGATGTAGACTCTCCAACTTTCCATGCAAAGAAAGAACCATGGAAATTGACGACGTCATCAAAGTCAATTGTCGCAAATTTTTCTCCCTCTCTAATACTCGCCTCAACGTCATCCTTCGTAACGCTCGGCGGCAATGGAATATCAAATTCCTTAACTAAGAAGAAGAAGAACGCATCGACATATTCGAAAGCATCAACATTGCGTTCTTGGTAAGAGTCATTCATCATTTGCGCCAAGGCGTCGCCGCGATCCCATCGATACAAAACAACGTAGCGCTCGTTATTCGCGCACAAAGGGACCAATAGCCCCCTATCACCTATAACAATCGGGCTAGCGACGTCGAATTTCAAATGCTCAAGTAGACCTGCCGCTTGCATTCGCAAATCCGGCACTGGAGTGGTACGAAGTTCAATATTCGCTTCTGCAAATGCTAGTCGAGATAGCTTGCTGATAGCAGCAGATATGTAAGAATTCCACTGAATGCCCATATCAATATGCGTACCAGCATGCTTTAAAATTCCGAAGAGTCTCCCCATCTTCAAAAAGAGCGCCGAAAGCTTTTTCAAAATATTCTCGTTCGAAACGCCCAACCTGAGATGCTGCCACTCGATGTGCAGTGATCCTCTCCTCCAAATCTTCAAGACAGAGCACCTCTTCCTTCTCAGCCGGCGTTATCGCATCTTGAATGGAATCAATAAGACGCTCAAGATTGGCTTTTACCAATTCAAATTTTTCTGGTATGGCGTCCCAATCTGTCTCTATACCAGGCTTGCCGAAAAGATATATTGCGAGCGCTGAGACGAAACCCGCTTTTGGCGGGAACGCTCGGAAAACCTCTTTGCCGCTTGAGTACCGCTTCAACGTTTCACTAAGAGCTGACTCTGCCTCGAAAGTAGAAAAGGCAAAATTCAATTTACTAAGAAGCAAAATAGCTTCACTAAAATACCGCATCACATCGACGTGCGACGAAGACTCAATCATATCCAACCGGACAAAGTCCTGTGCGATCCGATCCTTAAGGTTGAGTTCACGCTTCCTCGAAGAAAAAATTAGAAGAAGTTCTACGACATCCTCAGATTCGTATTCGTTGGCCGAAAGTCCTGATCGACGCCCGGAGTCCTTTGACAGAAATTTAATTGTTCCTGCAACTGAAGTCTCCACTTTTTCTAGAAGTGGCCTATAGATAGCTTCAAGCTGTCGCGCGATATCCCACGGAACCTGTCCCGTATTCAGCACTAGCATTCTGTATATTAAATTGTTAGCGCTATCCGAGATCCAAAACTCGACACGCAAATCACTAACGCCATCAAAGCCAGATTCTCGCGAGGCCTCTAGGATAGCAGTGGTTCGCTGCATACCATCGATAATCGATAACCTCGAAAGATCTACGCCTTCAACTAAAGCTAGCATATCCTCCCTACTGTTTAAGTGAGTGGTCTGCGCACCGTAATCCTCCGAGTCAACCAGAACCCCGACCACCAAAGGTGGTAATGAGGCGCCTTTCGATATATCCGCCACCATCCTTTCACGAATTATCTTCGCCGTTTTCGTCTTAAGAGCAGCGCGTTGGCCTGGTAGTCCGCCCTGTTCATCCTCGTAAATTCTTTCCACAAGCTTTATGTAAATTTCAGCGGGCATATCTATTATTACAGAGGTACATCCATTTCCAGACTGAGCGATTTTATGAAACATCTTATACATCCGTATTCGAAGGAATATGTTTTCAACGCAATTATTGGTGAAATCCAGCGAAGGATTTTTCCACATGCACAAAAGCGTCCTCTGACAGCTTGATTCTAGAGGAAAGCAAGCTTGAGGCGCGCAAAACATTTCGCCCCTCGACTCAACCGCCGAGAGGGCCGCCCGTGCATCTGCCGAAGCAGGCAAGAAAAGGGGGTTAAGAAGCAACGGACTGAATCGTCCCTCATTTCCTAGACGCCCACGATTGGCTCCTTTTGGCCGTTCTCTGCCCATCGCGAGAGGCAGAAAACGACCCAAAGCGGCCCTTCGCGACGTACGTTTCATGGGTAGAGTTCGCAGGGGTTGGCGAACTGCTGCGGCCATCGGATTGCTCCTCCATGCGTTGAGCCAGCTTCCGGACGGCCCCCAAAGGCATCACTAAAGCCAACAGGTCAGAAACTCCTATTGTGTGGTGCTTGGGAGTGAATAGAAAACTACCTATTACTCAAGAATTTATTTAGAACTTCATCAATTTTAGCAATTGTTTGGACTGCGATATCAATCGCCTCAGTTGGCGTAACGTGCTCAGCGATGAGAATTCTTCTTCGGTCAGATGTCTGTCGCTTGCTAAGGCCACTGAATGTGGCTTCAAAACTAGCACGCAATTCAGCCTCCTCACACGAAAGAGGGTTGAATTCATTTTTTAGCCACACCAATTTGATCGTAAACTTTGGAGCTGATGGAGTTGATACTTTAGCGACTCGATATACGTCGAGGTATATCGGCCAACCTTCATCACGCTGGAAGTTTCCGATTTTGGAAGATGTCAGAGCAACCCAATAACTCCCTTCTTGGATAAACTCCGCTGCTAAACTAGGCGCAGCCTTGGCAAGCTTCTGCGCTAGGCTTGTTACTCCTCTGATTTTGATTAGCTTCTCGCAGACCGGTCTGTGCTGAGAGAAAAATATCATCAGTTCTCCGACCGTCCCTTGGAGAGTGGAGGGTTCCCAGGTCTCCATTGGAATGCGTTTAAGCTCACGCATGCTTTCGATAACTACTGGGTAAGAAAGCGCAATGTCCGCCATCAAATCTGACTGCGCCTTGCTCGCTGGGCTTTCCCAATTGGTTACACTTTGGCAATAAGTAGCTAAGAGCTGCGCGGATTGGTTTCCTCGATTTAGACTGTGCCGGGCTCGATTTGCTGAAGGTTCAAGCCACTGATAATCAAGTAAGCACCAGCGATTGCCAAGGGATGATAAATGGGCTTCGGAGTACGACTCAAGATCTTTGTCAATGACTACAAATGCGAGGTCGTAATCTGAAAAAACCCTACGAGCGGCTAATTCTGATTTTACTGACTTTACATATCGCTCCAGCTGCCCAGCGTCTAACGTAGCTTTTACTTTGTTTTCAATTGCTATGAGTATTTTGTTCCTTGGATCTACTAAAAACAGATCCAGCCTGCCATTGCTAGAACCATAATTGATCTTTATTTTAAATTCTCGCGTTACAAAAGCAGCGCCGAAACTTGTTGTGCGTATTCTGCCTAGCGTCCACTTTTCAAAAAACCTTTTATTGTCAAACTTGCAGTTGTCACTTGCCTCAAATGCAGCCTCCAGAAAATCTTTGATAACCACATCGCCTTGAGCATGGCCTTCGTTGGGGTTCATGCACCAAGCCAATACACTCGAATTTTGGTTCTCATTTAAATTTACAACATCAAACACGTTATCGGCTGTCTTGTTCAGCTCGATGAGCTCCAGCAACTTCGGGTCGCTTAAGAAACTATAAAGATCGTCAGATTTCATCAGCCGTATCTCAGTAGGTGCAGCTTTAAATTTCGGAGATTTTATCTGATTTCAGTGCGCAGCGCTTTATTCGTGCCTCGAACGCTGAGTCTAAGATTTTCTAAAAAGGATCGATCAAATTCACGATGGCTGGCATTTGTACAACAGGGAAAGTTTTTAGGAGTTCAGCATCTAGCGCCTCTGCAAAGCTCTTTACCAAATCAGCGACTCGCCTAACGTCGGCTGACGAGACATTTACAGGATAACCCTCCTTATCACGCCCCCCTCGGTGCACTATGTCATGACGAATTATAATTTCGGTCATGAATGGTGCGATGTCAGGAAATTTAATTCCTAGAGTCTTTTCAAGTAGTGGCTTGGCTTTATCTAAACGGTGCCATATAAAGGTTTGTAAATAATCAATTACTTTTTTCTCTAAACCTTCCATTGTGATAAATATATCTGAAAGCTTCAGCTTTTCTCCCGCAAAGTCTTCATTACCTTTAACAAAAGATCGCAATATATCGTCATTCTGTGTAACCCAATAGGCAGTCGTATCCCACAGATAAGCCTCTAAAGCCGTTATTGTTGCGCTATGCAATAGCTGTATTACAAAATCTTGAGTAGTGGCAGGCCCTGTTAACGTTTCTTCAATTTGATTCAAACGCTCAATCAACATTTTCAGCGGGTCAGCGCGATCCTCTGGAAGCATTGAGTAAATATCATCGTACCCCCAATCTCCGTGATCAACCGCTGCCCATTCATCTCCACACTCTTGGACCAAGTCATTGATCAATTTTTCCATCACCTCGTATTCTACGACGTGTGAAAAACGCTCCTGTATCTCTTCGTTTGGATCGTGAGGGCCACCACAAATAAACTGATATCCACCCTCCCGACTTTCGTAGGGTGTGCAATTCGCAGGATCTTCAAACCGAGCATAAAACCACTGCCGCATTGCTTCAATCTGTAATACTTTAGAGGCTTCTTGAAGCCACTGATCATCAGGGTCGAATTCTCGAACATCCTGATTACCTGCTTCAGGCGGCAACTCTGGTCGGTCGTCGAAGTCCCATTGGCTCATGGCGTAATCTCCCTGTTAGCATCGTATGAACTGGGCCGAATGGTAATGAAGGCCCTAGAAGCCAATCTAACGCATGCCTAACGCTCCTTCGTAGCAATATTTGCGATGCCGGCTACTATTCAACAAGCTGCCAGCGAGAGATTTCGCGTTCAACCGCTATGAATTGCCCCCACTTTCGCGACGCATCTGAATGACCGCATCTGGCCGATTGTGTTGAAAAAGTCGGTCCCTCCAGGCTGCGCATGTGCGGACTGCTGAAAATTCCTTTTTTTGCGCGCATCTACGCGAAATCTGAACCCGGAACCCTCTGCTCAAAGCGAAGATTTCAAGCTCAGACGCGTACTTTTCTACCGTGGAAACCATGGCCGACTTTTTCAACAGAATCGGCCGGTTGCAGTCCTTCAGTGCTTGGCTGACGCACTTTCGCTGAGTGGCACCCGCTGATACCTATCAACTGCAAACGGCTGGTCAGCGCGAATGCAAACGGCTGGTCAGTGGCACTGAAATTAGGTGGTCAAGTGAGATGCAATTACGCAGAGCCCATGCGAGTGGGAATGCGGAGCCTTCCCGCTCGCGTGGGCTTGGCCGAGAAAGCTCCAAGAGCGAGGCTTGCAGCGGCGACAGTCGCCACTTTTGTCGCCATGCTGCAGGCCAGGTATTACGCGGGTTGTCGCCGGCGTCGCCGCTGTCGCCAAATCAACCATCACTCCATCCGGGGAGTCATTCTCGGTGACTGGCGGCGTCCGGTGAGCGCTCACCGTATTGGCACGACGTTGTGGTCCCTGGTTTGATTGATCGCAGATGCTGACAGGTTGCCAGTGGCCGCTTTCTGGATGTGCTCACTCCACCAAGCCATCATCGGACGCCGGCGTTCGATGTAGTCAGCTCGGTTGTAAGCGCTTCGGACTTCGTCCTTGTCGACATGCGCCAGCGCGACTTCGATCAGCTCCGGATCCCACCCATGCTCGTTCAGGATGGTGCTGGCCATGGAGCGCATGCCGTGGCTGACCAAGCGGTCCTGGAAGCCCATGCGTTTCAACGCCATGTTGGCGGTCTGGCTATTGGCGTGGGTGCGCGGATTTCTATCTGCCGGAAACACGTATTCCCTGTGACCACTGTGGGGCTTGAGCGCCTCCAGTAACGCGAGTGCCTGTTCGGTCAGTGGGATGGTGTGCGGACGACGCTTTTTCATGCGCTCCGGAGGGATGGTCCAGATGCGTTTGTCGAAGTCGATGTCTGCCCATCGGGTGGTAGCCGCTTCGGCAGGGCGGGTCATGGTGTGCAGTTGCCATTCGATCAGGCAGCGGGTGATCCGCTTGATGCTGGCGTTCGCGATTTCGATCATGAGCTCGGAAAGCTCATCGGGTCGTAGCGCGGCCATGTTCTGTTTCTTGGGTTTCTTGAATACTGCGCGAATGCCACTGAGGGGGTTCGCAAAGATCAGTCCTGAATTGACCCCATAGGTCATGATCTCGTTGAGCCGTTGGCTCAAGCGCTTCACTGTCTCGAGGCTGCCTTTGGCCTCAATTGGGCGAAGCAGTTCGATGACAATCGGTGCGGTAATTTTCGAGAGCGGCGTTGTTTTCAGGTCTGGAAATACATGCAGCGTGAGCGATCGCCAAATGTCTTCGGCGTACGCCGGCGTGACGGAGTCTTTCTTCAGCTCGAACCAGGCGGTGGCCACGTTCTCGAACGTATGTTCCGTCTCCGCTCGTTTGGCTTCGTCCTGTGCATTGCGTTGCACCTTGGGATCAATGCCTTGTGCGAGCAGCTCGCGTGCTTCCACCACTTTCTTCCTGGCGTTCGCTAGCGAGAGCTCTGGGTATGTGCCCAGCCCCATATTGATACGATTTTTGGTTACCGGCTCGCGGTAGTTGAAGTTCCACAGCATCGAGCCATTGCTCCTGACTCGGAGCTGAAGGCCGTCACCATCGCTGAGGACGTAATCCTTGTCTTTTGCCTTGACTGCCTTGAGCTGGCGGTCGGAAAGGCGAAGGGCTGGAGCAGGCATGAGAGCTACCTCTGACACCGTTTTGGTATTCCAAAAAATAGCACCGGATGGCTTGGAATACCATTTGGAATACCCAAACGGCTGGAACTCAGAAAACCTCTACGGAGCCCAGAAGCTCTTAAATCCTTGATTTCGCTGGATTTCAGGCACAAAAAAAGACGTCCGTGGACGTCTTTAGATGTTGAAGTGGTGGAGCCGGGGGGATTTGAACCCCCGTCCGCCAGTACTCCGCTGTCGGTACT
>RCUP01000335.1_pt1 | contig 38774 bp, 51 predicted proteins | sample 2166341 | NCBI WGS metagenome assembly RCUP01 (sample SAMN09932325, study PRJNA488358) | compost metagenome | isolation source: compost soil in succinonitrile-enriched | place: Germany: Experimental Botanical Garden | reverse complement strand
ACACTCGTGGCGAGCGGTTCGCCGAGACCGTTTCAGTCTTTCGACGGCTGACCGGTGTGAGTGGACACATACTACTGGAGAACCGGGACTAGGCGGGATGCCTTGGGACGGTGCGGGACAAAAGGGCGGCGGCGTAAGGGTTTGAGCGCTGTCGGCCCCGAAAAATCGGCGGCGGCGGCGTTGTCCCTGCGATCGGGCCATTTTCGGCGAAATCGCCGCTTTTAGACAGTCAATTTCGGAGCGGCGTTTAGACGTTTGAGGGCGTGCCTGGCGGGCGTGGCGGGCATGGCCTTCAAACCCAGCTACGGCGGGCTTCGAAGGGGTGTTGAAGGTTCTGTGAAGGCGGCTTTTCGGGCGCTGGCGCGGCGCGGGCCGGAAGCCGGCAAGGTGCAGATCAAGCTGCAAGTCGGCTTGCACCTTGTTTCGGACTTGCAGCTTGGCGCAAAGGCCCGCTCTGTCTGGGTTCTGACCCGTTTGGGGGCGGCGAGCGGCAGGCTTTAAGGTGCAAGTCGCTCGGCGTTCATGGGGGCTTTCAGGCCGCCAGCCGGGATCAGGCGCTAAGTGGGAAGGTAAGTGGGAAGTCGGCTTCCCACTTAAAATCGACTTCCCACTTAGCGCAAAAGCCCGCCGCGCCTGGAGTTGGCGGCTTTTAAGGCGGCTTAGCGCGTCAATGTAAGTGGGAAGTCGTCAGGCCTGGTCGGGGTCGGCCGGATCGCCGCCGGCCAGGGTGCGCCGGACGTGGTCTTCGTCTTCGGCGACCAGGCAGTTCAGGCCTGAGCCGAGGAAGATGCGCGTCCCGCCCTCAGGGGTGCGAGCGAAGGCCAGGACTCGGGCTGTCCGAACGTAGATCGGCAGGCCCTCTGGCTCCTGGGTGAAGCGGGCGAACATCAGTTGGGCGCGGGATCAGCCGGGAGGATCAGGCGACGTGCGCCGCCGGAGCAGTTCGCCAGGTCTTCGAGCTTCCACAGAGGATGTCCGGGTAGCAGAGCGCCGACTCCACCGTTGGAATAGAAGATTTGGCGACCGGTATAGGCGCCGAAGCTGTTTTTAGCGTTCACCTCGCCGCACACGTGGACATAGTCCACCGTCCACAACTCGCCCCAGATCACGCTGGTCGGGTCTTTCATCTCCTGAGCGAGGTGTTCACGCATGGCCCGCCCCCTTTCTTCAAGGGCGGCCTGGAGCCCAGGTAGAGCCTCTAGAGCGGCGCGGTCGATCGGCTTTCCTGCTTCGAAGTCATAACCGGATTTGGTCAGGGCCACGTTTGCAGACGTGATGTCACTTTTTGTAGGGCCGCGCTCGCAGGCCGACAGAAGGCAGGTCGTAACTATCGCAATTTGCCAAAAGCGTTTCACAGAACCTTCCCCACCCACCGGATGCGACCGATCAATTTGATACGGTCAAGCGATTCAGAAACCAGCTCCTCGGGCGGATAGATCGGGTTGTCGGAAATGATCGTCACCCCGTCGATCCGCTTTCTGAAACGCTTCACTCGAGCCTCTTCATCAAGAACAAAGGCGAATACACCGTCCGACAGACGCACGTCACCTTCGTCCACTAGGAGAAGATCGCCGTCCGAAATGCCGGGCTCCATGGAGTCGCCGCTGGCCTCAAGCACAGCAAATCCCGCGCCAGACGTGCGGCCCAAGCGTTTTTGAAAGAAGGCGGGGGTGAAGGGGATGTCGTCGAGGCGGCGCTTGCCCTCATTCCAGCTGCCTGCACCGGCCGCCAGGGTCGCGTCGAATCGGGGAACGCGCACGACTTCGCCTACTGGCGTGCCTTCGCCGCGGCCCCAGACCAGCCAGTCCAGTGAAACGCCAGCCGCATCGGCGATCTTGGCGACGATATCGAGGCGATGGCCAGACGAACCGCCTGCCCGGAGATACTTCGAGATCAGTCCAGACGAAACGCCCGCGCGCTGGGCGAACGCAGTCGGCTTCTCTGGCCAGATGGCTTCTGAGAGCCGCTTGGCGAACCCCTCGAAATCAAATTCAGGATCATGAATGTGATCTATCAAGCGTGCTTACGCGCAGAAAGGCGTTGACCTTTCACGAACGTTCGTTCTCTATGTTCACGAACGTGAGGACTACGCATGAATATGCGATTTGTAGACTGCGCACGCGCCGAGGACGGCGGGTGGCACCCTGAAATCATCAAGACGGCTATTCGCCTCAAAGGCATGACGCTGACCAAGCTGGCGCTTGATAACGACCTCCCTGAGGGTTCTTGCCGCGTAGCTCTCATCCGGCCTCATACCGAGGCTGATCGGGTCATTGCTGACTTCCTGAGCGTTCCCCTTTCTGAACTCTGGCCATCGCGATACGACGAATCCGGTCATTCGATCCGTCACGAACGTGATAATACTAGCGCCAATCGTGACGATACGCATCGTCAAATCGCTGGGGCCGTTTAGACATGGCCGCTGACGATATGATTGCCGTCCCTCAGATGGTTCAGGGGCGCGGCCGGGCCGCCTCTAAGGCCACGCCTGGCGAGTTCCTGATGCCGGTCGAACGGATCAAGCTGGGCGCGCGCCTGCGTCCGGTTACGCAGGCCAAGGTCGATGACCTGAAGGTGGCCCTGCAGGAGGCCCCGCTGGCGCACCCAGTAACCATCCGGCCTGTCGGCGATGATTACGAACTGGTGGTCGGCGCCCACCGCCTGACGGCCTTCGTCCAGATGGGTCGCACGGTAATTCCCGTCATCATCCGCGACCTGACCGACCTGGAAGCTCGTCAGCTGGAGATCGACGAAAACCTGATCCGGTCTGGGCTGAACGCCCTGGAACGCCTTACCTTCGTCGCCGAGCGGGTCGAGGTCTGGGCGGCGCTGAATCCCGACAAAATTCGCATGGACTCCAGCCTGCCGGTGAAGCAGCGCGGGCGGCCTCCGAGACTTTTTGCCAAGTTGGCAAAAATAGACGGCTACGTCCCCTCGACCATGGGTTTTGTGGCCGACACAGCTGGCGCAACCGACCTTTCGCATCGCTCGGTCTATCGGGCGATGCAGACCTTGGCCGGCCTCTCTGAGGTCCAGCGCGACCGGCTGCAGGGCACATGGATCGCGGACAACGACGCCGCCCTGCGCCAACTGGCGGCGATCGGTGAGGCTGCTGAACAGGCGGCTGTCATCGACGCGCTGCTGGCTGGAAAGACCAAGAACATCGCCGAGGCGCGGGCCATCGCGGCAGGAACGCCGATCCCGCCGAAGGTCGCTGTGAACACGGTTCAACGCGACTTCGAAAAGGCCTGGAAGGCCGCCACGCCGAGCCAGCGGGACGCCATGTTGCACTGGCTGTCGGGCCAGGCGCTGCCGGGCGGCTGGGACGTTAAGCGGAGCGATCCGCATGGCTAAGGACCGCCGTGACCAGGCGACCAGCGACCTGTTCGACCATGTCCGGCTGTTCGCTGTCGAGGAACCGCAGGAACTGGCGAATGCGTTGGATTTCAATGCTGGGCTGGCCCAGGCTATGAGCCGGGCCTGCGACGAGGCGCGGGCGGCCGGGATGGATCGCTTCGCCATAGCCGCGCGCATGTCCGCGATCCTGGGCGTCGATGTCACCAAGGGGATGGTGGACGCCTACACCAGTCAGGCGCGCGAGACCCACAACATCAGCCTGGTCCGTTTCAAGGCCTTCGTCCGCGCGACCGGCTGCCTGTGGCTGTGGAAGGTTGCCTTGGAAGGCGAAGGTCTGACGCTGCTGCAGGGCGAGGAAGCGCTGCTGGCCCAGGCGGCCCTTGCCGACAAACGGGCGGACGCCTTCCGCGCCGAGGCGCGGGAACTGAAGCGGCGGGCGCCGCTGGAAATCAAACGTCGGGGAATGCGATGAAGCATCAGTTGGGGGGGCTGAAGACCCTGTCCGAACGCGGGCCGCGCGATTGCTGCTGGCCGGTCGGGAAGCCTGATCCAGAGCGTGGCCAGCTGTTCTGCAGCCAGCCGGTTGAAGGCCGTAAATCCTATTGCGCCACGCATAATCCGAACCTGACGCGCGAGCCGAAGCCGATCCGTCTGGGCGGCGACACCCGCAGCCGGATGAGCCGCGCCGCCGAACGGGCGGACAGTGACCGCGACCTGATGGAGCTGCTGGCATGAAGGCCGTCGCTTCTCAGGAATGGTTCACCCTGGCCGAGCTGGCCAAGCTGAACCTGCCGGGCCTGCCGACCACGAAACGGGGCCTGCAGGACCTCGCTCAGCGCGAGGGCTGGGGCGCCATGACCGACGCCGAGGGCGACGACCTGTCGCGGCCCCGGCGGGCGCGCGGCGGGGGAACTGAATATCACCTGTCCCTGCTGCCCGAAGCCGTCCGCGCCCGCCTGATGCAACAGGCGGCCGAACCGGTCGCGGCTGAGCGGGCCGACCGTGAAAGCGCCTGGGTGCGCTATGAGCGTCTGCCGGCGTCGATGAAGTCCGAAGCCAAGCGCCGCCTGGCGATCATCCAGCGGGTCGAGACCCTGATGCGGGGCGGGCTGATGAAGAGCCGCGCCGTGGATGAGGTCGTAGCCCAGGCGCGTCGTGAGGCGCGGGCCGGCGGCGAGGCGGACACCTTCAGCGTTTCGACCCTGAACGGGTGGTTCGCCCGGATCGCGGGCGTCCAGACCGCCGACCGACTGGCCTATCTGACCCCGAACTACACCGGGCGCGTGGCGGTCCAGTCTGTCGATCCCGAGCTGCTGGACCTCTACAAGGCTGACTATCTGCGGCCTTCGGAGCCCCGTCACGCCGAGAGCTATTCGCGCATCCTGCGGATCGCTGAAGCGCGCGGCCTGACCCTGCCGTCGCCGAAGACGATGCAGCGTCGGCTGGACGCGGAAATCCCACGCCCGCTGCAAATCCTCGCCCGTCAGGGCATGGCGGCGGCCGACCACAGCTTCCCGCATCGGACGCGCGATCGTTCGAGCCTGGCGCCCATGCAGATCATCAACCTGGACGGCCACATGTGGGACGTCCTGGTCGAGTGGCCGGATGGCACCAAGGGCCGGGCGCAAAGCCTGGCGGTGCAGGACATCGCCTCGGGCAAGATGCTGGCGATCCGTTTCGACAAGACGTTGAACCATCACCTGGTGCGACTGGCCCTGTCGGACGTGTTCCGCGACTTCGGCCTGCCCGAGACCGTCATCATGGACAACGGCCGCGAAAACGCGGCGGCGGCCATCTCGGGCGGTCAGACCAGCTGCTGGCGCTGGGCTCAGGAAGAGAAGCCCGCCGGGCTGCTGACGTCGCTGGGCATCAAGGCGCACTTCGCCAAACCCTATTGGGGCCAGGCCAAGCCGATCGAGCGAGCCTTCAGGAACTACGCCCAGGAGATCGCGCGCCACCCGGCGTTCGAGGGCGCCTATACCGGCCGCAACACGGTCGAGAAGCCCGACAACTATGGCAGCCGCCATATCCCGATCGCCGAGTTTGAAGCCATCGTCCGCGCCGAAATGGCGGTGCAGAACGAGCGGACCGGTCGGCGCGGCATCGGCATGAACGGGCGTTCGTTCGACCTGGCCTTCGCCGAGGGCGTCGAGCGCACCGGCCTGCGCCGCGCCACCCAGGAACAGCTGCGCATGGCCCTGCTGGCCAGCCAGCCGGTCACCCTGGACGCTCGCGAGAACACGGTGAAGCTGCACGGCGGGCGCTACTGGTCGCCGGAGCTGGCGAACCTGAAGCGTCAAAAGGTGACGGTGCGGTTCGATCCCGACAACCTGTCCCTGCCGGTTCACGTCTATGCCCTGGACGGCCGTTACCTGTGCGCCGCCGCCCAGATCGCGGCGGGCAGCTTCGACAACGTGGCCGACGCCCGCGCGCAGTCCAAGGATTTGGCGGCTTACCGCAAGGACCTGCGCAGCCTGGAGAAGCGGGCGATCAAGCTGGGCGCCGCCGACGTGGCGGCCGCCCTGCCGGCCCCGTCCGATCCGATCCCGATTCCCGACCGCAAGGTCATCCGGCCCGCCTTCGGCGCGCCGAGCCGGGCCGATCAGGCCGGGAAGCCTCGCGATTTCAGCGCTGCATGGGCGCGGAGCGCACGAGCCGCCACCGGAGGCGGCTGAACAGAAAGGCCGCCAGGGGCGGCAACCCCTGACGGCCGGTAGTCCAACTCAATCACCAGGAACATACGAATGAACCTCATCCCTGAAAAGACCCACTTCTCCGACCAGGAACACGCCGAGCTGCGCGCCCGCGTGAAGGGCATGATCAAGCCGGGCGTCCTGTCGCAGGCCGACATCGGGCGTCAAGCCGAGGTGTCTGGCCCGACCCTGAGCCAATATCTGAAGGGCGACTACAACGGCAGCAATGACAACGTCGCCGCTGCCCTGAACAAGTGGGTCATCGCCCAGGCCAAGGCGGCCGAGCTGCAGGACCGCATCCCCCAGCCGCCGACCTATCAGCCCCTGGAGACGTCGCAGGCCCTCACGCTGAAGCTGGCCTATGCCCGTCGGGCTGGCCGCATGATCTCGATCTGCGGTTCGCCGGGCGTGTCGAAGACCTCGACGGCAGTTCAGTATCGCCATGAGACGCCGCGCACCTGGATGACCGCGATCGAGCCGGCCACGCGCGGGGTCAACACCTGCCTGGTCGCCATCCTTGAGGCCATGGGCGATCCCGAGGCCAAGGGAACGCCGCAGGCGCTGGCCCGACGCATCGTCCAGCGGGCGATGGAGGCCGAGTGCCTGATCATCATCGACGAAGCCCAGGAGCTGAGCGACCAGGCCGTCGAGCAGCTGAGGGCGATCAACGACCGGGCGCGGGCCAACGGCGGCCGCGTCGGCATCGTCCTGATGGGCAATCAGCAGGCCTATGCCCGCATGTCCCACGACGGTTCGCGACCAGCCTTCGCCCAGGTCAGCAGCCGCATGGCGCAGCGCATGTGGATTTTGAAGCCCGAGCCCGCCGACGTGGAAGTGCTGGCCCGCGCCTGGGCTGAGGCCAATGACGAACACCTGACCCCGGCGGCTCTGGCCTACTGCCAGCAGATCGCCGCCCGCCCCGGCGGCCTGCGCAATATCGAGATGTCGATGGAGCAGGCGCTGATGGCCGCCTGGGGCGTGGAAGAGCCCTTGGACGTCGATCACCTGCGCTGGGCCTTCAACAGCTTCGCCGGCCTGGACCGGGCCGCCTGATGGGAACCGCGATCATGCCGATGGACCGTATCGCCACGGTGACCGACGTCCTGACGGACCTCGGGGTCATCGTCCGCCGCAGCCAGGCGGAAACGCTGGACCGGGACACCTTCCACGCCCTGGCCCAGAAGATGCGCCGCCAGCTGAAGGCTCTGAGGATCGAGCTGACGAAGGATGAAATGCCCTTCGAGATCGAGCTGACCGACCTCGGCGCTTCGATCGGCCAGATGCTCGACAACGGTGTCCTGACCAAGGGCACCGCCCTGCTGGAAGCCGTGCCTGATCGCTGCCGCACCTATGGCCGCTTCGTGGTCGTGGACGGCGACCGCCCCTTTGACACCCCCTATCAACAAGGAGCCTGAGCCATGGACGCTCAAACCCAAGTCACTCACAGCGAAGCGCCGACGCGCCCGGCCGGCGTCCCCGCCGTGGCCCAGGAGGTCAACGGCCAGTTCTTCATGGAAGACAGCAAGGGCAAGTTGACCCCGCTGAAGACCATCAAGGCGGCCCACCTTCTGGAAGACGAAACCGTGCGCCGGATCATGGATTTCGCCGTTCCGCTGAACGAGCAAATCCAGCGCTTCAAGCAGCACACGCTCGATGATGTCGCCTCGCTGCTATCTGTCTTCGACCAGGACGCGGGCGTGAAGAGCAAGGGCGGCCGCAAAGGCAACGTGACCCTGAACAGCTTCGACGGCCGGCTGAAAGTGCAGCTGGCGATCGCCGATCAGATCGACTTCGGTCCTCAGCTGCAGTCGGCGAAGCTGCTGGTGGATGAATGCCTGGTCGAGTGGTCTTCGGATAGCCGGCCCGAGCTGCAGGCCATCGTCCACCGCGCCTTCAACACCGAGAAGGAAGGTCTGGTGAACCGCGCGGAGCTGTTCAGCCTGCTGCGTCTGGAGATCGAGGACGAACGCTGGCAGCGCGCCATGACGGCCATCAAGGACAGCATCCGGGTCACCGGCAAGAAGGAATACGTCCGCTTCTATCGCCGGAAGGATCACCAGTCCGACTGGCAGCCCATCACCATCGACGTGGCGGTGGCCTGATGGCCAAGCAGTCCGTTCGCGTGGTCCCTGCAGTGTTCCACGCCAAGAGCAGCGGGGCCTTCATCCCCAGCGTCCGGTTCATCGATCCTGACCTGAAGGATGAGGATGACGGCCGCGTGTTCCTCACGGTCGATGTGAAGCATCTGGAAGGCATCATCGTCAGCATGCGCAAGGCCGCCGTCGAGGCGACCGCGCGGGCAGATCAGCTCCGCAACGCTGAGCCTGAAGATAAGGCGTTGCTGATGGCGGCCGCAGGTGGCCGGGCATGATCTGGCTGGACTTCTTCCTGCAGGTCTTCGTCCACGCCCTGGCCTGGTGCCTGGCCATCGTGGTGACGGGCGGCCTGATCTTCGGCGCGGTCTGGGCGGCGCTCGCTGTCTATGTCCGCCTGCCGATGCGACGGGCTGATGCGCCATGATGAACAGCGTCACCTTTGGCGAACAGCCGCTGGCCAATCGGCACGGCTCCGGCTTTCGGATCGGTGCTGAACGTCTGGTCAGACGCGAAGTCGGTCATGAGTTGCTGGCTAACGGCGAAGTCCGTCTGGTCCTGCCTGCCGGTCCCTTCCTATCTGACGCCGAAGCACGACGGTTGGCTTGGGGGCTGCTGGCCGATTTGGCGCCCGACGACGTGGTGTCGAACCCTGACGTTGTGACCTACCGCGAGGCCCAGCGCCTCGCCGTCCTGCGCGCTGTCGCAGACGGCAAGAACGACTACGTCGGTCTCGCTCAGCGGTTGGACTGGAAGGTGCGCACCGTGCAGCGGCGGTGCCGGGAGCTGATCGAAGACGGCCGCCTTCTTCGCATCTCGAAGTCGTCGAACGGCGCTCCCGTCACCTTCAAACTCAATATCCAGGGGAACTGAGCCATGTCGCGTCGCCTCACCATGCCGCGCGCGACCCCGCCGCGAATGGCCCACGTCACAGACCACGCCCTGCTGCGCTGGATCGAGCGTCACCTGCAGGTGGACATCGAGGCGTTGCGCGCCAGCATCCTGACCCCGTCCGTGGTCGAGGCGATCGAGTGCGGAGCGAGCGCCGTCCACTGTCGCGAAGAGGGCGTGACCCTGATCGTGGCCGAGAGCGGCGCGATCAAGACAGTGCTGCCGATCAAGCGGGTGCGCCACCATGCCGACCAGGAGGGCGCGGTATGACCCGCCGCGCAGCCGTCGTGAAGGTCCAGATCGCCCGCAAGGAGCTTGGTCTGGACGACGCCACCTATCGGACCATGGTCGAGCGCATCACCGGGCGCACATCGTCGGCCGACTGCACCGACGCCCAGCTGGGCCGCGTCCTGGACGAGATGAAGACCAAGGGCTGGAAGCCCAAGGTGATGACCGGCGGACGGGCCGCGCGCCCGGCATCGACGCGTGTGGCGCCAGCATCGTCGCCGGTGGCCAAGAAGGCGCGGGCGCTGTGGATTTCGCTGCACCAGCTAGGCGTGGTCCGCGACCCGTCCGAGGCGGCGCTGGAAGCCTTTGCCCGTCGCCAGTTGAAGGTGGACCGCCTGCATTGGGCCAAGCCCTACCATGCTGACCGTCTGGTCGAGGCGTTGAAGGCCATGGCCGGCCGGGCCGGATGGGATCAGGACTTGTCGGGCTTTCCGCCTGAAACCGACCTGATCAAGGTGCTGAAGGCGCGCCTGGCCAGGGCTCAGGCCGAACGCCTGGGACTGGCGTCGCTGGCCAACTACTACCGGCTGCCCTTGGCCGAGCTGGATGCCCTGATCGGTCGCCAAGCCGACGCGATCCACGCCTTACCGGATCGGACCTGACGACATGGGCGCCGACCTGTTCGCATGGGAAGCTGAGCGCACGGCCGAACAGGCCGTGGCGCTGGCCCATGCGCGGCAGGAAGAGGCCCGCCGCCGCGCCGCTTGGCCGCCGCACGGTTTGAAGAAAGCTCGCGAAGACGCCCTGCGCCAAGCCACGGCCGAGGCGCTGAAGGCCGAGGCGGCCCTGTCGGCACTCAGGACCGAGGCGCGGGCATGAGCGCTTCCACACATGGCCTGACGGGCTTGTTAGGTCGCATCGCCGACGCCGCTGGCGTCAAGGCGGCCTTGGCTTTGGCAGAGGCGCGAGGCGGTCGAGAAATGGCCCTGTCGTCGCGCCCTGACGGGGTCCTGGCGTCGATCGTCGGCGCCCAAGCCGCCCTAGCCATCGTTCAAGAGATCGGCGTGGGCAAGGTGACCATCCCCATGGCCCATCTGCGCGGCCAACGCGGCCGCCGCGAGGCCGCTGCCCGCATGCTTCGCGCCGGTGCGAAAATCAGCCAGGTCGCTGAGGCTGTCGATGTGCATGAGCGGACAGTTTACCGCCTGAAGGGCAACCGAGACGCTGACACCACAGGCTCGCTGTTCGACGAAGTTTAGTCCCTGCGCCTCGCCGCACGTCCGCCTTCTCTCGGCGCGGGATCTACTACGCCAGGGCCGGGCTCGACCAATGTCCGCACCGATGCGTTTGGCAGATGATGGGCCAAGCTTGCTACCGTTACGCCGTCGCGGCGCGCCTTTGAGAACAGATCAGCCAGATCGTCACCGCTGATCGTTTTGCCTTCCTCGGCGATCCACATCGTTTGGATTCTAAAAGGAGCCTTATCAGGATCACCGTCTTTCACGATCGGTAGGTTGACGATCGCTTCTGGGCCGAGGTTGTCCATGACGTCCTCGATGCCTTCCCCATAGATGAACTTAGATTTTATTCGGCTGCCGTCAGCGTGGATCGCCCGTAGCTGTTCTGCTTCCCACCGCAGAATGGGGGCGTGAAAGTCGTTGTAGGAAATGAAAGGCTTACCATTAATCCGCATCTGAAAATGGAAGTGCGGATAGTTGCTAGCCTTGCCCTGATGGCCCGCAAAGTCGTTCTTGTCGCATGAGAACGACCATTCGAAATCGCCATATCTTGCCGTTAGCCGGACAATCCACCCCTCCTCATCGCTCGCGTCGGTAATGTTCATCGCGTAGGCGCCTTCATTCGCCACCCACCTGATCCAGCTCTGCGTCTGCATCATCCCGAATTTCTCTGCGATGGCAGGGAAGTGCCGCTTTTTCATTCCTTGAGGTCGAAGGAGCCAATGAACACACGGCTTCCGTTCATCAAAACTGGTGATGGCGTCGCCGCAGATATGGCACTCACCGCGCGCGAAATGAGCTTTAAACTCTGCGTGCTCGCGTCGAGCTTCGTCCATGACAGCTAGATTGTGTTCATAAGCGCCGGCCTCGGACAGACCTTCATTAGCTGCGGTATCGTGAGCATGAGGCTTTGGCATTGCCGATCTCCAATGCGGGTGATCGGTTCGCCGCCTGCAAACCCTGACAACTGTCAGGGGCTATCTCCCATCCCCGCACCGCCATCCTGCGACGACTGAAGGGGCCGGCGCAAGACCGGCTCTTCGCATCGCAGACGAAGAGGTTTCGGGGTGGCGAAGACGGCAGAAATCCCGCGCGGATTGCATCCCTCATGGGCGGAAGTGGACATGGCCGGCTGGCGCTGGCCGCACTTCAGCCCGCATGAGCTGTCGTGCAAATGCGGCGGCCGGCATTGCCGGGGCGAGTATTTCCATAACCCCGAGTTCCTGGACGGTTTGGAGGACTGGCGCGGTCGCGCTGGCCGTCCGCTGGTGGTCACCTCGGGCCGTCGCTGCCAGGGCCATAACCGCGCGGTGGGCGGCGCCGTCCGGTCGCAGCACATGCTGGCCATCGCCGTGGACATCAGCCTGATGGGACACGACGCGGTCGAGCTGGCGCGCTACGCCATCGCCGCCGGCTTCAAGGGGATCGGCTTCGGCCGTTCCTTCCTGCATCTGGACTGGCGCCCGACCTTCACCCCGTTCCACTACCCTGACGCCGAGGCCCATTGGCGTCGCCTGTGCGGCTTCGATCCGGTCGCTCGGCTGAAGAAGGGCGGCGCGCTGTGAACGCCGCCGTCCCCCAGCCCGAGGGCAACTGGACCTTTCGCCGGGCCTACACCTACATCGCCACCATCGCGGGCTTGATCCTGCTGGCCGTCATCGTCGCCAAGCTGTCGGGCCACCGGGAGCTGATGTGGGTCGCTCTCGGCCTGATCATCAGGGACGCCTGGCGCGAGACCCTCTACATCGTCGCGCCCTCGGCCCAGGCCATCGTCGCCGGGCTGGGCGCGTGGCGGGGGCGGCCGTCATGATCCGGTTGACCGTCGCCCTGTTCGCGGCCGTCCTGGCGCTGGCCACGCTGTCCCTGTCGAAATGCCAGGAGGAAGGCCGCCTGCGCGCCGATCTGGCCGAGCGCGACGCCTGCCTAGACGCCGTGGCCGGCCCCGACCTGTCCTCGACCAACCTGCGCTGTTCGCCCGAGGTCGCCCAGGTTCACGGCACCGCCGTTCGCGCCTCGGTCTGCGACGCGGCCCTGCTGACCGGCGAGCTGTTCCTGATGCGGTCCAGCTGCACGACCGAGGTGAAGACCCTGTTCAGTCACCGCGAGGCCGAGAGCCGCCGGGCCGACAACCTGCAGGAGCTGCTGAACCAGGAACGCGCCGGGCTGTCGGCCGCCATCACCCGCGCGGAAGCCCGCGCCCGATCCGAAACTGAAAGGAAGCACCGTGCTGAAGCCGCCCTATCGAGCGCGCCTCGCGATGGCGATCTTCTCGTGCTCGATGCTGACCGCTTGCGCCAGCTCCGGGGCGAAGACGCCGCCGCCGACCGCTGAACCCGACCCCGTTATCGAGGTCAGATACGAGACGCGGACGGTCTGTCCACCCGAGCTGCGCCAGGCCTTGCCGGCGCGGCCGGCCGTTCCGGCTGACGCCGTGGTCCAGGCCAACGAGATCGGCGGCCGTTGGCTGGCCTCCGACATGGCCTGGTCATCGTCGGTCGCCGCCCGTTTCCTGGACGCCCAGGCCGCATGTCCGGCCGAGGTGCTGCCTTGAGCGACATCGTGGACATGGCCGAGGCCACTGAGGCGATGGACCGGACGCTGCGGATCAATGCCGCCAAGGCCGCCGCCGCGCGCCTGGACGGGCCGCCAGCAGAAGCGCGCGACTGTGATGACTGCGCCGATGCGATCGAGCCGGATCGCCTGAAGGCCGTGCCAGGTGCGCGGCGCTGTGTGTTTTGTGAAGAGGCGCGCGAGCGCCGGGGGCGTCGATGACCACTGAAGCTTTTCTGATCGGCCTGCTGGGCATGGCGCTGGGCGCCGTCTTCAAGTTCGGCCTCGACGTCACGCTTCAACGGGTCGGTTGGGGCCGCGAGGATCGCCGTGACAATGATCGCAAAATCGAGCGGGTCGATCAGCATGCGCGCGACAACATCGCCCGCGTCGAGCGCGAGCTGAAGGAACAGCTGAACGATCAGGGTCACAAGCTGACCCGTCTCCAGGAGCAGGTGCGCCACCTGCCGACCGCAGATGACATCGAGGAGGTGCGCGCTGGCGTGGCCCGCGTGGACGCCAGCCTGTCGGCCGTGACGGCCAAGGTCGAGGGCACCAGCGAGATGGTCCGCACCATCCGCGACCACATCCTGAAGGTGGAACGCTGATGAAGAAGGTTCTGGAACAGCGCCTGCGCGAGAGCCGTCGGCTGGTCATCCTGCAGCTGCTGAACGCCATGGACGCCCGCCGCATGTCGGGCGGCCTGTTGGCCTCGGCCCTTCGCGACATGGGCATGGAGGCCCCGGCCGACGTGCTGAAAGGCGAACTGGCCTGGCTGGAACGCGCCGCCCTAGTCAGCCTGGAAGACACCCCCATCGGGCAGACTGTCACCATCACGGCGCGCGGCGATGAACATGCGCGCGGCGTGGTGGTCGAGCCAGGCGTGGCGCGCCCGGAGCTGGGCTGATCCATGTCCGCCCGTTCCGCCGTCAAACGCCTCCCGACCGAGGTTCGAAGCGTTCTTGAAGCCTGGCTGAAAGAGTTCCTGGTCGGCGACCTGACGCTGGACCAGGTGATGACGCGCCTGGAAGGCCAGATGGCCCTAGCCGGCATGGACCCCGAAGAGGCGCCGTCGCGCTCGTCGGTCCACCGCTATGCTCAGAAGTTCGAGGCTGTCGTTGAGCGCATCCAGCGCTCGCGCGAGATCACGAACATGCTGGCGGAGCAACTCGGCCCCGAGGTGGCTGACGGTCGGGGTGTCCAGATCATGGTCTCGGCGGTCCACTCGCTCACCTATGATTTGCTCGGCGCCCTGGAAGAGGGAACGCCCATTGACGCCAAGACGATCCACGACCTGGCCAAGGCGGCCCACCACCTGGCCGCCGCCCAGAAGACCGATGCGGACCGGGCGCTGAAGATCGAGGAAGACGTGCGTCGCAAGGCTGCGGCCTCTGTCGCCAAGCTGGGCAAGAAGCTCGGCTGGTCTTCGGACACCGCCCGCAGCGTTCGTGAAGAAATTCTGGGCGTGAAGCTGGGAGCGCCGGCGCCTACCCCGGCTGACGCGGAATGAAGAAGCCCAAGACCATTGTCGCCCTGGCGGCGGCCGCGACGCTGGCGGCAGCGAGCGCCGGCGGTCGGACGGATTTGCCGGACGGCGCGATCGAGACGGCCGGTTCCGCCAACGCCATCGACCGGCAGGTCGTTGAGGCCGTCAACCTGTTCGGCCGGGACGGCGTCTTTCATGGCTATCAGCGCGAGGCCATCCGCCGCTCGCACATCTATGACCTGCTGGTCATCGAGAAGGGCCGCCGCACCGGCCTGACCTGGGCCTTCGCCGGCGACGACGTCGTCACGGCCGCGACCAGCCGGGGTGAAGGCGGCGACGACGTCTTTTACATGGGTCCGTCGCACGACATGGCCCGCGAATACATCGACGCCTGCGCCGGTTTCGCCAAGGCCTTCATGGGCATCGACGCCAGTGTCGGCGAGTTCCTGTTCAAGGACGAGGACCCCGACAATCCCGAGGCCGGAAGCCGGGACATCAAGGCCTTTCGCATCGACTTCGCCTCGGGCTTTTCGATCCAGGCTCTGACCAGCGCGCCCCGTTCATTCCGTGGTCGTCAGGGCAAGGTCCGCATCGACGAAGGCGCCTTCGTCGACAACCTGAAGGAACTGGTGAAGGCCGCTATGGCCTTCGTCATCCTGGGCGGCAGCGTCGTCATCATCTCGACCCACAACGGCGTCGATAACGAGTTCAACAAGCTCATCCAGGAAATCCGCGCCGGGGAACGCGGCGAGGAGGCCAACGTCTATCGGGTCACCTTCGCCAACGCGGTGGCGGACGGGATCTATGAGCGCGAGGCGACGCGGCGCGGCCTGCCGATGACCGAGGAGGCCAAGGCCGCCTGGGTCAAAAAAATCTATGGCCTCTATGGCGACGGCGCCGCCGAGGAACTGGACGCCGTGCCGTCCAAGTCGTCGGGGTCCTGGCTGCCCTATGACCTGATCGAACGGGCCGAGCGCAAGGACATCCCGGTCCTGCGCCTGTCCTACCCCAACGAGTTCGCCTTCAAGCCGGACCATATCCGTCAGGCCGAGGTGAAGGCCTGGTGTGAGGAACATCTGGCCCCTCTGCTGGAAAAGCTGAACAGCTGGCCCATCGGTTATGGAGACGACTTCGCCCGCAGCTCCGACCTGTCGGTGATCTGGCTCCTGCAGGAGCGGCCTGATCGCAGCTGGACGACGCCCTTCGTCGTCGAGATGCGCAATGTCCCCTATCGCGAACAGGAGTTCGTGCGCGTCTTCATCCTGGAACGCCTCCGGCGCTGGCGGGGCAAGGTCGATGCGCACGGCAATGGCGCCTATGTGGCTGAACGGCTGCAGCAGCGCTTCGGCGCGTCACGCGTCGAGGCGGTGAAGGCCCGCGAGGACTGGTGGCGAGATCAAGGGCCGCCGCTCAGGAGCCGGTTCGAACAGGACCGTATCGAAATCCCGGCCGATTCCGACACCGCCTCCGATCTTCGTCAGGTGAAGGTGGTCAATGGCGCCCCGTCCATCCCGGCCGAGCGCAAGGCGGCCAAGGCCGAGGACCCGGCCGGAACGGCGGGCAAGGCCAAGCGCCACGCCGACTCTGCGGTTGCCCTGTTCAAGGCCTCGGCCGCCCTGCGCGAAGGCGCTGTGGGCGACGTCGATAGCGCCAGCTTCGGCTCGACAGGGGCGCCCTCGGCCTACTTCGGCGACGACGATGCCGGCGACTTCGCCGGCGCCCTGAACCTCTATGGCTACTGATATGACCGACATCCCCGAACGGGGCGCCATTGACCCCAACGGCGCCGTGCCCGCCAAGCCTGACAAGGCCGAGATCGCCACATCCGGCGACGGCCGCGACATCACCGTGGCCTTCATCGGCACCCTGCTGGAAATGCAGGACACCGTCCTGAAGCGCCTGGGCAACAACTACGAGGTCTATCGCGAGCTGCGCCGCGACGGTCAGGTTCATTCGACCTTCCAGCAGCGCCGCCTGGCCTTGCGGTCTCGCCCCTTCGTCATCGAGCCCGGCGCCGACGATGCGGCCTCGATCGCGGCGGCCGACCACCTGCGCCAGAACCTGGAACAGATTCCCTTCGACCGTTCCTCCGGCCTGATGAGCTGGGGCGCCTTCTACGGCTTCTCCGTCGGCGAATGCATGTGGGACCGGAAGAAGGGCAAGACCTGGCTGAAGAAGGTCAAGGTCCGCACGCCCTGGCGCTTCCGCTTCGCCCCCGGCGGCGAGCTGCGCCTGCTGACGCGGTCGAACATGATCAACGGCGAGACCATGCCGCCGGCCAAGTTCTGGACCACCAGCTGGGGCGCGGACAACGACGACGATCCCTACGGCCTCGGCCTGGCGCATCAGCTCTATTGGCCGGTCTTCTTCAAGAAGCAGGGCTTGGGCTTCTGGCTGCGCGCCCTGGAGAAGTTCGGCGCGCCGACCGGCATGGGGACCTATCCGGCCGGATCGGACAAGAAGACCCAGGATGATTTGCTGCGCGCCATCCACCGCATGCGCATGGACGGCTCGATCGTGGTGCCGGAGGGAACGACGGTGTCGCTGCTGGAAGCGGCGCGCGGCACGGTCGATCAAGCGGCCTTCAACCGGGCCATGAACGCCGAGATTTCGAAGATCGTCCTGGGCCAGACCATGACCACGGACGACGGCGCCAGCCTGTCGCAGTCGGAAGTCCACATGGAGGTCCGCGAGGAGCTGACCGACGCCGACGCCGAGGAGCTGTGTGAAAGCTTCATGGCCGGGCCGGGCACCTGGCTGACAGTCTGGAACTTCCCCGGCGCAGCCATCCCGATCATGCGCCGTCCTGCGCCCGAGGACGAGGAGCGGGCCGCCAAGCTGATCACCGCCAAGGCCGGTGCGGTGGCGGCCATGAAGGCGGCGGGGTTCGAGCCCACAGACGAGACGGTGGCGTCCCTGTTCGGCGACGGATGGGTGCGGGTTCCGACGCCAGCGCCCGTCGCCGGCTCCGGTCCCCTGCAGACGCCGGCCTTGCCGCCTGGCCATAGGACGGCCGCGCTGGCCCCCGCCTTCGCCGAGGGCGAGCCCCAGACCGACGCCATAGACGACTTTGGCGAGGTCCTGGACTGGTCGGTGATGGAGGAGCCCATCGCCTTCCTGGAGAAGTGGCTGGGCAAACAGCCCAGTCTGGAAGCCGCGCTGTCGAACCTACCGGGGCTGGCGGTCACCATGCCGATCGAGGGGCTGCGCAAGTCCATCGCCCATGCCTGTTTCGAGGCGGCCGCCGCCGGCCGCGCCGGTCTGTCCCTGTCCAATGTCGAGGATGAGCACCGCGCGGGCCTGAACTGATGGTCGTCGCCAGCTTCAGCGGGAAGCCGCCGGCGGCGGCCGTCGCCTATCTGCAGGACAAGATGCCGGGCGGCCGCCTGTCGTTCGACTGGCGCGACGTCTGGCAGGAAGAGCACCTGACCAGCTTCGTCGTGGCCAAAATGGCGTCGCGGGACCTGCTGGCCGACGTCCACGGCTCCCTGGTCAAGGCGATCAGCGAGGGCTGGACCCGACAGCAGTTCGTCCAGGAACTGCGGCCGATGCTGGAAAAGGCGGGGTGGTGGGGCCGCAAGGAGCAACTGGACCCGACGACGGGCGAACTGCGCGAAGTCCAGCTGGGGAGCCCGCGCCGACTGCGGACGATCTACGACGTCAACATGCGCATGGCGAACGCGGCCGGACGCTGGCAGCGGTTCGAGGACGCCAGGGCGGGCATGCCCTATCTGGTTTACACCGCCGTCCTGGACGAACGGACGCGGCCGCTGCATGCGGGCTGGGGCGGCCGGGGCGGCGTCCGCATCATCCTGCCGATCGACCATCCCTTCTGGCGCACCCACTTCCCGCCGAACGGATGGCATTGCCGCTGCACCGTCATCGCCGCGAATGACGCCATGCTGAAGGCGCGCGGCTGGACCGTGACGACGGACGCCGAACTGGAAGGCCTGGACTGGACGAAGACCAAGCCCTGGCTGAACCGCCGCACCGGCGCGATGATGACTGTTCCGGTGGGGATTGATCCAGGCTTCGCCTACAATGTCGGCCTGGGGCGCCGCGCCGCCCTGACGCCGCCGCCCACCCCTGAGCCGCAACGCGAGATCGTCCAGGGCGACCGATACCCCCGACGTCTGCCCGCGACGCGTTCGCCTCGGGCCTATCCGGCCGGGGTGGCCAAGCGTCCCGATCTGGACGGCGACGGCGTGTTCGACGCCTTCTCGAAGGTGCTGGGCGTGCCGGACGGCGGCGTCTTCTTCGACAAGGTGCAGACGCCACTGGCGGTCGGGCGCAGCCTGTTTGAGCAGCGCAATGCCGCCGGCGTCGTCATCGGCGACAAGGGGGACAAGGCCGGGCGGGCCGCCTATGCCGAGGTCTTCGCCGCCACCCTCAAAGACCCCGACGAAATCTGGATGTCGGTGCAGCTGCAGGCCAACGGCCAGCCGCGCCTGGTCCGCTACTATGTCGGGGCTTGGGATGATCCTGATGGCGAGCGCTACTGGATGACGGTGGCGTTTTCGGAACGGGACGGCTGGTGGTGGGGCACGACCGCCTTTGCGCCCAACGGCCCCAGGGCCAAGGCCGAGCGCTACACGTCGAAGAACGGCCGGGTCGGCACGCTTGTCTATCGCCGGAAGTAAAAAGGCCGAGGCTGGACCGCCTCGGCCTTGTGTCGCCGTCTGGGGCGCCGGGGTCCACGGCTGGACTGCGCGACGCCCTGAACATAGCGCCGATCGACCACGTTTTCCAGATGGGGCGAAAACCAGCCTCAGGAGCCTCAGGAGGCCCATCACCGGGCCGATGGTCCACGAAACACCCTCAATGGCCACGCTGACCCGTTTGAAAGCGTTTGAAGAGCGTTCAAGCTGGGCAGATGGAATGGTTGAGTCGTCTGAAGTCGAGGTTGTTCCCGAAGCGCCCTCATGTGATGCGGACTTCGACCGTGGAGGTTGAGGCGCAGCGCATGGATGCGATCCGCCGCGATTGGCTGGCCCATGCGCGCCACGTCCAGGGCGAGTTCATCAAGCTGACGCTTTGGGTCGTGGGCGGCAGCATGGTGGCCCTGATGAGCTTGACCGGCGTCATCCTGCAGAACCGGCTGCCGGTGGACCTGCAGAAGGTCTATGAGCCGCTCGGATGGTGCGGCGCCTCCCTGCTGTTCCTGATGATCAGCGCCTTGATCCAGGCATCGGCGGTTGGCGTCGTCGCGGTTTTCGCGTTAGACCCTAGCTCGACCCTGACGCGGCAGGCGACCTGGCACGCCACGATCTACTGGTTGGCTTGGCTTCTATGGTTCATGTCGCTGATAACGGTGCTGGTCGGAGTTTTTTCGGCCTTCGACACCTTGCCCGCGCTGTTCCAGGCCCTGCAGGTCGCTCTTCCCGCTCCCGTCATAACCACACCCTGACATCTGTCAGGGGCTACGCGCCCCTGACGCCCCGGCATTGTCGGGCTTCATCGAGACCGGTTCGACCGCCCAGCCATTGAGGCGGCGACCCGGCTGAAGCCAGACCGGGACCAGGGCGTGACCAAGAAGACCATCGAGATTTTCCGGGCCGGGACACACGTCGGCCAGGACGGCAAGCGCTACACCTTCAGCGAAGCCGAGGTGCAGGCCATCGCCGCCGCCTATGACAAGGGCAAGTTCTCGGCCCCCGTCGTCATCGGCCACCCCATCAAGTCCGACGCCCCGGCCTATGCCTGGGCCGACGCGGTGCGCGTCCGCGACGACGGCGTGATGGAAGCCGACCTGGAACAGGTCAATCCGGCCTTCGCCGATCTGGTGGACAAGGGCGCCTACAAGAAGGTTTCCACGGCCTTCTATCCGGCCGAGCACCCGAACAACCCCACGCCGGGCCAACTGCACATTCGCCACATCGGCTTCCTGGGCGCGGCCGCGCCGGGCGTGCAGGGCTTGGCTCCGGTCGAGTTCGCCGAGGGCGACGACGACGGCCTGATCAGCTTCGCCCTGGGCGAGGAGTTCCGTCCTCTGGTCTGGATGGCCCGCTCGCTGGGCCGCATCATGCGCCGCCATCGTGATCAGATCATCGCCGAAGAGGGCGTGGAAGCGGCGGACCGACAAATCCCGGAATACGAGATCGAGTCGGCCACCGACGCGGCTACCCGCCTGAACATGGCCATCGACAGCGACGGCAACGGCCCTCGGTTCAACGAAGGCGAGCCCTCGGCCGAGCAAGCCGCCCGCGCCGCCGAGCTGGACCAGCGCGAGGCTGACATCGCGGCCCGCGAGCAGGCCGCCGCCGCCCGCGACGCCGAAGCCGTCCAGGCCCAGGCGGACGCCGCCCGCACCGCCCGCCAGGCCGAAGACGCCGCCTTCGTCGAAGGGCTGGCCGCCGCCGGTCGCCTGCCGGACGGACACGCCAGCCTGATCCTGGGCTTCTGCGACGCCCTGGGCTCGGCCGAGATGATCGCCTTCGCCGAGGGCGAGGACGCCCAGGACCCCCGCCAGGCCTTCAAGGCCTACCTGACCCAGAACCTCGGCGTGGCCGTCCGCTTCGACGAACTGGCCGGCGGCGAGGGTCTGCAGTTCGCCGAGGGCCAGTCTGCGGACGAGCTGGGCCAGTTGGCCCGCGCCCGTGTCGCCGAAGCCAGTGCGCGGGGCGAACACCTCTCCGTGTCGGCCGCCATGGCCGAAATCACCGCCGGTCGCTGACCGGCACCACCAGGGACAACACCATGCATTCCGGCTCCCACGCCCGCACCTACACCGCCGCTTCGGCCCTGCCGCCGCGCCGTTTCGTGAAGTTCACCGCCGACAAGACTGTCGGCCTGGCCACCTCGGCGACCGACGACATCATCGGCGTGACGGCCGACGTCGGCGCTGAAGCCCCCGGTGATCTGGTGGATGTCTATCGCTCCGGCCCCGCCAACGTCGATTTCGGCGGCAACGTGGGGCGCGGCAAGGAAGTCGTGTCCGACGCCAACGGCAAGGCTGTGCAGGCCGCACCTGCCGCCGGGACGATCTGCCGCGTCGGCGGCCTCGCAGAGCAAAGCCACGTCGCCGGCGACATCGGTCTGATCGAGATCGGCATCGCGACCAAGACCGCGCCGGCCGCCTAACCCTTCGCCCTCACAGGACCATCCAGATCATGCGACCCTTCCCGATCCATCCGACCTACACCGGCATCACGGCGGCCTATCAGAACGCCGACATGATCGCCGACATCGTCCTGCCCTACACGACCCCGGTCGGGAAGGCGCTCTTCAACTGGTATGAATATCCGATCGGCCAAGCGACGACCGTGCCCGACACCCGGATCGGCCGTCGCTCCGAAGCCAACACGATCGACGTGCAGGCGGAGGAACGCGAATCCAAGACGGTGCCGCACGCCTTGTCCGACCTCGTGCCGCAAGGCGACATCGATGACGCCCCGGAGGGCTATGATCCGCGCGGCCACGCCGCCGAAACGGTCACTGACCTGATGATCTTGAAGCGTGAGGTGAATGTCGCGGACAAGGTCTTCGGCGCCGATACCTATGCGCCTGCCAATCGGGTCGATCTGGCCGGCGGCGACCAGTTTGATGAGGAGACCACTGACGTCTTCGACATGCTCTGGCAGGCGCGCCGCAAGACGTTGGTGAAGCCCAACATGATGGTCCTGGGCGAAACGACCTGGAACCAGATGGCGACCAATCCCAAGCTGATCGCCAAACTATACGGCGCGGCCTCGACCCGAGGCGTGGCCCGTAAGGAAGACCTGGCGTCGATGCTGGAGTTGAAGCGGGGCATCGTGGTCGGTGAAGCCCGCGTCAACACCGCCAACATCGGCCAGCCGGTCGCCCTGGGCGGAGCTTGGGGTCCTCATGCCGCCCTGCTGTATATCAACCCCCTGGCCAACAACCAGCGCGGTCTGACCTTCGGCATGACGGTGCCCCGCGCGGTGTCGGGCGACGCGAAATCCGCCAGCGGCGGACGTTGGCGCACTCGCGAAGTTCCTGAACCCAAGATCGGCATCGACGGTTCGACGCGCATCATCGTCGAGTCGGAGCGCAAGGAACTGATCGTCAGCGCCGACTGCGGCTACTTCTTCGAGAACGCGGTCACACCCCAATGAGCGGGGTGATCACCGAAAGGACCGCGCTGCAGGCGGGTAAGTCGGTCTTCGCCTCGGCGATGGCGGCGGCCCGATATGTCAGCCTTACGGGCAGCGCGACCTACGAGGGCGGCAAGTATTTGCCGATTGGAAAACCCCTTCTGGTCGGCGTCGAGATTTCGGAGCGCCTGGCCGCCGCACGGATCGCCGCGAAGACGGCAGACGAATGCGGCCCTGCTCAGGCTGTGGGTGGTTCGTTCGAGCGCTTCCAGGAGGAGTGCTTCGAACTGGCGGACCAACTGGCGGCCACGGCTTCGCGCGTCGCTCTGCTGGCAGGTCTGTTCGCCGAACTGGACGACGACGGCAAGGATCAGGCGGCCGATCTGCTGGCTTCTGCCTATGCCCCGCCGGCCGAGTTCGACACGCCCGAGGTCATGGCCCTGATGGCCCATGTGGCGGCACGCCGGAGCGGCCTGCTGTCTCTGACCGAGGACGGCCTCATCTCGGCCGCCAGGGGCGAGGCCACCAGCGACGACATCGTGAATACCAGCGACGGGGCGTCGGAGGCTTCGGCCGCCGACCAGGTTGCGGCGACGGGCGCTGAGGCGTCCTCGACCGGCTCCGTCGATGCGCCCCAGCCGTCTGACCAGGCGGCCGGCGCGGAGGGCGCGTCGGGCGGTTCCGACGCCGGCGCGCCCTTGACCCATACGCCCCCGACCGAAGCGGGGCCGTCCGGTGACGCGGTCGTGGATGGGGCGTCCGCTCCCGCCACGGCCGCCGATCCCGCCGAGCCCGCGCCCGCCAAGCCCGCCGCCAAGTCTGAAGGCGGCGCGGCCAAGGCGAAGAAGCCGGGCGGCTGACGACTGTAACCGGCCGCCGCCGTCAGCCCGCGCCAGGGCGGCGGCGACCGGAGCGTAACCCGACGCCGGGCCGGGCCGGCGTCGGACCTCATCACCAGGAGCTGCCATGAAAATCGGGTTCATCATCTGCCTCGCCGCCTCAGTCGCCCTCGCCACGCTGTCCTGGACCATGGCGTCCGCGCCGAGCGCCGACCCACCCCTGATCATCCCGCTGATGATGGCCGCCGCCGCCCTCGCCATGCCGGCGCTGTGGCAGCTGACCCGCCTTCTGATCGACTTCGCGGTGCTGACCGTCGCTCCGGCCCTTCGCCCGGACTTCCCCGCACCGCTGACCGGCGAACCGCCCGCGACGGCCTTCGCCTGACGGGCTGACCAGCCCGAACCATCCAGGCGGGCGGCGGCGACGTCGCCGCCCGTTCTTCTCCCGAGGTTTTCATGTCCGTTTCCCAGCCGACCACACCAGGCCATCGCCGCCCGACCGCGAACCAGATCGACCGGGTCGCCGACATCAAGGCCGCCGGCGAAGCCTTTGTCGCTGCCATCGACGGCGCCGTGATGGGCCGGGAAGCCAGCTTGGCGAAGACGAACGCCGAACAGGCCGTCATGTGGGCCGTGAAAGGCGTGATGGACCAATGACCATCCTCCTGCTGATCCTCGCTGGCGTCTATTTGATCGGCGTCGCCTTCGTGACGGCGATGTGGCTCACCGCCGACGACCGCCGCTATTGGTCCGCGCGGGAGGCTCGGCTGCGCTGGTTCCATGGCGCTGCGCTCTGGCCCCTCTACGTCTTGCAGGGCCTTCTTTGGCTGCTTTGGGCGATCCCGGCCGGCTTCGTGCTGCAGCTGGTGGAACGCCTGCGGGAGCGTCGCCGCTAATGGCCTACGCCACCGTTCAGGACATGATCGACCGCTTCACCCTTGATGAGGTGAAGCAGCTCGCGCCGATCCGGCCGGCGGTCGAGCCTGGCTATGACGCCGTGCGCGTCCAGCAGGTCCTGGACGACGCCTCGTCCGAGCTGGATTCCTATCTGGCCATCCGTTTCCCGGTGCCGATCAGCGAACGCCTGCCGCTGCTGGAAAAGGCCTGCTGCGATCTGGCGCGCGAGGCGCTGGACCGCACCGGCCGCACGCCCGTCCTGGAAGCGGGTAAGCGCGCCAGGGCCTGGGCGCGCGACGTCGCCCAGGGCAAGGCGACGCTGGGCGCCGGTCCCGCCGACGACGTGGAAGCCGTGCCGACCGCTGATGGCGGCGGCGCAGCGGTCATCGCCCCCGAGCGCGTCTTCACGGACGAAAGCCTGCAGGCCTATCTGCGATGAGCTTCAACCTTTCCCTGACCTGGGACGATCTGGGCATTCGCCGGCTTGCTGACGGCCTGGCGGCCCTGCATGCCGATCTGCGCACCGAGGTCCTGGCCCCGGTGGGCATGGCGCTGGAAAGCACCACGATCGAGCGTTTCGACACCAACGTCGGCCCAGACGGCCAGGCGTGGGAGCCGTCGTTCCGCGCCAGCATCACGGGCGGGCGGACCCTGGTGGACAAGGGTCACCTGCGGGACAGCGTCCACCACATTGTCGAGGACGACGCAGTCGAGATCGGCTCGGCCCACATCAGCGCCGGGGTGCATCAGTTCGGCGCCACCATCCACGCCAAGACCAGCGCCGGCCTGAACTTCACCCTGGCGGACGGCCTGGGCGTGACCGTCGATACCGTGACCATCCCCGAGCGGCCCTTCGTCGGCATGTCGATCGAGGACGGCTCGATCGTCGTCGGCATTGCTGAAGACGCCCTGGTCAGGGCGAAAGGCGGCGTGGCGTGAGCGATCTCTATCAGACCATCGCCGACCATCTGCGCGGCGTCTGCCCGACGCCGGCGGCGATCGAACCCGCGACCTCGGCCGCCGAGGCCGAGGCCCATGTGGTGGGATCTGTGCCCATCGTCCTGGTCATCCCGGCTGGCGAGCGCTGGGTTCCGGTCCGCGAGGCGGGCCTGCAGGTGACCCAGGTCGGGTTGATCTCCTTTTCCTGCGTCGTGGCCATGACCGCTCCCGGCGGATCGTCGGACTGGACCGCCGTCAGGACCGAACTTCGCGCCGCCCTGCTGGGCTGGACGCCGGACTGCCCGGAGGTCTCCGGCCCGGTCCAGGCCTCGGGCGCTCGCCTGCTGTCCTACTCGTCCGAGGCGGGCGGGCGCTGGCTGCACAGCTTCGACTTCAACCTGCCTGCACAGGCCACCTACGGGATCAAGTGATGACCGAACCGACCGACAAACCCACCAAGCCGGCCGCCGTCGCCAAGGGCCGCGCGCCTGAGGTCGAGAAGTCGGCGGCCGCCGCCCGCGACGCCGCCCTGGCCAAGGTCCGCGATCGGGCCACGCCTGCCGCTTCCACCGCCACCCCGCCGCCCGCCGCCCCGGCGCCGGCCCCGAAGAAGGACGCCTGATCCATGGATCGCCAGCTTTTGCTGAACAAGAAAGAGGCCGTTTACGGCACTGATCCCGGCCCGGCGGCCGTGGACACCCTGATGGCCGAGGCCGTGCGGTTCGCCCTGAAGGGCACCGACGTCGGCTCTGACCCGTCCAAGCCCGGCGTCGGCGCGACGCCCAGCTTCACCTATGGTCAGCACGTCGAGCTGTCGTTCGAGGTGGCCCTGGCGTCGTCGGGCGAAGCCGGCGTGGCGCCCAAGTGGGGCGCGCTGCTGAAGCAGGCGGGCTTCAAGGAAACCCTCGTGGCGGGCACCTCGGTCACCTATGAACTGCTGGACGATCCGTCGTCTTCGGATAGCGGCACCTTTGTCTGGCGCGACGCCAAGCGTCTGCACAAGATCACCGGCGCGCGCGGTCGGGTCGGGCTGAAGGCCACGGCGGGCCAGCGTCCCACCCTGACCATGGCGTTCAAGGGGCTCTATACGCCGGTCGCCGCAGGCGCGGCCCTGGTCGGCGCAGATGCGGATTTCGACGATTGGAACGAAGCACAGCCCATCGCCCAGGGCCGAACCACCTTCAGCTTCGGCGGGGTGAACATGCCGTTGCGCGAGCTGACGGCCGAACCGACCGACAACGTCGTGTTTGTCGATCTGCCTCACCAGGAGAACGTCCAACTGCTGGGCGAGCGCGCCTTCACCGGCAAGATCAAGGCTACCATGCCCGAAGTCGGGACCTATAACCCCGAAGCCGCCTGGAGCAGCCGTGAGCGTCAGGCCTTCGTCCTCGGCCATGAAACCGAGGCGGGCAAGGTGGTCACGATCACCGGCCAGGGCCAGGTCGGCGAACCCAGCTACAGCCGCGACAACGGCGCCGACGTCTTCGAGCAAAGCCTGAAACTGCTGGGGTCGGACCTGGCCGCCAGTGATGACCTGGTCATCGTCCTGACCTGATCGGTCGCCCCCCGACTGCCTGGGGGCGTCCGTCTAGAACGGACGCCCCCTTTTTCGGCCCGATGAACGGGCTTCGAACGCCCTTCAAGGGCTGGCCTGAGGGCCAAAGGGAAACATGAGCCATGACCATCAAATTCGACTTCAAGACCCTCGAAACCGGGTTCGAGGCGGACTGGCCTGTGCAGGTCGCCGTGCCGGTGGACGGCGGCAAGGTCGAGCAGCGCGAGTTCATGGCGCGCTTCCGCACGCCGACGCCTGCCGAGATCGAGGCGGCCGACAAGATCGAGGATCAGACCGACAAGCTGAAGCTCATCGTCCAGACAGGCTTCATCGGCCTGGGCGCCGGCGAGACCGACACCCTGACGCCGGCCATGTTCGAGCAGATGTGGACCAGCTCCAACGTCCAGCTGGCGCTGATCAGGGCCTACGGCACCTTCCGCACGGCGTCGCCGGCAAAAAACTGAGAGAGGCGGCCCGGCTGTTCGCCCTGGGCCGCCGATCCACCAACGAGGCCAGCCAGGGCGAACTGGACCGCATCGCCGAGGACATGGCGCAGATGGGCTTTTCGGCTGCGGCCGTGGCCCGGATGCGCGCCAAGGCGGCGGCTGCGGCCGTCGACGAAGGCTTGGGCATCCACCCCGACAACGCCGTGGCGGTGCGCTGGTTTCTGGCCCTGCAGACCCAGTGGCGTGTGACGGCGCTGAGCACGATGGAACGGGCCGAGCTGCGCCGCACCGGGCTCGACTACAGCGCGGCCGAGCCCACGGCCCGGCTGTCCGGCCTGACCCCTGACCCTGATGCATTCACCCGTCTGCGGGTGCTTGAAGCCGAGGCGCTGGCCGCCTGGGCAGAGGCCCAAAGCCAATGACCGACCTGATCGCCCGCCTGAGACTGGAAGCCACCGCCGGCAATCTGCCAGCGGTGGCCGGCCAGACGCGCAATGCCGTCGATGGCGTCCGCGACGCCGTCCAGCGCACCGGACCGGCCATGGCCTCGGCCGAGGCCGGCGCCAACCGCCTGGCCGGCGGCCTAGACCGGGCGGGTGATCAGGCCCAGCGTTTCGAGACCCGCATGGGCGGGGCAGGCCGTTCGGTCAGTCTGCTGAACAGCCTGCTGGGCGGCGCGGCCCTGGGGGCCTTCGCCAACGACATCAGCAAGGCCGCCTTCGCCGCCGGCGGTCTGGAAATGGGCCTGGGCGCGGTGACGGGCGGCGCGGCCCAGGCGAAGGGCGAGCTGGCCTTTGTTCGCGATGAAGCAGGCCGCCTGGGCCTGATCGCACAGACCACGGCCAAGGACTTCATGGACCTGGCCGCCGCCACCAACGAAACGAAGCTGGCCGGTCGAGACACCCGCGAGATTTGGCTGGCCACCGCCGAGGCGGGCATGGCGTTGGGGCGCACGCCGGAACAGGTTGGACGGGGTCTCGGCGCGCTCCAGCAAATTGCGTCCAAGCATATCGTCAGCATGGAGGAGATCCGGCAACAGCTCGCCGAGGCCATTCCGGGCGCCGTCCAGATCGCCAGCCGCGCGATGGGAATGGGATCGGCCGCGTTCAACGAACTGGTCGAGTCGGGCAAGCTGACGGCCGATGTCTTCCTGCCGAAGTTCGCCGCCCAGCTGCGCAGCGAATACGGTCCGGCGATCGAGAACTATCTGACGACGCCGCTGGGCATGGCCCGGCAGGAGATCGGCAAGACGGGCACCAGCCTGAACGATCTGCGCGCCGCCACCGGCGAAGGCTTCCTGGAAGGCGTCACCTCGGGGCTGGCCAGCCTGAACGCCGAGCTGGGCGACGGCGAGACCGCCGCCAACGCCCGCGAGATCGGAATGGCCCTGGGCGAAGGCGCGGCCATGGCGGCCGAGGTCGTGGCCTTCCTGGTCGATCACGTCGATGACCTGCAGATGGCGATGACGGCGGCCGCCGGCGTCGGCCTGGTGCGCATGCTGGTTTCCACGGCCCAGGCGGCCCAGCAGGCCACGGCGGCCTATCTGGCCAAGGGCGGAGCGGCGCGGGCGTCCACCCTGATGGCGCAGCAAGGGCTGGCGGCCGAGGCGGCCGCCCTGGGCGGGGTGCGCGGCGCCATCATCCAGGCGGCGGCGGCCGAGGTGGCGGCGGCCCAGGCCGTCCGATCGGGCGCGGTCGCCCGCGAGCTGGCGGCGAAGGCCGCCCATGACCAGGCGCGCGCCGATCTGGCCAACATCGCCAGCTCTTCCACCCTGGCGCAGCGCCGGGCGGCCCTGGCGGTCGCGGAGGCCGAACTGGCAGCGGCGCGAAACGCCTCCGCCGCCGCCGCCGGGCGGGTCGCCGTGGCCGAGGCCGGTCACGCGCGCTCGCTGACCGTTATGGGTCAAGCGGCCAGTCTGGCGAAGGGCGGCATGGGCGCTCTGCTGGCCATGGTCGGCGGACCCTGGGGCGCGGCCTTCCTGGCGGCCGCCGCGGCGGTGATGTGGACCACCAATGCGATCCAGGCGCAGGAGAAGAAGTTCAACGACGTCAACAAGGCCGTTGCGGAGACGAAGGCTGAGTATGACGCCTTGCGAGCGGCGCAGCAGGCCGTGGCGGGAACTGGCGTCCAAGTCATCTCAGCGCAAGATCAGGCGGCCGTAGCGGCGGCGTCTCTGACGGGCGAGGTCGATAAGCTTGCTGACGCCCATTGGCGGGCGGCGGCGGCGGCAAAGGCCCAAATTCTGGAGATCCTGCGGCTCAAGGCCTTGGAGGCAGGTGACCAAGCCGCTAGCGCCGTCGAGAACTTCAACACCCGCCGTCAGGGGCTCCGGGGCCAGGCCTATGTCGCAATGGCAGGAGGCGGCCGTGCTGCAGCGCCAGGTCAGGTCGCCGGTCTGTATGAATCCGCCGACGCCAAGGCGATCAAGACCGAAGAATTCGCGACGATGGTGGCGGGGGGCGAAAACGCTCGCATCGCCTTGCAGACGTATCAAACCGAACAGGCTCGCGACCTTTCGAACTACCGTCCCGAAACCAGCACCGCCAGCGGCGGCGGGACCAAAGACAAGAACAAGGGCAAGACGCCCCGCGACCGTGTCGGCGACCTGCGCGATGATCTGCGCCTGGAAGAGGCGGCGCTGAAGTCCCACGCCGAGGCGGCGCTGGCGGGGGAGCGGGCGCTGGACGCCTGGCGGATCGCCGACGCCGGGGCCCAGGCCGTGGCGCGCGCCGGGCTGAAGGAAACGGATGCGGCCGCCAAGGCCATCCGCGACCAGGCCGAGGCGGTCGAGAAGCTGGCCATCGCGGATGAACGCATCGAGCAGGCCGCCGCCTTCGCCCGTTCGGCCCAGGTCGACACCGAGGCGTTGAAGCGCCGCGCCACGGCGGCCGCCGGCGGACGCACCGCCCTGGAGCAGCTGAGGGTCACGGAGGCGGGCCTGGACGTCCTGCGCCAGGCGCGGGTCGATAGCCTGGACCAGCTGGAAGGTCTGGAGCGTCAGGCCGTGCAGACGGCGCTGGACGCCGCCACGGCCCGCGAACGTGAGGCCATCGCCACGGAGAAGGCCGAGGCGGCGGGCAAGTCGATCGAGGACATGGACCGCGAGATCGCGGCCGAGGGCCGTCGTCAGGCCGCCATCGGTCGGGGGATCGAGGCCGAGACAGCCTATGTCCGCGCCGAGTTCATCCGCCAGGAGGTCGAGCGCGCCGGGCTGGAGCTGACCGACGACGCCGCCAGGGCCATCATCGAAAAGGCCGACGCCCTGTTCCGCCTGCAGGCGATTTCGGACGGCTCGCAGATGGCGGCCGACGCCGAGCGCGAACTGCGGATGATGCGCCTGTCGAACCGCGAACGAGAGATCGCGGTGCGGGCCGAGACCTTCCTGGCGCAGCTGGCCGCCACGCGGCTGGACCTGACCGAGCAGGAGCGCGCCGCCCTGGCCGATCGGGCCGCCCGCGCCGATCTGGAAGCCGAGGAGACGGCGGCCGCCATCGGCCGGATCACCACCAGCCTGCGCGACGGCTTCGTCAAGGACGGCAAGCTGGGGATGGAGCAGATCGGCGACTATGCCGAGGAGCGCCTGAGAGCCGCCGTTTACGACGCCTTCCTGGCCAAGCCGATCGACATCCTGGTCAACGCCTCGGTGAACATCGTCAACGACCTGGCCAAGCAGTTTCTGAGCAGCGCCATGGGTCAGGGCGGCCTGGGCGGCATGCTGGGCGGATCGGGCGCATTGGCCCAGATGATCCCTGGGATCGGGCAGGCCGTGGCGGTGGCGGCGATCAGCAGCGGCCTGTCGGGCCAGATCGCGGCCGCCATGGGCGGCAACAGCGAGAAGGCCTCGAAATGGGGCATCCTAGGCATGGTTCCCGGCCTGATCGCCGGTCTGGGCGACAAGGCTGACCGACCCTATGCCCGCGCCGACGTCGAGGTGCGTGACGGCAAGTTCGTGCTGGCCGGTTCGCAGGCGGCGGACGGCGGCGACAAGGAGGGCATCGCCGCCGCCGGCAAGGCCCTGGCCGACCAGTTGAACGCCCTGGCCAAGACCTTCGGGCTGGACCTGACCAAGGTCGCGGGCCTCTACACCACCCTGGGCAAGACGCAGGGCGGCAACGCCAAGGCCCTGGGCGGCGACGGCTTCTTCGGCGGCGCCGTCAACGGTCTGGGCGGGCTGGCCGGGGCCGGCGACATCAAGGGCTGGACCCTGGGTGCGGGCGTCAAGTTCAGCCAGGGGCAGGACGCCGAGGAGATCACCGAAAAGATCATCCACGACACCATCCTGCGGGCCATCAACGCCGGGGCGTCCGACCTGTCCGAGGCCGAGCGCCGGTTCGTGGCGGCGGCGGAAAGCCTGGATGAGGCGGTCGCCTTCATCGAGACATCGCGCGGGTTCGCCGCGTCGCTGGACGACATGCTGCTGGAGCTGCTGGACCCGGCCGAGTTCGAGCGGAAGAAGGCCCTGGCGGCGGTCGAGGCCACCTATCAGTCGCTGAAGGCCGAGGCGGAAAAGATGATCGGGGCGGGCCTGGTCAGCGCCGACGTCCTGCAGAAGATCGAGCAGCTGCGCAAACTGCAGATGGATGCGGCTCTGAACGGCCTGAACGGCGCAGCGGCGAACCCGTTTGCGGACGCGACCAGCCGGCTGCAGTCCTGGCTGGATGGCCTGGCGGTGTCTGACCTGGCGCCCGGCGGGCCGCGCGAGCAGCGGTCGGCCGCCAAGGAACAATATGACCGGGTGCTGGCCCAGGCGAAGGCCGGCGACAGCGACGCCCTGGCCGAGTTGGCCACCTATGCCGACCGTCTGCTGCGGGCCGACCGCCAGGCGACCGGCAGCGCGATCGAGCGCCAGAAGCTCTATGACCTGGTCACCGGCGACGTGAAGGCTCTGATCGGCCAGATCAGCCTGGGCGAGGCCCTGACCCCAAGCGCGATCAGCGGCCCGATCATCGCGGCCTTGGCCAAGTCCGACACGGCCCTGTCCGACATCCTGATGACCCTGCCGCCCGAGATGGCCGCGCCCTTGCTGGCCGCCATCCTGAGGGAGCCGGATTGGGCCGGGATGCTGCTGGGCGAGAACGCCCAGGTCCCGCCCGAACTGCGCGCCCTGCGCGACAAGGTCATGGCCGTGGCCCCCGAGGCGGCCGGGCCGATCGTGGCGGCTGTTCTGGCCACGCCGAACTGGACGGCGGCCATGAACGCCCATCTGGCGGCGGTGCCGGTGTCGATCGAGACGGTGAAGGCCGCGTTGGCGGGCCTGCCTGTCGGCATCGCCGGGCCGATCCTGGGCGCGTTGGCGCAGACCCAGAATTGGGAACAGGCGGCGGTCGAGTATCTGAAGAGCGTCCCCCCTTCGCTGGACCTGCTGGCCGCTGTTCTGGCCGGACAGCCGCCGGAGGTCAGCGGCCCGATCGTGGATGCCATCCTGCGCGATCCGGTCTGGGCCGGCTCGATGCTGGATCAGCTGACCGCCCTGGGGGCCGATCTGCCGGCGACGGCCGCGCCGATCCTGGCCGCCCTGTTACGCACGCCGGAATGGGGCACCGCCACGGCCGCCTATCTGCAGACCCTGCCGCCGTCGCTGGACCTGCTGGGCCGTCTCCTGGACGGCCAGCCAGCCGCGATCACGAATCCTATCGTGGATGCCATCCTGCGCGATCCGACCTGGGCAGGGGCGATGCTGAGCCAGCTGGGCAAGCTGGGCGGCGACCTGCCGACCATCGCGGCCCCGATCATCGCCGCCTTGCTGCAGACGCCGGAATGGGGCGCGGCCACGGTGGCCTATCTGCAGGGTCTGCCGCCCTCGATGGACCGTCTGTCCGCCATGCTGGCCGGCCAGCCCTCCGCGATCAGCGGCCCCATCATCGCCGCCCTGCTGCAGACGCCGGGCTGGGGTCAGACGGCGATCAGCTATCTGTCCGGGGTCACGCCTTCGATCGAGCTGCTGGCGGAAATCCTGGACGGTCAGCCAAGGGAGATCACCGACCCCATCGTGGCGGCCCTGCTGCAGACGCCCGGTTGGGCGACGGCCATGGTCAACTATCTGGCGGGTCTGGGGATCGGCGGCGGGGCGGGCGGCGGCGCCATCGGCGGCGGCCTGAGCAACGCCATTCTTGGCCCGCTGTCCGAACTGGCGGGTCTGCAGACCAATGGTCACGGCGGGGGAAGCCGTCCCTATACGCGCGCCGACATCGTGGCCCAGAACGGTCAGTGGTCGGTCGCCGGCGTCGATGCGGCGGACGGCGGAAGCCGGGCCATCGCCAATCAGCTGGGCGCGGCGATCACTGAATCGCTGAACGCGGCCTCGGCCCTGTTCGGCATCAACGTCAGCCAGCTGGAAGGGCTCTACACCACGGCCGGTTATGTGACCGGCAAGAACTTCAAGGCCCTGGGCGGGGCGGGCTATTTCGGCGGCGACATCAAGGGGGGCGTTGACTACTACGACCAGGCCGGATCGGACAAAAAGGGCAACACGGTCGGCTCGGGCGTCAGCTTCAGCAAGGTCGGATCGGCCGAGGCGATGGCCCAGCAGGTCGTTTGGGAAACCATCCAGCGCGCCATCGCGGCCGGGGCGTCCGGCCTGTCCTCGGCCCAGGCGAGCCAGGTCAGCGCGGCCCGCAGCCTGGAAGAGGCGTTGGCGGCCCTGACGAAGACCGGGGCCGTCATCCAGGCGCCCGTCGTCTCGCCCGGCGCGGGCGGGGCGGTCACTGGCGGAACGACCAAGGCGATAGAAAACCTGACCAAGTCGTTCGAAACCCGTTTTTCGGACCTTCAAGCCAGCCTGGACCGGGCGTTGAATGATCTGGCGGACGCGACGGCTGGAGGGTTCGAGGCCCTGGCTGGAGTGTCGGTGCAACAGCTCGACGCCCTGAAGGACACGGCCTCGGCTCAGCGCGTGGCCAACGCCCACATGATCGCCCGGCAGGCCTAATGATGGGACTGAGCATCATCCTGGTCGAGTGCGACGTCACCAGCCCTGAGGGCGTGGTCCAGACCCTGAGGTTCAGTGATCGGGCCATCTTCCCCATGGCGCCGACGGATGCGGCGCGGCCGAATGCGGTATGGGATGAACGCCTGATCGAGGTTCCGTCGCTGAAGCGGACCCTTTTCGATGACCTGCAAAGCCTGGAGCCGGGCCTAGGCGTGGGCTCGATGACGCTGGCCAACGCAGACCGAACCCTGGACGTCTATCAGGGGCACGTCTGGGGCGAGGTTCGGGTGTGGCGCTGGACCTATGGAACCGCTTTCTCGACGGCCGTGGCGCTGTTGTCGGGTCCGGCGGCCGGCACGCCAGCCTTCGAAATGCGCGGCAGCGCCCCGAGCCGCGTGCGGTTGACGATGTTCGATTATCGGCTGGAGCTGGAGCAGCCTCTGCAGTCCGAGGCCTTCGCCGGAAATAACGACGGCGAGGATGTGCTTTATGAAGGCTCCCTGGCTGTGAAGGGCAGGCTGAAGCCGGTCGCCCTGGGGAACCTGCTGGCGGCCCATATTCCAGGCGTCCCGGTCAACCAGGAGATCGGCGCATACATGCTGCACGCCGGTCGGGTCCGACGCGTTGGCGGTAGCACAGGTGCGCCGTTGCAGGTGTTTGATCGGGGGGCGGACGGCGGCTTCGCCCTGGGCGGTGATCTGTCGGACGGCCCCCTTGAGCCCACCTTCCCGGAGGTCAGCCTTTCGCCGGCGCACATCTATGCCCTGTCACGTCTGGGCCTGATGAAGTTCAACGGGCAGCCGGTCGGCACCGTCGCATTCGGCTTTCTCGGCGCCGCGCCAGGCGGTGCGTCGGGCGATCAGGGGTATCGCGAGACGCCTGGACCGATAGCCCACCGTGTTCTTGAGCTGGCGGGCGTGCCGGCGGAGCGGATCGACGCGTCGATCGCCGCAGCGCCCAGCACCGCAGTCATCGGTCATTACGTCGATCAGCCCGCCACGGGCCGGGAGGTGCTGGGTCTCATCGCCCGTTCGGGCATGATGGCGATCCTGCCGAACCGCCAAGGCGTCTGGTCAGCCGTTTCGATTGGCCCGCCAGCGGCCGAGGCCGCCTATGTCATCGCGGCAGACGAGCTGCTGAGCCTGGAGACCGACGAGAGCATCGGCGTCGGCGCCGGTGAGTTCAGTGTCGGCTATGACCGGATCTGGACGACGTATCGTCGGGACAACCTTCTGGTGGACCTTCACGGCACGCCGGACGAGATCCGGTTGGGCAGCGAGTATCGCTTCACCTTCCTGGAAGACGCGGCCTTCAAGGCCCGCCATCCCTCGGCCTGGCGCAAACTGCGCATCGAGACGGCGATCAGAAACGTCGCTGATGCGGAGGCCATGACCCAGACCTTGCGCGACCTGTTCGGGCTGCGGCCGGACGGTCGAACACGGCGAGCCTGGCGCGTGGTCATCCCCTTCACCGAGGCGGCGGCGGCCATCGACCTGGGCGAGACCATTGGACTGCCGGCGTCGGACTTCGGCGTCGATGATCGTTTCCTTTTGATCGGGGAGGAGCTGCTGCGGCCGCGCCGCGATCAGATCACCTGGACCTTGTGGGGCTGACATGACGAACTCTGGAGCCCTGGGGCGATTCAGCGATGAGAACCTGGCGCTGACGGCTGTCCTGACGGGCGGTGAATGGTCGGCCGCCCTGCCGCTGGCCAATCTGCAGGATGACGCCAGCTTCGTCGGCCGCCCGGCCCGCCAGTTGACGCCGGCCGACCCGACCAAGGCGCGGATCGAGGCGACGCTGTTGCGTGAGCGGACCATCAATCTGGTCGCCGTGCTGTTCCACACCTTCAGCCAGGCCGCCGAGTATCGCCTGACGATCGCGAACGCGGCCGAGGACCTGGATGCGGTGGCGCCGGCGGTCGATTGGACGCCCGTCCATGGCCGCATGTTCCCATCCGTCAACCTGCCTTGGGAGGAGCCGAACTGGTGGACGGGCGCGGCGCGGCCCGAGGACCTGCTGCTCTTCCCTCAGCACCTCTGGATCGTGCTGAAGCCCGGCGTCCTGGCCAGCAAGATTCGGCTGGAACTGAGGGATGCGGATCGCGACTATGTCGATGTCGGGGGGCTGTGGATCGGTAGCGCCTGGTCGCCCGCCTTCAACTTCGACCATGGCCGGGAGTTGGGCCTGGACGCTCGCAGCCTGTCCGAGGAAGCGCCATCCGGGCGTCTGTTCCATGAAGACCGCGCGGGCCGGCGTCGTCTGACGGTGACCTGGAGCATGTTGAGCGGCGACGAGGCCACCCGACTGTTCGACGCCGGCGCACGGTGCGGCACACGTCGGCCCGTCCTGATGCTGCCGGACGTGGACGATCCGGTGATCATGATGCGTGAGGCCTTCCCGGCCAATTTCGAGAAGCCGCCTGCGCCCCGACGTGGTCGGCCCCACCAGCAGACGGTGGCCGCCACCTTTAAGGAGATCATCGCTTGACCCCGTTGCAGCGGCTGCTGACCGGCTATTACAATTCCGGGGTGGTCAGCGAGGCCAACCCCGGCGGCTTTGCCGATGGCGGCCATGTCGTGAACTTCCCGGCGGCCCTGGCCGACCTTGGCGCGGTGGCGGACGGCATCGTCTTGGACGCCGACGCCATTGCTGGGGCGGGTGAGAAGGCGGCCCAGGCGGCGGCCTCGGCCGAGGCGGCTGGCGCGGCCCGCGACGAAGCCTCGCTCATCGCATCCGGCCGAACCGTTCGCAGCGGCGAGGGGTCTCCGCCCGCAGGCCTGGGTCGGGACGGTGACTTCTATATCGATCGCCTTGGCTACTGGATTTATGGTCCCAAGGCGGCGGGCGCATGGGGAAGCAGGACCTCTATGGCGGGGCCTGATCTGGCCGCGTTGATTGAGGTGGTCGATGGTAAGGCCAGCCAAGAGGACCTGACTTTGCTGGCAACGGCGCTGAATGCCCTGGCGCAAGAGGTCGAAGGCATCAGTTTGCCGCAAGCGGCGACGGCTTCCGAACTGCGCGCCGGCTCAGACGCGACCAGGTTCGGGACAGCGAAGGGCATGGCCGACGCCGTCGCCACCGCCATCATCACGCCCGCCGTCGCCGCCATCGGCATGGACTTCTCGGGCTTCATCAACGCCGAGATTACGCTGACCGCGAACCTGACGCTGGGCGTCCCGAGCGGCGGCTTCGCCCGCAAGACGGGAGAGATCGACATCGTCATGAACGCGACCGGCGGGTGGGCCTTGGCCTTCCACGCCAACTACATCGTGCCGGCGACCTTCGCGCTTCAGGCCACGCCAAACGGACGGACCTCGATCCCCTATCGCTATCAGTCGGACGGCAAGGTGCGTCTCTACAGCCCCAGCAAATGGGTGGCGTGATGTTCCTCCCTAACCCAGGGCTGCTCGTGGCAGGAAACAGCGCCGGTGTCCCCTATGCAGTCTGGCTCGCATACATCAACGCCAAGCCATCGACATCGGACCGGACCTGGACGTCATCGGCTGTCCTTGGAAACGAGTTCTATCGGGTGGCCTGCAACTCGACAGACAGCATCACCTCTTTGACCCTCTACGGTTCGACCTGGCAGAGCCGTTTCAGGTCTCAAAGCAACGTCTCGCACATGGCGCGGATCGTTCAGCACGCCCTTCCATCCGAAGCGGTTTTCAATGCCCAAAGAGCCGCGCGGAAGGTGGTTCTGATGAAGTTCTCATCCCCGGTGCCGAACGGCCCTGCGCTCTCCGTCAATCGCAACGGCTATGTTTCGATCGCGGACGGCTCGCAGCCCTACCGCATGGATATGATCGCCTGGCACGACGAGACGACGCAGCAGGTGCTGATGTCCAACCCCTTCGAAGGCTCTGCCCCCATGCTCTATGCGTCTGCTGACTGGAACCCCTGATGGCCTGGCATCTCAACGGCGAACCCGCCCCCCGCGATCCGAACAGCGGTTGGCTGTTGCTCGGCGACACGCAGTTTCCACCGGATTGGCCTCATGCCGATCTTGAAGCCCGCGGGTTGACGAGGGTCGAGCCGGCGCTTGTTGAGCTGACGACGGCCCAATGTCTGGACGCTTTGGCCGATATGCGCTGGCTGCGCACGCAGTCCTTCACCTTTGACGAAGTGCTGACCCAGGCCGACCCCGCTATCGCTGTCGTCAACGCCACGCTCGCCATGCGCAGCCGTCGAGGGGTGCCGGCCTCCGCAGTTCAGGCGTGGAAGCTAGGCCAGGGCGACTTCCGTCAGTGGGACGAACATCAGATCGAGGCGTTTGGCTTTGCCATCGCCGATCACATCCAGGCCTGCTTCGATCGGGAGGAAGAGCTGTCGGCCCAGATCATCGCGGCCGAGGCCCCGGCTGCCATTGACATCACTACTGGCTGGCCATCCTGAGCGGCCTAGATTGAAGCGTCCTCAGGGCGGGTTCAAAGGTCGCTTGAACCCGCTTCTAGGGCCGGGCTAGATTTTCGCGGTGACTCCAGAACCATGTGTCCCGAACTCCGAAACCAAATGGCGCGCTACAGCGGGCGGTTCGCGGCTTAGCCTTCTCCCTCCCCTTCATGGGGAGGGTGGTCGCG